>Ga0163216_100143_pt1 | contig 178803 bp, 175 predicted proteins | sample SynspAceP_FD_167610 | JGI IMG/M metagenome (GOLD analysis project Ga0163216, IMG submission 167610) | Saline lake microbial communities from Ace Lake in Antarctica - Synechococcus sp. Ace-P (Illumina Assembly) | ecosystem: Environmental > Aquatic > Non-marine Saline and Alkaline > Saline ...
CTGACGCGGGATGAGCCGGACCGCTGCAAGCTGATCGATGCCAACCAATCAGAAGATGCGGTGGCACTGGCGATCCTTGCCGCGGTTGAGCCAATTTTGCATGACGCAGAAAACAGCGCCCCGTCCAAAGGCCAGAAAGCATGAATGGAGAGCAGCCGGGCTTGCTGGAGGGCGCTATCCCGCCCGAACGCAACACGGTGCTTTACGGCCATGATTCCGCTCAAAAATTCCTGGCTACTGCCTACCGCTCGGGCCGGATGCACCATGCCATCCTGATCGAAGGTGCGGAAGGCATCGGCAAGGCGACGCTGGCCTACCGGTTTGCCCATCATGTTCTGACCCACCCCGATCCGCTGGCAGCCCCTGACCGCATCGCCGATCCGGACATTGATGATCAGGTCGGCCGCCAGATTTCCAGCGGCGCCTCGCACAATGTGCTGCATCTGGCACGTCCGGTGGACGAGAAGACCGGCAAGATGAAGTCCGTCATCACGGTTGACGAGGTGCGCCGGGCCGGTAAATTTTTCGGTCAGACATCGGGCACCGGCAACTGGCGTGTGGCGATCATCGATCCGGCTGATGACCTCAACCGCAATGCTGCCAACGCCATCCTGAAGATCCTTGAGGAACCACCGAAGCGATCGCTGTTTCTGGTGCTGTCGCATACACCGGGACGCTTGTTGCCGACCATACGGTCGCGCTGCCTGTCGCTGAAACTGCAACCGCTGTCGCCGCCGGATCTGGACCGGGCACTGGGGCATCTGGGAGCAGCGCCCGGCGAAACCGACGCGATCATCAGGTTGAGCGAAGGCAGTGTGTCGCGGGCATTGCTGCTTCGCAATTACGGCGGCGTCGAGATCGCCGAAGCCTTTGTCGACATTCTGGAACGCGGCAGTCTCAACAACCGCGAACCGATCTACAAGCTGGCCGAAACGCTTGCTGCGCGGGACCGGGATGTGGCCTACGCGTTTTTCACCGGCTTTGCCGTCGACCGCGTGCAACAGATGGCCAGAGACGCCGGAGCCGCCGGCGATCTGGCGGAAGCCGACCGGCTGGCGCGGATGTCGACCACGCTGGCTGACCATTTTGCCACTGCGGCAACTTACAACCTTGATCGCAAACAGACTGTCCTGCATGTGTTTTCCATATTTTTCGGCTAGCACGTTTCTGCAAGGACTGGGCATGGCATCCTGCGGCTTGATCGCTTAAGACGACAGGCACGTATAGACCCAAGCGTCGATCCAGACCCGGACATGGAATTCGAAGGCAATCATGAGCACCGAGCGTTTTTACATCACAACACCGATCTTCTATCCCAACGGGGTTCCACATATCGGCCACGCCTACACGGCGATCGCGACGGATGTGCTGGCGCGTTTTCAGCGGCTTGATGGCAAGGATGTGTTTTTCCTGTCTGGCACCGACGAGCACGGACAGAAGATGCAGCAGACGGCGGAGAAAGAGGGCATCAAGCCGATTGAGCTGGCGGACAAGAACTCCGCCGTATTCCGCGATATGCTGGTTCAGCTCAATTGCTCCAATGATGATTTCATCCGGACCACCGAGGAGCGCCACAAACTCTCCGTGCAGGAATTGTGGAAGCGGATGGAAGCCAATGGCGATATCTATCTGGGCAATTATGGTGGCTGGTATTCCGTCCGCCAGGAAGCCTATTTTGACGAAGGTGAAACCACACTTGGCGAAGATGGCGTCCGGCGTGAGCCGCTTGGCTCGCCGGTCGAATGGGTGGAAGAAGAAAGCTACTACTTCCGGCTGTCGGCCTATGGCGACAAGCTTTTGGAGCTGTTTGAGACAAACCCGGATTTCGTGGCGCCAGCAGAGCGGCGCAATGAAGTGGCGAGCTTCGTCAAATCGGGTCTGAGAGACCTGTCGATTTCGCGCACGACATTCGACTGGGGCGTACCTGTGCCCGGCAATGACAAGCATGTCATGTATGTCTGGGTTGACGCACTGACCAACTACATCACGGCCTGCGGCTTTCCCGATGAGACGGCTGACAAATGGAACTACTGGCCTGCCGTCCACATGATCGGCAAGGACATTGTCCGCTTCCACGCGGTCTACTGGCCCGCTTTCCTGATGTCGGCCGGCCTGGCGCTTCCGGCCAAGGTATTCGCGCACGGGTTCTTGCTGGTCAAGGGCGAGAAAATGTCAAAGTCGATCGGCAATGTGGTTGACCCCTTCGCCTTGATTGAGGCTTACGGGCTTGATCAGGTGCGCTATTTCTTCATGCGCGAAGTGCCGTTCGGACAAGATGGCAGCTACAGCCCTGAAACAATTGCCACCCGGATCAATTCCGATCTCGCCAATGGCATTGGCAATCTGGCTAGCCGGTCCTTGTCGATGATCAACAAGAACTGCGATGGCAAAATGCCAGCCTGCGGGCCTTTAACCGACGAAGACAAGGCGTTGCTCAACACCATAGACACGGTGATTGAAAGCGTGCGCGCGGATATGGCAAATTTCCAGATCCACAAGGCGTTGGCCTCGATCATCGACGTTGTCGCCGATAGTGACCGCTATTTCGCCGGCCAGGAGCCCTGGGCGCTTAAAAAGACCGATCCGGCGCGGATGGAAACCGTGCTCTATGTCACGGCGGAAACCGTGCGCCAGATTTCGATCCTGCTGCTGCCCTTCATGCCGGAATCGGCTGGTAAACTGCTGGACCTGGTCTCAGCCCCTGCTGACAGCCGCGATTTCGCCGCACTTGGTGAAACCGGCCGTTTGGTGGCTGGCACACCGATCGACAAGCCAACGCCGATCTTCCCGCGCTATGTCGCGCCCGAGGAGGCTTAAGCCGAATGTTGATCGATAGCCACTGCCATCTGGATTTCGCCGATTTCGACGCGGAGCGCGACGAGCTGATCGAGCGCGCCCATGCGTCGGGCGTCAAGCAGATGGTGACGATCTCAACCCGTGTGCGCAAACTCGACGGGCTGCTGGCGCTGACCGAGCGTTATCCGAGCGTGTTCTGCTCTGTCGGCACCCACCCCAACAACGCTGACGAAGAGCTCGACGTGACCGCGGACGATCTGGTTCGCCTCGCCGAAGCGAACACCAAGGTGGTGGCGATCGGCGAAGCAGGTCTGGATTATTTCTACGACACGCAAAAGCCAGAGGACCAGCAGACCGGCTTCAGGCGCCACATCGAGGCTGCGCGGCGGACACAATTGCCGCTGGTCATTCACAGCCGCAGCGCTGATGAAGACATGGCTGCGATCCTGACCGAGGAAACAGGGAAGGGGGCTTTCCCTTTCATCCTGCATTGCTTTTCGGCAGGGCAGGCACTGGCGGATGCCGGCGTGGCGCTGGGCGGTTATGTTTCGTTCTCGGGCATTTTGACATTCCCGAAATCGACCGAATTGCGCGATATTGCCAAGACCGTACCCATGGACCGGCTGCTGGTTGAAACCGACGCACCGTATCTGGCGCCCAAACGCTGGCGCGGAAAGCGCAACGAGCCGTCCTATGTGGTCAACACGGCGGAAGTTCTGGCCGAAGTAAAAGGCGTCTCCTATGAGGAGATGGCGCGAATTACGACCGAGAACGCATTTCGCTGTTTTTCGAAGATGCCGCAGCTGTGACGGTGCCGGTCCGCCGCCAGTTCACGGTTCTTGGCTGCGCCTCGTCACCGGGTGTGCCGCGCGTCAATGGTGACTGGGGCGCGTGCGATCCAACGAACCCGAAGAACCGGCGGACACGGGCGGCCTTGCTGATCCGTCAATTCGGCGCCGATGGCGGCGAAACCGCAGTGGTTGTCGATACCGGTCCGGATTTCCGCGAGCAGATGATTGCCAACAAGGTGCACAACATCGACGCGGTCCTCTACACCCATTCCCACGCCGACCATGTGCACGGGATTGACGATTTGCGCGGCTTCGCGCTGTCGCAACGCAAGCGGATTCCGATCCACGCTGATCCTGAAACCATGGCGCGGATCCGTGCCGGGTTCGGCTATTGCCTGGAAACGCCGGCCGGCAGCGAATATCCGCCGATCACCCAGCCGATCCTGATCAACTCGCTGGATGAGCCAATCCGGATCACAGGCGAGGGCGGAACCATAGAAATACAGCCGCTCGATCAGGCCCATGGCTCGATCCGGTCGCTCGGCTACCGTATCGGCGATTTCGCCTATTGCTGTGATGTTAGCGATTTCCCACGCGCCACCGTCGACAAACTGCAAGATCTCGATGTGCTGATCATCGATTCACTTCAGTACAAACCGCACCCAAGCCATCTGTCGATTGACCAGGCGCTCTGGTGGATTGAGAAACTCAACCCGAAGCGGGCCATTCTGACCCACATGCATGTGCCTCTTGATTACGAAACGGTACTTGCCGAAACGCCTGATCGTGTCGAGCCAGGCTATGACGGATTGACCTTCGAGTTCGAGCTGTAACCATGAGCGAATCTGCCATTGAAATGACACCGGATCTGATTGCAAAAGGCTCAAGCATGGCGCGGGTGGCGCTTGCAGCGGCTGAGGCTGACCTGAAGATCCGGATCCTGAAAATGGCCCAGTCCACACGTACCGCACAGGAAGCAGCCGACGCTGCAGGCTGTGATGTCAGCCAGATCGTCAAATCGCTGATATTCGAGAACACCGCGACCAAGAAGCTAGATCTGATGTTGGTTTCGGGCGCGCATAACGCTGATATGGAATACATTTCAACATGTTACGGTCTCTCGTTTGAACGCTGCGAGGTTCGCAGGGTGCGCGATGAGACCGGATTTGCAATTGGCGGCGTGGCACCGATAGGTCATTTAAATCCGATTGCTGTCTATATGGACCAGACACTGCTTGAGCATAGCGAAGTCTGGGCCGCTGCCGGACGGCCGGACAGCGTGTTCAGCGTCGATCCGCGGGCTTTGGCCACAGCTATACAAGCCGAACTGATTGATGTGCGCGCACCTGCGTAAGGACGGCTAAAGACGCTCTTAGCCGCCGCCATCTGCCAGCCACTCGAGAATGGATTGCGAGTGTTCGCCGCGCGCCGGAATGCTGGCCGGGCCGGCATGTGGCTCAGTTGAAAATCGTGGTGCAGGTGCTGCCTGAAGCACACCGTCGATGCTTTGCCAGACAGCGCGCGCTGCCATGTGGGGCTCGGCGGCTGATTCCATCGGATCGAGGGTAGGGGCCACGCAGGCATCAGAACCAGCAAAGACCTCTTCCCAATGGCTCCGCGGATGGCTAGCAAAGATCCCGGCCATTACCGCTGTCTGGCGTGGCCATTGGGCGGCATCAAATTGCTGAGCAAAATCAGGATCCTCTACCAGCCCGAGGCGCGCGAGGAATTCGGCGTAGAACTTTGGCTCGAGGCATTGCACGGAGATAAAGCCGCCATCCGCACAGACGTAGCAGCGGCTCCAGTGTGGACCGTCAAGCAGGCTCTTGCCGCGCTCCATCGACAGACCGCCAGTCTGGGCCAAGGCCATCAACAGGTTCATCATATGCGCCGATCCATCGACAATGGCTGCATCAACCACCGTGCCACCACGGCCGGCGCGCGCAGACATGACGCCAGCCAGAATGCCGGTGACCAGATACAACGCACCGCCACCGATATCTCCGACTAGCGTTGGCGGCGTAAACGGTGCTTCGCCAGGATTGCTGGCGTACCAGGCGGCACCTGACAGAGAGACATAATTGAGATCGTGACCCGCGGTCTGAGCCCGTGGTCCGGTTTGACCCCAGCCGGTCATGCGGCCATAGACAAGGTCCGGGTTGACTGCTGACAGATCATCCGGCCCCAGGCCAAGCCGCTCCATGACGCCGGGTCTGAAACCTTCAACCAGCGCTTCGGATCTGAGCACAAGCGTCTTTAGCACGGCGACGTCATCGGTGGATTTCAGGTCCAGCTCGATGGAACGCTTGCCACGATCGATCAGCGAGCGTTCGGGCATGCCGGGCGCTGGTCGGCCATTCTTGCGATGAACCACGATGACGTCTGCGCCGAGATCAGCCAGCAGCATGCAGGCAAACGGTGCCGGACCCAGGCCTTCGATTTCAATGATCCGCAAACCTTCAAGCATGTCGTCCTCGCTTGCAACGCACCACATTGGTTGCGGCTTATAATCCCACGAGCGACTAAATCAGATTCTGTTTGCGGTTTCACTTGTCAGCGGCAACGGAGGCTGCAGATTGCGTGAGAAACCTTGGGAGAGACACAAGAAAAATCAGGCAAGCTTCTGATTTTCATATCCTTCTCGTCAAGCCGGATACAATGTGGCCCACACACCTCAGTTCCATAATCCATCTTATGCAATCTTTGTATGAAGGCAACCAAAGGACCATGCGTACCGGATTACCAGATCAGAAAAACAGTGTTGTCGATGTGGACTGCTCTGCCGGCACCTGATCGACAAACATCTGCCAGGCCTGCTGATAAGCCGGAAGATAATTCAGCTCATGGCCTTCGCCGAGTTGTTCAAGCTCTCTGTAGGCCTGCAACAGCATATCAACGAACTTGAAGCCCGAGGATAAGTCCTCAGGCTTGGCGCCGGTTTCCTTGGCACCATTCTCATAGAGGTATTGGGCGGCAGCGCGTTGTTCCATCCATTCCGAAGATGTGGTCTTTTCCTCGAGACTGACCTGATCAAGCCACAGCGCACCGGCCTTCCCCACCGCCATATGGTCGGACGGATCAATGCCCTCCATTTCGGCAAATGTCCCGGCCAGCCGCGTCGGCCCGTGATAAAGCCCCATTGCCAGAGACTGCTGCTGGGCCATGATCGATTGCACGATCTCCTTTTCCGCTTTTGAAAAGAGCCCGGTTTCATCAGTCCTGACGGCGTTCAGAGCGCGGCGGTCAAGGTCCCCGAGTGCGGAATACCAGTCGGTGGCCTCGTTGGTTTTCGGGCGAAACGGTTCGCCGTTTTCGGCCATTTTGGCATGTCTCGCGTCAATCGCCTTGCGGGCTGCATCAACGACTTCCGACTTGGTCTTGCCGGAAGAAAACGGCTCGGCCGTTGGATCAGTCACTGCAATGGCAAGATTGGTGGATGAATAGCCCGGACGCACCGGCATATAGACTTCATAGCCATTGGGTGCCGATACTGTGTACTTTATGTTGGTCGGAACTATTTTTCCGGATGCATCATAAGTTCCGGTGGCTTCGCTGGCACCGGCTGGGCCAAGGTCCTGATAGGATTGAATTGCATAGGCATGAATCGTCGGCGCCGAATCCTTGGCTGATCCGGTCCGGTTGATAATTCGAATATTCGAATGGCTGACGCCCTCGATATTCATGCTTCGGCTCCTAACAAATGATTCCAATAATCGGCCTGTAGCCTTGCTCGAACCTGTTGATATTTCGGAATTGTACCGTTTGTATTAAACAAACCGATGGCAGAATCCGCCCTCCTCTTGCCGAACGATCTTCTCTTCCCGGTCACTGCGGCGATGCATGGCAAAGCCACACGGCGCTTTGCTCTTGCGGCTTGTTTTGGCTTGGCCTATCCCATGGGCATTGCCAAGCACCGGAGTATCCGCATGTCCTACGCCAAGCTCGACGCTCATTGCCGCGCTCTCAGCGCGCTTGAGCATGCGCTCGCCATTCTCGGCACCGACGAAGCGATTAACATGGCGCCCGGTGGCGGCGAACAGCGGGCCGAGGCTATGGCGACGCTGTCGGGCATGTATCACCGTCAGGCCACTGATCCGCAGGTGCGTGACTGGATCGAAGCGGCCAAGGCCGAAGCGCTGGATCCGGACCGGAAAATCGCGGTTGACGAACTCGAACGCAGCTACATCAACATGACTTGCCTGCCTTCCGATTTCGTCGAGCGGAAAATGCGGACCAGCATGCGTTCCGAGCAATTGTGGCGCGCGGCGCGACCAAAAGGCGACTGGGACACGTTCCGCCCTGCCCTTGAAGGCGTGGTGTCGATGATGCGTGAAGAAGCCGCCATGCGCGCCGAGGTGCTCGGGCTGGCTCCCTATGACGCGCTGATGGAGCAGTTTGATCCGGGCAACCGCGTGTCTTTCATCACCCCGGTTTTTGCTGAACTCAAGACGTTTCTGGTGGACTTTTTGCCCAAGGCCCTCGCAGCCCAGGAAGAACGGCTGGCCAAACGGCCGCTCAAGGCGCTGTCGGGTGACTATCCGGTGGAACGGCAGAAGGCGCTTGGCCTTGAAATGATGAAGGCGGTCGGGTTCGACATGAACCATGGCAGCCTCTCGGTTTCCGACCATCCGTTCTGCGGCGGCGTCCCCAGCGACGTCCGGATGACAACCCGGTACCGCACGGATGAATTCCTGCAGGCGCTTATGGGCATCCTGCACGAGACCGGCCACGGGCTTTACGAGCAGAACCTGCCCAAGGAGTGGGCTCACTGGCCGTCGGGCAAGGCGCGCGGCATGTCGATCCACGAAAGCCAGAGCCTGTTTGTCGAAAAACAGATCGGCCGCAATCCGGCTTTCTGGCGCTTCGCCCTGCCGCTGGTCGATACGCATCTGAAGGAAGATTGGACAATGGAAGATCTGCTGCCGCATGTGCACCAGATCAAACGCGGCAAGATCAGGGTCGACGCCGATGAAGTCACCTACCCGCTGCACGTGATCCTGCGTTATGAGCTCGAGCAGGATCTGCTTTCAGGCCGTGTCGAGGTGAAGGACCTTCCGGAAGCCTGGGACGCCAAGATGCAGGCCTCGCTCGGCATCTCGACACTTGATGATCCGAAGAACGGACCGATGCAGGACGTTCACTGGCCGTCGGGATCTTTTGGATATTTCCCGTCCTACACGCTTGGCGCGTTGATGGCGGCACAGCAATGGGCGGCAATTCTGACGATCAATCCGGATGTCAACGAACAGATTTCCGTCGGTGATTTCGGCGCGGTCAACGCCTGGCGGCGTGACAATATCTGGTCAAAGGCATCCACTGCTTCAACCCCCGAGATCTTGCGTCAGGCCACCGGCGAAGAGCTCAACCCCGCCCATTTCATCGCCCATCTGGAAGCCCGTTACGGAAAATAGCGGCTGCAGGGCTCGTATAAGCCCGGTTCTTACAGCATAGCTTCGCCCGGCGCGGCGGCGGACGCCCTTGCCAACGCGGCCTCCTGCCGGCGGCGGGTACGTTCGCGCATGATGGTGTAGATCCCGGTGGCGATGATGATGCAGGCCCCGGCTAGCGTGTAGCCATCAGGGAACTCGGAAAACACCAAAATGCCGACGATCGTGGAAAACACCAGACGCACATAACGGAACGGGGTCACCACTGAAATCTCGCCGATACGGGTGGCCTCTGTCAGCGCCCAATAGGCGCCTACGCCAACCACCAGCGCGCCGGCCAAATAGCCGCTTTCGCGCACGGTCGGGATTTCCGATCCGCCGGTGACGGCCAGCAGCACCGCGCCCGACACGCCGACGGCAAAGAAACCCCAAGCCGCCAACTGCAGCGAGGAAATCGCCTTCGGCACCTTGCGGCTGGCGAGATCACGAATTGCCAGGCCGATCACACCCAGAACGGCCCAAAGAACTTCCGGCTCGAACCCTTCGAGACCGGGACGGATAACCAGCAATACCCCGCCAAACCCGACCAGGATGGCAGTCCAGCGGCGCCAGCCGACAACCTCGCCGAGCAGCAGCGCCGCACCCATTGTCACAAGCAGTGGCGTCGCCTGCAGGATCGTGGTGAGCGTCGCCAGCGGAATGAGCGTCAGTGCTGTAACAAAGCACAACCCGCCGAGCATTTCGCTGAGATTTCGCAGCATCACGGCCGGGTGGAAAAATCCGCTTGAAAACACGCTGGTGCCGCTCAGGCGGGCGTAGATCGCGAAAATCAAGGCGCCGAAAAACCCGAGAACGACCAAGATCTGCCCCACCGGCAAGCCGGCGGCGGACAGCTTGATAAACATATCCTCGGCGGCGAACCCAGCCATTCCGAGAACCATCAGAATGATGCCCCGCATATTGTCCATGATGGTTGTTCCCGGTTGGCGGAAAAGATGAAACGCGCGCCGAAAACAGGCACATGGCGTCCCTACTCTGATTAGGCTGGTTGGGAAACCCTTTCGTGACACCACAACCGGAATTACGGCTGCGGATTACCATCATGTTCCCGCATCCCGGCAACAACCCGTCCCAGCATGCTGAGAAACAACTCCCGCTCCGCAGACGGCAGCCCCTGAAGCACAATTTCATTGACGTCCACTGCCGCGGCAACAGCGGAGGCTTCAAGCGCGCGCGCGGCGTCTGTGAGAAAAATGAGCTGTGATCGCCCGTCATCTGGATGCGGCCTTCGCACAACCAGTTCGTCCCGTTCCATGCGAGCGAGCGTGTTTGCCATGGTCGCCTGCTCAACACCGAGGCGCCCGGTCAGGTCGCGCTGGGTCAAACCGTCCTCGAGCCACAGTTCACTCAAGGCAAGAAACTGCGCCCGCGAAAGACCCAATGGTTGAAGCCCGCGCTGCAATGATGAGCCATAGAGGCGGGCTATTTCACTGGTCAGGGTGCCAGCCGAACGGGTTTTATCGAAGATCATGCGTCTTTCCTATCGCAACATAGCCTGCTATGCAATACTGCATAGCAGGCTATGCTGTATTTGCTTCAGGCCCCTTCCCGTTCAACCTCCTGAAAACACGTAATCTTTCCTACATCCAATGGTGGCCATGCTCGCCGTGACCTGACGGACTATGTTTTGATCGGCATTTTCTATAGGCAGGCTCCCAGAGACATTCCGCTTCGCTTGCCAAAGGCCCACTGCCGCATGACCGATCTCGCCGCCTATGGCAGCCTGTTTTTCGCCTCGCTGCTGGCCGCAACGCTGATCCCGGCACAGTCGGAGAGCGTTTTGACCGGGCTGATCCTTGCCGGCGGGCGACCGGTAATGGCCTTGGTGGCGGTGGCGAGCCTCGGCAATATTCTTGGATCGGTTCTCAACTGGCTGATCGGCCGCGGTGTCGAAAAATTTCGCGACCGGAAATGGTTTCCGGCTAGCCAGAGGCGGCTAGACCGGGCGCAACAGCACTATCAGCGCTTCGGTTATTGGTCGCTGTTGCTGGCCTGGGTGCCGATCATCGGCGATCCGCTGACACTTGCTGCGGGCATTATGCGCGAGCCGTTATGGCGATTTTTGCTTCTGGTCTCGATGGGAAAGATTGGACGCTATGCGGCAATCGCTGCGGGCCTTGGAATGCTTGGCTGAGCGCCAGACACATCTATTCGGTCAGATGACGTTGCAGAAAAGCAATGAGATAGTCATGATGATCGTTCTCGCCTTCGCTGTTGGATACATGGTCCTGCCCCTCGTAATAATGGACCTCTGGCTTGCGGCCATGCGCCTTGAGCCGCGCCTCAAGCCTTCGCGTCATCTCGACAGACCAGACGCGGTCGGCAGTGCCATGACTTAGAAAAAGCGGGCCTTCATACCGTTCAATCTCAATCGGCTGTGTTGGCATCAACGCATCGCTCGAACCGCACCAGGACCAGGCCCGGCTTGCAGGATCCTAAGTCTGCCAACCCGGATCACCGCTGTCGCGATAACGGCGTGCATCGAAAGCACCGCATACAACATCTGGCGGGCTGTGCACGGCAACAGCGTCTGGCACGCCATCAACCACATCCCGGAGCATCAACGCGGTGAGGAGCAGCGCATGCTCAGCGCCACGGGAGACCCCGTAAAACCCCAGCTTTGCGCCGGCATACGGGTAGGCCCGCAAAGCCGTCAGCGCCGCAACGCTTCGGTCCAAAGACACCTCTTCAATGCTGCCGGCATTCCAGGCATTGCCGCCCTTGGAGAAGCCAAACGGAAAAGCAAGGAAGCCGTGCGCTGCCAGCAAAACCGCGTTTCGGTGGCTCCACCCCGACCACGCGCCTTCCGAACCGTGAAACACCATGACAGCCGGAAACGGACCTTCTCCGGGTGGCCCATAGGTCGTTCCCCAATCAGGGACAAGTCGCCGAACAATCTTCAACGTCATGAATTTGCTCCGTTTTTTCGCTGAAAGCATGGGGTTTCAACGTTTGAACCGTAGGCCTCCCGTCCATCAACTTCAAGCTGTATTCAATGACAGAAGAACGGTTGAAGAAAGGCGACAGACCGGCCGGAATCGTCCACACTCGCCAGGCCAGAGCCATTCCGGAGGACCACACCCATGCTTTCCGCCTTCACCATCATTCTGAGCTGCCAGCTGGCAGGCGAACTGGTCACGCGCTTTTTCGCGCTGCCGGTTCCGGGACCGGTCGCGGGCATGGTGCTGCTGTTTGCCCTGCTGGCGATCAAGGGATCCGTGCCCGTAGATGTCGGCGTGGTTGCTGACGCTCTGCTCAAGAACCTGGCACTGTTGTTCGTGCCGGCGGGCGTCGGCGTCATGGCGCATCTGGGGCTTCTCGGGCAGGACTGGCTGCCGATCTCGGTGGCTCTGGTCGGATCGACGCTGGCAACAATCGCAGTCACGGCCCTGGTGATGAGCCGGCTTGCTCGCACCAGTGCGTCTGACGACGGAGACACACACAATGGCTGAACTCACCGACGTCTGGGTCTACCTCAGCGCCAGCCCGCTGCTGTTCCTCACCCTCACACTGGCCGCCTTTCAGGCAGGAACCTGGCTCTACGACCGCTCCGGCCACAAGCCCTTCCTCAATCCGGTGCTCACCGCCGTCATCGCCGTGGTCGGGCTGCTGACGCTCAGCGGCACCAGCTACGACACTTATTTCGAGGGCGCGCAGTTCGTGCATTTCTTGCTCGGACCGGCGACCGTGGCGCTGGCGATCCCGCTTTACCGGCAGTTTGACCGGGTGCGGCGCTCGGCGCTGGCGCTGATCACCAGCCTGCTCTGCGGCTCGCTGACGTCCATAGGCACCGCAGTCGGCCTTGGCTGGCTGCTTGGCGCCAGCCGCGAAACGCTGTTGTCGCTGGCGCCGAAATCGGTCACCGCGCCCGTAGCGATGGGCATCACCGAGCAATTGGGCGGCTTGCCGTCACTGACTGCCGTGCTGGTGATCCTGACCGGTATTCTGGGCGCCGTGCTTGGCCCGCCGCTACTGAGCCTGATCGGCGTGAAAGACTGGCGTGCTCGCGGACTGGCGCTTGGCACCGCCAGCCACGGCATCGGCACCGCACGGGCGCTACAGGTCAACGAGCTGGCCGGCGCGTTCTCCGGTCTCGCCATGGGGCTGAATGCGCTGGCGACGGCGATCCTGTTGCCGGTGCTGTGGCGGTTGTTCTTTTGAGAGGATTATAGATGGAACACAGCTTTTGGCATGACCGATGGGCAAGCGGACGCATCGGCTTTCACGAAAGAGAACCCAACCCATTACTGGTTAAGCATTTCCCAGCTCTTTCAGTGCCGGAAAACGGGCGTGTCTTTGTTCCCTTGTGCGGCAAGACACTCGACATCGCCTGGCTGCTTTCCCGAGGCCATCGCATCGTGGGCGCGGAACTCAGCGAACTGGCAATTGAGCAATTGTTTGAAGACCTTGGCGTTGAACCGGCCATTTCCGACATGGGCAATCTGAAACGCTACAGCGCGGACAGCATCGACATATTCGTAGGCGATGTTTTCAATCTGACCGCCGACATGCTCGGAGCTGTCGACGCGGTCTTTGACCGGGCGGCATTTGTCGCCCTGCCCGAACACATGCGCGCGGCCTACGCGCCGCATATTGCCAGCATCACCGGCCACGCTCCGCAACTGCTGATCAGCTTCGAGTACGATCAGTCCCTCTTTGACGGCCCGCCGTTTTCAATCGAAATCCAGGAGCTGCAAACGCTTTATGGTGGAAGCTACCAGCTCTCATCTCTGGCACGGGTGGATATCGCCGGAGGCATGAGAGGCTCTGACGCAACGGAAAATGTCTGGCTTCTCAGTCAACTGATGATCGGATGAAGTTGTTCTCTTTCAATCCGGGCTTCAACTGGTCCGAGATTTCGGCAATCTTTGCGGATGGAAATGGACGTTCTGCGCGCTTGCTCGCCGCATTCCCGCTCATGGGAACCCCCTGCCCTTGACCCTTGAGCGCGGTCGCCATCGGCTCCGCCTTGTCGTGGGTGCATGGCAATCCGAAAAGGGCTGTATCGGTAACGTGATCTTTGCTCTGCTGCTGGCGGCTCTCCGGATCGCCAAAAGACCCCATTTGCAACAGTTGCCAACAACAGAAATGCAAGTGAACCGGCCAAGTCAGATGATGATCAATGCCTCCCGGCTGAACCTCCGTCGACCAATGTAATGATTATGATGATGCAGCTCTGCGGTTGCAAAAAATGTCACGTTGCGAGCCGGCAAGCCGGCCGTTCAGTTTGCGTTCAGGTGCTATACAGCTAAATGTAGTTGTTGATTTGGAGCGCCATTTATTTCGGTTTTTCAATCATCTAATTGAAATCTTAAAGTTATGGGAGATAACACATGTCCATCAAACGAATTTTCAGCGCGGCGATTATCGCCACAACACTCATGGCGGCAGGTACCACCACAGGTTTCGCCCAAGGTGGTGACGATCCGATCCCCGGCATCGACATCATCATCAAGGAAGATCCGGCCAGTCGGCCCATCAAACCGTTTTCGGTCGGCAAGTCATCGATGAAGCGCCTGAACAGCCTCAACGGCGATGATCGTCCGGCCTATCTGATGAGCCTGATTGCAAAGCGCATCGATGCCGATGAAGGCGTTGTCCGCAATGGGACGGCTGCGCTTCGCAAGCAGATTTGCAGCAAGTGCGAAATCGGGCGCTCGATCAATGTCAAATTCCAGTCCGGCAAGACGACCTACAGTGTCGCACTCAAGCTCTCGGGCATTGGCAAAGGCACTGCAATGAAGCCGGCACTGTCCAAGCAAGCCAAGAAGATCGGCGAGTGAATAGCCCGACCAAAACATCAATGTGAGCAGGTGCCGGGACCATGGCGCCGCGTGGCATCAATCGCTAGACAAACATGATAGTGTCCAGGGAGACGATTTAGGGTCTGTGACCCTGAAATCTTGGGCTTTCAAAGGCTAATAATCGCGCTGGTTGCTTCCTGCTTGACAGGAGCGAAGTCGGCAGAGAGCTCGAGTGCGGTCTTGTTCCCCTCAGCCAGCAGCCGTCACCTTTTCCGGCCGGTTGATCATTGCGAGCGCCGAGACCACCATTGGCTTGAAGCCTTCCGTGCTCACATCAGAAATCTCGAACAGTAGTGTCCGCATGCGCGGATCCCAGAATTTGTTGATGTGATCGGCGACGCCTTCAACCTGTTCGGATTCCGGCTGGGAAGCGAAGAAGGTGGCGATCTGGTTGGCCTGGTAGCGCAATTTGTCAGGCGACATCGCTCTCAACTCCATGTGTTATCCGGTCGGGCCGGGTGAAAACCTCAAAATCGGCACCGCGCGCGATTCCGACCAGCGTCAGTCCGGCGGCGTTGGCGGTCCGGACCGCAAGCGCGGTCGGCGCGGAGACCGCGATCAGCAAACCAGCGCCGGCAATCACTGCCTTTTGCACCATGTCGACCGAGACACGGCTGGTGATGACAATCGCGCCATCCGAGGCACTGGCACCCGAGCGCGCCATGGCGCCAATCAGCTTGTCGAGCGCATTGTGACGGCCAACGTCCTCACGGACGCAGAGCATTCCCTGGCCAGGTCTATAGAACCCTGCCGCGTGCACAGCGCCGGTTTCCGCTCGGAGTTTTTGATGCATCGACAGGGAGCGGACGGCTTCGCGCACATCCTCGGCACTCACCTCAAGCCGGACTTCGTCACGGTCGGGCAATGTCCTGAGCGCTTCTTCTATCGATTCAATACCGCAGAGCCCGCAGCCAACCGGGCCGGCCATCTTGCGGCGGCGGGCGGACAGAGCCGCCTGAACATCTTCAGCAAGCCGCATCTGAACGTCAAAACCTTGATCCACCTTGATAATATTGAGCGAGACAATATCCGCCGGAGACCGTATCAGGGCTTCTGACAAGGCGAAGCCGATGCCAAAATCTTCGAGATCGGCAGGCGTTGCCATCATCACCGCCTGCGTGGAGCCGCCGAAAGACAAGGCCACCGGCACTTCCTCGGGCAGCGCACGGGAACCAGGCGTAACAATCCCTGCCCTGACCGAGGTCCGGGGTACGATTGCCGTGCTGGGGCTGCTTTCTGTCATCATTGCGTCCTTGAATGCCAGAGCCCGCGCCTACTCCGCAGGCTCAAGCGCCTCTTCCGTGGCAATCCGGCGCGACTGCGTGGCCTGCGCATCATAGTCCTGCTGCCATGTGGTCGGCCCGTTAGATGGCGACACCTGCACGGCCGTCACCTTGTATTCCGGGCAATTGGTCGCCCAGTCTGTGTAATCAGTGGTGATCACATTAGCCTGCGTGCCCGGGTGATGAAACGTCGTGTAGACCACGCCGGGCGCGACACGCTCGGTGATGGTGGAGCGGAGTGCTGTCTCACCCGACCGGCTGGCCAGCTTGACCAGATCGCCATCGCGGATGCCACGTTGCTCGGCGTCGTGCGGATGGATCTCCAGCATATCTTCGGCGTGCCAGGCAACATTTTCTGTCCGCCGTGTCTGGGCGCCGACATTGTATTGACTCAGGATCCGGCCGGTGGTCAGCAACAGCGGGAAGCGCGGACCAGAGCGCTCGTCGGTCGCCACATATTCGGTACGGATGAATTTGCCCTTGCCGCGAACGAAGCCATCAAGATGCATTACCGGTGTGCCTTCCGGATTGGCATCATTGCACGGCCACTGCACCGAACCTTTTTCTTCCAGCAACTGATAGGTCACATTGGCAAAGCTCGGCGTTGTTGCGGCGATTTCATCCATGATTTCAGAAGGATGACTGTAAGTCCAGTCAAGCCCCATGGCCTGCGCTAGCTTCAGCGTCACTTCCCAGTCGGCGAGACCGTTCTTCGGCGTCATCACCTTGCGGACACGATTGATGCGGCGCTCGGCGTTGGTGAAGGTGCCGTCCTTTTCAAGGAACGTCGAGCCGGGCAGGAAGACATGGGCGTAGTTGGCGGTCTCGTTGAGGAACAGGTCATGGACAACAACGCATTCCATCGCCGCCAGTCCGGCCTGAACGTGCTTGGTGTCCGGGTCTGACTGCAGGATGTCCTCGCCCTGGATATAGATTCCGCGGAAGGTTCCGTGGACTGCGGCATCGAGCATGTTGGGAATTCTCAGACCCGGTTCGGGGTCGAGCTCCACGCCCCATAATTTTTCAAACACATCACGGACTTCGCCGCCCGAAATATGCCGGTAGCCAGGAAGCTCGTGCGGGAACGAGCCCATGTCGCAGGCGCCCTGGACATTGTTCTGGCCTCTGAGCGGGTTCACACCAACGCCGGGACGACCGATATTGCCGGTGACCATGGCAAGATTGGCGATTGCCATCACCGTGGTCGAGCCCTGGCTGTGTTCGGTGACGCCGAGACCGTAATAGATCGCGCCATTGCCGCCCCGAGCGTAGAGCCGTGCTGCGCCGCGCAGCTCTTCCGCCGACACGCCGGTCAAAATCTCGGTGGCTTCAGGTGAATTGGCAGGCTCGGCAACGAAACTTGCCCAGTCTTCAAATTCCGACCAGTCGCAGCGTTCGCGGATAAATGCCTCGTCAAACAGGCCTTCGGTGACAATCACATGCGCCAGTGCGGTCAGCACGGCCACATTGGTGCCGGGCTTGAGTGGCAGATGGTGGCTTGCCTCGACATGGGCGGAGCGCACCAGATCAATACGGCGGGGATCGATGACGATGAGTTTCGCACCAGCCCTGAGCCGTTTCTTCAGCCGGGAGGCAAAGACCGGGTGTCCGTCAGTCGGGTTGGCGCCAATGATTATGACAACATCGGTTTGCTCAACAGAATCAAAATCCTGAGTGCCGGCCGATGTGCCGAAGGCCTTGCCCAGACCGTAGCCGGTGGGCGAATGGCAGACGCGGGCGCAGGTGTCGACATTGTTGTTGCCGAAGCCGGCGCGCACCAGCTTCTGCACCAGGAAGGTTTCTTCATTGGTGCAGCGCGACGAGGTGATGCCGCCGATAGCGCCTCTGCCATACTGGAACTGGATGCGGCGCATTTCCTTGGCGACATGGGCAAAGGCTTCGTCCCAGCTGACTTCCCGCCATGGATCGGTGATCTTTTCGCGTACCATCGGATTGAGAATACGGTCCTGATGGGTGGCGTAGCCCCAGGCGAAGCGGCCCTTGACGCAGGAATGGCCGCGATTGGCCTTACCGTCTTTCCACGGCACCATGCGGACAACTTCCTCGCCGCGCATTTCGGCCTTGAACGAGCAGCCGACGCCGCAATAGGCGCAAGTTGTGACCATCGAGTGCTCGGGCTGGCCGATCTCGATGACGGATTTTTCCTGCAGCGTTGCTGTCGGACAAGCCTGCACGCAGGCACCGCAGGAAACGCATTCGGAATTCATGAAGCTCTCGTGCATGCCCGGCGAGACGCGGCTTTCAAAACCCCTGCCCTCTATGGTCAGCGCAAACGTGCCCTGCACTTCCTCGCAGGCCCGCACACAGCGTGAGCAGACAATGCATTTGGACGGGTCATAGGTGAAATAGGGATTGCTCTCATCCTTGGCCATAAACTTGGGATTGGCTTCGCCGTTCTGCCGCGCCTTGACGTGGTTTTCGCCATCATAGCCGTAGCGCACATCGCGCAAGCCAACGGCGCCTGCCATGTCCTGCAACTCGCAATCGCCATTGGCGGCGCAAGTCAGGCAATCGAGTGGGTGATCGGAGATGTAGAGTTCCATCACGCCCTTGCGGATGTCTTTCAAACGTCCGGTCTGGGTGTGGACCACCATGCCCTCGCTCACCGGTGTGGTGCAGGAAGCGGGCGTGCCGTTGCGGCCTTCAATCTCGACCAGACAGAGCCGGCAGGAGCCAAAGGCGTCGACCATGTCGGTGGCGCAGAGTTTTGGCACCTGAATGCCGGCTTCCATCGAGGCCCGCATCACCGATGTGCCTTCGGGAACCGAAACATCGAAGCCGTCAACGGTCAGTCGAACGGTCTTTTCAGACTTGGAAGCCGGGGTACCGTAGTCGATTTCCTGGATCAGCGTCATTTCATTCACTCCGCAGCCTGGGACATAGACCCTGTCATGGTGGGGCCCGGACGAAAATCCTCCGGAAAATGCGTCAGCGCACTCATCACCGGGTATGGCGTGAAGCCGCCCAGCGCGCAGAGCGAACCAAATTTCATCGTATTGCAAAGATCCGTCATCAATGTGATCTGGCTCTCCTGCTCAATTCCGGCGCGGATCTTATCGACAACCTCGACGCCACGGGTCGAGCCGATACGGCAGGGCGTGCACTTGCCGCAACTCTCAATGGCGCAGAATTCAAAGGCGAAGCGTGCCTGCTTGAGCATGTCAGCGGTGTCATCAAACACCACGATACCCGCATGGCCGATCAGCCCGTCCTTGCCGGCAAAGGCTTCATAATCGAATGGCGTGTCGAATAGTTCGCGCGGGAAAAAGGCGCCCAGCGGTCCGCCGACCTGTACCGCCTTGACTGGGCGCCCGGTGGCGGTTCCCCCTGCAACGTCGTCAATCAGCTCACCCAGCGTCAAGCCGAAGGCTGCTTCGAACAACCCGCCATGTTTGACGTTGCCAGCAATCTGGATCGGAATGGTGCCGCGTGAACGGCCCATGCCGAAATCGCGGTAATAATCTGCACCTTTATCCATGATGATCGGCACCGAGGCGAGCGAAATTACATTGTTGATCACCGTCGGCCGGCCCAGAAACCCCTTGTGGGCGGGCAATGGCGGCTTGGCGCGAACGATACCGCGGCGGCCTTCCAGACTTTCAAGAAGCGCTGTTTCCTCGCCGCAGACATAGGCGCCTGCGCCAACGCGGATTTCCATATCGAATGCGAACTTCGAGCCGAGCACCGATGCGCCGAGCATTCCGGCCTCGCGGGCAATCTCGACCGCACGGTTCATCACCCGGATTGCATGCGGATATTCAGAGCGCAGATAGACATAGCCCTTGGTGGCGCCCGTCGCGATACCTGCGATCACCATGCCTTCGATCAGCACGAAGGGATCGCCCTCCATGATCATACGGTCGGCGAAGGTGCCGGAATCGCCCTCGTCGGCGTTGCAGACGATGTATTTCTGCGGGCTTTGAGCCTCCAGTACGGTTTTCCATTTGATCCCGGTCGGGAAACCGGCGCCGCCGCGTCCGCGCAGGCCGGACTCTGTCACCTGGGCGACTATGGCTTCGGGGGCCATGGCGACAGCATGTGTCAATCCCGTCCATCCGCCATTGCTGCGGTAGTCCTCGATCGACAACGGGTCGGTGACGCCACAACGGGCAAAGGTAAGCCGTGTCTGACGCTTGAGGAACGGAATATCGTCCGTGGCTCCGAGGCTCAGCGGATGATTGCCACCTTCAAGCAGCCCGGCGCTGAGAAGACCCTCCAGATCAGATGGCTTGACCGGACCGTAGGCAACCCTGCCCTTGTCCGTCTCGACTTCGACCATCGGCTCCAGCCAGTAAAGTCCACGCGAGCCGTTGCGAATGATTTCTGCGTCGAGACTCCGCGCCTTGATCATTTCAGCCATGCGCTGCGCCACCCGGTCAGCACCAACCGCAACCGCACCGGAATCGCCTGGAATGTAGATTTTCACACTCACGCCTGCACCGCCTTCGCCAGTTCCTTGACCATCGCGATGTCAAGCCGGCCGATCACTTCGCCATCGACCATCGCCGCCGGCGCACAGGCACAAAGCCCAAGGCAATAGACAGGTTCAATCGTCACCGCCCGGTTGGTGCTGGTCTCATGCCAGTCAAGCCCGAGCAGCGCGAGCAACCGCTCCGCAAGCTCATCACCGCCCATCGACTGGCAGGCCTCGGCCCGGCACAGTTTGATAACGTGCCTGCCTGCGGGTGCTTCGCGGTAATCATGATAGAAGCTGACAACGCCATGAACTTCGGCGCGCGAGAGGTTCAAACCGCTGGCAATCACCGGAAGGGCAGCCTGCGGAACGTAACCGAATTCTGCCTGGACATCGTGGAGAATGGGCAATAACGGGCCTTCGAGCGGCTTTAATCGACCGACAATCGCCTCGGTTCGCAATGCGATTTCCGCGTCTGCGCTGCGTGATTCCATCCCAAAGTCCTCCGACGGCATGACAGAACTTTTAGTACGCCTTGAACAACCCCGAGAATCAAGACAGCATATTCGTTGCGCGATAGAAAATTTCTATCGTTGCGAGAGGGTCTGTGCGAAAACCCTTGCCTCATGCAGCAGTGCGGAGACGATCGGCGTGTGCGGCTCGCGAGGGGCAGCGATCATGCCGACCACGTGGTGGGCATCGGGTTCGACGATGGGAATTGACTTGATGTCGTCGCCAAAACCCAAAGTATCTGCCAGGTTGACGGGCATGATGGATGCCCATTTGCCGGTGCGGATATGGGAAAACAGAACAATCATCGAATTGGATTCGAGCGTCGGCTTGGCGGTCGCGCCGGCCTCACTGAGGTGCTGGTTGATGATCCGCCGGTTCTGCATGTCAGGTGTCAGCAGACACAGCGGCAGAGTGGCAACTTCCGACCATGACACCACATCGCGGTCGGCAAACTCCTGTCCGGCGGAGGTAATGAGCTGGTAGCGTTCAGCATAGAGCGGGACTGTGGCGACACGGCCGGTGGGTTCGTTCTCGAGATAGCTTATTCCGACATCGATTTCGAAATTCTCCAGCCGCGAGAGCACCTGGTAGCTGGTGCACGAAGTCACAGACAAGGTCACGGCGGGATGTTTTTGGGTAAAGGCGACGGTCAGATCGGTGACCATATAGGTGGCCGTCGGAATGACGGCGATGCGGGCATGCCCGGACAAGCCCTTGCGGGCGGCCTTCATCTCTTCGCGCATGGTGCGGGCGTCGCCGGCAATCCGCCGGGCCCACTCGAGCACGCGCTGGCCTTCCGGCGTCAGCCCCTGAAATCGCGATCCGCGCAGCACCAGGGTCACGCCGAGTTGCTCTTCAAGCTGCTTGAGCGACGCCGACAAGGTCGGCTGGGTAACGCCGCATTCCTGTGCAGCGCGGCCGAAGTGGCGCTCTCGCGCCAACACAATGAAGAATTCGAGCTTATCGATCATGGTGCGCAAAGTCGCATGAGGACCCGGCGTTGCGCAAGCAGGTCAAGCGACGTTGCGATGTCGGGGGTTACACGCCTCTGCCGGTCGCGCTCAGGCCGCGACGCGGTCTCCATCCTCGGTGCCCGGTGCCAGTGTCACTTCAAGGCCGTCAAGCTCCTCGGTCATGAGCAACTGACAGGACAGCCGGGAATTGTCGCGCACGTCAAAAGCCTGATCGAGCATGTCCTCTTCCTCGGCCTCAATCGGATGAAGCTGATCAGTCCATTGCTGAGCGACGTGAACATGACAGGTGGCGCAGGCACAGGCGCCGCCGCATTCGGCCTTGATGTTGAGGCCCCAGTCGCGAATGATCTCCATAACCCGGAAGCCGTCAAGCGCTTCAAGCGTATGGCGGGTACCTTCCTGATCGGTGACGTGAATTTGCATGCTGAAAGCTCCCCGTTCAGCCGTTGAGAATGGCCGTGCGGCGCCAGCTGTAGCCCGTTGCATTTTCGACCTGGTCAATTGCAGGCTGGTAGTGCAGATCGATTCCCGGCAAACGCTTCTCAGTCAGTCGCTTTATAGTTGGCGCGTGCTCCACCTCGAAGCTGTCAAAGCCGGTCCTGAGCATCAGCGGAACCTGATCGAGCAGCACATTGCCGACAGCGCGCAATGCGCCCTGATATCCCAGCCGTTGCCTGAGCAGCATGGCCTGCGAGAACGCACGGCCATCGCTGAAAGCGGGAAAGGTCAGGGCGACGATCGCCACGCGGTCGAGGATTGGCGCCAGAGTGCGCACATCATCGGCCGGCTGCAACACCACACCAAAGGGCGCATTGTCTTGTGCATGCTCCAGAGCATCGGCCAGCGACAGCAGCTTCGGCGTGTCCTCCGCCTCACCTGAAATCCAGGGATCGTTTTCGACAATCCCGTTTTGTGTCCAAATGACAGTCATAAAAGTCTCCGGCCTTGTGTCAGGCTGCTTCTGCTTCGCTGCTGTAAAGCGCGGTTTTGAAGGGAGCGGCGCCAATGCGGCGGTAGCATTCGATAAACGGCTCATCGGCGCCTGTCCGGTTGGCCAGATAGGTATCGACGATGGTTTCGATGGCATCGGTGATCTGGTCAGGCCCAAAGCCGCGGCCGGTGATCTGGCCGATTGACGAATTCTCGTCGGCCGATCCGCCGAGCGAGATCTGATAGAGTTCCTCGCCCTTCTTCTCGACACCCAAGATTCCAATATGGCCAACATGATGATGGCCGCAGGCATTGATGCAGCCGGAAATCTTGATCTTCAGATCACCGATTTCGGCTTGCCGCGCCGCATCGCCGAAGCGATTGGAAATCTCCTGCGCCACCGGAATCGATCGCGCATTGGCAAGCGCACAGTAATCAAGCCCGGGGCAGGCAATGATGTCGGTGATCAGCCCGGCATTGGCCGTCGCCAGGCCATCGGCCAGAAGCGCTCTGTACAAAGGCTCAAGGTCAGCCAACGCCACATGCGGCAGCACCAGGTTCTGTTCGTGGGTCACACGGATCTCATCATGGCCGAACTCCTCGGCCAGACGCGCCACCGCATCCATCTGGTCTGCCGAGGCATCGCCGGGAATGCCGCCGATGGGTTTGAGCGAAATCGTCACCATGGCGTAGTCTGGATGACGATGTGGCGCGACATTGCGGCCGACCCAGTCGGCAAAACCGGGATCAGACTTCTTCCACGCCGCAAGTTCGCCCCAGCCTTCAGCGCGAACGCCAAGTTCAGGCGGTGCGAAATAGGCGTTGATTGCAGCGATGTCAGCCTGCGGCAGCTTCAGCTCGCCGTCTTTCAGATGCTCCCATTCCGCATCGATCTCCCGGGTCAGTTTTTCGACCCCGGTTTCATGCACCAGAATCTTGATCCGTGCCTTGTACTTGTTGTCGCGACGGCCGTGCAGATTGTAGACCCGCACGATCGCCGTCACATAGGACAGCAAGTCCGCTTCGGGCAGGAAATCCTTGATCTTCTTGGCCAATAACGGGGTACGTCCCTGCCCGCCGCCAATCCAGACGGCAAAGCCGAACCGGCCCTGATCGTCCTTCTTCAGCTGCAGGCCGATGTCATGCGTCTGGATCGCGGCACGGTCGTGCTCGGATGCGATTACCGCGATCTTGAACTTGCGCGGCAGGAACGAAAACTCCGGATGCACCGACGACCATTGCCTCAGAATCTCGGCATAGGGCCTGGGATCTGCAACCTCATCGGCAGCCGCACCAGCGAAATGGTCAGCTGTGACATTGCGAATGCAATTGCCCGAGGTCTGGATCGCATGCATCTCGACTTCGGCCAGTTCCTTGAGGATCGCCGGAATGTCGGACAGCGCAGGCCAATTGTACTGGATGTTCTGCCGGGTGGTGAAATGGCCATAGCCGCGATCATAAGTGCGGGCAATGTGAGCCAGCTTGCGCATCTGGCGGCTGCTGAGCGTGCCATAAGGAACCGCGACACGCAGCATATAGGCATGCAGCTGCAGATAGACGCCGTTCATCAGCCGCAAAGGCTTGAAGGCATCCTCGGAAATTTCACCTGTCAGGCGCCGCTCGACCTGGTCGCTGAACTGGCTGACGCGGGCTGCCACAAAGGCGTGGTCGAATTCATCATAACGATACATCGTATGGTCCTTATGCGGCTTGGGAGGCCTGCGCGACGGAAGCCGTCGCATAGTCAATTGTCGGCCCGCCGGCGCGGATGCGTTCGCGCAGCCTGAACGGGCGCGGTCCGCTTGGGGTTTCCTCGATCTCGATGACATTGACATCGACAATGCGGTTGTCAGCAAGCGCCTGGTCACCAGCTGCAACGATTGCGGCCACGGCTTCTTCGTGCCGGGCCAGGAAGGCATCCTTGAGCGAGGCCACCCACTCGCCATTGGCGCCAAGCCAGACAGAGATGCCATCAGTCAGGCGGTTTGCAGTGAGAACCTTGGTTTTCATCGGAGCGGTCTTCATTGTGGCCTCCTCAGGCAGCTTGGGTTTGGCTGGCGCTGGCAACACTGTGCTGGCCGGCCGTAATGGGTGTGGAGTGTTCGAAATTGGCGCCGGCGACAGCGTCGCCGATGACCACCATCACAGGTCCTGCAAGCTCGCTGCGGTGCTCCAGCGCCGGCAGATCGGCGAGCGTTCCATGAAACAGCCGCCGATCAGCGCGCGAAGCGTTTTCGACAATGGCGACCGTCATGTCAGCGGGCAGCCCAGCATCGATCAGCCTTGAGGCAACGCTGGCGGCAACCGTGCGCCCCATATAGACGCAGAGCGTGGCGCCGGAGACCGCCAGCCGCGCCCAGTCAGGCAAAGCAGCCCCGGTGAGATCATGCCCGGTGGTGAACACCAGTGACGAGGCCACTCCGCGCAGCGTCAGCGGCAGTTCGAAATCAGCAGCAGCCGCCAAGGCCGAAGTGATGCCCGGAACGATCTCGAACGATACACCGGCATCGCGGAGTGCGGCCATTTCTTCGCCGGCACGGCCGAAGATGAGCGGATCGCCGGATTTAAGCCGAACCACGCGCTTGCCTTCACTGCCCAGGCGAACCAGCAGATCGTTGATCTCGTTCTGGCTTTTGGAATGGCAGCCCTTGCGCTTGCCGACAGACAGGCGCTCGGCGTCACGGCGGCCAAGCGCCACCACGGCTTCCGGCACCAGTGCGTCATAGACAATGACATCGGCTTCCATCATGGCACGCTGGGCGCGAAGCGTCAGCAGGTCTTCCGCGCCAGGCCCGGCGCCGACCAGCCAGATGTGGCCCGGCACGGGCTCGCGGCCGCGCAGCATGCGGGTGGCGGCGCGGCGCGCCAGCGTCACATCGCCATTATCAACATGGGTTGCCACATCGGCTTCGAAGAAACGGCGCCAGAAGACGCGTCGCGCCACACCGCGTGGCAGCAGCCGGTCAACAGCAACCCGGTATTCTGCGGCCAGCCGGGCCAGTGAGCCAAGCGAGGGCGAGAGCATCTGATCAATCCGGGCGCGGATCATCTGGGCCATAACCGGGCCTGCGCCTTCGGTCCCAATGGCAATGGCAACCGGCGCGCGATTGACCAGTGCCGGGGTCAGGAAATCGCAATACTCCGGCTGATCCACTGCATTGGCAGGAATCCGGCGGGTCCGCGCGGCAGCAACGATCTCTCGGTCAAGGCCTGCATCGCCGGTGGCGGCGAACACAAGTGTCGCGCCATCCATCTGATCGGCTGAATAGGGTTCGCGCACTGCTTCAAGGCCCAGCCGGGCAAGACTGGCGGTGAGGTCTGCTTCAGGTGCGTCGGCATAAACCGAAATCTCGGCTGATGTGTTGGCGACAAGACGCGCCTTGGCTGCGGCTTCAGCACCATTGCCGAAGATTGCCACCTTTTTCGCGTCCACCCGCATGAAAGCAGGGAATGTTGTCAATTGCGCTGATGGCGTCGCCATATCCGTCAAACTCCTGATCTGGAGCCATTTTCAGGATTTTGGCGAAACAAATGAAGAAACAAACATGTGCCAATTGGCATGAAGAGATATTCTTTTACCCCGGAAAGCCGGTTATGGAGAAAGCGTAACCGCGACGCGTCAGGCTCATGCGGTGAGACTGCAAAGAGTTGGATTTCAGATGGAGATCAAGGAAAACGCGGACCTGGTCCGCAGGCTGCTGGATGCGATGGAACACGACATCCTGCCATTGACCGAAAAGGGCGTGGCTGAAGGCAACAAGATTTTTGGCGGCGCGCTGCTGCGCAAATCCGATCTGTCGCTGGTGATGGCGCAGACCAACAACGAGATGGAAAATCCGCTCTGGCACGGGGAAGTGCATCTGCTCAAGTGCTTTTATGAAAGCCCGGTTTCAAAAACCGAATCCACCAAGGACATGATCTTCCTGTCGACCCACGAGCCGTGCACGATGTGCATGTCAGCGATTGCCTGGGCCGGATTTGATAATTTCTTCTATTTCTTCAGCCATCAGGATTCGCGCGACAGCTTTGCCATCCCGCACGATCTCAAGATGCTCAAGGAAGTTTTTGGGCTGGAACCGGGCGGCTACAATCACGACAACGCCTTCTGGCACGGCCGCGGAATGTTCGACATCATCGCCTCCCTGCCAGACGCCGAGGCACAGCCGCTGCTTGATCAGGCGCAGCGCATCCGAGACCGCTATGCCGATTTGTCCAAGGCCTACCAGTCGACCAAGGATGACAACGCGATTCCGCTGAACTGAACGTGACCTAAGCGGCTCCCGGACTGAGTTGTGGACAACACGGGCGCCCGTGGCTGAAAAGTCGCGGGCGCTCTGCCGCTAGGCTAGTCTCAATCCATGAAACCATCACGCGACATTTCCGGCCTTATCGAAATCATGGCGGCGCTCCGGCATCCCGAGACCGGGTGCCCGTGGGACATCAAACAGGATTTCTCCACCATCAAGCCCTATACGATCGAGGAGGCCTACGAGGTCGCCGATGCGATCGAGCGCAACGACCCCGAGGATCTATGCGACGAACTGGGTGATCTGCTGTTGCAGGTGGTGTTTCATGCGCGCATGGCCGAAGAGCAGAAACTGTTCTCGTTTGAAGACGTGGTCGAGGCGATCACAGCCAAGATGATCCGGCGGCATCCGCATGTGTTCGAACGTTCCGACGCCGACACGCCCGACAAGGTCAAGGCTCAATGGGCAGAGATCAAGACTGAAGAAAAACGCGAACGGGCCAAACGCCGCGCTGCACGAGGGCTTCCGGAAGTTGAAACACCAGGGCAGCTGACGAACGTGCCACGCGCCCTGCCCGCGCTAATGGAAGCACTCAAACTGCAACAAGCGGCCTCTCAAGTGGGCTTTGACTGGGGCGCTGCCGGTCCGGTGCTCGACAAGATCGAGGAAGAGATTGGCGAATTGCGCGCCGAGATCGCCAGCGGTGAGAGCGACAAGGCGGCAGGTGAACTGGGAGACGTGATTTTCGCTGTCGCCAATCTGGCCCGGCATCTCAAGGCTGATCCGGAAGACGCGCTGCGCACAACCAATACCAAGTTCCGAACACGGTTTGCCTATGTGGAAGCGGGATTGGCGAAGTTGGGCAAGACGCCGGAGGACGCCACGCTGGCGGAGATGGAAACGCTTTGGCAAGAGGCGAAGTCTTCAAGTTGACGCGGGCATAACCGGGATTTGTCGAGCAGCTGCTCTAGAAATCCGTTTCCGGCTTCGGACCCAACCCAAGCTGCCGGTCAAGATCGAGATTGTCGGAGGCGGTGAATTCGGCGGTCAGTTCCACCGAACCATCCTCATTGTTGATCCGGCTCTTCACCCGGCCACGTTCGTAGATCCAGGACATCACCGGCAATTGCTGCGCAGTGAGCAGGATCGTGCGCGTGGTGAGCTTGCCCGAAATTCGGGCCTCGACTGAACTGAGCAACGCATCGACGCCCTCGCCTTTCAATGCCGAGACCACGATTGCCTCGCCGGACGCGGCGCGGGCGTGGAGAGATTCGGCGGCATCGGCATCGAGCAGATCCACTTTGTTCCAGACCTCAAGCATCCGTTGCGGCTCGATTTCGCCGACGCCCAGACTGTTGAGGATCGCTTCGACATCGGCGGCCTGGGAACTGCGGTCTGGATCAGCCATATCGCGCACATGCAGGATGAGATCGGCCTCGATCACCTCTTCGAGCGTGGCCCGGAAGGCCGCGACCAGATGGGTCGGCAGGTTGGAAATGAAACCAACCGTGTCAGACAGGATGACGGTAGCGCCATGTGGCAGCTTCATGCGCCTGAGCGTCGGATCCAGCGTAGCGAACAGCATGTCCTCGGCCAGAACTTCGGCGCCGGTGATGCGGTTGAACAGTGTGGATTTACCGGCATTGGTGTAGCCGACGAGGGCGACGATCGGATGCGGCACCTTCTTGCGCTTGGCACGGTGCAATTGCCTTGTTCGGCGAACCTGCTCAAGTTCGCGCTCAAGCTTGATGATGCGTTCCTGCAACAGACGCCTGTCGGCCTCGATCTGGGTTTCGCCGGGGCCGCCCATGAAGCCGCCACCGCCACGCTGGCGTTCAAGGTGGGTCCAGCTACGGACCAGACGGCCCTTCTGGTAATTGAGATGGGCGAGCTCGACCTGCAGCACGCCTTCCTTGGTGGAAGCGCGGCGGCCGAAAATTTCCAGGATAAGGCCTGTGCGGTCAATGACCTTGACCGCCCATTCCTCTTCCATATTGCGCTGCTGAACCGGAGTGAGCGGATGATCAACGATGACAAGTTGCGACCCGGTCTCATCGATCTGCGCCTTGATTTCGAGCATCTTGCCCTTGCCGAACAGTGTCGAAGGCCGCGGCGCGGAAACAGGCACGATCAGTGCTACTGCAACCTCGAGATCGATGGCGCCGGCCAGACCGACGGCTTCCGCCAAGCGGTTGGCGTCGGGACGCTTGTCGACCTCACCACTGCCGGGCGCCGCATTGCGGGTACGCAAGGTTGGAACGAGCACAATAGCCCGCATGACGCCGGATTTGCTGTCCGCGTCGGTGAAATTGCCGGAGCTGTCTACAGTTTCGATTTTCGTTGTCCTGTCAGGCGCCGGTTGCGGCGTCCTCATTTTCAAACATCTGCACAGGCTGGCTTGGCATGATGGTGGAGATCGCATGCTTGTAAACAAGCTGCGAATGGCCATCGCGTCTCAACAGAACACAGAAATTATCGAAAGACGTGACCACACCGGTCAACTTAACCCCGTTGATCAAAAAGATCGTCAGAGAAATTTTCTGTTTCCGAACCGTGTTGAGAAAGAGATCCTGCAGGTTTTGTGAACGCTCCGCCATTGCGCCTTATCATCCGTCTTTTTCTTGCCCGCTAACCGCAGGTCATTACCGCACTTGTCCGGTCCTTGATCACAAACGCCTTCCTCAGAAATGAAAAAAGGCGCACCGAAGCCGATCAGGCTTACGTTACGTCAAGTTCCGAACATTCCCACTCCCTCTGACAGACAGATATATTCGTCTTGCCGCTGACAGAAATTCGCTTGTCCGAACAATTTACAGAAGACCATTGTTGCAGGGTTTTGTAAACACTTGTTTTTGCGGGCGCAGTTCGCCGCAACCTTTTCCTTGCCGCACAACAATGGATTTATTTGGGCAACACCGGCAATTGTACCGGTGGACATGAAACTAGCGGCTCATCCAGTAGCGAACGTTGAGCACAGCAAACACAATCATGACTTCAAGCCGTCCCAAAGTCATGACTGCCACGGCGGTCAATTTGGCAGACACCGGCAATGCCTGGAATTGCGGCCACACCTGATTGGCTGGTGCCGTGACATAGGACGGCGGAATCAACGCTTCATAAACCGGGCCAGCGTTGGAAAAGAAAGCGATCGCCATGGTGATACCGCCTTCAAATTCGGTGGCCTGGAACGTCAACGCCATTGCGGCGAACGCGATGATCAGCAACGAAAGCGAAAAATAGGTCCAGATCGCCCGCATGCTTGTCTCATCAATGATCTGGTGTCCGAAGCGAAGATTTGTCACGCTGCTGGGATAGATCAGCTGATTGAGTTCGCGGGCGGAATGAACCGCCATCGCCACGATCCGGTAGACCTTGAAGCCGCCGGTTGTCGAGTAAATACCGCCGCCGATAAGGACGACCATCAGCACAATTATATCCGGCCACAGGGCAATCACCCCCGGCCGGCTCTCGATGCCGCTGGTGGCGACAAGCGAGGTTGATGCAAGCAGGCTTTCAATGAAAATAGGCACCAGATCTGCACCACCTGACACTGCCGACAGGCGGGCTGCATAGAGCAACGCAACCGCCAGCACCACGACCGCAATCACCATGACCTCGGGATTGCCGGTGAAAAACTGTTTCGGTGCGCGCAGCAACCGCCGCCGCCAGAACACGCTGATCGTCCCGATGACCAATCCGAAGGTCAGAACCAGCTGCGCCATCGGGCCGGCATGGTTTTCGAGCGCGCCTTCAAAGGGCAGAAAGCCACCTGTGGCAATCGCTATCATCGACAGCATCGCCGAATAGGGTCCGCTCACACCGGCCAGCATCAGGCCGACGAATACGATGAAAGTGATGAGGACGTATTGGCCGAGCACTTCGCGGAAATCGGCAAGCTCAATGGTCATATTGCTGGGGTTGCCGGTGATGACCCGGCGGTCTCCGGCGGGCAACCCGCCAAATCCGCCCGGGGCCAGGACGTGGATGATCGACAACAGCGTCAGAAAGCCGCCATACCACTCGATCGACGCACGCCAGAACAGGATGGCCTGCGGTGCGGTTTCGCGTGACAAAAGCGTGGCTCCGGAGGTGGTAAGTGCCGAGACCGCCTCGAACCATGCATCAACCCAGCTGAGCCCTGCGAGGGTCTTGAAAGACACCGCCGCGACCATCGGAACCAGGATCCACATTGCCACAAGCGCCACATATCCCGACGCCCGGCCCAACGGCCGTTTGAAGCCCGAAATAGACCCCAGAACCATCAGCGCCGCGAAAACCCCGAGCGAGCCAACCAGCAGCATCGACAGCGCCAGATCCCGCATGCCATCGGCAATTGCAAACAGCACTGCAGGCACGATGAGCGCAAAGAGCCCCGCGACCGCTACCGCCAGAACGTGCAATATGCCGAGCATCGGCTCAGAAGAACTCGAGGCTTACGCGGAACATCTGCTCCACATGGCGCACCGATTCGAGCGCCGCGAACATCACCACACGGTCTTTCGCCTTGATCTTGACCGAGCCATCCGGACGCAGCACCTGCTTGTCCCGATAGATGGCGCCGATGCGCACACCGTCGGGCAGATCAAGGTTGCGCAGCGGCTTGCCAACCAGCGGAGATGTGTCCAGTGCTTCCGCCTCGATCACTTCCGCGGCCCCCTTCTGGACCGAATAGACCGCACGAATGCGGCCACGGCGGACATGCTGAAGAATTTTGGAAATGGTCACCGCGCGCGGATTGATATGGGCGTCGATCCCCAGCGTCTTGGTGAAAGACTGGTAGGACGGATTGTTGATCAGGGCGAGGTTGGCCTTGCAGCCAAGCCGCTTGGCCATCACCGAGGACAGAATATTGACCTGGTCATCGTTGGTCAGCGCCACCATCAGATCGGCGTTCTGGATATCAGCTTCCACCAGGATGTTCTGATCGAGCGACGATCCGTTGAGCACAACAGTGCGCGACAGCGAATCCGCGATGGAAACGGCGCGGGCACGGTCGGTCTCGATGATCTTGACCTTGGTCTTGGGCTGCCGCTCTTCAATCGCCGCTGCAACGTAATAGCCGATATTGCCGCCGCCGGCGATGACGATACGCCCGGCCTCCTGCTCCTCATGACCAAACAGGCCAAGCGTGCGGCGGACATGGTCCTTGTCACAGACGACATAGGCCAAGTCGCCGGTTTCCAGCTGGTCGGACGAATGCGGCACGAACAGGCTCTCGTTGCGCCAGACGCCAACCACCGTCGCCAGCAGATCCGGAAACAACTCGCTAAGCTGTACCAGCGGCGTGTTGACCACCGGGCAGTCCTCCAGACATTCGATGGCGACCATCGCCACCTTGTCGTCGGCAAACCGCACCGCATCAGTCGCACCAGGAAGCGCGATACGGCGCAATACCATCTGGCCGACCTCGACTTCCGGCGAAATGATCACGTCGATCGGCATGTGGTCGCGGGAGAACAAATCCGCCCAATGCGATTTCAGATAGGATTGGGCCCTGATGCGGGCGATCTTGGTAGGCACATTGAAGATCGAGTGCGCGACCTGACAGGCCACCATGTTGATCTCGTCATAGAGCGTGACCGCAATGATCATGTCAGCCTGATCGGCACCAGCCTGGGCAAGCACATCAGGATGGGCGCCGTGACCGACATAGCCGCGCACATCGAGCGTATCACGGATTCCCTGGACAAGCGTGGCGGAAGTATCGATCACCGAGACGTCGTTGTCTTCGGCTGCCAGGCGTTCGGCTATGCCGTAGCCCACACGTCCCGCACCGCAAATGATAACCTTCATTGCCGACCCCTTAAGCGCCAATCCGTTTGCGCGGCCATGACCGCTTCGCGCCGCTTATACGCCAAGCGATTTCAATTTGCGATGCAGAGCGGAACGTTCCATCCCGACAAATTCGGCGGTTCTGGAAATGTTGCCGCCGAACCGGTTGATCTGGGCGATCAGATAATCACGTTCGAACAATTCTCGCGCTTCACGCAAGGGGAGTGTCATGATGTGGTTTGATCCTGCGGCCGACGTCTTGGGCAGCATGTCAGACACGTCATCGGGCAGCATATCGGCGCTGATGATCGTATCCGGCCCATCAGAACGGGCCAGAATCATCAACCGTTCCATATAGTTGCGCAATTGTCTGATGTTGCCCGGCCAGGTGTGGGCCTGGATCACGGCCAGCGCATCTTCGCCAATCCGCCGGTTTCTGATGCCGGCCTGCTCGGACACCTGACGCATGAAGGTATCGACCAGGAAGGGAATATCCTCGCGCCGTTCGCTGAGCGAAGGCACCCGGACAGGCACCACCGCCAGCCGGTGATAGAGGTCCTCCCGGAACTCGCCTGAAGCAATCAGTTCTTCAAGATTGCGCGCGGTCGATGACAGAATGCGAACATCCACCTTGACCCGCTTGGTGCCGCCAACCCGCTCGAACTGCTGATCGACCAGCACCCGCAATATCTTGCTCTGGGTGCCGCGCGGCATGTCGGCCACTTCATCAAGATAAAGAATACCGCCATGCGCCTCCTCCAGCGCACCGACCTTTCGCTCATGGCTCGCAGCGCTTTCGGTGCCGAACAACGCAACTTCCATGCGTTCGGGCGTAATCGCCGCGGCGTTGAGCACGACAAAAGGACCACCGGCCCGCGTGGATTTGCGGTGAATCAACCGCGCCACCAACTCCTTGCCCGATCCCGAAGGCCCGAGAATCATCACCCGGCTGTTGGTCGGCGCAATCTTTTCGATGCTCTGCTTGAGCTGGGACACCGCGACCGATGTGCCGATCAGCTCGACCTGATCGCCGGAGCGCTTCTTGAGTTCGGTGACTTCCCGCTTGAGGTTCGATGTTTCAAGAGCCCTTTCGGCGACCAGCAGCAAACGGTCGGCCTTGAACGGTTTTTCGATGAAATCATAAGCTCCGCGCTGGATCGCCGATACCGCGGTTTCAATGTTGCCGTGACCCGAAATCATCACCACCGGCAGTTCGGGATAGCGCGCCTTGATCTCGTCGAGCAGCGCCAATCCATCGAGACGGCTGCCCTGCAGCCAAATATCGAGAAATATCAGACGCGGGACCCGATCCGATATCGCTGCCAGTGCGGAATCGCTGTCAGCCGCCATTCGGGTTTCGTGGCCTTCGTCGTCCAGTATGCCGGATACGATCTCGCGTATATCGGCTTCGTCATCTACGACCAGAATGTCAGACGCCATCTGCCGGTTCCCTTTCGTTTTCTTCTTGTTCTTCGTTGGCATGCGCGTCCACCGGGAGGCGGACGGTAATCATTGCGCCTTTGCCATCGTCAACATCAGCCGGCGCGTCGCGCAACTGGATCGTGCCACCGTGGTCATCAATGATTTTCTTGACGATGGCGAGACCGAGGCCTGTGCCCTTGTCCCGCATCGTCATGTAGGGCTCGAGCAACCGGTGCCGGTTTTCACCGGGCAGGCCACGGCCATTGTCGATTATGTCCACAACATACTCCCGCTCATCCGATGAGAGTTCGGCTCGGACAATGATGGTTTTGCCGGACCGCGCCTGATCAGAGGGAACCGCGTCGATTGCTTCGGTGGCATTCTTGACCAGATTGCCAAAGGCCTGACCGAGCATGCGCGGGTCAAACTCCCCTTCCAGCGGAAAATCGGGAAATTCATTTCTAAATTCGATATCGGACCGGCTGACCTCACGTAAAAACGCGGCATCCTTGAGTATCTCGCGCAAATCTGTGCGAACCTTGGATGGCTTGGGCATACGGGTAAATGACGAAAACTCATCGACCATGCGCCCGATGTCCTCGACCTGGCGAACAATCGTGTCTGTGCACTGGTCGAAAATGGCTCGGTCATCCTGCGGTATCTGCTTGCCATAGCGGCGGCGGATGCGCTCGGCGGAGAGCTGGATCGGCGTCAACGGGTTTTTGATCTCATGGGCAATACGACGGGCGACATCGGCCCAGGCTGTAGAGCGTTGCGCGATCACCAGATCGGTGATGTCGTCGAGGGTGACGACGAAGGATTCGAGCCCGTCATGGCTTTCCTCGCGAGTGACCTTGACGTTGAGCGTCCGCTCCTTGCCGCCACGATGAAGCGTCACCTGCGCCATGGCCGCAGAGCGCGGCCGCATAGAGGCTTCCGCCATGACGGTTTTAAATTCCGGTGCCAGCTGGGTGAAATGATGGTCGATCACCTCGGCTTCGGCTCCGACCAAAATCTCGCATGCCGAACGATTGGCGATTGTCACCGCACCATTGTGATCAACGCCGACAACGCCTGCGGAAACACCGGACAACACCGCCTCGGTGAAGCGCCGCCGGTCGTCAATCTGGTCCTTTGCCGACAGGATCTCGTCGCGCTGGGTGCGGATTTGCACGATCATGTTGTTGAACGTCTGCGCCAGCGAGCCAACATCACCATCGGATGCATGCACCGGCACCACCACATCGAGGTTACCGCTGGCGACATCGTCGGATGCGCCGATCAAAACCCGGATCGGCCGGACAAGCCTGTCGGCTACCGCGATCGCGGTCCAGATCGCCGACAGCAATACGATGAGGGCAAAGCCAAGATAGAGAATACCGAAGGCAAGTTGTAACGATGTGCGCCCCTGCTCCAGGGTCTGATATTCCTGTGTCGCCTCCTCCATCAGCCGCATCGAACGCATGACTTCGGGATCGACCACCCGGACTGTGTAGAGAAGCGCGCCGCTGATCTGCTGCAGCGGCATCAATGCGCCGACAAGATTTGTGACGCCGGGCGGGATCAGCGTCGGCTGTCCCTTGACCGCGTCCTTGAGCGCTTGTTCAGGCACTGCGGGCAGTGGCCGTTCGGTCTCGATCTCGGCCTGCATGATGACGCTGCCGTCTTCGCGCACAAGAAAGGCGCCGAGAAGACCGCGTCCTGTCGCCTGACGTGTCATGAACTGAGTGAAGCCCACCCTATCAAGAGAATAGAGCGACCGCGCATTGTCCAGATCATTGGCCATGGACACCGTCTGGCCCTGCAAGAACCGCGCATTTTCAAGCACATAGGCTTGCGCCACGGACAACGATGAATTGACGATCGACTTGGTGCGCATCGAAAACCAGCGATCAAGCCCGACATCAAGCGTTATCGACGCAACGATGGCGACCAGGATAGCGGGAAGGATCGCCACGATCGAAAACAGTGCGACGATGCGAATATGGAGTTTTGCAGCCGCCTTGCCCCGCCGCCGGGCCTTTAGCAGCGTGCGAATTTCGAGAAAGACCAGCGTCACCAGCCCGATGACGAAAACAAGGTTGATCACCACCGCGCCAAGCACGACCTGATCGACCGGTTCGATGGGCGTCAGCCCCAGTAGAATCGCAAACGAAACCAGCGCACTCAGGAATGCCGAGATCACCAACGCTATGCCTGGAAGCGTAAACAGGTTGCGGCGACGGCCGGAGGTTTCCCCGTCGATTCCGTAGCCGTCGGTTCCAAGATCGTGGGAATTCCGGCTGGTATCTGTCAAACCGGCATTTGCCGGTCCGGTCGCCGTGTCGATTGTCATCTGTTGCTTGTCACCCCAATTGCGCTCGGACTGTACCGTTGCGAACAAGCAACAGAATGTGGCGAAAATGCAACGTCCGGACAAGACCTGTCAAGCGACGGATGATGCCGCCCAGGTTATCAGACCGGGCGGGGGGATCGGTAGACGGTCACGCCAAGTTCCCGGATCTTCTTGCGCAGTGTGTTGCGGTTCAAACCGAGCAGATCGGCGGCCTTGATCTGATTGCCGCGGGTCGCAGTCAACGCGGCCAGAATCAGTGGATATTCAACCTCTTCCAGCACCCTCTGATAGAGACCGGACGGCGGAAGTTCCTCGCCGAAACCGGAGAAATAGCGGCGCATGTTTTCTTCCACCGACTGGGCAATGGTTGCCGGCCCCATCGAGGTTGAGCCTTGCGGCGATGCCGGCTCGGGCGATTCAATCCTGAGCTCGTTGTCGATGATCTCCCGGGTGATGACGTCCTGGGGGTAGAGTGCCATGACGCGCCGGACGACATTTTCCAGCTCGCGCACATTTCCCGGCCATGGATAGGCCTTGAGCAGTTCCAGCGCCTCGCCGTCAAAGCGTTTTGCGTCAAGCCCCTCGCCCACTGCCCCACGCACAAAATGGCGGACCAGATCCGGCACGTCCTCGGCGCGGTCCCTGAGTGCCGGCAAGCGCAAGGGCACGACATTGAGCCGGTAATAAAGATCTTCGCGGAACAGACCCTGGTTGATCAGGATCTTGAGATCCTTGTTGGTCGCAGCGACGATGCGCACATCTGTCGTGATCGGGGTGCGGCCGCCGACCGTGGTGTATTCACCCTGCTGCAGAACACGCAGGAGCCGGGTCTGGGCATCCATCGGCATGTCGCCGATCTCGTCGAGAAACAGGGTTCCGCCCTCGGCCTGCTCAAAGCGCCCGGTCGATTTGTTCTGTGCGCCGGTAAAGGCGCCCTTCTCATGCCCGAACAGTTCCGATTCAATCAGGTCGCGCGGGATTGCAGCCATGTTGATGGCGACAAACGGGCCATTGCGGCGCTTACCGTAATCGTGAAGCGCGCGGGCCACCAGTTCCTTGCCGGTTCCGGACTCGCCGGTAATCATCAAGGTCAGGTCGGTCTGCATCAGCCGGGCCAGAACCCGGTAGATTTCCTGCATTGCTGTCGAGCGTCCAACCAGCGGCATGCCTTCGGTGGTTTCCTCGGGCTGAACGACGAGCTTGCGTGGCTCCGAAAGCGCCCGGCCGATGATGCTGACCATCTCGGTGAGATCAAACGGCTTGGGCAGATAATCATAGGCACCACCTTCCGACGCCTTGATCGCCGTCATGAAAGTGTTCTGCGCACTCATCACCAGTACCGGCAGATCCGGACGTGCCCTGCGGATTCTGGGCAACATGTCAAAAGCGTTTTCGTCCGGCATGATTACGTCGGTGATCACCAGATCGCCATCGCCGGCCGAAACCCAACGCCACAAGGTGGCCGCATTGGAGGTGATCCGCACTTCATAGCCGGCCCGGGTCAGGGCCTGATTAAGAACGGTGCGGATAGCCGCGTCATCGTCGGCGACAAGAATGGTGGCTTTGCCCATTATTTCAGTCCTTTTGTCCGGGCGCCCTGCCCTTGGATGGCGGCAACGGCTTTATGGGCCGGCCGTCGGGCGAGACCGGCATCAGAATGCGGAAGGAGGTTTTGCGGCTTTGACTGTCACATTCAACAATACCGCCGTGGCCACCGACAATTTTTGCGACAAGGGCAAGGCCGAGGCCCGAGCCATTGATCTTGGTGGTGATAAACGGATCGAACAGATGCGAAACCAGGTCGGCGGGAACGCCAGGGCCATTGTCCTGCACACAAAACTCGAGCGGCAGCGAGATCTTTTCTCTTGTTCCGGCAACCGACAGCTTTATTCCCGGGCGATAGGCTGTGGTCAGGACAATTTCGCCATCGGGATCGTCGCCGATGGATTCAGCCGCGTTCTTGACCAGATTGAGGAAGACCTGAACCAGTTGGTCGCGATTGGCGTAAACCGATGGAAGAGACGGATCATAAAGCTCGACAAACTTGATCTTGCGCGCGAACCCGGCTTTGGCCACCGCTTTGACATGATCGAGTACGGAGTGAATGTTGACGGGTGTCCGGTCCACCGGCCGCTCGTCGGAGAAAATTTCCATCCGGTCGACCAGCGAGACAATGCGGTCGGTCTCGTCGCGGATCAGTCGTGCCAGAGCGCGATCCTCATCGCCAACCGACGCTTCAAGCAGTTGCGCGGCGCCGCGAATGCCCGACAACGGGTTCTTGATTTCATGCGCCAGCATCGAAGCCAGCCCGGACACCGAACGCGCGGCGGCGCGATGGGTGAGCTGGCGGTCGATCTTGTCAGCCATCGAGCGTTCCTGAAACACCACCACCACGTTACCGGGCAGGCCCGCCACCGGCGCCACATAGAGATCGACGAGCTTGTCGCTGCCGAGCCGAGGCGAACTGAGATCAACGCGATACTCATTGACTGCGGCGCGGCGCTCACGCACCTGTTCGATGAGTTCGAGAAGAGGGCTTCCGAACGGAATGAAAGCGTCGATCTTGTGCCGGCCAAGATGCGTCGCACTTGCCGCAAAGAAGGATTCCGCCTCCCAATTGGCAAAACACACTATGCTTTGCTCATCAACCATTATCACCGGATGCTGAATGGCGTTGAGAACCATGCCGGCGGTATCCGCATCAGCGGCGGCAATTTCATCGGCAAATTTGTCGCTCATGCCGCACTCTCCATCATTGAAGGCGAAACGGCAGTTGCTTCAAGCAATTCCGAGAATATGCCCAAAACTTCATCAGCCCTGTTGGACGTCATCATTTCTGCCTTCAGCGCCGCCGGAGTTTCCGGTGCCAGAGTTTCGAGATACCAGCCGATATGCTTGCGGGCGTGGCGGACACCGACATCATCGCCGTAATGGGCGATCATCAACTGGTAATGCTCGAGCGCCACCGCATTGCGGGCGGCACGGTCGGCGGGAATATCGCTTGAGCCGGCCAGTTCACCGCAGATCCAGGGTTGGCCTTGCGCCGCACGGCCAATCATGACCGCATCGGCGCCAGAACGGCGCAAACACTCGGCAATATCAGCACGTGAAGTGACATCGCCATTGGCGATCAGCGGAACGGTGACGGCGTCGCGAACCCGCGCAATGGCGTCCCAGTCAGCGCTACCCTTGTAGAACTGCATGCGGGTGCGCCCATGAATGGTGATCATCTGCACGCCCGCCGCTTGCGCGCGAGCAGCAATCAATGGCGCGTTGAGGGTGTCGTGGTCCCAGCCGAGACGCATTTTCAGGGTCACCGGCACCGAGACGGCCTTGACCGTCGCCTCGATCAGTTCAAGCGCATGATCAGGATCGCGCATCAGCGCCGATCCGGAATAGCCACCGGTGACTTTTTTGGCAGGACAGCCCATGTTGATGTCAATCATCGCTGCGCCTGCAGCTTCGGCGATCTTTGCCGCCTCGCCCATCCAGCGGGCTTCCCGCCCTGCAAGCTGAACCACATGCGGATCAATGCCATCGCCACGCAGCCGGGCGTGCGATTCGGGATGATCGATAACCAGTTCGCGGCTTGCCACCATTTCGGTGAACACCAGCCCTGCGCCATGCCGCCAAGCCAATTGCCGGAAAGGCAGATCGGAAATACCTGACAGCGGCGCCAGAAACACCCGGTTTCGCGCCGCAACCGGTCCGATCTGAAGCGGCTGGCCTAAAATGGCTTCAATATTTTGCATGCGTTTCGTGCAGCTTTCTCTGTTGCCGCTTTTTTAGACAAGTATACCGGGATTGCCAAGGCGTATTTGCTCGGCTGTCGAGAAAAATGCAAAAGAGCTTTTTTCCGGTTAACGCAAGCCCTAAACACGTTGCGAGTTGAGTTCGCTCATCGTCAGATCCTGCCTCTTCAAAGGATATAGCAATGACCAACGAGAATCCCCCTGCACATCACCTTCCCGATGTCCGAACCGGCAATGGCTACGATGTGCACCGGCTGGTTCCCGGCAGCTTTGTTACATTGTGCGGGGTGGAAATTCCGCATGACCAGCGGCTCGACGGCCATTCCGACGCCGATGTTGGCCTGCATGCGCTGACTGACGCGCTACTGGCGACCTGCGCGGCTGGCGATATTGGCGATCATTTCCCTCCGTCCGACCCGCAATGGCGCGGCATGGCATCGCATGTCTTTCTCACCCATGCAGCAAATCTGGTGCGCGAGGCCGGCGGCGTGATCATGAATGTGGATGTCACGCTGATTGCGGAAGAGCCGAAGATCGGCCCGCACCGGTTGGAGATGCGCCAGTCCCTTGCCCGCATTCTCGACATTTCGGTTGATCGTTGTTCGGTCAAGGCGACCACCAATGAGACGATCGGCTTTATCGGCCGCCGCGAAGGCATTGCCGCGATTGCCACAGCCACCGTTGTGTTCGGCACCGTCGTGGTGGGAGTCCACTCATGACCGAAGCCGAGATGCTTGACGAAATGCGGGCTGATGCCCGCGCGCTGGCTCAGGAGATCATCGACAGCTTCCCCGGACTTGGTGCGATGGTGGCCACGGCTGAATCCTGCACCGGCGGACTGATTGCCGGGGCGATTACCGATATTGCCGGCTCGTCGAATGTGTTCGACCGCGGCTTCGTCACCTATTCGAACGAGGCCAAACAGGACATGCTGGGCGTTCGCGAGGCAACGCTTGAATCCTTTGGCGCGGTCTCGGCGCAGGTGGCGACCGAGATGGTGCTTGGCGCACGGCGGCGCTCACGGATGGATTTTGCTGTTTCGGTCACCGGGGTTGCGGGACCGGGCGGCGGGACCCCAGCAAAGCCGGTTGGATTGGTGTGGATGGGGCTCTCCGGCCCGGGCGATCTGACCAGCGCGGTTGAATTGCGCTGGGATCCAACCTGGAGCCGCGACCTGATCCGGGCGGCCACAGTGCGAGCGGCACTTGAGGCGCTTATCGGTCGCGCTGCACTCATATCAGGATCTCAGGAAACGCCGGCCTCGCCGTAAATTTCCTGAGCGCGTTTTTCAAAAGCTTCCGCGAACATCCGGAAGGCACGGTCAAACATCGCGCCCATCAGCGCACCGAGCACCATGCTCTTGAATTCGTAATCGATAAAAAACCTGACCTCGCAGCCACCCTCGGAACGCGGCTCAAAAGTCCATTTGTTGTCGAGATATTTGAACGGGCCGTCGAGATATTTGACGTCAATCGCCAACTCATCGGGCTTGAGCAGAACCTGACTGGCGAAGGTTTCGCGGATCTTCTTGTAGCCCACCGTCATGTCGGCAATCAGCAATGTCTTGCCGTCGCGTTCTTTCCGCGAGCGCACACTCAGTGCCTCGCACAGCGGCAAAAACTCCGGATAGCGCTCGACATCGGCCACCAGATCAAACATCTGGCGCGGCGAATGCGGAACAGGGCGTGAAGTCTGGTAGGTTGGCATCGTATCAGCTAACGGCCACTGCGCCCACAAGCTTCGCCTCACGATTGGCCTTCAGCCTGGCGAAATCATCACCTGCGTGATGTGACGAGCGGGTCAGCGGGCTGGAAGAGACCATCAGGAAGCCCTTTGTGTAGGCGATCTTCTCGTAGCTTTTGAACTCGTCGGGCGTGATAAAGCTCATCACCTCGTGGTGCTTGCGGGTCGGCTGCAGATATTGGCCGATGGTCATGAAATCCACGTCCGCCGAGCGCAGGTCATCCATCAGCTGCAGCACTTCGTTGCGCTCCTCGCCCAACCCCACCATGATACCGGACTTGGTGAAGATGGTCGGATCGAGTTCCTTGATCCGCTGCAAAAGCCTGAGCGAATGGAAATAGCGCGCGCCGGGGCGAACGGTCAGATAGTTGCCGGGGACGGTTTCGAGATTGTGGTTGAAGACGTCGGGCTTGGCCGCGACCACGCGCTCGAGCGCGCCGGGCTTGCGCAGGAAATCAGGCGTCAGGATCTCGATTGTCGTCTCAGGCGACGCGGCACGAATGGCCCAGATCACCTTCTCGAAGTGTTCGGCACCACCGTCGTCGAGATCGTCGCGGTCAACCGATGTGATGACCACATGCATCAGTCCCATCTGCCTGACCGCCTTGGCGACATTTTCCGGCTCGTTCATATCCAGCGCATTGGGCTTGCCGGTGATGACATTGCAGAAGGCGCAGGCGCGGGTGCAGATTTCGCCCATGATCATGAAAGTGGCGTGCTTCTTGTCCCAGCATTCGCCGATATTGGGGCAACCAGCTTCCTCGCAGACGGTGACGAGGTTGTTCTCTTTCACGATCGAACGGGTTTCCTGATAGCCCTTGGAATTGGGAGCGCGGACGCGGATCCATTCCGGCTTGCGCTTGACTTCGGTGTCAGGCCGCTTCTGCTTTTCCGGGTGCCGCACACGCCTGGCTTCAGACCTGGCGGTGTCAGGATTGGTGACGTCGAGGATCGTGACCATTGCTTGGTCCCTTTATTCGCGTTGTGGTTCAGCTGCGCCTGGAGCGGCCGAAGAGCCAGAGGATCAGGACGGCGCCAACGATAGCAACGACCAGATTCCCGGCAAATCCGTAGTAATTGATGTTGAGCACGCCGGCGAGCGCACTGCCGACGAAGGAACCGGCAATGCCGACCAGCATGTTGGTCAACAAGCCGTGGTCACGGTCCATGGCGCGTTCGGCAACATAGCCAGCGATCAGACCGACCAGCAGCAGACCGAAGAAGCCGAGACCCGGCATAGCCATAAACCCCATCTGATATTCCATCATCATCGTCTGCCTCCGTTTGCTGCGGCGTGAAGCGCGCGCATGATCAACCAGAATGTAAGGCCGAGCATCAGTCCCATCAATGCCAGGATGGCGGAAACTGCTGCGATTCCGGCCATTCCCTCAAGCCGGACAGCACCCAGTTCGACCGCACCGCGGCCTCGGATGGCTGCCAGACCGGCCAGAGCGCCCAGGACCGCGCCGCCAATGACCGGCAGTACCACAGGCCTCGGCAGGCGGCGAACGCCGGTCACGCGTTGAGCGCCCGTCCGTAGGCGTCGAGCACGCTTTCCTTGAGCGTTTCCGAAATCGTCGGATGCGGGAAGATGGTGTGCATCAGGTCCTCCTCGGTGGTCTCGAGATTCATCGCCACGACAAAGCCCTGGATCAGTTCGGTGACTTCGGCGCCAACCAAGTGCGCGCCGAGAAGCTCGCCGGTCTTCTTGTCGAAGATGGTCTTGACCATGCCCTGATCTTCACCCAGCGCAATCGCCTTGCCGTTGGCGACGAACGGGAAGCGGCCGACGCGGATGTCGAACCCCTGCTCCTTCGCCTTGGCTTCGGTCAGGCCAACTGAGGCGACCTGCGGGTTGCAATAGGTGCAACCGGGGATTTTGAGCTTGTCCATAGGGTGGACATTGGGCAGGCCGGCGAGTTTTTCGACGCAGATGACGGCTTCGTGCTCGGCCTTGTGGGCCAGCATCGGCGGACCGGCGACATCGCCGATGGCGTAGATGCCGGGCACGTTGGTCTTGCCGTAGCCGTCGATGACGATGCAGCCGCGATCGGTTTTGACGCCGAGTGTTTCGAGTCCGAGATTTTCGATGTTGCCCTGCACGCCGACAGCCGAGATCATCCGGTCGGCGGTGATCTTCTCGACCTTGCCGTCTTTCAGTTCGACATGGGCGGTGACCGAGTCAGCGCCCTTGTCGACCTTGGTGACCTTGGCTTCGAGCAGGATCTTCATGCCCTGCTTGTCGAACTGCTTCTTGGCGAAGGCGGAAATTTCCGCGTCCTCGACCGGCATCACGGCTTTCATCACCTCGACCACGGTCACATCCACACCCATGGTGCGATAGAACGAGGCGAACTCGATGCCGATGGCACCCGAGCCCATCACCAGCAGCGATTTCGGCATTTTCTCAGGCTTCATCGCCTCGAAATAGGTCCAGATCAGCTTGCCGTCGGGCTCGATGCCGGGCAGCGCGCGGGGCCGTGCGCCGGTGGCGACGATGATGTGCTTGGCGGTGTAGGTGCCCTCGCCCAAGGTGTTCTTGGGGATCGGGCCTTGCGGCTCGACGATCTTCTTGGTGGTCTTGGCAACGACGATCTCGCCCGGTTTGGTGAGTTTAGCTTCGCCCCAGATGATATCGACCTTGTTCTTTTTCATCAGGAAGCCGACGCCGCCGTTCATACGTTCGGCAATGCCGCGCGAGCGCTTGACGATTGCCTCGAGGTCGGGCGTCACCGTGCCTTCGAGCTTGAGGCCGTAATTCTTGGCGTGTTCGGCAAGATGCAGCACTTCGGCCGAGCGCAGCAGCGCCTTGGTCGGAATGCAGCCCCAGTTGGAGCAGATACCTGCGAGGTGTTCGCGTTCCACCACGGCGGTCTTGAGACCAAGTTGGGCGGCACGAATGGCTGCGATATAGCCGCCGGGGCCAGATCCGATGATGATCACGTCGTAATTTTCAGCCATGGAACAGTCTCCTCAGTGGGCGGATGCCGGTGCGCCGCGCGATTGTGCTGCAGGGCGCGTCAGAAGCACCCAGTGCGTGGCGGCGTGGTTTTCGTTAAAGGCGATGAACGGGGCGCGCGCCTGCTCTTCAAAGCCGAGGCTTTGGTAGAGCGACAGCGCGCGGGCATTGGCATCATCGGTGATGATCGAGGACGGGCCGGTTGCGCGGGAGAGTTCGGCCTCCACCAGCGCCCGGCCAATACCCTGGCCACGAAACCGTGTGTAGACAGCGACGCTGTCAATCATCCTGGTGCCGACAGCTTGCGCTTTGAGCGCCTCGAGCGGATCAAGCACCGGATCGGGCAAGCCCTGATCGCCCGCCCCGCCAGTCAAATCGAACGACAACGACATCCCGGCGACACCGTCAGCGGTTTCGGCAATCAGCACGTTCTTCCAGGAGAACGGCCCGTCGATGAAAGCATAGCCGTCGCGGCCGAATTCCAGTGGCCGGTCATAATTTCCGTCACGGACACCCGCTTCCAGCACATGCGACGCCAGTCCCGATGACGCAATGTCATCGAGAATGACGATGTCGGCGCTGTCAGCACGTGTTGCCGGGCGAATATGCAAGGCCTGCTCCTGTCATGTCCGGCATTGGAACCGGTGTGGCGGGAGCAGGCCGGACGCGGTTTTATCCCGCCAGCATCCCGTAGATTTCGTCCTTGAGCTTCAGGCGCTCCTTGCGCATTGATTCCATGTTGAAATCGTCTGTCGGCTCTACATCAGTTTCGGCGCGGTGAATGGCCCGGTTGACGTCGTGATATGCATCGAAGAGCTTGGCGAAATGGGCATCGGCCTGTTTCATCTCGTGCATTTTCTCAACGTGCTCGGGAAATTCCTCCGCCAGTTCGTGGGGTGTATGTGCCATCAATCATCTCCTCGTTGTTTGGTGATGTGTGCACTCTATCTCCCCGTAGTCCGTCTTCTCCTTGACCCTTGTCAATTGATCTGCGCCAAGACCGTTTAAATCGCATATGATTTGATAAAAGGCATATGCGCCATTTCAAAGTGCAGCAGTCTTCATTGCCCCAGCAGCAACCGCGCCACCGGCGCCAGGCCGCGACCCAGAGCGCGAGTGTTTTTAGCGTCCAGATGCACGCCGTCGATCGACGAACATCTGGCCACCGAGCCCGCATCGAAGAAACCGGCGCCGGTCTCGTCGGCCAGATCGCCATAGAACGAGGCGAGCATAGCCGATTGCTCGACTCCACCCTCAAACATCGCGGCGAAATCCGGATCAGCGGTCTCAACCAGCGGCGGCGGCGAGACCACCAGGATTTGCGGCAGGTCCTGTTCCACCGGCCAGGCGTGCAGCCGGATCAGATCCAGCAGGCGGCGCATGCCTTTACTGGCTGCATGAGCGGTGCCGTGGATGACAGGCTTCATGTCGTTTGAGCCGAGCATGAGGATCACCAGATCGAGCGGGGCATGCACATGCAGCGACGTTGCCAGAGTGCGCGCACCGTTGCGATCGCAATCAGCCGTCATATCATCATAGGCGGTTGTCCGGCCATTGAGCCCGTCGGCTGTCACATCGACACCCTCGCCCAGCGACGCTGCCAGGACCGACGACCAGCGATCTTCCAACGCATGCCGCGCCCGGTTTTCCGGATCGTACCCCCAGGTCAGGCTGTCGCCGTAGCAGAGAACGGTTTTCATCAATCCACCTTTCGACGGGAGATCATCGTCCCTAAACGTGTGCTAGCCACCAAGCTTGCGAAGCCCGAGCGCCACGAACAGGAACAGCACGCCATTGGAAACCAGTTCGATTCCGAGCAGCAGGCCAAGAATGGTCGCCGCCGAGGCCGGCAAACCGGCTAGGATCATCACCCCGAGCGCCACTGAGATCAGGCCCGAGGCCAGCACCCAGACCCAGCCGCTGGCGGGCCTCAAGGCGAATGCGAACATGGTCTTGGCAACACCGGTCATCAACAGCAGCACCGCCACCAGCAACGTCAGCGAGACGCTGCCTGCGAGAGGATCGGCGACCAGCACAATGCCGACGATAAGCGAGAGCACGCCGAGACCGAGCGACCAGATGAATCCCGGCCAGTCGCGGACGCGAAAGGCATGAACGACCTGAATGACGCCTTGCATCAGGAAGATCCAGCCCGCCAGAACAACGGCAAGAATGGTGGCGCCAAACGGATTGAGCAGGGCCAAGAAGCCGCCGATGATGCAGAGCACCGCCAGAACCGCCATCCAGGTCCAGGTCCTGCCGAAACTCTCGTTCACACCATTGTCAGCCATGTTCGCGCTCTCCAGCGTTGATCGTCACGTCTCTTAGACCAGCATTCCCATCGGGCTTTCGATGTACCCCTTGAAGGCGGCCAGCAGTTCGGCACCCAGAGCGCCATCAACTGCACGGTGGTCGGTCGACAGCGTGACGCTCATCACAGTGGCGATTGCCAGCGCGCCATCCTTGACCACAGGGCGCTGCTCGCCCGCGCCAACGGCTAGTATGGTGGCATGCGGCGGGTTGATGACGGCGGAGAAATTCTTGACCCCCATCATGCCCATATTGGACACGGCGGTGGTGCCGCCCTGATATTCCTCGGGCTTGAGCTTGCGCTCCTTGGCGCGCTTGCCCAGATCCTTCATCTCGCCCGAGATCGCCGACAGCGTCTTGAGTTCGGCCGAACGGATGATCGGGGTGATCAGCCCGCCGGGGATCGAGACGGCGACGCCGACATCGGAATGCTTGTGCATCACCATGTTCTCGTCGGTCCAGGAGACGTTGGCATCGGGCACATCGCGCAGCGCCAGCGCCAGGGCCTTGATCACCATGTCGTTGACCGAAAGCTTGTAGGCCGGTTTATCGTCCTTGAGCGGGGCTGCCTTGTTGACTTGCGAACGCAGCGCCAGGAGCGCATCAAGTTCGCAATCGACGGTGACATAGAAATGCGGGATCGTCTGTTTGGATTCCTGCAGGCGCCGGGCAATGGTCTTGCGCATGCCGTCGTGCTTGACCAGCTCGTAGGAACCTTCGACGAAGTTCTTCAGCACCGCGTCGTCGGACATTCCCTTTGGCGCCGCGGCCGGAGCTGCGGAAGCCTGTGATGCGGCTGCAGCAGGGGCAGCCTTGCCGGTGCCCGAAGCGATTGCCGCCTCGACATCGGCCTTGATCACGCGGCCATGCGGACCGGAGCCGGAAATCTGGGCCACATCAACGCCGGCATCCTTGGCGATGCGGCGAGCCAGCGGTGAAGAAAATGTGCGCTCGCCCGATGATTTCACCGGTGCCGAAGGGGCAGCGGGTGCGCCGGGATTGGCGTCGCGGATCGGCTTCTTGTCCGGTGTGGGAGCTGCTTCGGCCTTCGGGGCCTCAGCGGGTGCTGCGGCAGGAGCCGGCGCTGGAGCAGCGTCACCGCCACCCTTGGCGGCATCCTCGACACTTTCACCTTCGGCGGCGAGAATGGCGATCACCGCATTGACCTTGACGCCTTCGGTGCCGGCCGCAACCACGAGCTTGGCAACTGTGCCTTCATCGACGGATTCGACTTCCATGGTCGCCTTGTCGGTCTCGATTTCGCAGAGAACGTCACCGGAGGAAACCTTGTCGCCCTCCTTGACCAGCCACTTGGCGAGGTTGCCCTCCTCCATGGTCGGCGACAGGGCGGGCATTGTGATGTTGATAGGCATCTTTCAGTCCTCCCCTTAAAGCCTGTAGGTGACGGCTTTGACCGCCGCGATGACTTCTTCGACATTCGGCAGCGCCAGTTTTTCCAGATTGGCGGCGTAGGGCATGGGAACGTCCTTGCCGGCAATGGTGATGATCGGCGCATCGAGATAATCGAACGCCTGCTGCTGCACGCGCGTGGCAATCTCGGTACCGACGGAGGACTGCGGATAGCCTTCCTCGACGGTGACCAGGCGACCGGTCTTCTTGACGCTTTCGATCACGGTGGGCAGATCCATCGGACGGATGGTGCGCAAATCGATCAGTTCCACGTCAATGCCGAGCTTGGAAAGTTCCTCGATCGCCTTGATGGCATAGGTCATGCCGATCCCGAAGGAGACGATGGTAACGTCCTTGCCGGTCTTGTGAATGCGGGCCTTGCCGATCGGCAGCACGAAATCATCCATCTTCGGCACATCGAAAGTCTGGCCGTAGAGGATCTCGTTTTCGAGGAAGATGATCGGGTTCGGATCGCGGATGGCGGCCTTGAGCAGGCCTTTCGCGTCGGCTGCCGAATAGGGCATCACCACCTGCAATCCGGGAATGGCGCTGTACCAGGCGGCGTAGCACTGCGAGTGCTGGGCGCCGACGCGGGCAGCCGCGCCATTGGCGCCACGAAACACAATCGGCGCACCCATCTGGCCGCCGGACATGTAGAGCGTCTTGGCAGCGGAGTTGATGATGTGGTCAATCGCCTGCATGGCGAAGTTGAAGGTCATGAACTCGACGATCGGCCGGAGCCCAGCCATCGCAGCACCGACGCCGATGCCGGCAAAGCCATGCTCGGTGATCGGGGTGTCGACGACGCGGCGCGCGCCGAATTCCTGCAACAGGCCCTGGGAGATCTTGTAGGCGCCCTGATATTCGGCAACCTCCTCGCCCATGAGGAAGACGTCTTCATTGGCGCGCATTTCCTCGGCCATGGCGTCTCGAAGCGCTTCACGCACGGTGGTCGGCACCATTTCGGTCCCTGCCGGGATCGATGGATCGGAGGCTGTGACATTGGCCACGGGTGCGGCGGGAACGGATGCCGCCTTGGCAGGCTCCGCCGCCGGGGCTTCAGCCGCTGCAGGCGCGGGCGCTGCCGCCTTGGCAGACCCGATGTCGGAGGCGCTTTCGCCCTCTTCCAGGATCACCGCGATGACGGCGTTGACCTTGACGTTCTCGGTGCCTGCGGGCACGACGATCTTGCCGAGCACGCCTTCATCGATGGCTTCCACTTCCATGGTCGCCTTGTCGGTTTCAATTTCGGCCAGCACATCACCGGAGGCGACCTTGTCGCCCTCGTTCTTGAGCCATTTCGACAGCGTTCCCTCTTCCATAGTGGGGGAAAGCGCAGGCATCAGGATATCAATCGGCATGGTGTTTCCTCCCCTTACAAAAGAATGTCGGTGTAGAGCTCGGATGCATCCGGCTCCGGGTTGTTCTGGGCGAAATCAGCCGCGTCCGCCACCACATCGCGCACCTTCTTGTCGATGGCCTTGAGGTCATCCTCGGAAGCATGCTTGAGCTCGAGAATGCGGGCCTTGACCTGTTCGATCGGGTCATGCTCGGAGCGCATCTTCTGCACTTCGTCCTTGGAGCGGTATTTCGCCGGGTCCGACATCGAGTGACCGCGATAGCGGTAGGTGAGCATTTCGAGAATGATCGGACCCTTGCCCGAGCGGCAATAGGCAACAGCCTCGACGGCGGCGGCGTGCACGGCGCGCACATCCATGCCGTCGACCTGATGACCGGGAATACCGAATGAATTGCCGCGCAGCGAGAAGTTCGACTGCGCTGAAGACCGGGCCGTGGAAGTGCCCATCGCATAGCGGTTGTTCTCGACGATGTAGATCATCGGCAGCTTCCACAGAGCCGCCATGTTGAAGCTCTCATAGACCTGCCCCTGGTTGGCAGCACCATCGCCGAAATAGGCGAGAGAAACATTGTCATTGCCGCGATACTTGTTGGCGAAGCCCAGACCGGTGCCCAGCGACACCTGGCCGCCGACGATGCCGTGGCCGCCGTAGAAATTCTTTTCCTTGGAGAACATGTGCATGGAGCCGCCCTTGCCATGCGAATAGCCATCGCGGCGTCCGGTCAGCTCGGCCATCACACCACGCGCTTCCATGCCGCAAGCCAGCATGTGGCCGTGATCGCGGTAGCCGGTGATGACCTGGTCACCTTCCTTGAGCGCCGACTGCATGCCGACGACAACCGCTTCCTGACCGATATAGAGGTGGCAGAAACCGCCGATGAAGCCCATGCCATAGAGCTGGCCGGCCTTCTCTTCGAAACGGCGGATCATCAGCATGTCGCTGTATGCCTTGATCTCGGCTGCCTTGTCGAAATCGGTAATTCCGCCGTTCAGCCCGCTTTTTTCCGCGGGCTTCTTGCGGGATGCGGCGGTGGTGCTTTTACGTGGCGCCATGTCATCCTCCCAATGGTCATATTAGCTGACCATAGGGAAATTGCGGGCGATCAGCAAGCGCATAAACGCATAGCTGATATTCATTCTATCAATTTGTTTTTATTGAATAATTATAGCGTTAACTGACGTTCGGTTAATCTCTCGAATCAGTTGAAATACACGACCTCGTCCTCGCGGGCGACGTTCAACAGATACCGCGCCCGCTCATCAAGCATGTCAGCCTCCACCGCACCGTCGCTCAACAACATGACCTTGCGTTCAAGATGTTGCCTTCGTTCGCTCAGGCTTGCAAGGCGTTCCGACAGTTCGACACGCCTGATCTCCAGCGCTTCGGCCGAATCCAGACCGTAAGCCCCGGACCATGAATGAAATCCGAAATAGGTGAAACATGCAACCGAGAGCACCGGGACAACCCAACGGCTCCAGAATCGCTTCTTTCTAAACTGTGTCCGCATTCGAAAAACGCCTTACCCCTGCGAGTGGGAGAGGATCGCAGGTCATACTTAAGATAGCGTTATCCGTTTGTGCGAATTGCTGCATCGCAAACAAAAAGCCCGCGTATTCACACGGGCTTTTTGTTGTTTCTGTCGCCTGCAAGCAATGGCAAGCATGTTGGGGAAAACTATCCCCGCAGGACCGATGTCCCGGCGTAGACCGCTTCGACACCGAGCTCTTCCTCGATGCGGATCAGCTGGTTGTATTTCGCCAGCCGGTCGGAGCGCGACAGCGAGCCGGTCTTGATCTGTCCGCAATTGGTGGCAACAGCCAGATCGGCGATGGTGGAATCTTCGGTTTCGCCAGAGCGATGGCTCATCACGGCAGTGTAACCGGCCTTGTGCGCAGTCTCGACCGCATCAAGCGTTTCCGACAGCGTGCCGATCTGGTTGACCTTGACCAGGATCGAATTGGCGACGCCCATCTTGATGCCGTCGCGCAGCCGCGCGGAATTGGTGACGAACAGATCGTCGCCGACCAGCTGGCACTTGTCGCCAATCATCTCTGTCAGCGTCTTCCAGCCGTCCCAGTCATCTTCCGCCATACCGTCTTCAATCGAGATGATGGGGTACTTGGCAGCGAGCTCTGCGTAATAGGCAGCCATTTCCGCGCTTTCGAGAACACGCCCCTCGCCTGCCAGATCGTATTTGCCGTCCTTGAAGAACTCTGTCGAGGCAGGGTCAAGGGCGAGATGGATATCTTCGCCGGGACGATAACCGGCCTTTTCAATCGACTTCATGATGAAGTCGAGCGCCTCCGGAGCGCTCTTCAGATTGGGCGCGAAACCACCCTCGTCGCCGACATTGGTGTTGTGGCCGCCGGCCGCGAGTTCCTTTTTCAATGTGTGGAACACTTCCGAGCCCATGCGCACTGCATCGGAGAGCGTATCGGCGCCCACCGGCATGATCATGAATTCCTGGAAATCGATCGGATTGTCAGCATGGGCGCCGCCGTTGATGATGTTCATCATCGGCACCGGCAACAGCCGCGCATTGGCGCCGCCAACGTAACGATAAAGCGGCAGGCCGCTCGATTGCGCTGCAGCCCGGGCAGCAGCCAGTGACACGCCGAGAATGGAGTTGGCGCCGAGCTTGCTCTTGTTGGCTGTGCCGTCGAGCGCAATCATCGCCTTGTCGAGCGCAATCTGCCCCTCGGCATCCATGCCGCAAATATTGTCGCGAAGCTCACCATTGACGGCGGCAACGGCCTTCTGAACACCCTTGCCGAGGTAGCGGCTGCCGCCATCGCGGAGCTCAACCGCCTCATGGGCACCAGTCGATGCGCCAGACGGAACCATCGCGCGACCCATGGATCCATCTTCAAGGTGGACATCGACTTCAACCGTCGGGTTTCCGCGGCTATCGAGGACTTCCCGTCCGACAATATCAATAATGGCGGTCATGGTCTGGTTCCTTGTTGAGTTTGGGTTTGTGCTGTCGCCGGTCCGGCGTTGCGCCGTCTTACCGCACCACGGCAAAAAATCAATTGCGCCATGCAGGCAGGCCATCCTGCCGCACGTGCCAGCGCAGCAACCCAGCGCCAGTCTCAAGCTGAAAATGTGACGCATCCGATGCAACAGACAATCTCATTTGCTTCGCATTGCACCGCTCCGCATCATTCCAAAACCTCGCAACCATTAGAGTGTTAGAATTTTTTTATTAAAAAGGACAAATTCGTTAACAATAAAAGCGACGTAAATCAGTGATTTTTTAGAGGTAAATTTGAGAAGAGGCGGGACTAACCCCTAATATTTAGCAGTTTTTACGCAAAATTGGCCCTCATCTCAATTCCCCCTAATAATTTAGGGTCCCTGACGAGCCTGCGAGGTGCGCGAGAATTAGCCATTCCCGTTAACCATTGATTTACCCTCTGGTAACCGCACAGCGCTTAATTGGCAGTGAACCTTGGGCAGGCTGGCCGCCAATCTTACAGGCCATCTGCATGATGCTCCGCACGCCCTTGAAACATGATCTCAGATTCAGCGCAGTCAACTGGAATACAATATGAAACTCACGATACAACGAACCCTGATTATTTTCGGCGTAGTCGTCTCTGTCGGCCTCATCAGCTCCATCGCGCTGAAGAAATTTATTTTCGAGGAACTGAAGATAAACGGCATTGTCTATCAAGACCTCACCCACGGCAAGGACCTGGTAGCCGACATCAGACCACCGGCGCTCTATGTGGTTGAACCCTATATGCTTGCCAATGAATTGCTGATGCATCCGGAGAATGTGAAGAAAAACAAGGCCAAGATCGACGCGCTGCAGGAGCGCTATGAAGAGCGCCGGGCGCACTGGCAGCAGACCGATCTTGAAGAATCGCTTTTCAGCAAACTGCGCGACGATGTGCTGGTCAGGGCCGACAATTTCTGGAAGGTCATGAACGAGCAATTTATACCCGCGGCGCTCGCTGGCGACACCGCAGCTGAAAAAGTTGCCCTTGAGGAGCTTTACAAGGTCTATCACGATATTGAAGCATCTGTGCACGAGCTGGTTGCATCTGCCGTAGAGTACCGCAATGAGGTGGAAGCACTCGCGGAGTATGAAGATTCGCTGTTCTCGACCGTCTCCATGGCAGTCAGCCTCTTGTCTCTTTGCCTGTTTGTTGGTGGACTTTTCCTGTTCCGCCACCGCGCCATCGTGCCTTTGACGGCGATGAAGGACTACATGGCCGGTCTGGCTTCCGGCGATTATTCGAAAGATGTGCCTTATGCTGATCGCGCTGACGAGATTGGCGAGATGGCAAAGTCTGTCGATCACTTCAGGCAAACAGCCATCGAGCGCCACAGGATCAGGGATCAGGCCGAAAACGAGAAGGCCGAGAAGCAGCGCATCGAAGCTGAAACAGCCAGGCAGAAAGCTGCGGAAGATGCTGATCGTGTCCGCGTCATCGAAGCCGTGACAACCGGCCTGGAAAACCTATCCGCCGGCAATCTGGCTTACCGGATCAATGAAGCATTCGCAGCGGACTACGAAAAACTCCGGACCGAATTCAATGCATCGATCAGCTCGCTTGCCTCAACCATCGACGAGATCTCGGAGACCACCGATTCTGTAAGGCAATCATCCTCCGAGATCGGCTCGGCTGCCGATGATCTGTCGCGCCGCACCGAACAGCAAGCGGCCTCGCTTGAGGAAACCGCGGCGGCACTCGACCAGATCACCTCGACTGTGAAGAGCTCCTCGCAACGCGCCGAGGAAGCCAGCGACATGGTCGGCTCCGCCAAGACCGGCGCGGAAACATCCGGCAAGGTGGTCAAGAATGCGATTTCAGCGATGGAGAAGATCGAGGAATCCTCCAAGCAGATCAGCCATATCATCTCGGTGATCGACGATATCGCCTTCCAGACCAACCTGCTGGCGCTCAATGCCGGGGTCGAAGCGGCTCGGGCCGGTGAAGCCGGCAAGGGTTTTGCTGTCGTCGCCCAGGAAGTGCGTGAGCTGGCGCAACGCTCGGCCAACGCCGCCAAGGAGATCAAGACACTGATCGAGACATCATCGACGCAGGTCGGCGCAGGTGTTTCGCTGGTCAATGAAACCGGCACCGCGCTTGGCGAAATCGAGGGCCAGGTCGGCAAGATCAATGATCTGATCCAGTCGATCGTCACTGGCGCCCGCGAACAGTCCACTGCGCTTACCGAGATCAACTCGGCGATCAACCAGATGGACCAGGTGACCCAGCAAAACGCAGCGATGGTTGAAGAAACCAATGCCGCCACGCAAGGACTGTCCAGCGAGGCGGTCAAGCTCGAGGGTCTGGTGCGCCGCTTCAACACCGGCGGAGGCGCATCGCATTCGGCTCCGGCTGCTGCCAATGCTTCGTCCAGACCGGCCCAGTCGCCGGCCCGCGCACTGGGCGCCAAGATCGCATCGGCTTTCGGCCGGGGCGGTGCGGCAACCGCACTGAAGGAAGAATCCTGGAGCGAGTTCTGATCCAGATCCAGCTTGCATGATACAATGCGAAAGGCTGCCGGGGACAAACCGGCGGCCTTATTTTTTTGAACACCGCGGTTTTTGTAAACCCGTCAGCGTTACTTTTAATTATTGAAATATCGGAACCTTAAATACCAAAGCACTGTCGAAGGCATGGAACTGATAGCGCTTCGGTAACGATTAATAAGTAAATTAGAATTTATTAATCGATGAGTATCCGCGATTCTTTGCGGGTCAGCCGACCGGAATGACTCCGCCCATCCAAAACACACGCAAAAAGAATGCCGCGGCAATGAACCATTGCGCGCAACCGGCGCCGTTTTGGGTGATTGAAAATACCTGGCACTGTTGGAGCATTTAGATTTTCCAGCCGCCCGCCAGCAGAAATGTCGAACGGGACCGTGATCTATCGGGATCTCACCCTGAACATGCAACGCCTTCGAAGACTGGATTTCGGCTTTATCAGAGTGAGTTGCCGAGGCTTTCAAGCTCTAGCCAGCCGCCTTTGGTCAGACAAAATGGAGTGACTACACGTGCGAATTACTGATTTCAAACTTAGCCGCGCATTGCCATTCGCGATTGGAGCCTTGATCGCGACCAATCTCGCTGCCATCGTTTATGCCGAACTCACAGTCAGTGACCTCGCACGCAGCAGCCAGGACGCGGCGCACCAGACCAAACAGAGCGACAATCTGATCACGGAGCTTGCACTGCTGACCAAAGGCATCGAGCTCGACATCGTCTCGACTCAGGAATCGCTGACCGATGTCTCGGCCACACGCGGACTGGATGGTCTGGATGATGGTTACGCACTGGCCGAGGAGTCCGCGGCGGAACTGGCGAAGAAATCAGACCGGGTCAAAGAGATAGCAGATACGCTGAACGACACGGCGCTGCGTTCAGCCATTGAGTCGCTGAACGGGCAGTACAAGATCTTCTACGCCTCGGGCGTTGAGATGGCGCAAGCCTATGTTGCCGGCGGCCCCGCCGAAGGCAACAAGCTGATGGCTTCGTTTGACGCGGTGGCGGACGCTCTGCAACAGGAAATCGAGATGGCGGCAACCGCCGTTGAGGCCGCTCAGGCCAGCATCGAAGCAGAAAGCGAGCGCGGGCTGGACGCCATGAAAGCCAGTGCGGAACAGTCCGTGGTTGCCGGCATTGGTTTTGGCGCACTGGCACTGGTGTTCGGACTTGCGTTCATGTTCTATGTGACCCGCATGGTCATCCGTCCCGTGGTCGGAATGAAGGATTACATGGGCCTCCTGGCCGATGGCGATTATTCATCCGAGGTTCCGCAAACAGACCGCAAGGACGAAATCGGCGAAATGGCCAATTCCGTTGCCAACTTCCGCCAGGCGGCACTGGACCGCAGGGCCGCTCGCGAGCAGACCGAAGGCGAAAAGGCCGAGCGGCAGCGGCAGGAGACAGAAGCGGCTCAGCAGAAGGCAGCTGAAGACGCCGACCGCGTCCGGGTTATCGAGGCTCTGACCACCGGCCTGGAAAATCTTGCTTCCGGAAATCTTGCCTATCGCATCAAGTCGGCATTCGCTCCGGAGTATGAGAAACTGCGCACGGAATTCAATGCCGCTGTTGGATCACTGAGCGAAACAATCGTCGATATCTCGACGACGACGGAATCGGTTCGCCTCGCCTCGTCCGAGATTGGCGCCTCCTCTGATGACCTGTCACGCCGCACCGAACAGCAGGCGGCCTCGCTTGAGGAAACCGCGGCGGCACTGGACGAAATCACCTCGACGGTGAAGAGCTCGTCTCAGCGCGCAGAAGAAGCCAGCACCATGGTTGGCTCAGCCAAGACCGGTGCTGAAAACTCCGGCAAGGTGGTCAAGAACGCCATTTCGGCGATGGAGAAAATCGAGGACTCCTCCAAGAAGATCAGCCAGATCATCTCGGTGATCGACGATATCGCCTTCCAGACCAATCTGCTTGCGCTCAATGCCGGTGTCGAGGCGGCACGGGCCGGGGAAGCCGGCAAGGGCTTCGCGGTCGTGGCGCAGGAAGTCCGCGAACTGGCGGGGCGCTCAGCCAATGCGGCGAAGGAAATCAAGACGCTGATCGAGACCTCCTCGACCCAGGTCGGCGCCGGCGTATCACTGGTCAATGAAACCGGTACCGCGCTGGGTGAAATCGAGGGCCAGGTGGGCAAGATCAATGATCTGATCCAGTCGATCGTCACCGGTGCACGTGAACAATCGACTGCGCTCACCGAGATCAACTCGGCGATCAACCAGATGGACCAGATGACCCAGCAGAACGCGGCCATGGTGGAGGAGACCAACGCCGCCACACAGGGCCTGTCCAGCGAAGCGGTCAAGCTCGAAAGTCTGGTGCGCCGCTTCAACACTGGCGGAGGCGCATCGCATTCGGCTCCGGCTGTTGCAACAGCCGCATCCAGGCCGGCACAGTCGCCAGCCCGTGCACTCGGCGCCAAGGTTGCTTCGGCCTTCGGTCGCGGCGGCGCGGCAGCGGCCCGCAAGGAAGAAAGCTGGAGCGAGTTCTGATCCGAACCCAGCCTGCATGATAGAACAAGAAAGGCCGCCGGGGACAAACCGGCGGCCTTTTTCATTCAGATTGAGGATGCAAGGCACTCAGATCGATTGCCGCAGTCAGCTTGCCGTGCGCTTGGCCACCGCGTCGAATGCCAGCAGGGTTTCAAGCAGCCGCGGCAGGTCCCTGAGCGGGATCATGTTTGGACCGTCCGACGAGGTTGAATTGTCCGGATCCTCATGGGTCTCGATGAAGACCCCGGCGACGCCGACAGCGACGGCGGCGCGGGCCAGGGTTTCAACAAAGCGGCGCTCGCCGCCCGATGTGGCGCCCTGCCCGCCGGGTTGCTGCACCGAATGGGTCGCATCAAAAATCACCGGCGCGCCAATATCGGCCATGATCGGCAGCGCCCGCATATCAGAGACCAGCGTGTTGTAACCGAAGGACGCACCACGCTCGGTGACCAGCACGTTGGCATTGCCCGAACCGGTGATCTTCGCCACCACGTTCTTCATGTCCCAAGGGGCAAGGAACTGGCCTTTCTTGACGTTGATGACCTTGCCTGTGGTGGCGGCAGCGACGAGCAGATCGGTCTGGCGTGACAGGAATGCCGGAATCTGAAGCACATCGACATGGGGTGCTACGATGGCGCACTGCTCTTCGGAGTGAATGTCGGTCAGCACCGGCAGTCCGAGTTCCTTGCGAAGATCATCAAACACCGGCAACGCTGCATCCATGCCGGCACCGCGCGTGCTCGTGAGCGAGGTGCGGTTGGCCTTGTCATAGCTCGATTTGTAGACCAGTCCGATACCAAGACCCGCGCACAGCTCCTTGAGTGCGCCCGCCATGTCGAAGGCATGACCGCGCGATTCGAACTGGCAGGGGCCGGCGATCAAAGTCAGCGGCTTTTGATTGTCGAAGACCGTATTGCCGACTGTGACGGTTGAATTCGGGACGGTCGAATTGGGCTGTGCACTCATCGGATTTCCTCAAAGCAATAATAGGCGCCCTGACCCGGCGCCGGATCAACGATCAGCTTTCCAGCCACCTGGCGGACGGCCACGTCGTTTTTCAGAAACAATGCGGCAAGAGCCACCAGATCCCGGACCTGATAGACCACGGCACGGCCGGTCAGGCCACGTTCACGGGAGGGATCGGTGACGCCGAGATGGGTTTCGAGCCCGGCCTTGTTGAAGACGGTGATGGTGGTGCCTTCAAGCTCGATCGACATGCCGAAGGAATTGGCGTCAACCTCGCGGTTGCAGGCAAGTTCCTGAATGAAATACTGGAAATCGGTCGGATTGGGCTCGGACAGGATGATTTCGGAAATCCCGATGACACCGTTATCATGAGCAGTCAGCGCCGAGCGGTCGGCGGCGGGTACATTGATGCGTTCCACCGCGAAGCCGAAGAAATCCGGGGTGCGCAGATCGGCCGCAAACGACAGTTTGAAGCTTGCTGTGATTTCCGATCCGTCGGCCAATTTCATCGGCCGGGAAAATTCAAGCATCTCGCCGCCCGACATGCCGAGTTCGACAAAACGGGCGTGGTCGGCATCGGCATCCTTTGATCCGACGACAAACGCGCTGAAACCGCTGTCGCCGCGGCGGAAGCGGTAGGCCTGATCGCGGGCGACGAACACATTGCCCTTTCGCGCGGCTTCTTCGCAGTCTTCGCGCGAAGCTATGGCCAGCGGCTCGAGATAGGTGCCGTCCTCGAAAAACACGCAGGCATTTTCGGTGCCAAAGGGATGCAGCGCATCGGCGGCAACGATGAAACCGAGGGCCAGATGGCGGGACCGCGCAGTGTCGAGATCCTCGACCGGGAGCACGAGATGATCGAGGGGACGTGGGGTTCGCGGTGATGCCATCTGTAGAGTTACTCCGTTCGGCCCTCCCTTATCAGCAAGCCCGGATGGCGCGCAACTGCACTGAAGCGCCTGATGCCGGAACGGGAGCACCCTTGCAGGAATCGCGCCCAGACGGTAATCAGTCAACGGGCTGTAAACAGGAGCTACATTTGACCGGGCTGATTGCTGGCGCGCTGCGACGCTGCCGCTTGTCGTTGACATTGATATTTGTGATGGCCGCGGTGTCGGGCTGCGCCTCGTCGGGTGGTTCGATCGAGGACACCATCGCGCCGGTGGCGCCGACAACGGAGAAGTATGCCGCCATCGTGGTCGATGTGAAGACCGGCAAGATGCTCTATGGCGCCAATGTCAACGAGTTGCGCTATCCAGCCTCGCTGACCAAGATGATGACACTGTATCTGATGTTCGAGGCCATGGATGAAGGCCGCGTCAGCCGCACCGACCTGATCCCGATTTCGCGCAATGCCGCAGCACGGCCACCTTCCAAGCTCGGGCTGAAAGCTGGGCAATCGATCCCGGTCGATACAGCCATCCGGGTGCTGGTGGTCAAATCCGCCAATGATGTGGCCACCGCCACGGCCGAATTTCTCGGCGATGGCTCTGAAGCCCGCTTCGCCCAGCTGATGACGGCGAAGGCGCGCACGCTGGGGATGAGCCGCACCATTTTCAAGAATGCCTCGGGTCTGCCCGACAGTGAACAGGTGACGACGGCCACCGATATGGCCATACTGTCGATCGCGCTCAGACGCCAGTTTCCACATTATTACGGCTACTTCCGGCAGAAGGAAGTCACCGTGGCGGGACGCACGATCAAGGGCCACAACAAGGCGCTTGATATGATCCCCGGTGCCGACGGGCTCAAGACCGGCTACACCCGCGCTTCCGGCTTCAATCTCGCAACGTCCGTGAAGCACCAGGGCAAATCGGTGGTCGGCGTGGTGATGGGCGAGAACACCTCGGCGATCCGCAATGCGCGGATGGCGGCGTTGATGTCGGCCTATGTGAAAAAGGCCAAATAGAGGCTTTTTTCAGACCGTTAGCCATTGCCAGGATGGTGACTGTTCAGCCTGCAAGCAACCCTCAGCCGATCATGGCCCGACACAGGAAATGCCGATCGGTGGTTCGTCCCCGATCTGGACAAAACCGATCTGCAACGGGCTTTCGTCGTGGTCGCCGCGCAGCAGCCGGATCGCCGCCACCCTCCTGGTCACCTGCGGATCGACCAGATCGATGCGGAACAATTCGCCATCATCATAGGATTGAGCGATGTCCACCTTTTCTCCAGGTAGGCCCTCTGCGGTGGTAAACTCACGCCCACCGACGGAGAGCGACACCGAAAACACATTGGGAACCGGCCCGGCGCCGAGCACAATGTCGAGACTGGAATCAAACTTCATGTCGGCGCAGGAAATCGACACCGTGGCATGGGCCGGACTTGCGAACGGCACCACCAAGGCAACGGCCATAAAACCTGACTGAAACGCCTGATGAAATCGCATGGTTGATCCTCCTTGCGTGCGGTGTTTGGCTGTCCCGGGCAGTGCCTGAATGTGAGACGCTGCCAGGATGCTATGTTGCCACACCGACTGAGTGTCTCAAACTTCGCATTTCGCGGCAAGAGCGAACCGCGCGGGCTCGGCTGTACGCGATCTGCAACGCCGAATGACCCCGCGCGAGATGCTCGCCGGGGTGTGGTGAAAAACTGGTATTCCGGAGGGCCGCACGCGGGCTTTGCCTCGGGAGTGATGGATATAATGGGTGGCGCAGCTCGCGCGCGGCCCGAATTTCGCCGGATGATGTCCGCATCCGACAGGCGGCGCCTTGCACACGCGGGAGTTTATCTCCGCCCGGATTGCTCCGGCCACGGCCTGGACAGGCCATGTGTGTGGTTCTGACGAGGTTCCGGCACGAACGCTGATGCCCATAGGGCCGTCATGTCCGCCACAGGCCCGGACCGGTGTCATCGTCTCGCACCCTGCCTTTCGGCTGGCGCGGGACAAAACCCGGCCCGGTGGCTGGCTTTGCACGGTCAATCCGACCGCCCGCCAGCGGAACCCCGATGGCATCCGCCTCTCCCCGATCCTTGCCGTACGTTTCGACACCGACCAAAGAGCTTTCCTCCCGCCTGATCCGACACGTTCGCGATCCATCCGGCAGCGGGAGCCAGATGAGGATGGCACGGGTTTGGCGGGTGTGGAAAAGATTGAGGCGGCAGGCATGGCATGAGCCCTTCTCCCCATTGGTGGGGGAGAAAGCAAAATCATGGTCTTAGCGTCAGCTAAGTCATAGATTTTGCAAGAGAGGGGGTTGGTTTTAAACCCAGATTACTTCCCCTCACTTGCGATTTCTAGCACTTGGCTGACGCCAAGGCGCTGAAATCGCTTTCTCTCCCACAAGGGGAGAGAAAGAGCGCCGTGCTCAAACCCCTGCTCACACCACCGGACGTGCGCCCAATTCGTCCTCGGCGTTGGTGGAGAGCAGGTCGGCGCCGGGTTCTTGTTGGCGTTCGTCGTCGACTTTTTTCAGCACTGCCTCGTCGACGCCGGTGTCGGTGACTTCGTCCTTGGGCTCTGACTTGGCCGGCGGGGTCGCTGCCGGGCCGGATTTGGGTTCGGGGGATGGTGTCTTGTCGGGCGCGGGTTTCGTGCCAGGCTTCTGTTTGGGTTGCTCGGCGGTTGGCATTGCTGCGCCGGCGTCGAAGCGGAGGCGGTAGATTGGCTCGGGCAGCGCGAAGCCGGCGATTTCCAGCGCGGTCTTGACGGTGCGGATCGCCTCGGAGCGGGCTTTGATGAAATCCGTTTCGGTCTGGTTGATCCAGCCAGACACGCCGATCAGGACGTTGGAATCGCCGACTTTTTCGATCCAGGCGCCGGGCTCGGGGTTTTTCAAGACGAAACCGAGGCGGTCAATGGTCTGCTGGCAGATGGAAAGCGCCTCATGCAGCACGCTGTCGGCATCGACGCCAAGCTCAAAGGAAAAGCGGCGCTCTGGGTTGCGGGTGTAGTTGACGATGGTGGCCTTGAACACGGTGGCGTTGGGGATGCGGATGTGGTTGCCGTCAATATCCATCAGGATGGTGGCGCGCGAGGTCAGGCGGATGACGAAGCCTTCCATGCCTTCCAGCGCGATGAAATCGCGCGGCTGGAACGGCTGGCGGATGGAAAGCAGGATCGAGGCGATGTAGTTCTCAACGGTGTCCTTGACGGCGAAACCGATGGCCAGACCGATGATGCCGACGGCGCCGACAATGGTGCCAAGCACAGCCGTGGCGCCGAGGATATCGAGCGCCATCAGCGCACCGAACATGAGGAAGCCAAGCCAGACGGTCTGGCGCAAGAGATCGGCGATGAAGGCGTTGGGGGTGAGCCAGCCCCAGGGCTGCTTGCGGGTGGTGACGAACCAGCCCAGCAGGCCGATCAGCAACCAGACCAGAGCGGCAACCAGCAGCAGCGGTAGGTAATCCAGCGTCTGCTGCAGGCGGGTCTCGAAACGGCCGATGGCCGGCTTGAGGCGTTCGGTGACGGCGGTCTGCTCGGTCAGCCGGTTTTCAATGGCGACGACGCCGGCGACGCGGCTGACCAGATCTTCGGCCTTTTTGGCCAGCGACGCTTCCTCGACCTGGCCGCTCAATGTGACCACGCCGGAACTGACCGATACACCGAGACTGGCGAGCCCTTCGATTTCACGGAAGATTGTCTGGATGCGGTTGCGGATCTCGCTGTCGGAGGTGATCGCCTTGCCGATCGCGATGGTCGGACCGGCCGGCTCGACTGTTTCCTGGGCGCAAGCAGGCCCGGAAAGGCCCAGCGCCATCACCAGCAGCATGAGGCTGCCAAGGAGCTTGGGAAGACGGGGGAGTTGGGGAAGACGCGGGAAACAGCTGACAGGGCGCATGGAATTGTTCCTGGCCGTGCGGCCGTTGAATTTGTACCAGACAGATCAGGGACTGACCGGCTGTGATGCAGGAGCCAAACTAGCCCGATCCCCCTGGAGCGGCAAATGCTTTGCAGGCCGGATCTGGCTCAATGGCAGACGGGTGGCGCATGAGGTCTTGCTTTCCAGCCGCCCGACGCGGTTTGTGATAAGACGGCTTGGATACGCTACGATTGGCGCGCGGTGATGCAATGACAGGAAACGGCTTGATCTTTTGGGACGCGCAATGACGGCTGGCATGAGCCCTCCCCGCAAATGGATAAGGATCGCGATGTTGATCGCGTTTTACGGATGCCTGATCGCCGGTGGGCGCTGGCTTGGGATGGCGATCGAGGACCGCCTGCGGGTCACGACCATTGCGCAAGCGGGCATGCCCTATCTCGGCGCGATTGCCGCCATTCTGCTGGCCTATATCGTTCTGACCGCGATTCCGTTCGTTCCGGGAACCGAAATTGGCGTGGCACTGCTGATGGTGTTTGGCGCGCCAATTGCCATTGTTGTTTATCTCGCGACCATCATGGCGCTGACGCTGGCGTTTGCCGTGGGACGGCTGGTGCCCGAACGCAAGCTTGCGGGATGGCTCACGCGTCGCGGATTTGAGCGCGCCGCAGCGCTGATCGAGGCGTTTGAACGGCTCGGGCCACAGGGGCGTGACAAGTACCTCACTCAGACTGCGCCGCGATGGCTCAAGCCCTGGCTGGTGGACCACCGGATGATCACCTTCATCATACTGATCAACCTGCCGGGCAACACGCTTCTGGGCGGCGGTGGCGGTATCGCGCTGGTCACCGGCCTGAGCAAGCTGATGCCGGTGCCGCAGTTTCTCCTCAGTGTCTGCCTCGCTGTGGCGCCAGTGCCGATTGCGGTGGTGATGACAAGCTGGCTCGGTAGCTGAGCGCACGGGTCACGTCATGCACCGTCAGACGTGTTCGCGGGTCAAGCACTCCAGATGCCGCGATAAAATAATTTGTCCGACACGGTTTCCGGCCACTGTGCAAATGCGCGGAACAGGAGCAAATTATTGTTCTGCGCGCCACACCGCCAATTGCAGGCCGACAGGACGCGCTGGAAAAACCAAAAGGGGGAATTGGAATGCGTGGAATTGGATTCTACTTTTTTATCGTTGGTGTGCTGTGCGTAACCATCGGCATGGGCTGGGGCATCCACATGGCGATCTCGGGTGACCATCTATTGGCGCCCGCCCATGCTCACCTCAATCTGGTCGGCTGGGCAACCATGGGACTGTTCGGAATATACTACACGCTCACGCCGCCAGCTGCAGCTTCACAGCTCGCCAAGGTCCACCTGGCGTTGGCCGTGGCCGGCGTGGTTGTCATGGTACCGGGGATCGCCATCACCATCAAAGGTGGCGGCGAAGGAATGGCGGCGGCGGGATCAATGCTGACGGCAGCCTCGATGCTGGTGTTTTTGTACACGGTCTTCAAAAACGGACTCGGCAAACCTGCGTGAAACGACAACGCGCGCCACAGCCAGTGCGATGTGGCGCGCCTGCCCTATCAGAGGCAGTCATGGAAATGGATTTGGGAGATCAGGCCATCACGCGCCGGAGGGCCATTGTTGCTTCGATCACGGCCAAGCCGGCAATGAAAATCAAAAGCGGCGCCGCTCCTACTTCCACGATCATCCATCCTGCAATCAGCGGGAACCCGAATATTCCGACGAAATAACTTAGCGCGAAAACCTGAAGGGTCTGCGCACTCAGGTCTTCTCTGGCATCGTTTGCGGCCATGGCGACAAGGATCGGGTAAGACACACCATAGCCGACCCCGAACAGAACCGCGACCAGCAGATAGAGCGGCAGACTTGCGCCGCTGAAGATGAAGATCACGATGCTCAGGCACATGACATACTGAAGCAGTGAAATCGTGAGATAGGGGTTGTTGCCGCCCCTGAAGCGGGCAAGGACCAGCCTGAGCACCACAACGGTGATTGTGTAGGTCAAAAAGAAATCGGCGTAATCGAGGCCTCGCGTGTCGGCAAACACCGTCTGAAAATTGTTCAGACCTGCGAAGATGCTGGCGCCAAGGCAGACCATGGTCACCGGCAAAAGCGCGCGCGACTTCAAAACGCCTTGTAACGCGGCAATGGTGATCCGCGAGGGAGCCTCGGCGCGTGGGCTGATCGCATGGGCCTTGACCGGCGCATCCAGCAGCAAGAACAGAGCCGCACTGACAAGGCACAGTGTCGCGGTCACATAAAAAGCATCACGCACGGAGTATCCCGAACTCTCAAGCGCTGACGCAAGGACCGGGGAAAGACCGAAGCCAGCCATCACGAACACCGAGAGCAGAGTGAAAAACCGGATCCTCTCATCCGCACGGACGAGACGTGTCAAAACGATTGGTCCCAGCGAATAGGTCAATCCCCAGCCAAAGCCCAGCAAGAGGCTGGCGATCACCAAACCGGGCCCCACCCTATCAAGGAAGCCGAACAGAAAGAGGGACGCGGAAATGGCGATGCAGGCCACGGCTAACGTGCGAAGCCGACCGAACATATCGGACAGGTGACCCGAAAGATAAACTGTCACCAGCGTGGAGACCGTCGTCACCAGCAGCATCGACCCGACAATCTTCTCGTTTGCTCCAAAACTATCAAACAGCCGCGGCAGCATGAAGGTCAGGCCATAGGCTCCAGACTGCAGGAAAATTGCGGAGAAAAACAGAATGAACACAAAAATGCGTGACATATCAGGCGCCTGTAGTCGCGTGGAAGCCCTCGCGTAGTAACAGGCGACAGGTGGCTTTGAAAGCAACTTCGCCGCTGCTGACTTTGGACGTTTGAGCGCACTGAACCAAGCGCGGCTCCTGCCCGGCCAGCGCAAATAGCCATACACAAGGTCTCAGCCGGCCTCAAAGCGGCCGTCTGACAGATTCCGATAGCTTAGGAAACTCTTCCCTAGACCAGACGCGATTGCGCCAGGGCGGCTTCGATGAAGCTTGCGAACAGCGGGTGCGGTTCGAGCGGGCGCGACTTGAGTTCGGGGTGATACTGCACGCCGATGAACCAGGGATGGACGTCCTGCGGATACTCGATGGTTTCGGGCAGCAGGCCATCGGGAGAGATGCCCGAGAATACCAGACCAGCTTTTTCCAGCTGTTCCCTGAAGGCGATGTTGACCTCGTAGCGATGGCGATGCCGCTCGGAGACCTCGTTGGAGCCATAGATGCTGGCAATCAGCGAGCCGGATTTCAGCGGATGCGGATAGGCGCCCAGCCGCATGGTGCCGCCGAGGTCGCCATCGGTTGCGCGTTTTTCAAGCTGGTTGCCCTTGAGCCACTCGGTCATGATGCCGACGACGTGGGTGCCCTTCTTGCGGTCGAATTCGGACGACATGGCGTCCTCGATGCCGGCCAGGTTGCGCGCTGCATCCAGCACCGCCATCTGCATGCCGTAGCAAATGCCGAAATAAGGCACCTTGCGCTCGCGGGCGAATTTGGCCGCCGCGATCTTGCCTTCAGCGCCGCGCTCGCCAAAGCCGCCGGGCACCAGAATGCCGTTGACCTTTTCGAGCCAGGGCGACGGGTCTTCCTTCTCGAAGATCTCGCTCTCGATCCATTCGAGCTTGACCTTGACCCGGTTTGCAATGCCGCCGTGATAGAGCGCCTCGATCAACGACTTGTAGGCGTCCTTGAGGCCGGTATATTTGCCGACGATGGCGATGGTGACTTCGCCTTCGGGATTGTGAATCCGCTCGGAGACGGTTTCCCAGGCTTTCATGCGGGGTTTGGGCGCCGGGTCGATGCCAAAGGCCGCCAGAACTTCGGTGTCAAGACCTTCCTTGTGATAGGCAATCGGCACATCGTAGATCGACGGCACGTCGAGCGCCTGGATGACGGCGGAAGGGCGCACATTGCAGAACTGCGAGAGCTTGCGGCGCTCTTCGGGCGGAATTTCGCGGTCGGCGCGGACCAGCAGAATATCGGGCGCGATGCCCATGGCCTGCAGTTCCTTGACCGAATGCTGGGTCGGCTTGGTCTTGAGCTCGCCGGCAGCGGCAATCCACGGCATCAGCGTCAGGTGCACATAGACGGCGTTGCCGCGCGGCAGATCATTGCCGAGCTGGCGGATCGCCTCGACAAAGGGCATCGCCTCGATGTCGCCGACGGTGCCGCCGATTTCACACAGGACGAAATCATAGTCTTCATTGCCCTCGAGCACGAAGTCCTTGATCTCGTTGGTGACATGCGGAATGACCTGAACAGTGGCGCCAAGATAATCGCCGCGGCGTTCCTTGTCGATGATGTCCTTGTAGATCCGGCCGGTGGTGATGTTGTCGGACTTGACCGCCGAACGCCCGGTGAAGCGCTCGTAATGCCCCAGATCGAGATCGGTCTCGGCGCCGTCGTCGGTGACAAACACCTCGCCGTGCTGGGTCGGGCTCATCGTGCCCGGATCTACGTTGAGATAGGGGTCGAGTTTGCGCAGCCGCACCCGGTAACCACGGGCCTGCAGCAACGCACCAAGGGCGGCCGAGGCAATGCCTTTTCCAAGCGAGGAGACCACGCCGCCGGTTATGAAAACATATCGCGCCATGGGATCGAACCGATACCTTTAGAACAGTGATTCCGCCACCCAAAAAATCAGATGACGCTTTTTAGCGGTGCATAACAATCATATTGCCATGAAAACCACATGAAAAAACCGGCGGAGGCTTTATCGCCAACCGCCGGTTCTGATGAACTTTGGCCTTACTGGCCGGAAGGAACGTCTGAGGCGGGTGCCTCAGGCGCTGCCGGAATATCGCCTGCCGCATCAGTCGCAGGCGTTGCAGCAGGCGCTGCCGCACCGCCGAGCTGGTCGAGAACGCCCGAGCCGGTGCCTTGGGTCTGGGTCGGGATCCGGTCGAGAATGTCGGTCGGACTATCGCTGTAGCGGGCGAGAATGCCGAGCGCCAGCGAAGTGATGAAGAACGCCGCGGCGAGAATGCCGGTGGTTCTGGTCAGTGCGTTTGCCGCACCGCGCGCTGACATGAAGCCCGAGCCGCCACCGATGCCCAAGCCACCGCCTTCAGAGCGCTGGATCAGCACGATGCCGACAAGCGCCAGCACGATCATGAGATGAATAACAATCAAAACGGTTTGCATCGGGTTCTTTCCTGCCCTCGAAGGGCGCAATCTTAGTCCGGTTTGGCGGCTCTTTACACGAGGGCAGCCAGCTTTCCAAGTCCCGTCTCGGCGCAACAGCACCCGGCAGGCGGATAAATACGGTCTCTGATCAGCCCAAAAGGCTGCGGCAAGCCTTACAGATGGCAAGGAAGTCCGCCGCTTTCAAGCTTGCGCCGCCGATCAATGCGCCATCAACATGGGGCACAGCGAGGAGCTCGGCTGCATTGTCGGGCTTGACCGATCCGCCATAGAGAAGCCGCATCGATGCGCCCTCGCCCGCAAAACGGTTTTTCATCTCGGAGCGGATAAAAGCATGAGCCTCGGTGACATCGGCAACAGTCGGTGTCAGTCCGGTGCCGATGGCCCAGACCGGCTCATAGGCAATGACAGTGTCTTTCGCGGTGGCGCCATCAGGCACGGAGCCTGCAAGCTGGCTGCCGAGCACTTTGAGCGTTTCGCCGGATTTGCGCTGGGCTTCCGTCTCGCCGATGCAGATGACGCGGACCAGTCCGGCAGCCTTGGCGGCTTCGGCCTTGGCGTGGACAGTCTCGTTGCTCTCGCCATGCAGGGTGCGGCGTTCGGAATGGCCGACCAGCACATAATCACCCAGGCAATCAGCAATCATTCCGGCCGAAATATCGCCGGTATAGGCACCGCTCTGCTTGTCGTGGCAATCCTGTGCGCCGATGGCGAGCGGGGTCTGCTCGGCAATCGCGGTGGCGACATAGAGCAGCGTTGCGGGCGGGCAGATCAGCGCGTCTATCTTGTCGCTGAGATCCGGGCCGAGGCCTTCGGCAATCGCCTTGATCTGGTCAAGGTTTTGCCGCGTTCCGTTCATCTTCCAGTTGCCTGCCACAAGCGGGCGAATGTCCGGTGTCATCTGGTGTCCCCGTCGCTGTTATCGTGAAACGGGGCTTAGCAGACCGGGGGTGATTTGCAAACGCCGGGAGGCGTGGGGGGATGCCAATCGAGAGCTTTGCGGCCAATCAAGGCCAGTCTACCAAGGCTACTTGAAGGCGATGGGAAGAATGCGATTGTACTTCTGGATTATTTTTGGCTTGAAACGCAAATTCCGATTTGGTTCCAGGCTGGCAATCGACTTCACAAGGTCAGCATCAAGCGGCTTATGAAACTGGACACCGATTATGTAGGACTTGATACGTCGAATCCTGCCGACCGTTTGAGTGTTGGTCCAAGGTATATAGATGCGGCAAGCCCTATCGATGACCTTGAATATTGATTCCGTCGATATCCGGGCATCCATGTCGGCCCAGGGCATTTGGTCATTGGAGAAAAGACAGCCTGTGACGGACAAATTCACGATAACCCCGGTCAGGGCGATGAAGTGTTTCCTGTCCTTGAACGTCAGTTCGACAATGCCGGGGCAATTGGTGCCATAGCGAACATCGGATTTGCGATAATACGCTTCCTCAGTCTGCTCAGACAAAACCTCGGTTTTAGGTGCCATGCGACTTTGCCTTCTGTCTCACCAAAAGAGGCTTTCAGGTTTAATTAGCTCGCATGAAAAAAACGTAAAACGCCCAAGTAATTGCTAATGTTATGCGACAAATTCCACGACCCGACCCGGCCGGACCGAGGGAGGGCAGCCCAGCGCAGCGTTATTGCCGGTCAGATCCGGGCCCAAGCCCGCGTCCATCGCCTTGATCCCGGCAGGGTTTTCGCGCGTGCCGGTCGTGTTCCTGTTGCCGGCGACAAGCGGGCGGATGTCAGGGGGCGACTGATGTCGCTGTTGTTCTGTTGAAACAGGTCTCAGCAGGCCGAGGTGATTTGCGAACGGCGGGTGTGTGAGGGATGGTGGGATTGGCACAGGCACTTTCGGCCCATTGCGGATGGTCATGCAGATTGCACCCAACGTCGGCTCGGAGCCCATTTTTGCTTGTGTTCGGCATAACGGCGATTGTCGGCTTTGACGAAGGCGGAGATCCCCGTGGGAGCGGAGTTGGGAAGCGCCAACCTGCTCGACCGGAAGCCAACTGGCGAATGCCGGGTCATGGCGTGTTTCGTGCGCCGGCGCGTCGCAAAGGCAAGACTTCATGGAACTTGCCGCTCGCGGTGAATTCGGGCGGGGCCTGGCTTTCTCGCACCGCAACGTGCTCCAGGCCATTGTCGCGAAACACTCGTTTCACCGACTCGATGACCTTTTGGAAGACATCCCCTGCCGCCGCCTCATCGGCCAGGTCTATTCGCACCTCGAAATCTGTGTCGCTGGTCTGGACCAGCTGGATGCGCCGGGCGCGCTCGTGCTCCAGATCGAAGACGAGCGGCGACAGCGTTACCTCGCCCACATGAACGAGCGTCGCCTCGCGCCCTTCCACCTGAAAACTGCGAAACGGCGACCCACAGGGGCAGGGGTCCGTGTGGAAACGAACACAGTCGCCGAGGTCATATCGGATGAAGGGTTGAATGTCGTTGGCGAGCACTGTCAGCAGCGCAGTCGTCGACAGCGTGCCATCGGGAACCGGCCGCATCGCTTCGTCGACCGCTTCGAGGATGACCCAATCTTCGTTCACATGCTTCCGTCCGTGGCTGCACTCGAACGACAGAACCAGGCACTCGGTGCAGCCATAGCCGTCGAGAATGCCGTATTTCAGCGAAGGGAAGGCCCGTAGAGCCCGCTCGCGAAGATCGTCCGTGAGTGTCTCGCCCCCTGAACTGAAGAGCACCGGCTCGATCTGCAGTCGCCCGGCCTCCTTTTCCTTGACGAGGATTGTCAGCACGCTTGGGTAGGTCGTGATCCAGGCGATATTCGGGATCGCATTGAGCTTTTCAACGAGCCGACCGATCGGCTGCTCGGCCTCGATGAAGGTCATTCCAAACCCCTGCGCCAGCCCCGGATACAGCCGTTTCACCAATTTGTTGAACCCGATGCCGGCAAAGTGGCCGTTGCCGCCGGTGATTGTCACCTTCACGCCGAGCTTGCGGACTTCCCGGACGAGCTTCCACTGGTGCCGATCGAAGCGCGCCATCAAAATCCCATAGGCATACTCCAGAAAGGATGAGGGCAGTACGATGACTGCTGGTTCGCCTGATGTCCCGGAGGTCTGGAAAATGGCGACATCGTCGATAGGCACGCCAACCTTTCCTATATCCCGAAGATGCATGCGGGCTCTTTCGAGGGGAAGAGAACGAATTGTCAGCCAGTCGTCGAAGTTGCTCATGAGTTCGGGTTTGCGGGTCACCGGCAAGTCGCGCAGTTCGACCTCGCTTGATGGTCGCAGATCCGCGTAAAGCCGGTGAAACAACGGAGAGTCGCGCCGCGCCTTTTCCACGAGATGCCGCAGGTTGCCGAGCTGCTTTGCTTCGATTCGATTTCGCCCGCCCCAGGCTGTCCAGAGCCCGCCAACCAAATAACCCAATGCTCTAAGTAGGCTGAAACGCATAGCTGCTGCCAATGCCCGTTCTTTGTATTCGTCGTGGAGGCCTCCACATTACCTATTGCTTATCCCCGCGCAATCCGTGGATACGAACTAAAAACTGTCGTTGAAGAACTCTTCCAAGTTCACAACGGGTCGTCCAGATCGCGTCGTGCAACGAATATTTTACTCGACACGCTCCGAGCCCTCGAGTCGTAGTGGCTCTCAACGCTGAACCTGAATCGGTCCGGTGGCGATCCGGTACGGCGCAGAATCCATTGCTGTCGTGGCACGGGCTTTCGCCCGAACCGGGGCGCGGCCCCGGACCCCGAGGAACTTCCGGTCGGGTTAAGGAGGACCGCGCTGGCCCATTGGCGCGGGTGCCGTCCACGGTTACCGTCCTATGAGAATATCCGGGCCTCGATATGCCGAGAGTAGTTTTGGAAGGCCGCCATTCGTCAGCTGTATGCGAATGACCGCTTCGTTCCGCATATCCGACATTAGTGCACGTTGCAGCCAATGACCGCTTACCGCCCAAACTGACAAAGACTGGCGATCATGCGAGGGATCGCCTGAGAACCCACGGCACCGCCGCGCCTGAACCACCCCAACTTCCCAGCCCCCTCCGCTCTATTCGCCTTACCCACTCTTCATTTCGCCCAAGCTTTCGTCTAAAGGGACGGGTGAGAGGTTTGCCGGACCGGTATTCTCGCCGGGTCGTGGACCTATAATGACAATGCCGCAGGAGCTTTGATGCTTGATATTTTGCGTAAGGGTGCCCAAGGCTGGGTTGCCAAATTCCTTCTGGTCATGCTGGTTGCGTCGTTCGGCGTTTGGGGCATTTCTGGCTCGATCCTGAGCTCTGGCAGCAATGCGGTGATCACGGTTGGCGACACGGTGGTGACACCCAATGAATTCCGTCTTGCCTATGACCGGCAGATTGCAGTGGTGGGGCGGCAGATCGGCCAGCGATTGACTACCGAACAGGCCCGCGCCTTCGGAATCGAAAACCAGGTCTATTCTCAGCTGATCGCCGGCGCTTTGCTGGACGAGCAGGCGCGCAACATGAATTTGGGTCTGTCGGATGAACGTCTTGCGACGCTGATTGCAGAAGATCCGGCATTTCATGATTTCAACGGCCGGTTTGACCGAAACAATTTCCGCCAGGTGCTGAGCTCGGTCGGCATGAGCGAGGAAGATTACCTCAAGAGCCGCGGCCAGGTTGCGGTGAGAACCCAGATCGTCGAAGCAATTTCCGACGGATTTGCGGCGCCCGAGGCGCTGATCAAGGCTCTGGCCCAGTATGATGCGGAAACCCGCGATGTCGATTATCTGCTGCTGACCAAATCGAGCATTGATCCGGTGGCTGCACCGGGCGACAGCGAGCTGTCCGCCTGGTTTGAGGAAAACAAGACCAGATATGCTGCGCCTGAGTATCGCAAAATCACCTATGTGAAGCTGCAGAATCAGGACATTGCCGATCCGGCTGCGATCGCCGCGGAAACCGCGCGGGCCGACTATGAGGCGCGCAAGGACCGCTACACGACGCCCGAAAAGCGGACGATCGACCAGCTGGTGTTTGCCGATCGCGCGGCGGCGGATGCGGCAGCAGCCGAGCTTGCCGGTGGCAAGAGCTTTGACACGCTGATCACCGACCAGGGCCGCACCGCGACTGACGTGCGGATCGGAAGCTTTGCCGAGAGCGCCGTTCCTGACCAATCGCTTGCAGATGCCGTGTTTTCAGTAACAGATGCTGGCGGCACCACGCCGGTGGTTGACGGCCAGTTCGGCCCGGTGATCCTGCGGGTTGCCGAGATCACGCCGGAATCTTCTCAGAGTTTTGAAGAGGTCGAGCCGGAAATCCGTGAGCAGCTGGCGCTGGCGGAAGCCGCACAAGTGCTTCTTGACGTGCATGATTCCTATGAAGATGCGCGTGCCGGCGGGATGACGCTGATTGAGGCTGCAGCGCAACAGAAACTGACACCGGTGACGCTCGACGCCATTGACCGCAGTGGCCAGACACCCGATGGCACTGTGGTGAACAACATTCCGGAATCGCAAGCTCTGCTGAAGGATGCTTTCGAGACTGAAGTCGGGGTCGAGACTCCGCCAATCAATATCGGCGCGGAAGGCTTTGTCTGGTTTGAGGTGATTGACGTGACCCCTGCCCGCGACCGCACACTTGACGAAGTGCGCGACCGGGTTGTGACCGACTGGACAGCTATGAAAACATCCGAGGCGCTGGGCGCCAAGGCAGCTGAGATGAAGGAGCGCCTGTCAAAGGGTGCGGAGCTGTCGGCGATTGCCGAAGAGCTTGCCGTCGCGGTTGAAACCAAATACGCGCTGACCCGCGGCGACGCAGATGCGGTGTTTGGTGCGGCGGCCGTGGCTTCTGCCTTCTCTGGCCCCACGGGCCTTGTCGAAGTGGCCAATGACGCCTCGGGCGACAACCAGATCCTCATCAAGGTGACGTCGGTCAATGACGCCTCGACGGTAACGGCCGATGCGGTGTCGCAGGACCAGCGCCGGCAGGTGTCGCAGCAGATTGCCGACGACATTCTTGATCAGATGGTGGCCCGGCTGCAATCCGATTACGGGGTGTCGGTCAACCGTGAGCTGGCCGAACGCGCGCTGGCGTTTTAACGATCGGGACAACGGAGACCGAGCAACATGGCTGATCTCAAGTCATTCATCGCCAAGGTGGCTGAAGGTCAACCGCTGGACCGGCAGGAAGCCCGCTCGGCATTTGGCGTGATGATGTCGGGCGACGCCACGCCGTCACAGATCGGCGGCTTTCTGATGGCGCTCAGAGTGCGCGGCGAGAGCGTCGACGAGATATACGGCGCGGTCAGCGTGATGCGCGAGAAGATGTTGCCGGTCTCGGCACCTGCGGACGCGGTCGACATTGTCGGCACCGGCGGCGACGCCTCGGGGACTTACAACGTATCAACGGCTGCGGCGTTCATTACAGCCGGCGCCGGGGTCAAGGTCGCCAAACACGGCAACCGGGCGCTGTCATCCAAATCAGGCACGGCGGACGCACTGTCTGCGCTTGGGATCTCGCTGGAGCTCGACCCGAAGGGCATCTCGGCCTGTATCGATCAGGCAGGCGTCGGGTTTATGTTCGCGCCGGCGCATCATTCGGCAATGCGCCATGTCGGCCCGAGCCGGGTTGAGCTTGGCACACGGACGATTTTCAACCTGCTTGGCCCGCTCTCAAATCCGGCGGGTGTGAAACGGCAATTGCTCGGCGTGTTCTCGCCGCACTGGCTTGACCCGTTGGCGCAGGTGATGCGCGATCTTGGCTCGGAAACCGTCTGGGTTGTGCATGGCGATGGCCTGGACGAGATGACCACGACCGGTGTCACGCAGGTTTTTGCGCTGGAAAATGGCCAGATTCGCAATTTCGAAATCAGCCCGGAAGAGCTTGGCCTGGCAAGAGTGCCACTTGATCAGCTGAAGGGCGGCGACGGCGTGCACAATGCTGCGGCACTGAAGCGGGTTCTTGAAGGCGAGAAGAACGCCTATCGCGATATCGCCGTACTGAACGCTGCCGGCGCACTGGTGATCGCCGGCAAGGCGGAAGATCTCCGCAGCGCCATCACCATTGCGGCTCAGTCAATCGACAGCGGGGCAGCACTTGGAGCACTCGACAAGCTTGTCAGCGTCTCCCAGGCCCATGCGCCGGCGCCAAAGGCAAGCTGAGACCATGAGCGACATTCTGGCAAAAATCGAGGCCTACAAGCGCGACGAGATCGCTGCAGCCAAGGCAGCCATTCCACTTTCCGAGATCAAGGCACGCGCCCGCGACACCGATAGCCCCCGTGGTTTTGTCGCGGCGATCGAGGCCAAGAACCGCGCCGGTGGTTACGGACTGATTGCCGAAATCAAGAAGGCCAGCCCGTCAAAAGGCCTGATCCGGGCGGATTTCGACCCGCCATCGCTGGCGCGCGCCTATGAGGCCGGAGGTGCGGCCTGCCTGTCAGTGCTGACCGATGCGCCATCGTTTCAAGGCGCACCTGAATTTTTGAGCGCGGCAAAGGCCACCTGCGCCCTGCCCGCTTTGCGCAAGGATTTCATGTTCGACACTTACCAGGTGCAGGAAGCGCGTGCCTGGGGCGCAGACGCGATCCTGATCATCATGGCGTGTCTTGACGATGATGCCGCCAAACGGCTCGAGGACGAAGCTCACGGGCTTGGCATTGCGGCGCTGATCGAGGTGCATGACGAGGCCGAGATGGAGCGCGCACTGAAGCTTGAAAGCCGGCTGATCGGCGTCAACAACCGAAATTTGCGCACCTTCGAGGTGTCGCTGACCAATTCCGAGCGGCTGGCGCCAATGGTGCCCAACGACCGCATTCTGGTTGGCGAAAGTGGCATTGGCTCGTTTGCCGACTGCGAGCGGCTGGCCAAGAGCGGTATCAAGACCTTTCTGGTGGGCGAAAGCCTGATGCGCCAGGCAGATGTGACTGCGGCAACAAAAGCGCTGCTGACGGGCACGGCTTCAAACGCGGCGGGGAACTGAATGGCTGACGAAACAGCACCACGCCTGACCCATCTTGCCGAGGATGGCTCTGCCGCGATGGTCGATGTCGGCGACAAGTCCGATACCGTACGCATTGCCGAGGCGATTGGCCATGTCCGGATGAAGCCCGAGACACTTGAGCTGATCCTTGCAGGCAACATGAAAAAGGGCGACGTCATCGGGGCTGCGCGGATTGCCGGGATCATGGCGGCCAAGCAGACTGCCAATCTCATTCCGCTGTGTCATCCGCTGGCGCTGACCAAGGTGAGTGTCGAGATCGAACCCGATGAAGCCCTGCCCGGCTTGCGGGTTCGCGCCATGGCCAAGCTGACCGGCAAGACCGGCGTTGAAATGGAAGCGCTGACCGCTGTGTCGGTGACCTGCCTGACCATCTACGACATGGCCAAGGCTGTTGACCGGGGCATGGAAATCGACGGCATCAAGGTGCTGGCCAAATCCGGTGGCAAATCCGGAGACTGGACTTTCGACACGAAGGGGTAGAGCCGATGGCCTTGATGCCGGTTGACGAAGCACTCACACGGATACTGGACGGCGCAGCGCCGTTGAGTAAGCCCGAGATGCTGCCGCTGGCTGAAAGCTTTGGACGGGTTCTGGCACTCGATCTGCCAGCGCTTCGCACTCACCCGCCCTTCGCAGCCTCGGCCATGGACGGCTACGCCGTGCGCGCCGCTGACGCTGTCACAGGCGCAAAACTGAAGCTGCAAGGCGAATCCGCCGCCGGTCATGGCTTTGACGGACCGCTGGCTCCGGGATCAACAATCCGCATTTTCACCGGCGCGCCGGTGCCCGAGGGCGCCGACGCCATTGTCATCCAGGAGAACACCGAGCGTCTGGATGACGGCATTGTACTGATCAACGAAACGGCGGTGGCCAACCGCCATATCCGCCCCGCAGGCATTGATTTTACGGAAGGCAAGACCGGGCTTGAAAAAGGTCGCCTGCTGGATGCCGGTGCCATCACATTCGCGGCCGCCATGAACCATGCAGAACTGCCGGTGACCCGAAAACCCAGAGTCGCTATCCTTGCCACCGGTGACGAGCTGCGTATGCCCGGCCAGACACTGGGACCGGGACAGATCATCGCCTCCAACACATTTGGCGTTGCGGCACTGGCACGCGGCGCGGGTGCTCACGTGATCGATCTCGGCATCGCCATCGACCGGATGGAAGCGCTGGACGCGGCGCTTGATTCGGCAATTGCACAGCAAGCGGACGTGCTGGTGACTATTGGCGGCGCCTCCGTTGGCGATCATGACCTGGTGCAAAAGGCGCTGACAGGGCGCGGCATGGCGCTCGATTTCTGGAAAATCGCCATGCGTCCCGGCAAGCCGCTGATGTCGGGCAAGCTCGGTAATATGCGGGTGCTGGGACTACCCGGAAATCCGGCGTCGAGCCTTGTTTGTGCGCACCTGTTTCTCGAGCCGCTTGTGACGCGGCTGGGCGGATTGCAGGACCCGGATCGAATGCGAAAAGCTATATTGGCCACAGACTTGCCAGAGAACGATATGCGTCAGGACTACCTGCGTGGCGATCTTGAAACCAACGCCGAAGGCCAGCTTGTCGCCACCCCGTCGGCACGGCAGGATTCGTCACTGATGAAGGTCTTCGCCGATGCACGCTGCCTGATCATCAGACCGCCCTTCGCGCCACCCGCATCAGCCGGCTCACTCTGCGATGTGCTGGTTTTGCGCCCATGATGTTGTGCTGTTATATGTAATCAGGAATGACGGTATTTATCCGGGAATATGTGGGATTAAGCGCCAATATATCGGAAACTCCCCCGGTTGAGGAGACCAAACCGCGGTGCCAAATACGCCACCCTCGAATGGGTCGACTGGTTCAACAATCGCCGCCTGCTGGAACTGATCGGAAATATTCCACCAGCAGAAGCCGAAGCAAACTTCTACGCCGCTCTGGAAAGACCAGACATGGCCGCATAACTTAAACCAAACAGCCTCCGGCAAATCTAGGGCGGTTCAGCAAGGCCATGAACCGGAACCGGTGCATGGCCTTGCTGAACCGCAAACGATCAGATGATCACCTGCAAATACGGGTTGTCATCGACCAGGATCCTGAGCGCATCGTGGCCCGGAGCCGACGAGAATTCGGCAATTGACAGGAAACTCTCGTCATTGGCTGCGCCGTCGATGTCGACCGTCAGGAATTTGCCGTCGGTCCTGACATAGTCGCTGGCATTGAAGGCATTGACCGGCTGGGAACCGAGAAGCGCTGAAAGATCTATCACATCGCCCCCGCCAAAATTGTAGTCGGCGATCAGGTCGTGAATGCCAAGCCCAGCATCGGATAGAGCATCTGCATCGAAAATGAAGATGTCCGGGCCAACGCCGCCGGTAAGTATATCCTTGCCGAGGCCGCCAATGAGTGTGTCGCGGCCGACACTCCCGAACAGAATGTCGTTCCCGTCCAAACCCGTCAGGATATTCCCACCATCATCTGCAGCCGCATTCATATACGCGTATGTCGCGAACTGGTCCGTGGTTGCGCTGCCGTTCGCATGAAGTGTGGTGTAGGAAAATAGATAACCATCCGCTGTGCTCATACCCGTGATCAAACCGGGACTAAAATCTGTCTCGATTCGGAAATAAGTTCCCCCGGAGTAACTTGCTCTGACCCCCGGCACGTCGTTCATCGTATTGACCAGATTGTGAGCGGCATTGTTAAAATGTTGCCAAGCGGAGCCAGAAGGGTCTGTGTAGGTCGCCGAGTAGGCCACGCCGTTGATCGTGATTTGAATGAATTCACTTGCGTCGAGAACGCCAAAAGCACCGAAGCCAGCAATACCAGTAGTACCGTCGTATAAAGAATGTTCAAGACGTAACCCTGTGATCCACGGCACAGGGATATCCGCGCTATTGTCTACTTCAGCTGAGATGGTGAAGGCATGTTCCTTACCCGACGAAGCGGTCAATATCACCACCTTCGCATCGTTCAGATTTTCAGCCCACCCAACGCCCTTGGTGGCCAGGCTGTTGGCGAGAGTGACACCGCTCACGCTGACCGCCTTCAGCGCATCATAAACGTTCTCTGCTGTCCGCGCAGTTGACGGAACCGTGTGGCTGTAGACGACGCCATCCACCGTAATCGACACCACATCTCCGGTATCGTAATTATTGTCGAAATTCAGGACTGAGACTTGCGATTGCGGGAACACAATCGTGCGGGCTACAAGGATATCAGCCGCATTCGTTCCATTCAGATAGCGGCCCCAATAGCTGCTATCTATGTGTGTGAACGTGACAGACCCGATGGTCGTCGATGAACCATCCGAAACAGTGTAGTTGAAGCCCCCGCCGCCTCCTGCGTAGCCGAAAGCAATGTTCACCGCTTCGGTGCCCCCCCCGGGACCATAGTCCAGAACCAAGCTGGTGGAGACCCCACCGTCGTTGCCGGTCGCTGTAATATCAAGCGGGCCGTGACCTCCGGTATCATTCGCCAGCAGCGCCCACTCCGGAATCAAGATGCTGCCGCCGAAACGGCTGGTGCTGACGATCACATTGTCGGCATTGGCAACCAGCGGCTCATCAACATCCGTCACAGTCACGGTAACCGGCACAGTGGTGACATTATCAGCCCCGCCATGATCATCGACTTTGATGGTGAGGCCGATGGAGGGGTCCGCGTCGGCATTTTCCGCTTCAAAATCAAGGCTCATGCCCGGCTTGAGGCGCAGCTCGTAAGTGCCGGGTTGGCCGACGATCGTGCCGACGGCAGCGACAATCTCGAACCGCCCATCCACTTCATTGGCGGCGTCAAGAACCTGGAACGTGATGCCACCGGCGGTGTCAGCATCACTCAGATTGAAGCTGCCAATCAACACGCCAACATCGTTTTCTGCAATCGCGCCATCAACAAGACCAGTGAGCACCGGCGCGTCATTGGTGCCGATAATGGTGAAGGTGAGTGGCTGCGCGGTGGATGTCACTGTGCCGTCGGAAACGCCGATATCATAGGTGACTTTCAGCGTCTCTCCCGCGGCCAGGAAGTCAAGCGAAGCCACTGAGGGATCCCAAGTGTAGCTGATATCGACGGCACCGCCATTGGAGACCGCTGTTCCCAGCACCAGTTTGCCCGAAGCAAGCGCGGTTACGAGCCCCGCTGGTATTGACCCCACCAGGCCGCCGCTTCGGATGAGGACCGGCACGCCGGCAAGCGCGGTCAAGGTGTCGCCGATATCAGCGTCAATGACAGACAGGGTCCCGGTGACCGGAGCAATATTCTGTGCCGATGCGTCCGGCGCCTCATCAATCGCAGCCGGCTGCGCGACCGGCGCAATCGCCGGCGCATCATTGACCGGATTGACCACCACATCGAATGTCCTGGTGGCCGTCGCGCTATCCCTGGCGGGACCGGTGGACAATGTCGCGGCGTCTGTGGTGGTGACCGACAATGTCAGTGTGAACGTGCCGCTGGCGTCTGCCGGCGCCTGGAATGTCAGCGCCGACAGGTTCCAGCCGGTGATGTCTATATCCGCACCGGTCGAAACAAGGCTGTTGACCCCGTCCGAGACCGTCGCCCCGGACGGCGTGCCCCTGACCAACATTTCAGTGATCGTCTCCGAGCCGTCGGTGTCGGTCAGCGTCACTGACAGCGGTGACAGCGCGATCGCCGTGTCCTCATTGCCGGTAATCGCCGGATGCGGCAGTTCGAACCGGCCGAAAAACACCTCGCCCGAGCCCCCGCCACTCCAGACCGACACCAGCGTGCCGTCAGCAAGCACGACGGTCATCTCGCCGCCAAACAGGCTATCGCCAAACTGGTGGCCTGCTGTGATCTGGTTCAGCCGGAACTCGGTGCCCACTGCAGTGCCCGACACATCATAGCGCTGGCCATAGACGCCATAACCGTCGCCATCCTGCTCTAAGCTCGACCAGGTGACAACAAAACCGCCATCGGCGAGCCCGGTCACGCTTGATAGAAACTGGCTTGAGGCCGTGGTGCTATTGATCCGGAATTCGCCACCCGATGCGTTCCCGGATACATCATAGCGCTGGCCGTAAATGCCCCACCCATCACCATCCTGTCCATAACTCGACCAGGTGACGACGAAACCGCCATCGGCGAGCCAGGTCACGCTCGAATTGTCTTGGGCCTCATCGGTATGCGTATTGATCTGGAACTCGGCACCCGATGTGTTGCCGAATGCATCATAGCGCTGGCCGTAAATGCCGGCTTTGCTGCCGTCCTGTGCAATACTCGACCAGGTGACAATGAAGCCGCCGTCAGGCAGCCCGGTCACGCTCGAATTGTCCTGCCTGGAAGCCGTCGAACTGTTGACCTGGAACTCGCCACCCGACGAGTTGCCGGACGCATCATAGCGCTGTCCGTAGATGCCGTAATCGTCTCCGTCCTGCTGATTGCTCGCCCATGTGACGACGAAGCCGCCGCCGGCCAGTGCGCTCACGCTCGAATGGGTCTGCCAGTCGACCGTGGTGCTGTTGCCCCGGAATTCTCCGCCCGTTGCGGTACCGCTGGCGTCATAGCGCTGACCGTAGATGCCTTGACCGTCGCCATCTTGGAGATTGCTCGTCCACGTGACGACGAAGCCGCCGCCGGCCAGTGCGCTCACGCTCGAATGGGTTTGCGAATGGGCAGTGGTGCTGTTGACCCGGAACTCGCCGCCCGTTGGGGTTCCGCTGGCATCATAGCGCTGGCCGTAGATGCCTTGACCGTCGCCATCCTGTAGATTGCTCGTCCACGTGACGACGAAGCCGCCATCGGCCAGGGCCGCGATATTGGCAAACATCTGCGTGTTCGCTGTGGTTGTGTTGACCTGCACATCGCCGCTGACCGGTGTGGGATCGCCGGAGACATCCGGTCCAACGACAATCACCGCCCCGTCGGCCACAGGCGCGACATCGACATCAATCGTGCCGGTGACCGCAGGTGCCGTGCCATCACTGACCGAATAGGCGATCTCGGCTTTACCGGAATAATCAGCAGTCGGCGCAAAGCTCATCCCGGCAAGCGCCGCATTGATGTCGGCCACCGAGCCGGTGAAGGTCATGGTCGCGTCCGCAGCTCCGTCACCCGAAGTGAAGCTCAGCCCGGCGAGGCCCGACAAGGTGATCGCGCCATGGTCCGCGGTCAGCGTCACGGTGAGCGTGCCGCTGTCGACATCGGCCACGCTGAAATCATTGATGATCAGAGTGGTGTCTTCATCGGTCTTTTGTACCGCGACAGATGCTGCAACCGGCGCATCATTGACCGGATTGACAAGGACACTCAAGAACAGGCTGGTCGAGGCCGTGGAACTGGCGGGGCCGGTCGACAGCACCGCGGTGTCGGTGACATGGGCAGTCACCGAAAGCGTGAACGTGCCGCTGTAGTTGAGCGGCGGAGTTATGGTCAGCGCGGTGGTATTGAACGCGGCAATCTCTGCCGGATCACTGATCACCCACTTTCCGAGATTAGCACCCGCGCCGGCTGTACCCACCGAGAATGTTGCCCCCTCCGGATAGCCCGACAGCACCAGTGACGTGACCGCCTCGGAGCCGTCGGTGTCGGTGCCGGTCAACGCCACTGACAGCGGCGAAAGCACGACGGCTGAATCTTCGTTTCCGATGATCGGCTGCGGCAGCTGGAACAGCCGCTGCTCGATTTCGAGATCATCCTGATTCCACACGGCGACGAGCACACCATCGGCCGTCACCGCGACACCCGAACCGGTAAGGGCCGCATTGTTGGCTTGATGCCCGCCTACATCGGCATTGAGCCGGAACTCGCTGCCGATGCGGCTGCCGTCAATGGCGAAGCGCTGGCCATAGACACCCCAACCGGAGCCGTCCTGACCCAGGGACAACCAGGAAACGAGATAACCGCCGCCTATCGCCACAACCGACGGATAGTCCTGATCGTTGAAGGTGTAGGTATTGACCTGCGTCTCTGCGCCTTGCGGCGTGCCATCGCTCAAGTAGCGCTGCGAATAGATCCCGGTGCCGTTGCCGTCCTGTCCGTTGGACGACCAGGTGATGACATAGCCGCCATCAATCGCAGCCACTGAGGAATTGGTCTGCTGGTCGGCGACGGTGGTGTTGGCCCGCGTCACGATGCCCTGCGGCGTGCCATCATTTGCGTAACGCTGGGAATAGACCCCCCAGCCATCGCCATCCTGCCCGAAGGACGACCAGGTGACGACATATCCACCTTCAATCCCCGCCACCGACGAGTATTCCTGGCCAAAGGTCACACTGGTGATATCGACCGCTGTCTCGCTGCCCTGCGGCGAGCCATCATTTGCGTACCGCTGGGCATAAATCCTGTAGTCACCGAGCGTCCCCGCCGACCAGGTGATGACATAACCGCCATCAAACGCAGCCACTGAGGAGTAGAACTGGTTGCCTGCGGTGGCTGTGTTGACCCGTGTCTCGCCGCCTTGCGGCGTGCCGTCGCTTGCATAGCGCTGGGAATAGATCCCCCAGCCGCTGCCATCCTGCCCAAGGGACGACCAGGTCACGACATAGCCGCCATCAATCGCCGCCGCAGTGGCATAGTCTTGACTGCTCGCAACTGTGGCGTTGACCCGTGTCTCGCCACCCTGCGCCGTGCCATCGCCTGCGTAACGCTGCGAATAGATGCCCTGTTCGCTGCCATCCTGCCCGTAGGACGACCAGATGATGACATAACCGCCATCAATCGCCGCCACCGAGGAATTGTGCTGTTGGCTCACGGTATATGTGTTGACGGCAACGTCACCACTGAGCGGGGTCATGTCTGTGGCCGGACCGGTGATCTCCACGCCGTCGGTCACCGGCGCGACATCGACATCGATGCTGCCGGTGACCGACGGTGCAATGCCGTCGCTGACCGAATAGGCGATCGCCGCCTGGCCGGAATAATTGGCCGCCGGCGCAAAGCTCATGCCCGCCAAAGCCGCGTTGATGGCGGCCGCCAAGCCGGTGAAGGTCATGGTCGCGTCCGCAGCGCCATCGCCTGTGGCAAAGATCAGCCCGGCGAGGCCCGACAAGGTGATCGCGCCATGGTCCGAGCTCAGCGTCACGGTGAGCGTGCCGCTGTCGACATCCGCCACGCTGAAATCATTGATCGCCACGCTCACGTCTTCATCGGTCGAGGGCACGGCAACAGGTGCTGCAACCGGCGCATCATTGACCGGCTTGACCACCACATCGAATGTCTTTGTCACGGGCGCGCCGATGGCGCTGACGGCACCGGTGGACAGCGTCGCCGTATCGGTCGTCACCACCGACAATGTCAGCGTGAACGTGCCGCTGGCGTCGGCTGGCGCCTGGAATGTCAGCGCCGAGAGGTTCCATCCGGTGATGTCGATTACCACTCCGGTCGAAACCACGCTATTGACCCCATCCGAGACGGTTGCGCCGTCGGGCGCGCCCGAGAGCAGCAGCTCGGTTATCGTCTCCGAGCCGTCGATGTCGGTCAGCGTCACCGTCAGCTGTGACAGCGCGATTGCCGTATCCTCATTGCCGGTAATCGCCTGCGGCAGTTCGAACCGGCGGATGAAGACCTCTTCCGCGCCATCCCCGGTCCAGACCGATACCAACGTGCCGTCCGCAAGCACAACGGTAGTCTCGCTGCTATAATCGTTTTCACCAATCTGCTGGGCTACTGTGACCTGGCTCAGCCGGAACTCGGCGCCCACGGCGTTGCCCGACGCATCATAGCGCTGGCCGTAGACGCCGCTACCGTCCTGCCCATTGCTTAACCAGGTGACAACGAAGCCGCCGCCGGGGAGCCCGGTCACGCTCGACAGGAACTGGCTTGAGGCGGTCGTGGTATTAACCCGAAACTCACTCCCGGATTCCGCGCCCGACGCATCATAGCGCTGAGCGTAGATGCCCCAGCTGCTGCCGTCCTGCCCATCGCTCGACCAGGTGACGACGAAGCCGCCGTCGGGCAGAGCCGCCACGTTTGAAACGTCCTGGCCGCTGGCCGTATGGGTATTGACCTGGAACTCACCGCCCACGGCGTTGCCCGGCGCATCATAGCGCTGGCCGTAGATGCCGTAGCCGTTCCCGTCCTGCTCAAGACTCGACCATGAGATGACGAAGCCGCCATCGGCCAGAGCCGCCACGCTTGAAAGATCTTGTTGGCCTGCCGTATGGCTGTTGACCTGGAACTCACCGCCGGATGGGTTGCCCGGCGCATCAAAACGCTGGCCGTAGATGCCCCAGCCGCTGCCGTCCTGCCCAGAACTCGACCAGGTGACGAGGAAGCCGCCATCCGGCAAAGCCGTCACGCACGACTGGTGTTGCGTGTAGGTCGTATGGCTGTTGAGCTGAAACTCAACGCCGAATGGGTTGCCCGACGCATCATAGCGCTGGCCGTAGATGCCCCGGTTGCTGCCGTCCTGCCCATTGCTCGTCCAGGTGACGACGAAGCCGCCGCCCGGCAAAGCCGCAACGCTTGAATAAACTTGGTCGCTGGCCGTATGTGTATTGACCCGGAACTCACCGCCGGATGGGTTGCCCGGCGCATCATAGCGCTGGCCGTAGATGCCGTAGCCGCTGCCGTCCTGCCCAAAACTCGACCAGGTGACGACGAAGCCGCCATCGGCCAGAGCCGCGATATTGGCATATTCCTGAGCGTTTTCCGTTACCGTATTGACCTGCACATCGTCGCTCAGCGGCGCCGGATCGGCCGAGACATCCGGACCGGTGGAAATCACCACGCCGTCGGCCACCGGTGCGACATCGATATCAATCGTACCCTTGACCGCCGGTGCCGTGCCATCGCTGACCGTATAGTCGATTCCCGCCTGGCCGGAATAATTGGCCGCCGGCGCAAAGCTCATGCCCGCCAGCGCCGCGTTGATGTCAGCCACCGAACCGGTGAATGTCATGGTCGCGTCCGCAGCGCCGTCGCCTGCGGCAAAGCTCAGCCCGCTGAGGCCTGACAGGCTGATCGCGCCATGGTCCGAACTCAGCGTCACGGTCAGCATGTCGCTGTCAACATCCGCCACGCTGAAACCGGTGATGATCAGAGTGGTGTCTTCATCGGTCAAGGGCACGGCGGCGGACATAGTGACTTCGGGGGCATCGTTCGTGCCATTGATGGTGATGGTGACATCTTGCGCAACGGTGCCGCCATTGCCGTCGGCAAGGTTGACGGTATACCTCAATTCAAGGTGTTCACCTTCCGCAAGGTAATCGAACGCGTCGATGCCGGCATCAAAGGTCCAGTTGACCGTGCCGGTGTTCGACAGGCTGTCAATAAGGACGCCCGAATTTGGTCCGAACATCGCCAGAAGCGCCGCCGTGTCAGGCGTAGCCGCATCGGAATCATTCCCCGACGTCGCGACCGTCACTCCGGTGATCGTCACGATATCGCTGGTGTCGACATCGGCCACATCAAACGAACCTGCGGTCGACAACGCGCCTTCGGTTTCAGCCAGGGTTTCGGAAACATCCGTCACAGACGAAATCACCGGCGCATCATTGGTGCCTATGATGTTGACAGTGACATTCTGCGCAAGGATGCCTCCATGGCCGTCGTCAACCGTGATGGTGAAGTCCAAAATCAGATAATCACCTTCGCCCAGGAAATCGATATCCGCATTGGTGATGTCATAGTTATAGCTGACCTCACCAAGGCCATCACCGAAGGTCGAGTTGTCCACGCCATCAACGGTATCCGTCAAGCTGAAGGCATTGAGAAGCGCATCTGTCTGCGCAGTCGACAGTGTCGAGCCATTGGCCAGCCATATCCCGCTCACCGTCCGGGCAGTCACCGTTGCCGACGGCTCATCCGTCAGATCAACATCGGTGAATATTAAAGAACCAGTCCTAAGGCCCGGGTCGGCGTCGGCGAGCGGTGACGCGTCCGCGCTTTCGGTGAAGCCCATATAGACATTTGCTCCAACTTCCCGTGGCGCATCATTGGTACCATTGACAGTGATTGTCACGTCCTGCGCGGCGGTGCCGCCATGGCCGTCATCGACAGTCACCGTGAACGTCAGCACCAACTGGTCGTTCTCGCCCAGAAAGTCGATCGCCGCGTTGGTGGCATCATAGGTCCAGGCAATCTCGCCGGCGCCGTCGCCATGGCTCGAATTGGACACGCCATTGACAGCGTCGAGGCTGAAGGCATCGAGCAGCGTGGTTTTCTGGCCAGCCGTCAGCGTGTAGCCATTGGCAAGCGTCGCCATAGTCAGTTCGCTGCCGGTCACCGACGCCGTCGGCTGGTCGGACAGATCGACATCATCAAAACTGATCGTGCCCTTCACAGCGGCCGGATCTGCATCCGTTGCAGGCGCCAGATCAGGCTGTTCATCAACCGTGCCCGACTGCGCGCCAGAGGTGATCGCCGGCTGATCATTGGTGCCGGTGATAACGACCACGATCTGCTTGACGGCCGAAGTGTCGTTGCCTGTGGTGCTGTCATCCTGGACAGCCACATCATAGGTGATGGTCAGCGTCTCGCCGACGGCCAGGAAGTCCAGTGCATTGTCAGCGACCGTGTAGGTCCAGTCAGCGGTATCTCCGCCCTGATCCACCGCGGCGATCACCAGCGCGCCCGGATCAACCGCCGGGATGGCACCGCCCGACCAAACTGCCGAGACAAATGTCTGACTGGTCGTGTGCGTATCGGTCAGATCGACATCGGAAAGAACGATCTGCCCCGTCGCCGTCAGCGGCGTAATAGCCCCCGTCGTGTCGGTCTGTTCGGTGATCGTGTCTGCAAGCGACGAAGTCGCCTCGATCACCGGTGCATCATTGGTGCCGGTAACCGTGACCGTCACTGTCTGCGTCACCGAGAAGATGCCGTCATTGATGCGGACATCGAAGGACAGCGTGATGACTTCGCCGCTAGCGAGGAAATCCACCGCGTCATTGCCGACAAAATAAGTCCAGCCGATGGAGCCACCGGCAGCCGTTGTTGATTCAACCGTGATCCCGCCTAGCGTATCCAGACTGAAGCCCGCAAGCAGCGCATCAAGCTGCGCCGCATTCAGCGTTCCGCCACCATTGAGCGCCTGTGACATCGCTGAGCGGGATGCCACTTCGGCCGTGCGTGTTTCGCCGAAATCCGGATCGAAGAAGCTGATCCAGCCCCTGGCGGCAACCGGATCGGCGTCGACGCTGCCTGGATTATCATCGGATTCGACAATTCCACCAGCGGACACACCGCCGGTCAGAACCGATACGATATTGCCGGCATCCTCAAGCACACCGGCCCCTTCGTTTTGGCCATCTTCGCCCGAGGTGTCGCCAAGCAACCCCAATGCCGCAACTGGGTCCCCGGCTATCGAGGCTCCGCTGGAATCCTCGAATTCCCCGCCCGACCCGGCTGGTGCCTGTGGCGAGACCGAAAGCGTGTTGCCCGGGCCGGCAGCGACATTGAACCCGTTCGCATCCAGCGCAGCGACCAGCACCTCCTGCGGCAATTCGATATCGCCTATGATGAAGGTGGGTATGTTCAGCGCCCCGCCAACGATCCGGATCTGCGATCCGTCCGGTTGAAGCAACAGCAGGTCATCGCCATCACGCGTGATGTCCTCGATGCTCACCGTGCCGGAAAGCGTGACCCTGTTGTCGCTGTCGGGGACCACAATGCTGATCCCGGGTACCGCCGGACTGGACGATGAGGAACCGTCCGTCCCGGATCGGGTGCTTGCCTGCGCCAGCAAGATGGCCTCACTGCCGTAATCGGCCTCCAGGTTTTCAAGAACGGCTTCCGATTGATCAAAACTGCGATCTTCAGTCATGGCAGGCCTCCCACATGATGCTCATCCGTCCTCAACCACTCGGATTCAGGCCCAGCCCGCTATTTACGGTGGGACACGCAGCGATGTCAGACGCCGCGCCGAGGGTCAGAAACGAACCAGAGTCGATGCCGAATGAAAGCCGTGCCGTGCCGCCGGAGCATATCTGCCTCCAGGCGACCGGCTGCCCCACATGGTGCGTCACTTCGCTGCCATGTCCTTCAATCTGTTGCCGGAAATCATCCAGGCAAGCCTGCTGCTTGACGCCGGAGGCGGCTACTCGTGGAAGCGGAATGATTTCATCCACATTTGACCAGCCGGACTTCCTTGATGAAGCTTGCGGAGCGCTTGCAACGCCGCAAATCAGGATCGAAAGAGCAGTGCTCGCAAGGGCAGCAGGCGGACGCATGGTACAAAAGGCCTCATTCGGAAATACTCCTCCGGCGTAACAGCCTTTTCCGATGGCCTGAAGTCACCGCGTCTCATGGGACGTCAGTGCGTCTCAGGGCGATGTCGATTTTTTCAAATGTGGGAATTTGATCTCAGGTCATTCGCCGCAGGCCACGCAAATCCGTGGGGCTTGCTCCGAAGCGGCGGCGAAATTGCCGCGAGAAATTTGCGGTATCGTAGAGCCCGCAAGCAACAGCGATATCGGCAATTGAGGCGCCATGCTCTGCCTGTTCGATCATCTGGCGCGCGCGCTCAAGGCGCAGGTCGCGGATGTATTCGGCGACGCCGTAGCCCTCTGCGGCGAACAGCCTGTAGAGCGCAGCTCGCGAGCATCCCAGCGCCTTGGCGAGGTGATCCACGCCCAGCCTTGGTTCAGCGAAATGCCGGTCGATATAGGAAAACGCTGTATTCAGAAGCATCGGCTCCATCGACCGATCGGAGCTGGAGGGCTCTGCCCCCTTTAGCGCCAGAAGCGCGAGCTGGGTAGCCTGATCGAGCAAAAAAGACCGGCCTTGAACTGAAACCGACCCGCCATTCCTGGCAATGGACATGAAATGATCGCGCAGAATCGGCCGCAGCGGTGACAGTGCTAACCGACGCGCCATGTTGGAAGGCACGTCGAGCTGCTCCCCAAGCACGGCCTGGGCCAACTCGCGCTTGACTGAGAGATAGATTACCCGGTGATCGCTCCACACCACTTTCGAAGGTCGGCTTGCGTCGTAGACGAACATGCTTCCCGACGCGGACGAAACAGGTATATCGCCTTCGTGCTCGGCTTCTCGTTTGCCCCGCACCACGAGACCAATGCTGATGCTGTCCAATCCGTCCTGCTCCACATGTCGGTGGGACCGCCCGCCAGAAATCGCAGAAGATCGGGTCTCGTAAAAGTCGCCGCGCTCACGGATCAAAGCACGGGCCGCGGCCTTGAAAAGGCGCTCACCGTCGGGTGGCAAAGCGTCCGGTTCAAAATCCGGAAAGGCAAAACTTCGCCAGAACTGATAGGCCTCATGACACCGTACCGATTCCGTGGAAACTGCGATTTCCAGCGGCGTATCTGGCCAACCATGAATATCGGCGCGCCACTTTCCGCTTTCCGGGCGCCAGTTCCAAGCACTCATGCCTTATCCCTTATCCCTGTTCCCAAAGAGGTGGCGACGGTCCAGATTGCTTCTTTGAAGACACATGTATAATACATATCGAAACTTGCATCCTCAATAAACTTTATGTGCGCCCAAGTGAAACACAGAGTTTTATTACCGTTAATCCTGACACAGGCCCTGAGTGCTTTCAACAGCAACCAGTTGCGGGCTGTGCTGTTGATACTTGTGAGCTTTCGTGGTTTGCGGGCCTTCGGTCTGTCTGCAGAAACAACGGTCGGTCTGAGCACGATTTTTGTTGTTGCTCCCTATGTGATCTTGTCCATCCCGGCCGGCAGGATCTGCGACCGGTTTTCCAAAACGCTTGTTCTACGGTGCTGCAAAGGTTTTGAAATTGCCATTTTCGTCGTCGCAGCGCTCGGCCTTTACAGTCAGAGCGTTCCGCTGATCCTGCTCTGTCTGCTGATGACCGGTGTGGAAGCCGCGATTATGGGACCGGCGAAACTGAGCGTGATACCGGAGCTTGCCGGGACCGAACATCTGGTTTCCGCCAATGCCTGGATGAGCGCGACCAACACCGCTGCCATTCTCTTCGGGGTGATTTCCGGCAACCTTCTCATCACCAACGATGTGCCGATTTCCATCATCGCGGTTGCGGGCATCGCCATCGCTATTGCCGGATTTGTCTCCAGCCTCTTGATTCGGTCCACCACTGCCAGCGCGCCACGGCTTTCGATGAAAGCGGGCGCTTTTGCACTGGATTTTGCAACCTCTTTCTCCTGGCTGAAACGAGTTCCCCTGGCGATCGCTCCAATCGCCGGCATCAGCTGGTTCTGGTTTCAGGGCGCGGTGAACACGACGCTGTTTCCGCTTTATGTCAAACAGGCCGTCGGGCAGCCGGAAAGCCTGGTCGTGGCGCTGTTTGTCGTCGCATCGGCCGGCGTGGCGGCGGGCGCTTTGCTTTGCCGGATGGCGGGCGACAGGATCCAGTCCGCAAGTGTGCCGCTGCTGGCGTTTGCGCTCGCCGCGATATCAGGTGCTGACCTTGGCTTCAACGGATTGACCTCTGTGCCAGGCTCCGCCCTGCGCGTGCTAGCCGATATCTTTCTGCTTGCGATCGCCACGGGATTCTACATCGTTCCGCTTGCGGCCGCGCTCCAGGCTGTCGCGCCGGAAACCGAGCGCGCCCGTTTCATAGGACTTTGCAACACAGTGATCGGCTTCGCCATGATCCTTTCCGGGTCTACGGTTATTCTTGCGCTCAATCTGGATATCGAGATCGGTCAGATGTTTTTCTACGGCGCCGTGATATCGGGACTGATAGCGTTCATAACGCTGTCTAATTCGCTGCGGGCGCTCCAAATACATCTGAAACCGGAACAGTAGGCCGGCCAACCGGGTTTCGTCGCTATGTCCAGCGGGACGCGTGGAAGTCTGCTTGATTGGGCCGCATCGCGGCTCATAGAAGATCCATTCAACAAGGCGGTGCAATCCTAAACTGTTGCCGTAAACGCCAAACTGAAGTTCACACCATCTATTTCCTTACTTTTAGCCCTTATGTTTGAGGAAATTATCAAGCTGATATGGCGGAGGGGACGGGATTTGAACCCACGTTACGGTCTCCCGCACGCCGGCTTTCAAGACAGGTGCCTTACACCGCTTGGCCACCCCTCCGGTTGATCGGGATCTGCGAATACTGCTGACATCAGCGCCCGCTGTCAGGTTTGGCGGATGACGATCCGATATTGCCGGACAATCCAAGACAGGTCCGTTCAATCGAATAGCGGCCTGACATTCACTTTTTTGAGATGAAGTCGTCTTGATCTTGGGCCACCGCGTAGGTCTGGCCTTGAACCAGCTCCGGTTCATGACCAGAGCAGGGAGATCAGATGGTCACCGACGACGGTGTCACATCATCGTCAACCAGGATCCTGAGCGCGTCCGCACCCGGAGCGGTGGAGAACTCGGCGATCAGGTCCTGTATGCCGAGCCCTGCATCCGCCAGCGCATCGGCGTCAAAGACAAAGGTATCGGCCCCTGCCCCGCCTGTCAGCTCATCAGAGACTGCACCACCGTTGCGGATGTCGTCACCCGCTCCGCCGAACAGGACGTCATCGCCGCCAAGGCCCAGAAGGCTTGCACCGGCACCATCGACCACGACAAGCATGTCCGCTTAGGCCGTTCCAGCCGCATTGAATAGCCCCAAATTTTCCAGACACCCTTGGTTTTCATTTTCTGCTGCCGTTCGAAGTACGCCATTGCCTCTTTTAAGATGTCGCGCTCCTGCGTCACACGTGCCAGTTCAAGCTTCAGCCGCCGGACTTCGCCAGCCTGTGCGTCCAAGGACCCGTCCCGAGAGTGTGATTTCGCAAACCGCTTCTTCCACGCATAAAGTGAATGGGAACTGACACCCAATCGCTTTGAAACCTCCGCAACCGGATAACCGCGCTCAACGATCTGATGAACAGCATCGCGTTTAAAATCGTCACTGAATTTGGCTGTGCTCATGATGGCCTCCTTGCCTCAAATTCAGGGAAGAAGGCGTCTACGAATCTAGGGGCTATTCACCCATGTACCCAGATCCTCGCAAAATTCCTCAACCGGAGCATAGAGGCGATAGACCATGTCCGCGATCATGCTGACATGGTTCTTTCCACTCGCGTAATCGATCGCCCGCAAGAGGCCTTCAAACATGCCTTTGACGTTTTTGCTCGCTGCGGTTATTTCGCAATAAGTGCCCTTCAATTCCCGCGCCACGTGCCACAAGGCGCAAGTCTTGCCGGTGCCAGGTCTGCCAGTCAACCGAACTGGAAATCCGACGTTGAGGCTTGTCTGAGCGGCCTCGCGAACGATCCGCATTGTTTCCGTCTCTACAGCGCTGTCCGGGTATGATTGACATCGGTCATGACCCACCCCTTCGGCCCTCGTTCATTTGAGCGAAGATCGCAGACGTTTCCGCGTTCTTTCGGCGAAGCTCTTCATCCTGCTCCGGGCGTGACCGCCGCTCGATTTCGACGAGAGGCAGCGCCCGTTGCCGCGGACCAGGCCGCGCGACCGAAATAATTGCGCCCGGTTCATTTGGGACAACAGGGACCTGCTTTTGATCGTAGGCGATCAACTCGGCTCCGACATTGATGTCGGGGACTGATTTTGCGAGCGTGGTGAGAGCCTTGTTGCGAATGGAGACACGACGGGAGCTTTCCTGCGCACCGCGATCATCGAAGGCGCGATCAGCGACAGCAACACCTATCTCGTTACCGCGCTCATCGGTTACCAGCAATTCGGCAAAGCCATGATATTTGGGGATATGAACGATCACGGCACGACCGAAAGCGGTATTCAGAACCGTTATCGACGTAAAGAAACTGCGGAACGCCAAAGGCCGGATGCTGGCACATATTGACGAAACCGGTGATGATATCGCAGTTGCGCACGCCTCCCCGCTCCGTGAACGGGATCAGCTCGCAAAAGACGCGGTTAGTGGCGATATCGTGAAATGCGATCAGCTTCGGTGTGGAATAGGTCCCATCGGGCCGCGCGACGTAAACGTTGATATGGTGGACATCCATGACCACCACCTCCATGGGCTCCAACCCTGCGGTTGTACGCCGGATACGCGGCTTGTCGTCCTCGCTCGCCTTCCGGTCTTTTCGGTGCCGGGCGACCGCCTTGAACTGCGCCTCTACCTGGATGAAGGCTGCGGGAATATGAAAAACCTTCGCTTCCCGTTGAGGATCGTTGACGCGGAAGCCATGGGCTCCGGTGATGGCAATCAGCTTTTCGGAGGCAAGAACGCGGGTCTGTTTGAATTGCCCGTCGCCTTTGATCAGCCCGCGCACATATGCTTTGAGATCATCTTGAATGGTTGCCTTGATCCAATCATTGAAAGGGACCGCATTCGTCCAGGCGCGGCTGATGAATACCCTTCTTACACCCTTGTCACTGCGAACCTTGCCGCCAAGGGCATGAATGCCACCGCGCTCATATTGCTCGATCCAGCGGTAAAGGACGGACTTACAGAGAAGTTGACACTTGCCTTTCCAGTTCAGGCGTTTCGTGCCGTCAAGGCTGGCGATTTCACGACCGCGTTCGGTCAAGCCTTTGGAATGGGCGAGTGCGGGCCGAATCACAACGTAAATCCATGTCCGTTTGCGTTGTGCGCCTTCGCCTACACGGGTCTTTGAAGGGCATTCAAACGGTCTTGCAAATTGGACGGAAGGCTTGAAACCTTCACCTGATATTGAAGGCCCGCATTGCCGCCACCGCCTTCTATCGTGCGGACTTCCAGTGCTCAAAGCCATCCAAAACCGTTCCAAGAAAGTGGGTCCGCAATAGGTTTACCAATCGACAGATTACGGAACTCACCCCGTTCGGCGATTTCCCAAAAAGCTCTTTAATTACAACGACTTCATATTTAATCGGGATTGAGCAAATTCGCAGGCCTCCCAATATTGGATTGGGATCTTCGGTTCCTTAATGGAATCAAACGATTAGGCCGTTTTCGTTCCCGAATATGTATCGCAATTGTGCGTGCTCCGTTCCCGTTTATGTTTCGCGCCTCCAGTTCTTTCATTGTTTCTTTACCCCTTGCGGAACACAAATGGAACATGATACCTAAGTTCTGGTTTTGTTTCATTCCGACCATCGGGCCGGTCACCGGGGTAAATATTCAATGTTGACGCGCAAACAGCACGAGCTTCTTCTTTTCATCAACGAGCGGATGAAGGAAAGCGGAATTCCGCCTTCCTTTGACGAGATGAAGGATGCGCTTAATCTGGCGTCCAAATCCGGCATTCACCGGCTGATTACAGCACTTGAGGAACGCGGCTTCATCCGCCGTCTGCCCAACCGGGCGCGTGCGCTCGAAGTGATCCGATTGCCTGACAGTTATCAGGCCAACCTTCAGCCGCGGCGCGGATTTTCCCCCAGTGTGATCGAAGGTGGCCAGGGCAAGCAGCCCGAACCAGTGCGCCGTTCTGAGCCTGCCAATGACGAGCCGTCACAGGTGGCCGAAGTGCCGATGATGGGCCGTATTGCCGCCGGTGTGCCGATTTCGGCGATCCAGAACATCACCCACAACATCACCGTGCCGGCGGAAATGATCGGCCCCGGCGATCATTACGCGCTTGAAGTCAAAGGCGATTCAATGATCGACGCCGGGATTTTCGATGGTGACACGGTGGTGATCCGCAACATGACGACCGCCAATCCGGGCGATATCATCGTGGCACTGGTCGACGATGAGGAAGCCACGTTGAAGCGGTTTCGCCGCAAGGGCGCATCAATTGCGCTGGAAGCTGCCAACCCGGCCTATGAAACCCGGATTTTCGGACCTGACCGGGTCAAGGTTCAAGGCAAGCTTGTCGGCCTGATCCGCCGCTACCACTGAGCGAACAACGTTCTGGTGACAGGCATTGCTCAGCCTCGCAGATCAAATTTTCCGGTGCGCCACTCATAGTAGCGCTGGACCGTCCATGGCCGGATGACACCTTGCAGCGCAGCCTCGATTTTGAGTTCGGGCCTTGCCCGGGAGCTGTGCGATCTGTCCTGCTGGCCTTCTGCGGATGGATTGTTGCGAGTGACGGCAATCGCCAACGAACCGGAGCGGCGCAGACTGCGGGATGTAACGAGGGTGGCGCCCGAACGGCAGTTGTTCAGATAGACCGGGATGGCAACGACCACCAGATCGGCCCGGTCACACGCAGCACCTATCAATGCTGCCTCATCGATCACGACAATCGCGGCCTCGGCATGGATTGCGGCACAGATACCCCGGCCTGCACAATGAAAGCGCGAGGGCTGCAGTGCGGCGGATGCAAGCAACTGGTCTAGAATACCAATGTCCGGCACCGCAGCCGCGTCCGAAACTGCAGCAGGCTTTGAATATGGCACGGCAATGGGTGGAAGATGCGGCGCGCCGCGCATGGCAGTTTGCCATTGGCCGAACACGAATGCGGATGGCCGCGCGGCATTGCTCGCCAGTCCTGCCGGACTTTTCAATGCCACCAGATTACCGCTTTCGCTGATCAGGATATCCGGTTTTGGGCCCGCAAACGGCGGCAGCGCCACAATGAGACCGATACCGATCAACATAAGGCCGGCAAGACGCAGCCAGCTTCGCAGAAACACCAGAATCACGAAACCCGAACCCGCAATCAGTGTGGCCGATAATGGCGTTTGCCCAACGCTGAAATCACCGCCAAGACCATGAACGTAATTTGCTGCAGCGATGACACCTTCGAGCCCCTGCCCCATGAGATGTAACGGCCACGCATCAAGACCAAACGGCATGAGGAGCATTGCCAGAAGTCCGGCAGGCATGACAACAAACGTCACCAGCGGCATGGCCAGCAGATTGGCCAGAAGCCCGCTGCCCGCAACACGGTGGAAATGATGCGCAGAGAACAGGCCTGTAGCAAGACCGGCAACAAGCGACGTGATTGCCAGACCAAGCAGTGCCTTCGCTGCGACGACAAGCCAGCGGCCCAATAGAAATCCAGATATCCAACCGCCAGGTGCCTGGGATCTGCCGTGGGCGCGGCGGGCAATCACGGCATAGGCCGAAATCAGTGCAGCAGTGGCGGCGAAGGACATCTGGAAGCCTGGACCGACAACTGCGGATGGCGAGATCAGGATGATCACTATCGCTGCCAGCGCGACATTGCGCATGGTCAGGGCCGGCCGGTCGACGAGCACCGCAACCAGCATAATTGTCAGCATCACCCAGGCGCGCTGTGTGGAGACGCTGCCACCGGAGATCAGAAGATAGGCAGTGGCAGTCATCATCGCGCCGATGGCTGCAAACTTCTTAATTGGCAAGGCCTCCACCAGCGCCGGAAAGACTGCAAGGCTCTTGCGAATTCCGATATAGAGCGTGCCCGCAGCGAGAGCCATATGCAGTCCCGAGATCGCCAGAATATGAGCCAATCCGGTGGCGCGTAGCGCGTCGACTACCGGTTTGGAGATGCCACGCCGGTCCGAGACCGCAAGCGCTGCGGCAATACCGCCAGGATCACCCGGCAATACCTGCCGAATCCGCGCAGAAATATGTTCCCTCACGCTTCGCAAACCAAGCCTGAATTTCCGGATCACACCGGCTGCAGATGCTGGCTGGTTGAGCGAGGGATCCATATAGATCGGGGCACGGTAAAAATAACCATGCGCACCAATGCCATCAACAAAAGCCCGGAAGGCATAGTCGTAGCCACCCGGCATGACCGGACCAGACGGGGTGGACAATCGCCCCCGGCCCGAGATCGTGGCGCCGACAGGAGCTGCATCATGCGAACTGCGGGCGGTAAGACGAACGCGCGAGGGTGGGCGCCGGATCTCCGGGTCAGCTGTGGCCTGAAGCCGGATGAGATACCGCACCTTGCCATCGGGATCGAATTCACGCGCCTCGACGGTGCCGGTGATCGTGGTTGTCACATCGGAATCAAGCAGAATGGCACCATTGGAAACTTCGTTTGCCGCGGCGAGTGCACCAGCGAACAAAGCCGCCGCGTAACCGGCAGCACGGGCCGGCCCCGAATTGTGTTCACGGGCCAAGGCCGCAACAAATAACGAGAAAACCATGCCTGCCGCGATAAAAGCCAGCCCCGGATCTGCCGGCGCCATGTAGAAAAGTCCCGCACCTGCCCCCATTGCCACCGGCAAAAACAGGAATGCCAGCCCCTGATCTTTCTCCTCGGATGCTGCTTCTGCATAGGCTTGCCGAAGACCGAAAACCGCGCCTATGCCCCGGATCCCATGCAGCGCGCGCGCAGGCATGGTAAGGCGCTGGGCTCGCCTCTGGACAACCGGCACGCTATCGACGTCGCTCTGCCGGAAGGCCGGCTTTTCGGCCCCGAGCGCAACGACTCTATCGTACTCAAATCTTTCGCGTTTCGCCTGCGTCATGCACGCCTCGCCTGAAGCCTGCCAGATTACCACCGAAACGTCCGGTAATGCCACCATAAATTGCAATGGTGTCTAATGTACCGCAGCCATTATTGGCAAATCGCGAGGCTCGGCACCGTGGTGTTTGCCGCGCAATTCCAAAGTGTTAACTTTGACCAGCTACGGCTCTTCCGGGCCTTTGCATATCCGCTCCACACCCTACAATTAGCCATCCGCATAGCTTGGCAGGGTGCGGCAAATCAGATAGCTAAACCCCTGACGGTCATCCAAGGCGTCGGCCAAGCGCCGAACGCCTGCATTTGTGGAAGGACATGCCCATGGCAGACAACAACGCAAAACTCACTATGGACGGTAAAGAGGTCGAACTGCCGATCAAAACCGGAACCATAGGTCCCGACGTCGTCGATATCGGCGCGCTTTACAAGAACACCGGGGCATTTACCTACGATCCGGGTTTCACGTCGACAGCGTCTTGCGAATCCAAGATCACCTTTATTGACGGCGACGAAGGCATATTGCTGCATCGCGGCTACCCGATCGACCAGCTGGCCGAGCATGGCGACTTCCTCGAAGTCTGCTACCTGCTGCTTTACGGCGAACTGCCGACGGCGACGCAGAAGGTCGATTTCGATTACCGCGTTACCCGCCACACCATGGTGCACGAGCAGATGAGCCGGTTCTTCACCGGTTTCCGCCGTGACGCACACCCGATGGCCGTGATGTGCGGCTGCGTCGGTGCCCTGTCGGCGTTCTATCACGATTCAACCGACATCACCGATCCGCATCAGCGGATGGTCGCCTCGATGCGGATGATAGCCAAGATGCCGACCCTGGCAGCGATGGCCTACAAATATCATATCGGTCAGCCCTTCGTTTACCCGACCAACGACCTCGACTACGCCTCGAACTTCCTGCGCATGTGCTTTGCCGTGCCGTGTGAAGATTATGAGGTCAATCCGGTGTTGGCGCGGGCGATGGACCGCATCTTCATCCTGCATGCCGATCATGAGCAGAACGCCTCGACATCCACCGTGCGTCTTGCCGGTTCGTCAGGCGCCAACCCGTTCGCCTGTATCGCTGCAGGCATCGCCTGTCTCTGGGGCCCGGCACATGGTGGCGCCAACGAAGCTGCACTCAACATGCTCGCGGAAATCGGCAGCGTCGACAAGATCCCTGAATTTGTGGCCCGCGCCAAGGACAAGAATGATCCATTCCGTCTGATGGGCTTTGGTCACCGGGTTTACAAGAACTACGATCCGCGCGCCAAGATCATGCAGAAGACCTGCCATGAAGTGCTCGACGAGCTCGGTATCAAGGATGATCCGCTTCTGGAAGTGGCGATGGAACTCGAGCGCATCGCGCTCACTGATCCCTACTTCATCGAGAAGAAGCTGTATCCGAACATCGACTTCTATTCGGGTATCACGCTCAAGGCGCTCGGCTTCCCCACGACCATGTTCACTGTGCTGTTCGCACTGGCGCGCACCGTCGGCTGGATTGCCCAGTGGAGCGAAATGATCGAAGATCCGGGCCAGCGTATCGGCCGTCCGCGCCAGCTCTATATCGGTGAGCCTTCGCGCGATTACGTGCCAGTGTCGAAGCGCTAATGCATGTCGCGTTCGAGTGGATTCATTTGAACGATAACGTACATGCATCAATTCAAAAGGTTACAGCTACCTTTGCGCATCCAATTGGATGTGCGGCGCTGTAAGAGTGCTTAGCCAAACAGGCAAGAGATAATAGAAAAGCGCCTTCGGGCGCTTTTTTGATTCCTGCGGTATTCCAGAACGACGATGCCGTCATGAACATCGGCTTATTTTTCAGCGATCACCGAAAGCACAGTTCTGGCGGCAAGTTCAGAAGCAGGTTCGCCAGTCTGCATGCGTGACCAGACCAGATCGAAATCCGCCAGCATGGCTGCACGGTGAGCCGTATTCTGGGCCAATTGCTGCGCTTCGCGCGCCACACGTTCTGGGCGAACATGATTGTCATAAGCTTCCGAAATGACAACATGGCCTGCGATCATGTTGGGAAGAGCCGCGGTCCATGTGGTGACCATGTGGATCAACAGCCGGGAGATCAAGTCGACCTTGTAGCACGACATATGCGGCACGCCCGCCAGCGCCAGTTCCAGAAGAACCGTGCCCGAGGCGGCAATCGCGACATCGGCCTCACCGAAGGACTGCCACTTGGCGGCGTCGCCGGTAACGATCCGGCAGGCAACATCCCAACCAAGCACCTCGTCGCGGATCTGGCGTTCCACATGGGCGCCGGCAGGAAGGACAAAGGTCATCGCGGGATTGATTGCCGCCAAGCGTCTGGCGGCCTCACCAAAGGCGGGCCCAAGGCGCGAAACCTCGCCACCGCGTGATCCAGGCAGGAGCAGACACATCGGCGGCCCCTTTGGGCCATCTGGGGCTGCAGGATCCTGCCTGCGGGCCTTCTGTGCCTGATGCGCGGCAATCAAGCCCGGATCATTCATCAGCCGGTGTCCGACATAGGTCAGCGGCGGCCCGCCGAGCGCTTTGACGATTTCCGGTTCAAACGGAAAAATCGACAGTACATGGTCGACATAGGCCCGCATGGCCGGGGCCCGTTCAGGTTTCCAGGCCCAGACCGTCGGGCAGACATAATTGATGATCTTGAGATCCGGCAACGCCCGACGGACCTTGCGGGCAACGCGATGGGAAAAATCCGGACTGTCGATGATCAGCAGGCAATCAGGTTTCGCAGCAATGATTGCCTCGGCGGTCTGACGGATGCGCATGATCAGTTTGGGCAATTTAGCAATGACGGCGGAAAACCCGATGATGGACAATTCGGTGTAGTCAAACAGAGAAACAAGACCCTCCGCAATCAGCCGCTCGCCGCCCACGCCTGTCAGCTCAGGATGCTCACCAGTCTGAATGGCGATCTGCCGAACCAGTTCGGCACCCAGAATATCGCCGGAAGGTTCACCCGCAACAACTGCCAGCTTCAACGCGGCCATGGATCCACCTCTTCTTGTCGCGGCTCGATGCCGGTGACGAACAGACCCAGCCGGTCGGCCTCCGCCAAGACGCGGGCACGCTCGAGTACCAGGGCACGGCCCGCCTCGATTGCCACGCCGGAAAGTCCGGCCGCATGAGCATTGATCACCGTCTCGGGGCCGATAGACGGAAGATCGACGCGCTCATCCTGCTCCGGCTTGCACAGTTTGACCAGCACACCGCCGCCAGTTGAAGACAGCCGCTTGCTGGCCCGCAATTCAGCCACCCGAGCCAGCATGGCGTCGGTACCTTCCAGGCCTTCAAGCGCGATCACACGACCGCGCACGGAAACCGCCCCCTGACCAACATCGAGCATGCCGAGCGCCAATGCCGCTCTGGATGCTGCCGTGATATCCTTCAGATCTGTTTGCCCCGGACTGACGCGACCCAATGGCCCGGCATGGCTGAGCAGATCCGGCGCGACCTGCTGTGCAGCCAGAACCCGCACACCCTCATTTTCCAGAACCTTGATGACAAATCGCAACAGCTTGTCATCGCCAGCGGACGCGAAGATGCGCAAGGATGTCGGAAAAGCGATCAGCGAACGCCAGGTCGGGCGGATCTCCGACAGGTCCGGCCGCCGGCCGATACCGCCGGCAAGTACGACGGAGCCGATTGCCTCACGGCGCACGGTTGCAGCAAACATCGACAAGTCAGCAATGCTGATCTGGCAATGATCGAAGCCGGACCAGTCCTGATCGGCTTCGCCCTTGATCTCCAAAATGTAGGGATCATGACCCAACTCTCGCGCTGCCTTGGCCACCAGAACCGGAAAACGGCCTTTTCCAGCGAGGATTGCGAGACGTCCGCTTATGTCTGGTGCGCCAGGTGCAGCCCCCACCGGTTTCAGCCCCGTTGACCCCGTGCCGGCGAGGACAGCGCACGTTCGCTGTCGGCATCAATGAAAGTGATGATATCGGCGACGGCCGCGTTCTTGTCAGTCTGTTCGCGGACGCGGGCGATGTTTTCCCTGATTGGCGTATGCGGGTCGAAAATTGTCTTGAAGGCGCGCCGAACCGCATGGATGGACGGTTTGTCAAAACCGGATCGCTGCATACCGATGATGTTGAGCCCCATAAGGACGCCGGGGTTGCCGTTGAGCATGCCGTAGGGAATGACATCGTTGCTGACAGCGGCAAGCCCGCCGATGAATGCATGATGGCCGATGCGAACGAACTGATGCACTGCAGCGCCGCCGCCCATGATCACCCGGTCTCCGACAGTCACGTGACCGGCCAGCATGACATTGTTGGAAAGAATGACATTGCTGCCGACGTGGCAATCATGCGCCACGTGCGAATAAGCCAGAAACATGGAATTGTCGCCAATGGTGGTCTTGCCGCCAGCATCGGGCATACCCGGATGCATGGTGACGCCCTCGCGGACAGTACATGACTGTCCGATAATCAGTTCGGTGTCCTCACCATGGTAATGGATATTCTGCGGTGCACAGCCAAGAACCGCATTTGGATAAATCACTGTCCCGTCGCCGATGGTTGTGCTGCCCTGGATGACGACATGGCTCATCAGCTGCACGTTGTCGCCAAGCTTGACCTTGGGACCGACATGACAGAACGGACCAATCTCGACATTGATGCCAAGCTGGGCGCCGTCCTCGACGATGGCGGACGGGTGAATACGGGCCGGATGCAGGGCGGCAGGCGCAGGCGTTGTCATCAGGACTCGCTTTCTCCAGGAGCCAGCATGGCTCCGATATCAGCCTCGGCGGCTTTGGCGCCGTCAACGAGGGCTTCGCAATGGAAGCGCCAGATGTTGCCGCGCTGCTTGATTTTGGTGACATGATACTCAAGCCGGTCACCGGGAACGACCGGTTTGCGGAACTTGGCGTTATCAATGGTCATGAAATAGACGATATTCTTGCCGCCACCGGTTGCCTTGGCACAGATTGCACCGGCAGTCTGTGCCATGCCCTCGATGATAAGAACGCCAGGCATGATCGGATTGCCGGGAAAATGACCGGTGAAATGAGGTTCACTGGCGGTGACGTTCTTGATGCCGATGGCCGAGTTGTCACCATCAATGGATTCGATCCGGTCGACGAGAAGAAACGGATAACGATGCGGAAGAAGCTTCATGATCTCACGGATATCAGCCGATTCCAGTGTTTTCGTCGCAGTTTCCGTCATGTATCTTCTCCGCCCTTTTTCCTGTCTTTCTTGCCAAAGGCGCGCTCATTGGCTGCAGCCGCATCACGTAGAAACCCGCGCATCGGGCGCGCCGGCTGGCCACCCCACAGCGCACCGGCCGGAACGTCCCCGGCGACGCCGCTAAGCGCGGCGAGTTGCGCGCCGTCTCCAATTGTCACGTGGCCATTGATCCCCGACGCCCCGCCAATCATGACGCGATCGCCAATGGTGGCGCTGCCGGCGATACCAACCTGAGAGACGATAACGCAATGGCTGCCAATGCACACATTGTGGGCAATCTGGACCAGATTGTCGATCTTGGTGCCCTCGCCGATAACCGTATCGTCAAGCGCGCCACGGTCAATGGTGGTGTTGGCGCCGATTTCAACGTGATCCTGAATGATCACCCTGCCAATCTGCGGGATCTTCTCAAGCCCGCGCGGGCCTGGAGCATAACCGAAACCATCCTGGCCGATGCGGACACCGGGATGGATGATGACATGATTGCCGATCAGCGCGTGCTGGACAGTTGCGGCATGGCCGACATGGCATTGACGGCCGATCCGGGTTCCGGCGCCAATCGCTACCCCCGCCCCGATGACCGAGCCTGCACCTATCTCTACGTTCGCGCCTATGACTGCGCCAGCCTCGACAACTACGCCGCTTTCCAGCTTCGCGGACGGATCCACGAAGGCGGTCTCAGCCACGCCGCTTCCAGCAGTCAATCGCAACGGCTTGACGGCAGACGGCACCAAGGCCGCAGCAGCACGCGCAAATGCGCTCTGCGGCGCAGGCACGATCATAGCTGCGACGCCTGACGGCAGATGCTCGGCAAGTTTGCTTGTCACGAACACAGCCGTAGCCCGGGACTTAATCAAATCCGGCAAGGCCTGGCGGGAATTTGCGAAAGACACTTCCCCCTCCCCGGCGCGCGACAACGGCGCAATTCCGGTCACCATGCGACCGGAAAACGAAGGGTCGCCAAGTTCCGCTCCGCAAAGACCGGACAGGTCCGAAAGCGACATGCCTTCATGCAGAGGGAAAAAGCGATGATTGTCCATAAAGAGACCGGATGGGTAGACCGGGTGGCGTTGCCGCCACCCGCGCCAGATCAGAAGCGCGTCGAGGCGCCGAATCCGAATTTCTTGATATCGTCGTAACTCTTTTTGACGACCGGCTCGGCGTAATACACGCGAAGCGGACCGAACGGCGACGCCCACATGATGCCGACGCCAACTGACGCACGCCAATCCATACCGGATCCCACCAGGGTCTGGGAATTGAAATCAGCTGCGCTGATGTCGTTGCCATAGAGTGTTGCCGCATCAGCGAAGGCATTGAACCGGAGTCCAAAGTCACGCGAGACCATCGGCATCGGCGCAGAAACCTCAACCGAACCATTGAAATAGGTCGTGCCACCTCCGGCTCCTACATATGAGGTGTTGTTGAAGACGCGCGGGCCGATGCCTCTGGTATCGAAACCACGGATGGTTTCTTCACCGAGGAACAGATGGTCGAACACACGAAGATTGTTGCCACCGATCGATACGACGTTGCCGCCGCCGACTGTTACCTGGCCGATCACATCGGTTGCTTCAGACAGCATATGGAAATAGCTGGCCTTGGCAGTGGTCTTTACGTAATTCGAATCGAACCCGAAGCCCGCATATTCCTGCGTGAACTTTGCCGAGATCCCCTCACGTGGCAACACGGTGTCGTCAAGTGTGCTGTACGACAAAGTGTAGGACAATGCGCCGATATCGTGGCTGCCCTTGGCGATTGTCCGGTTGATCGCCGCGAGTTCCGGAGCCGAGTTAACGGTTGAAACACCGGTGTACTTGGTCTGGGTGTATTTGAACGCGGTCGACAGGTACAGGTTTTCGGTTATCGGCGCACCAAGACGCAGGTTGATACCCTGAACCGACTCTTCAAAACCGGTGTAGCTCGAGTCCGTCTTTTTGAACACGTCAAAGCCGGCAGCGAGACGATACCCAAGGAAATAGGGTTCGGTAAAGGACATTGAATATTCGCGGGTGTCTGTACCGCCACCTACAGACCCGCGAATGAACTGGCCGCGACCGAGGAAGTTGCGCTCGGTGATATCGACCGTCGCTGTAAAGCCGTCAGTGTTGGAATAACCACCACCAATACCGAATTCGCCGGTCGACTGGTCCTTCACATCGACAATCAGAATAACGCGGTCAGGCTGCGAACCAGGCTGCGTGGAGATTTCGACGGAGGAGAAGAATTTCAGATCCTCGAGACGCTTCTTGGCGCGGCGGACCAGAACCTGATTGAAAGCATCGCCTTCAGAAAGATCAAATTCGCGGCGGATCACGTAATCACGGGTCCGGGTATTGCCGCGAATTTCGATGCGTTCGACATAGGCACGGGTGCCTTCATCGACCAGATAAACAACCGAGATGGTGCGATTGTTGAAATCACGATCGCCACGCGGGGTGATCTGCGCGAAGGGATAGCCCTGTGTCGCCACGCTGTCGGAGATCGACATAATCGTGTCTTCGACGTCCTTGGCGCTGTAGACCGAACCACTGCGGGTTTGGATCAGCTTCTTGAGCGAATCGGCGTCGATGCCCGGCACAGTGCTTTCAACGGTAACATCGCCGAAGACGTAACGTTCGCCCTCTTCCACCGTGATGCTGACAACATATTCATTGTTAGCCTCATCAAGCTCGGCAAACGATGAAATCACCCGGAAGTCGGCGTAACCACGGTTGTAATAGAACCGGCGCAGCAATTCTTCGTCAGCGCGCAACTTGTCTTCGTCATAGACATCCTTGCGGTTCAGGAACGACAACAGGCCGGACTTCTTGGTGGTGATGACGTCAGAAAGACGTCCGTCGCCAAAAGCCTGATTACCGACAAAATTGATCGAGGAAATCTTGGTGCGGTCACCTTCGTTGATCTCGAAGGCGATATTGACGCGGCCGCCGTCAACCGGAACCAGACGGGTGGTCACTGTCGCATCACTGCGGCCAATGGCCGAATAGGCATCATTAATTGCCTGAACGTCAGCCTGAAGGATCAGATCATTGTAGGCACCAAGCTGGCGGCTCTGAACGACCTGCTTGAGAGCAGTGTCCTTGAGCTTCTTGTTGCCGTTGAATACCACCTGATTGATAATCTGGTTCTCTGCGACAGTGACGATCAGCGTCGAGCCGGAGACACTGATCTGGACGTCCGAGAACAAGCCGGTGGCGAAAAGCCGCTTCACCGATTCATCAATGTCGTTGTTATTGAAGCTTGCGCCGGGCGAGATTGTCAGATTGCCGCGCACTGTTGATGCATCAACACGGGAATTGCCCCGCACATCGACGCGACTGATGACCGCAGCCTCCGCAACTGTAACTCCCGCAAACGTCACAGCGCCCGCGCCTGTCACAACGATCCCCGCCGTCAGCGCAACTGCTGACACAGCGTTCAAAAGGTTTGAACCGGCCTTCATTGATCTTATTACCTTTTTTTTACTCGGATGCCCCAAACAGCGACACACATCGTGAGTCATGGCTGGTGTCCGTTTTACCCGCTTTTGCCATACAAGCAAGGGACGGAGTTAATTTCTATTTACTTCCTTTGCAGACGTGGCGATTTAGCCACTTCTACCCAATATCAAGGTAAACAAACCGTTAGCACGATCAGCCCCTCGTTTTCAACCGATCAACATGGATACGTCATTCCATGTTGCAAACAGCATAAGAGCCAAAACGATCGACAGGCCAAAGCGGTAGGCCCACTCCTGGGCAACCTCGCCTGGGGGCCGTCCGCGGATTGCCTCGATGGCGTAGAACACCAGATGACCGCCGTCCAGCATCGGAATCGGCATCAGATTGAGCAAACCGATGGAGACCGAGAGAACCGCGGCGAGCTGGATCAGCGCTCCAATGCCGAGAGTCGACATGTCCTTGGAATATTTCGCGACCCGGATCGGACCGCCAAGCTGATCGGCCTTTTCACGGCCGGTGAGGATATTGCCGATATAATCGACCGTCCGGGTCACGATGTACCAGCTCTGGGCGACACCTTCGCCGACGGCTTCAAGCGGTCCATATTCACGAACCCGGAAATTGCCTGAATCATTGTTGGTGACAACGCCGATGCGGCCAACTTCCATCTTGTTTCCAAACGGGTCGGAAATTTCCGTTCGCTCCGGCGTCAAGGTTACATCGACCGGTGCTCCCTGACGCTCCATGGTGACCACAATTGGAACTTCCGGGCGCACGCTGACATAGCGCTGCACATCATCAAAGATTTCAATCTGGACACCGTCGATGGCAACAAAGCGGTCGCCCGGCAGAATGCCCGCGGCCTCGGCAGCACTTCCCGCCTGTACCTGGGCAACGACCGGATCGGCAATGACACGGCCGTTAACACCGAACATCACCGCGAAAATTGCGATCGCAAGAATGAAATTGGCTACTGGACCGGCGGCTACTGTGGCAGCGCGGCGCCACAGGGATGCCCCGGGAAAGGAACCGGCGCGCTCAGCCTCGCTCAGGTCCGCTCCGCCAGCACCTGTGGGCAGACTGGTGGCGTTTTCATCGCCCCGGAACTTGACATAGCCGCCCAGCGGGATCAACGACAGCTTCCATCTGGTGCCATGCCTGTCTGTCCGGCCAAGCAGTTCGGGACCAAACCCGATCGAAAAGGCATCGGCCTGGATGCCGCACCAGCGGCCGACCAGATAATGTCCCAGCTCATGGAAGAAGACCACGATGGTGAGCACCAGCAGAAACGGTGGCAAGGCGCTGAGGATGCTTCCGGCCGAAGAGGTCAGAAATTCCATAAGATTGGATCCTTTCAAGACGCAGGTTTGCTGGCGTCCAATTGGTTCGGAGCGGTCAGAGCCGCCCGTCCGGACGACTTATAAACCGAGCAACCTTGCCGCAAGCTCGTCAGCAACACCGGCATGATCGGCAAGCGGCAGCAGGTTTGCCAGCAAGAAGGCTGCAAATGCGGCGAAGACAAGACCGTCGACGCGATCCATGACGCCGCCATGGCCCGGAATCAGGTGGCTTGAATCCTTGGCGCCGAAACGGCGCTTGACCCAAGATTCGAACAGATCGCCGATTTCGGACGCAATGGCCAGCAGCAAGGCGATCACCGGAATCATCAGACCGCCGCCCTGACGCACGATAAGTGCCACGCCGACGCCAGCCCCGACACCGGCGGCCGCACCAAAAACTGCGCCCGACCAGGTCTTGCCGGGAGATATGCGCGGCGCGAGCTTGGGGCCGCCCAGAGCCCGGCCACAGAAGTACGCCAGAATGTCGGTCGCCCAGACAATCGCGAAGATAAAGAGCATGGCGAACAGTCCGAAATGGCCCTCACCGCGAATTTCCGCAAGCGCCAGGCCTGAAAATCCCGCATAGGCCACCGCCGTTGCCGACCAAAGACCACCACCACGTATCACAGCAGCCAGAACCGCGCCGCAACCGCCGATAAATATCGCTGCCAAGGCCATCTGCGGCAAGGATGTCAGGATGAAGCCGGCGGTGGCGAGAATTGCCATCCAGCCTATCGCATTGGCGAGCGGCGCCTTGACCGGCGCATTGGAAATTGTGGAAAATTCATAATGCATCAGCACCATGATCAAGACGGCCAGGCTTCTGAACCAGATGCCGCCGGCCCATGTGGCGGCCAGAACCAGAATACCCAGGATCACCCCGGAAACGATACGCAACCTCAGCTCGCGCGACATCAGGAGCCCACCGCAAGATCGGGTGCGGAAACAGCACCAAAACGACGGTCGCGGCGGCCATATTCGGCCAGCGCATCGTGGAACGCGGCGCGATCGAAATCAGGCCACAGGCACGGCATGAAGACAAACTCTGAATAGGCGGCCTGCCACAGCAGAAAATTGGAAAGCCGCTGCTCGCCGCTGGTGCGGATCACCAGATCAGGATCCGGGATGCCGGCAGTGTCAACGCGGGCCGACACCGTCGCTTCATTGATGGATGCTGCATCCATGTCGCCGGACTTCACTGCCTGAGCGATTTCACGGACCGCGCGCACCAGTTCGTCGCGGGCTCCGTAGTTGAAGGCAATGACCAGGGTGACACCGGTGTTGGCCCGTGTCCGCTCCTCGGCTTCATTGAGAAGCGCGCGGATATCAGGCTGGATGCTCTGGCGGCAGCCAATCACCTTCACGCAGACATTTTCGCGGTGCAGTTCGGCCAGATCCTTGCGGATGAAAAACCGCAACAGTCCCATCAGGTCGGAAACCTCCTGCTCGGGCCTGCTCCAGTTTTCCGAGGAAAAGGCAAACAGTGTCAGATAATCGATTCCCGCTTCGGCGGCTGTGCGCACAGCCTCCCGGACCCGCTCTACACCGGCCCGGTGACCGGCCGTGCGCGGCAGACCGCGTGCTTTTGCCCAGCGGCCATTGCCATCCATGATGATGGCGACATGCCGCGGCCTGCTGATGGGTGCTTCGGATTGCATTGTTCTGGCCATTTCCCGACTTGTAACGCGAGTCGCGCCTAAACCTGCATGATTTCCTGTTCTTTTTCGCCGAGCAAGTGATCGATTTCGGTAATCGTCTCGTCGGTCATTTTCTGAACCTGCTCGGACTCGCGGCGGCTGTCATCCTGAGAGATGTCGCCGTCTTTTTCCGCTTTCTTGAGTGTGTCCATGCCATCGCGGCGAACATTGCGGATCGCAACGCGGGCATTTTCGGCATAGGTGTGGGACACCTTGACGAGCTGCTTGCGGCGCTCCTCGTTGAGATCGGGCAACGGGATGCGAAGATTGGTGCCGTCGATAATCGGGTTCAGGCCGAGATTGGCTTCGCGGATGCCGCGATCAACAGCGCCGACCATCTGCTTGTCCCAGACCGAAACGCCAAGCATGCGCGCTTCAGGCACGGTAACGTTGGCGACCTGGTTGAGCGGCACGCGTGACCCATAGGCCTCGACCATCACCGGATCAAGCACGTTGGCCGACGCACGGCCGGTCCGCAATGATGCAATATCGCTTTTGAAGGCAGCAACCGCGCCTTCCATGCGACGTTTGAGTTCTTTCAAGTCAGCGCCTGCACTCATCGCCAATTCTCCCTGCAATTAACCCGGTTTTTATCGCGGCGCGCTCATCGCGCCCACCGCACCTAATGATCGCGAACGATTGTCGCGCGGCCTTCTCCAACCATTATCTTGGCAAATTCGCCCTTTTCATGGATGGAGAAAACGATGATAGGAATAGAGTTCTCACGCGCCAAGGCTACGGCTGCAACGTCCATGACGGCAAGCCCCTTGTTGAGCACCTCGTCATGGGTGATGTTGTCAAAGCGTGTGGCGTCGGGGAATTTCTTCGGGTCGGCGGAATAGATGCCATCCACCTGAGTGCCCTTGAGAATGGCTTCGGCGCCCATTTCGGCCGCGCGCAGAGCCGCTGCGGAATCGGTGGTGAAAAACGGATTTCCGGTGCCGCCGGCAAAGATGACCACCCTGCCCCGCTTGAGGTGGCTAAGGGCAGCGCGCTGCGAGAAGCTCTGACAAATATCGGGCATTGAAATGGCCGAGAGCACCTCGGTGTCGATGCCAAGCTTGCGCAGCGAGGTTGCGAGCGCCAATGCGTTGATGACGGTCGCCAGCATGCCCATGTGATCGCCGGTGACGCGGTCGCCGCCTTTTGACGCCACTGCAACGCCGCGAAAAATGTTGCCTCCGCCGACAACGACCCCGACTTCGACCCCCATGCCGCGAACCTCGGCGATGTCAGCGGCGATCCGGTCGACCACCGCGACATCGATACCAAACCCCTGTTCGCCCATCAGGGCTTCGCCGGAGGCTTTGAGGAGGACGCGTTTAAACAGAGGTGCTGTAGACATGAATTGATCCGGATTTGATGTGTCAGGCCCGGATACACGAAGGGCACCGCGTTGTCACGCGATGCCCTTCGGCTTTTTTCAGCAATGCGCCACGAGGGCGATATGGATCAGCCCTTAGCGGCGGCCGCCACTTCAGCTGCGAAGTCGCTTTCTTCCTTCTCGATGCCTTCACCGAGCTGGAAGCGGACAAAACCCGTAACTTCGACAGGAGCGCCAGCTTCAGTTGCAGCTGCAGCAACTGCCTCACCAACGGTCTGGTCGGGATTCATGACAAAAGCCTGCGAGAGAAGGGCGACTTCCTCGTAGAACTTGCGCATGCGGCCTTCGACCATCTTTTCGATGATGGCTTCCGGCTTGCCCGATTCGCGCGCCTGCTCGATGAACACGTTGCGTTCGCGGTCAGCGAGCGTCGCATCAACATCGGTGGATGTCAGCGCCAGCGGATTGGTGGCGGCAATGTGCATGGCAACCTGACGACCGATCGCAGCCAGGGCTTCCTTGTTACCGGTCGACTTGACGGCAACGATCACACCGAGCTTGCCAAGACCATCAGCAACCGCGTTGTGCACGTATGTGGCAACAACACCATCATCAACAGACAGCTTGGCCGAACGGCGGAAATTCATGTTTTCGCCGATATGGGCGATCGCATCCTTGACGGTGTCGGTGACCGGCTTGCCGGTGGACGGAACGGTAGCAGCGCTGACCGCGTCAGTCGAACCATCGGTCGACATGGCAACCAAAGCGATTGAGCGAGCCAGTTCCTGGAAGCCGTCGTTGCGGGCAACGAAGTCGGTCTCGGAGTTGACTTCAACCACGACGGCCGAATTGCCTTCGGAGGCGACAGCGATCAGGCCTTCAGCGGCGGTGCGGCCCGACTTCTTGTCGGCCTTGGCGATGCCCTTGGCACGGAGCCAGTCAATTGCTGCCTCCATATTGCCCTCGGTTTCGCCGAGAGCCTTCTTGCAGTCCATCATGCCGGCGCCAGTCTTGTCGCGCAGCTCTTTTACCATTGCAGCGGTAATGCTCATAACAGCCTCTTCATTCTTGGGGCGTCAGGTTCAGCCGTAACAGCGGCATCGAATCCGGAATCGCCTGGCGGCATATCAACCATGCCATTGAAATGTGACAGCCCGGCAAAGCACGATGGCTTGGCCGGGCCGGTTTTGTCCGAAACCCGGAATTAGGCCTTGGCGGCTTCTTCTGCCGGTGCTGCTTCCACAGGCGCAGCTTCAACAGCTACTTCTGCAGGTGCAGCTTCAACGGCTACTTCTGCAGGTGCAGCTTCAACGGCCACTTCTGCAGGTGCAGCTTCGACAGGGGCCGCTTCAAGCGCAGGCTCGGCAGGCGCATCCATTGCACCCAGATCAACGCCAGACGCACCCTGCTGACGGGCGATGCCGTCGATGCAGGCGCGGCTGATCAGATCGCAATAGAGCGAGATGGCGCGCGAGGCATCGTCATTGCCCGGGATCGGGTAATCGACAACGTCTGGATCGCAGTTGGAATCGATGATCGCAACAACCGGAATTCCAAGACGCTTGGCTTCCTGGATGGCAATGCCTTCCTTGTTGGTGTCGATGACGAACATCAGGTCAGGCGTGCCGCCCATGTCACGGATACCGCCCAATGCGCGGTTGAGCTTTTCACGCTCGCGCTCAAGGTTGAGGCGTTCCTTCTTGGTGAAGCCCGAAGCTTCCGAAGCAAGGATTTCGTCGAGCTTGCGAAGACGCTTGATCGAATGCGAAATCGTCTTCCAGTTGGTCAGCATGCCGCCGAGCCAACGTGCGTTGACGTAATACTGAGCCGAACGGGCGGCAGCATCTGCAACAATCTCGGAAGCCTGACGCTTGGTGCCGACGAACAGCACGCGGCCGCCCTTGGACACGGTGTCGGAGACCAGCTTCAATGCGACGTTGAGCATCGGAACGGTCTGGCCGAGATCGAGAATGTGAAGATTGTTGCGAGCGCCGAAGATGTACGGCTTCATTTTCGGGTTCCAGCGGTGAGTCTGGTGTCCGAAGTGCACGCCTGCTTCTAGCAGCTGACGCATGGAAAATTCTGGCAATGCCATGCCTGTTACTCCTGTTTCCGGTTGAACCTCCGCAGGGCGTGAGCGCATATGCGCCACCGGCGGACCAATCCGGATTTCTCCCGGATCAACCCATGCCCCACGTGTGGAATAGGCGTCGCTTACAGGCAACAGAATGGTTTTGCAAGTGTGAAGAGGCAGAAAGCCTCGAAAGTGCGCTTCCAGCCGCAGCGGCAATGCCTCAACCATTGCCCCGCGCGCCGGAACCAAGCTGCCCGGAAGTTGGGGTGCCAGGCACGGCCTTGCTCCTTGGCGTGGCAAGTGCGCAACCGGGGCAACCTGAGCCGCAAACACCGGTCTGGGGTTCCGGATCGTAGCGGGCTGTTTTGCCGGATAAACCATAGCTGATCATCGTCTTGTAACGCAGCGGGAGGAACAGCTTCCAGATGACAAATAGCGCAGCGCCGAGGACGATCAGGTAGGTGATGACTTGATCAAGCATGGCTCAGCCTCCCAGATAGGTGGCGGTCTGATAGACGACGAATGACGCGGCGTAGGCTAGCGCCAGCATGTAGGCAAACATCAGCACCGGCCATTTCCAGCTGTTGGTTTCCCGCCGCACCACGACAAGCGTCGAGGCGCATTGTGGCGCGAACACATACCAGGCCAGCAGCGACAGAGCTGTGGCGAGCGACCATTGCCCGGCAATCGCCGTTGCCAGCCCGGCCTCGCCGGATGTCCCGCCGCTAATCGCGTAGACTGTCGCCAGCGCGCCGACGGCCACTTCCCGCGCAGCCATCCCCGGAATCAGCGCCACCGAGATCTGCCAGTTGAAGCCGACCGGCGCCAGCAACGGCTGAAGCGCGTGTCCGATCAGGCCGGCAAAACTGTAGTCGATCGCCGGGCCTGTTGCGCCTTCGGGTGCACCGGGAACGGTGGACAGAAACCAGATCAGGACCATCATCGACAGGATGATGGTTCCTGCCCTGCGGATGAATATGTAGGCCCGCTGCATGACGCCCATGAAAAGGCTGCGGAGCATCGGCCGCTTGTAGCTGGGCAGTTCCATGATGAAGGGCTCGGTCTTTCCCTTCCAGACAAACTTGCGGAACAGGAATGCGACCAGAAACGCGCTGACAATGCCTGTCAGATAGAGCGAGAACATCACCAGGCCCTGGAGATTGACGATTCCGGCGATCGATCGGCGCGGAACGAATGCGCCGATGATCAGGGTGTAGACCGGGATCCGCGCCGAACAGGTCATCAAAGGTGCGACCATGATGGTGGCCAGACGCTGACGTCGGTTCTCGATCACCCGGGTCGCCATGATGCCGGGAATGGCACAGGCGAAACTCGAAAGCAGCGGGATGAAGGAGCGGCCATGCAGGCCGGCGCCGCCGACCACGCGATCCATCAGGAAGGCTGCACGCGCCATGTAGCCAAAGTCTTCAAGCAGGATGATGAAGAAGAACAAAATGACGATCTGCGGCAGGAAGACGAGCACGCCGCCGACACCGGTTATGATCCCGTCGGTCAACAGGCTGGTCAGCATGCTGACGGGGAGAACCGATTTGGCGGTGGCATTGAGATAGTCAAACGCTTCCGAGATCAGTTCCATCGGAACTGCAGCCCAGGTAAAAACCGCCTGGAAGATCAGAAACAGGACGCCAAGCAGAATGATGATGCCGAAGACCGGATGCAGCACCACCGCGTCGATACGGCTGGTCAGATCCCTCGACACCTCGGGAGCTGTGACAAATTGCGTCACCATGGCGTCGGCCAAATGATGGGCTTTGCGGATTTCAGCGCTGTCCTTTTCGCTCCAGCTCGAGGCTGACGCGGTGGCGCCCTGCCTCGCCATGGCGTCGATTTGAGCCAGAAGATCCGCGGTTCCGTTCTGGCCCACGGCCACGGATTTCACCACCGGAATTCCGAGTTCCCGTGCCAGGCCTTCAGCATCTATGCGGATGCCCCGGTGCTCGGCAATATCGGACATGTTGAGCGTCAGGATCATCGGGATTCCGACGCTTTCAAGCTCGAGAACAAGACGCAGCACCAGGCGGAGGTTGGTGGCGTCGGCAACACAGACAAGCAGATCTGGACGTTCAACCGTCTCCATCGCACCGATAATGGCGTCACGGGTGACGATTTCATCAGGGCTGCGGCCGCGAAGACTGTAGGTGCCGGGAAGGTCGAGAACCGAAGTCTTTATGCCAGCAGGCGAGACGAACGAGCCTTCCTTGCGCTCCACTGTGACGCCGGGATAGTTGGCGACTTTCTGCTGGCTGCCGGTCAAGGCGTTGAAAAGAGCAGTCTTTCCACAATTTGGATTGCCTATCAGCGCGATGCGATAGTCCCGGATGACATTCATCAGCATTATCTTGACCGTTCTGGCAGCAATCTCGGCTTTGCGCAGGAGCTGGCGATCATTACCGCATCAGCTTCGCGTCGGCCCAAGGCCACGCTCATGTTGTCGACGCGAACTGCGATCGGTTCCTTGCGGATGAAACCCTCGTACAAGATCTCGACATGCGCGCCTTCGACAAAGCCGATTTCAAGCAGCCGTTTTTCCAGCTCGACATCAAAGGCCTGGTTTCCCGGCCCGGAAGAGAAACCGGCGCCGCCCACAGACATGACGACACCGCTCAGGCCGGGGCGTCCGCGCCCCAACCTGACCAGGGGCCGTGCTTCAGTGCAGCCATTGACCGGCTCGGGTTGTTTTGGGGGCTGATAGGTCAAGTTTTCGATCTTCCAACATCTGATTGCCGGACCTGACAATAGCCCAGCTGCAGACTGCCGATTTGATTTATCGCAAACTTAAGTGGATAATTTTGGTATAGTTTAAAATGACTCTAAACTGGACGCACAAAATCAGTCCTCCGATGCAGCCTTGCCGCTCTTGAGCCTTGAGATGGTACTGCGGCTGACGCCGAGCATGCGGCTGATCGCGGCCGCTGATTGTCCGACCTTGAGCAGCGACAATGCCTTCTGCTTTTGCGGGATTGAAAGTTTTTGTGGACGACCTGCCGACACGCCAAATGTTTTCGGCCTATCCTGATCGACCCGGCTTTTGACGTCTGCGACCGCGATTTCGAATTCGATCAGGCCGCGAATGGTCTCGATGACGCGCTCGCCGCCGTCGGCCTTGGTGTCTGCCCAGGGCTCCGCCAGCGAACGAAAATAGGCGCCCTTCTTGTGGATCTTCTCGAGCAGCCGGAGCAGGTCAGCAGCTGAATCAGCCAGCGATGTCAGACGGGTGGTGACAATTGTGTCGCCAGGAGAGACTTCGGCGAGAAATTTTTCAAAGCCGTCATCCGACCCGTCCTGGGAGAAACCGGTTTCACTCCACACCTTGTCGCAGCCCTGCCCCTCAAGCTGCGCCAGCTGGACTTTGCTCTGATACCATTTGGTCGACACCCGTGCGTATCCGATTTTCACGTCTCCTCCCCCTCCACCGTTAAACCGCGCCTCAGATGATTTCAGTTGACATTTTGCACGGTATTACGGACGTTATTATGCACGGCATAATGCACGGCCGCTAAAGTATTGCAAACTTTACAACCGGAAAAACCGGTACAGCAATAGTGAAAGAGGGGACTACCATGAGTGAAGATCTGGTGATCAAGGATCACGACCCAAGCCTTTACAATGAAGATTTGAAACCAATTCTGATGAAGGACCGGACCTGGGGCTCGTTCGAGATCTTCAACGTCTGGGCCAACGACGTCCAAAGCCTGTTTGGTTACACTCTGGCGGCGTCAATGTTCCTGACATTCGGGCTGAACGGCTGGACGGTGTTTGCCGCGATCATGGTGGCGGGCATTTTCGTCATGTGGCTGGTCAATCTGATGGGTGAGCCGAGCGTCAAGTACGGCATTCCGTTCCCGGTGATGGCCCGATCCAGCATGGGCATACGGGGCGCCAACCTTCCTGCGGTGCTGCGCGCCATCGTGGCGATTTTCTGGTACGGGGCGCAAACCTATTTCGCATCGACCGCCGTCGCGCTGCTGCTCAAGGCGCTGTTCGGCGCTTCGGGTGATGCGATGTTCCTCGGCATGGGCGGGCTCGACTGGATCGCCTTCCTGATGGTCTGGGTGTTCCAGATCTGGTTGTTCTGGAACGGCATAGAGTGGATCACCAAATTCCTCAATTTCGCTGGTCCCTTCGTCTATGCGGTGATGATCATTCTTGCGGGCGTCATCTGGTGGAAAGCCGGCAGTGGATTGTTTGCTGAACTGGGAACGATTTTCCAGGGCACTGGCAGCTATGAGGGAAGCTCGTTCACGGCATTCCTCGCCATCGTCGGTACGATGATCGCCTATTTTGCCGCTGTTGTGATCAACTACGGAGACTTTTCGCGGTTCGTGAAAACCCAGGGGCAGATGAAGAAAGGCAACTTTACCGGACTGCCGCTCAACATCGCGTTCTTCTCGGCCATCGCGCTGATCGTGACGGCAGGAACTGTCGCCATCTGGGGCGAAGCTCTGACCAACCCGACCGACATCATCGCCCGTGTCGATTCGCTGCCGCTTACACTGCTCGCAGCGATCATGTTCTTCGCAGCGACAGTCGGCATCAACCTGGTGGCAAACTTCATTCCGCCAGCCTATGACCTTGCCAACCTCTATCCGAGCAAGATCAATTTCCGCATCGGCGGACTGATCACCTCGGGCTTTGCGCTCATCATCGGCGGGTTGTGGGTTTCGGTCATTAGCCAGATCGGCATCTTCAATTTCGTCAACACGTTGGGCGCGATCCTGGCACCGATCTACGGGATCATGATCGTCGACTACTACATGATCAAGAACGGCAAGCTCGACATCCAGAAGCTGTTCTCGGCTGATCCGAATGGCGAATATTTCTACGACAATGGCTGGAACACCCGGGCATTGATCGCTTTCGGCCTGACCTCGGTGTTTTCGGTGGCAACGGTCTGGGTGCCGTCGCTGGCATTCCTCTCTGGATTCTCCTGGGTGATCGGTGCAGCACTGGGTGGCATCGTCTATTTCTTTGTTACCAAGAAATAACTACAGGCGGCCAAACGAAGGAAAGGGGCGCCCGATGTGGCGCCCTTTTTGTTGCCGGATCTTAGCTGTAAACAGAGGTCAAAACACGCGGAAATGCTGCTCGCGACCGCAGGTAACGAACCCCTCACCCGGCCACGGGAACCGTCCATTGGTCGATGTCGTCGCGCTCGCCGATCAGAGCCAGGCCATGGGCGATCGAGATCAATTCGCCGCCGGTTTCAATCCGGTCAGCCGCAAAGCGGTCTGAAAAAATGCGCCGAACCGCGGGCACGAACGAAGTGCCGCCGGTCAGAAAGACCTTGTCGACTGCCGTGGCGTCGGTGCCGGTCTTTTCGAGCACATCATCGAGTGCCGCACTGATGCTGGCCAGATCATCGGAAATCCAGCTTTCGAAATCCTGCCGCCGGACCAGTTTTTCGCCGGCTTTTCCAAGCGCCGCGAAACGGAATTCTGCCTCCTCGTCATGCGACAGCGCCATCTTTGTCGCGGAGATAGCCTGATTGAGAAGATAGCCCTCATCATGCTCGATGAGATCAATGAACATCTCGAGCTTGTCGGGTTCCACCGCCTGGCGGACCAGGGACTTCAAATCGGCATATTCCTTGGTCGTCTTGAAGATCGACAGCTGGTTCCAGCGCGAGAAATTGCGATAGTAGCTTCCCGGTACATCGAGCCGTTTGCCAAAACTCTTGAACTGGCTGCCCTTGCCGATTTCAGGCGCAACCAGATGATCGATCATGCGCGCGTCAAACTGGTCGCCGGCCAAACCGACACCGGACTGACCAACGGGAATGGCGCTGATGCGACCGGCCCTGGTCTCGAACCGGATCAAGGAAAAGTCGCTGGTGCCACCACCGAAATCGGCCACAAGCACAGTGGCGTCGTGCTTAAGGTTCCGGGCGAAATAAAAGGCTGCAGCGACCGGCTCGTAGACATAATGCAATTCCGGAAAGCCCAAACGAGTGAGCGCCTCGTTGTAGCGGCGCATGGCAAGCTCCGGATCCGGACTTGAGCCGGCGAAATGCACCGGCCGTCCGGTGACAATGCGCTTGACCGGTGAGGGCCAGTTGTCGCCCGCGTAATGTTCAAGCCGCTTGAGGAAGACTTCCATCAGATCTTCAAACTGGAATTTCCGGGCATGAACCATGGTCCCCTGAAACAGGGGAGAGGCCGCGAAGGTCTTGATCGATTGCAAAAACCGGCACTCGCCGGGATTGTCGATGAAAGCGCGGATGGCGGCCTGGCCTGCCTCCACATGCAGGGCACTGGCGCCCAGTCGCGTGTCCTTGATGAAAGACAGTGCCGTGCGCATGCTGCTGGAGGTCCCGTCGGGCGTATCAAACGTGATCGAATGCGTCTCCGACCCCTGGCTCAGTTGTGCCAGAACCGTGTTCGTTGTGCCAAAATCGAGCCCAAGCGCATTGGCCATTGCCATTGCTCCCATATGTCTTGCTATTGAGGTGAATGCGGAGCATCAGCCGGCCGCTAAAGAGCGGGCCTCATGCCACAGTGTAGCTGGTCAGTCTATCCCTGCAGTCAAGCAACAAGGCAAACAGGGGAACCCTGCCAACTTTCCTTGCTAGCCTTGGCTCCAAACGTATTACAGCGGAAAGCGGCTCTTCCACGCAGCGATACGGCTGGTGTCGCGCGCTTCGTACTCCCTGATGGCGGTATCAAGATCAGGAAGCCCGGCTGTCTCCCGGTCTTCGCCGATTTCAGTCAATCGCATCGTGTACCAGGCGGTGATCCCGCCTTCGGGAGGTGAGACGAACCTCGGAAAAACCGGATCGCGGGGTGAAGCGGCCTGCCACCCAACGGGCAGGCCTGGGTCGAGCACAAGCGCCCGCGCAAGACCGATCATGTCCACACTTCTTTCAGTCAACGCATCAACGGCCTGCTGCCGGGTTTTGAACCCGCCGGTCAGCATCAGTGGCTTTTTGGTCAACGGACGGGCGCGTCTGGCAAATTCGAGGAAGTAGGGTCCGCCGCCGGCACTGTCGGAAGCGGATTTGGCGCCGGGGAAGTAAGTACCGCCGCTGATATCGATCAGATCCACCGAGGTTTGGTCGAGTGCTGAAATCACCTTCAGCGAATCTTCCTCATCGAACCCGCCCAGCAACTGATCCGTGGCATTGAGCTTGAGGGCGACTGGAAAACCCGGACCAACCGCGCTGCGCACTTCGTCAATGACTTCAAGCAGCAACCGCATCCGGTTGGTTATCGAACCGCCATAGTCATCATCCCGGCGATTGAACAAGGGCGAAAGGAACTGGCTGAGCAGGAAACCATGAGCAGCGTGGATCTGGACACCACCAAAGCCGAGGCTTTTAGCCAGTGCTGCGGTGCGTGCGAACTCAGCTGGCAGACCCAGGATTTCTTCCCGGTTCAGAGCCGCGCAGCTTAGCCCCGGAACATCAAGAACGCTTGGTCCCTTGGGCGTGCTGATCGGCGGATGGGCCATGGCGCCCGCATGCCCGAGTTGAAGCCAGAGCTGGGTGCCGTTGGCGCTTCCCTGGCGCGCAAGTTTCTCGAATTTGGCAGCATCCGAGGCTGGATTGAGGACCAGATTGCCGGGTTTCTCGGCAAAGTGCGGATTGCCCTGCACCTCACCGATGATCGAGACTGCCACGCGCCCCTCGACCCAACGTTCGTAGAGGCGGATCTGGGCATCGGTTGGATTTCCCCGCCCGTCGCCAAGCGAATCCGACATGGCCGACTTGGCTATCCGGTTTTTCAATACCGTCCCGCAGGGCAATTCGAGGGGCTGGAAAAGCAAGCTGTCGCCCAGTGGCATCAAACATTCCTCTCCAAAAGTCGGGTCTATTGTTCGACACACGGCTCCGGCTCGTACATGTCGAGCTGGGCCAATTGCCCCTGAAGCACGAAGTCGCCGTAATCCATGGTGAGATCCCGGGTGACGCCGTTTTCATAGAGCTTGAAGGCGATGGAGTAGACCGGCAGTCCGTCACCTTCGGCAGCGTCTTCGAAATAAGACATCGAGACCGGCCAGAAGGCATCATCGGAAAGCTCGCCTGCCTGCTTGGCTTCCGTGTCACTTCCCTCAACCGGCTGCTTGTCACCCAGGATCGTGGTGGTGATCATTGCCTTGTCACCCTCATCGGAGCCATCATAGATGCGCGATTCATAAAATCGCTCGCCATCGCGGGCCTTGTTGATCAGTTCGATCATGTGCTCGGTGGGAAAGCGCGCAGGCGCTATGGCCAGGGCGAGTTTGTCCGGCTGTTCGAGATCAAGCTCCAGCCCGTCGCCCTTCACTTCCGCCGAGCCGCGAACCTCATGGTCAAGTTTCTGGTCGACATAGGATCTGGTGACGAAGCGGAACGTGCCCTTGCGGACGTCCTCAAACGTGGTTGTCTGCTGGTCCGTCAGCCGCGAGTCCTCGCCGCTGGCGATCTCGGTGACAAACCGGAAACTGACAGTGTAGCCCTCACAGGCGGAGCCATTGAACTCATAGACCATGCGGCCGATCATGCCGGAAATACCCGAGCGCTCCGATGCGTCCTTGAGCGAAAGATCATAGACCGCGCGATGGGCGGCAAGCCCCCCTGCTCCTGCGGCCGGTGCGGCTTGTGCCGATGTTGCCGCCACTAAGGCGAGTGATGCAATTGCAAGCATGCGCATCGGGTTTTCTCCTGTCGAATCCTAAGCCGATGTTATATGACCAGAGGTGGCAAAAGCGAGGCGGAACTTGCATGAACCGCCAAAACGCCGCGAGAGCCTTAACAGAGCCGAATTTGGAGCCTTTGATGACCGACACAATTCAATCCCGCCTGACCGCCCGCAACATCGTGCTTCCGGATGCTGCAGCGCCGGCCGCCAATTATGTATCGTATGTCATCAGCGGTTCGCAGCTGTTCATTTCCGGGCAACTGCCGATCGAGAACGGAGCACTCGCGGTCAAGGGCCTGCTCGGCCGTGATGTCGATGTTAGCGCCGGACAAAGGGCGGCCGAGTTGTGCGCCATCAACATTCTGGCGCAAACCAATGCAGCACTTGGCGGAGATCTCGAGCGCATCGTGCGAGTGGTCAAGCTCAATGGATTTGTCGCCTCCGAGCCTTCCTTCACCGACCAGCATCTGGTGATCAACGGTGCGTCGAACCTTATCGCCGAACTGCTCGGCGAACGCGGCAAGCATGCCCGTGCCGCCGTTGGCATGGCCTGCCTGCCGCTCAATGCGGCAGTCGAAATCGACGCCATAATCGAGATCCGGTAAGATCAGCATGACCCAGACAAATCCGGATCTTGGCTGGCTGACAGCCTACCCCATCGCCCATCGCGGCTATCACGACATGAACCAGAGCATCTGGGAGAACACGCCGAGCGCATTTCAGCGCGCGCTCGACGCCGGCTACGCAATCGAGTGCGATATTCACATCGCCGCGGACGGCGTGCCGGTGGTGTTTCACGATGATGATCTGGAAAGACTGTGCGGACTGCGTGGCGACGTGCGTGCACGCACTTCGCAGGAATTGGCACAACTGACGGTCGGCGGCACTGCCGACCGGATTCTGTCGCTGCCGCAATTGTTCAAACAGGTCGCGGGCAAGGTGCCGCTGATCATCGAACTGAAGGGCCGCCCCGGCGATGATGACGGTTTTGCCGATGCCGTTGTGGAGTGCCTGGAGAGCTATGACGGGCCGGTAGCGCTGATGAGTTTCGATCATGCGCTTTTGCGCGATCTCAAGGCGAGCGGCGCCAGCTGTCCGCTGGGCCTGACCGCAGAAGGCGTCAAGCCCGAGACATTCTTCGTCCACGAAGAGGCCATGCAACTGGGTCTGAACTTCATATCCTACTGCGTGCACCATCTGCCCAGCGCTTTCGTCGAGGCGCAGCGGGCGCAGGGTGTGCCGATCATCACCTGGACGGTGCGGGATGCCCAAGCCCGTGAAAAGACGAGGACCTATGCCGACCAGATGACTTTCGAGGGCTTTGATCCGGACACCACGGAAGACGCCTGACCTTGTCAATCCGGGCTGCGTTCATAAATTGAAGGCAGAACTGCACCGGGCAAATGCCCTGTAATAGCCATGTGCCGGACGGAGTCGCATGACCACCGAGAATAGTGATTACACGCTGTCGACCGTCGAGGGCATGGCTGCGGTCACCGCGGATGAGTGGAGCCGTCTTGGCGGTGCCTCGCGGGGCTCATCAACTGAATCAAGCGGCTCGCATTCCGAATCCGAAATCGTCTATAACCCTTTCGTCAGCCACGCTTTTATATCATCTCTTGAGGATTCCGGATCTGTCTCCGCGCAGACAGGCTGGCTGCCACGGCATATCGTTTTGCGGGCGCCTGACGGATCGCTTGAAGGCGCCATGCCCGCCTATATCAAGAGCCACTCGATGGGCGAGTATGTGTTTGATCATGCCTGGGCCGACGCGTTCGAACGCGCGGGAGGACGGTATTATCCGAAGCTGCAATGCTCGGCACCGTTCACGCCGGCGACCGGCCCCCGACTGATGGTCAGGCCCGGTCCGGGGGACGAAAGCCGCAGGCGAGCACTGGCGGCCGGCGGGCGATCCTTGTGCACCCAATTGGGTCTGTCCTCCGTGCATGCCACCTTCGTGCCCAAGGGGGAGATTCCGGCCTTCGAGGCCGAGGGCTATCTGCACCGCACCGACCAGCAGTTCCATTTCCAAAATACTGGCTACAAAACCTACGAAGATTTCCTCGACACGCTGGCGTCGCGCAAGCGCAAGCAGTTGAGAAAAGAACGCAAGTCGGCCCTCGAAAACGGCATTACGATCGAATGGCTGACCGGCAGCGATCTGACCGAAAACGTCTGGGATATCTTCTACGAATTCTACATCGACACCGGCGGGCGCAAATGGGGACGCCCCTATCTGACCCGCGAATTCTTCTCGATGATTGGCGAGCGCATGGCCGAGGACGTGCTTCTGGTAATGGCTCGGCGCGAGGGAAGGTTCATCGCAGGCGCGATCAACTTTATCGGTGGCGATTGCCTTTACGGACGGCACTGGGGCTGCGTCGAAGACCATCCATTCCTGCATTTCGAGGTTTGCTATCATCAGGCGATCGATTTCGCCATCGCCAAAGGGCTGGCCCGTGTCGAGGCCGGCGCGCAAGGCGAGCACAAGCTGGCGCGCGGCTATCTGCCGGCAACGACCCATTCAGCTCACTACATCGACCATCCCGGCCTACGCCGCGCTGTCTCCGACTATCTCGAGCGGGAACGGCGCGACGTCGAGCATATCGGTCAGGTACTGAGTGAACATGGGCCGTTCCGCAAGGGCGGAGTCAAGCCGGTCGCTGAAGATGACTGAACCCACGGGGTGCTTGACCCATGCAGCGCACCGGATACAAACGAGCTTGTTCAAGCAAATGGAGACCCGCCCATGACCGCACCCCATTATGACGACAGCAATGTGTTTGCGAAAATCCTGCGCGGTGAATTACCGGCCGAGCGTCTTTACGAGGACGAGCACACCTTGGCGATCATGGACATCATGCCGCGCGGTGACGGCCATTGTCTGGTCATTCCCAAAGCCCCTGCCCGCAACATCTTCGATGTCGAGACAGACAGCCTGGCCCGCGTGATGGAAACCACGCAGGTGATGGCCCGAGCAGTCGTCAAGGCATTTGGCGCCGACGGGGTGACTGTCCAGCAGTTCAATGAGAGTGCAGGCGGCCAGGTGGTGTTTCACCTGCATGTGCATGTGATCCCGCGCTTTGAGGGCGTAGCGATGAAACCGCATACCGGCGCCATGGAAGACGCAGGCGTGCTGAAAGCCAATGCGGAGAAAATCCGTGCGGCGCTGGGCTGAGCTGGCGCCTTGGTTTTAGATCCGGGCGAGCAATTCGGCTTTCTTGGCCTGATATTCCGCATCAGTGAGAATGCCCTTGGCGTGCAGTGCCGCCAGGCGCTCGATCTTTGCAAAAATGTCTGATTCCTCCGCCGATTCCGGTACGGGTGGTTTGGCGGCTTGCAGCTTCTCCGGCTCAACCACCGATGGTTCGACCGGCACAGCGTCCGCGGGTGCAGGTGATGCATCCGCCGTCCGGGTTTCGGCAGCCGCCTTGATAAGCGCGTCAGACAAGGCTGGCGCATTCTTGTCGCTTACAGTTTCATCCCCGGAAGCGCCTGGTTTGCTCAACTCCACCTCACGCAAATCCGACAATTTCACCAGGCCATGCTGGGACGTGAAGCTGAGCGACTGGTCACCGGATTGCTGTTGTGAGAACCCACCGATGCGATGGTCAGCCGTATCATAAACCCGAACCGTGCCATTGCCGGTATCGATTGCCAGCCTCGCAGTGTCAGGAAACCATGCATAGCGCATCTGGTTCTGGGCACCGGTCGAGGACGCATGGCCGAGTTGCTCTGGCCACCAGTTGCCCGACGACCTGCCGGCAACAAAAAGACTGGCAGAGGCGCCCTGGGATTGAGATTGCGAGGACGTCGCCGACGGCCGGTGCAACAGTTCCGACTGGCGCATCAGTTGCGCAACATCGGAACAGATCGCATCCACCTGCGCTTTGAGTGAATTGTTGAACATGTCGCCGACCATGGTCATACCGCCGAGCGACCATTGCCCCATGCCGCCGAGATCGGGATGGTTGAACTGGGCCTGGGTTCCCTGCCCGGCCATCAGCGCCATCAGCACGTGTTCGACAGCTTCCGGACTGACGCCGCGGCGGCTCGCTATTTCTGCAAGGGCCTTGTGTCCGTCCTGGGTCAATTCAGTCACTGGATGCTATCTCCTGCTTGGGGCTGCCTGATAATGATGGCACCGGAGTAAAACATTCAACATTGCTAAATGCATGATGTCCACACCTGATGAACGATTGCAGCTATTGATGAACAGGCAACAAACATCAAAATATCCTGCCTAACGGATCACCATGTCGGCAATCCGGCGGGCGATCTCGGGCGCGAGAATAACGCCGGGATGGCCTGCGGCAAGGAAAAGCCCTTCGACATCGCGGGCGGCGGAAACAAGTGGACGTTCCTTGGCCAGAAACGGGCGCTGGCCGATCTCCACACCAGTTGCACGCGGATTGACGATGGCTGGAAACAGGCGGCGGACCTTGGAGAGAACATCCTGCGCAAGATCCGATTTAGCCCGGTCCTCCGGTCCCTCCTCAACGCTGCTGGCCACGATCAATTCTCCATTTTTCCGGGACCGGATTTCCAAGCCGCCGCCATCAACTATATGGCCCAACCTGCAGCCGTCAGCGCTCAGCGATGTCAGCGCTGCAGGAGACATCGAGATACCGTGCTCCGGCATCACTTCCCCGAGGATTTCCGGGCTTTGCGCACCGGCGGCAACCACCACCTGATCGGCTTCGATGATCCGGTCAGCCAGTCTGACGCCATGGATCCGGCCACCCCTCACCTCAAGACCAAAAACCTTCTGCTCAAAGATGACCTGAGCGCCCGCATTGCATGCGGACCGGAGGAGCAATGTGCAAGCATCCCGCACATCCACTGCTTTCTCGCGCGGAAAATATGCTGCGAGTATTGGCGGATCGGCAATCAGCGGCTCCATCGCGGCAAGTTTTGCGCGTGGAACCAGCCGCATCACGCTGCCTCTGGCTTCATGCCGCTGTGCCCAATCAAGCGTTTCAGCTTCATTCCCGCCCCATACCAGCGCGCCGTTTGACGGCGCGCAGATCCGGCCGCCAAATTCCTCATCAAGGGCCGCGTAGGTGTCGATTGCCTCGAGCCGTAAACGGTACACCCGCTCCGGGATATCCGGATCGCCTGCGGCACAGGTGATCCATCCAAATGACGCAGCACTGACCCCAAGCCCGGGCCCTTCGAACGCATCGATAACGGTTACAATTACGCCTGCGCGGCTCAAACGATGCGCGATGGACGCACCGACGATACCGGCGCCGATGATTATGACGTGGTGCACGCTCAAAATCACGGCTCCCGAATTGGATTGGCGGCAGCGTAGGCGCTCAAGAGGTTGACCGCATGGCAACCTGTGGGTGCAGGTGCGCCTATCTGCCATTTGGCTGCTGGTCAGTTACCGAAATGCCACACAATCGCGGAGGTACAGACCACGGCCGCACGCACCCGCCTTGTTTTTGCGGTATTGCAGGGGCATGAGCAATCCATACTCACATTCATGAGGTAATCATGCAGGCCGCTCTCATCATCATGACGATTCTCGGGTGCGACGACACCGCCACGCAATGCCATTTTGTCGAAATGCTCGACGAGCGCTGGGCCACGGTGCAGGCCTGTGACGCCGGGTCGGAAGACAAGCTCAGGACCTATTCAAACCTCGACTACCCGGTGGTGGTGGCTGTCTGCCAGACTCCGGGTGACACCGGCCTTGCGGATGTGGCGGAAGAAGCGAATTCGCCGCTTTCACCATCACTGGCTCAGGATCAGGTCAGTATTCTCCCGGAAGGTGTTCCGGTGCCGAAAGTCGACATTCCGGAGCCGAGAATGCCTGAGGCACCCGCCCAGAAGCCCTTAGCCGTGGCAAAGCCAGATCCGCACCCCGGAATGACCACCCGCGTGCTGAACCTTGTCAGGGAAGCGCTTCCCGAGACAGCGCGCCTGAAGGCGCTGGTCAGCGAACCGGTGCACGTTGTTTCCGATAGCTATTCCTGGGTGGTGCAGCGGTTCGAGAAATAAGTCAGACCCTGCTCGCCAAGGCGCATCAACCGATGAGAAACTGACCACCGATCAGAAGGCCGACCGCCACCACGATGCCGATCCAGATCCGCTTGCCGCCTATCAGAAAGGCCGCGAAGCCGACAGATACAGCAATCAGGCGCAGTTCCACCGGGACATTGTTCAACTCCCCGGCTGGATAAAGAATCAGCTTGGCGATCACGGCTGCGAGCAACGCGGTGGCGACGGCGCGCACCCAGGTGAGTGCTGCGGAATCCTGCTTGAGCCGGTTGCCGACAAGCACCCCGAGCCATCGCCAGATGTCGGTGGCCAGCCAGCCGGCGATAATGATGAAGACGTAAGGCCACCACCAGGTATCAAAGGTCTCATAGCTGATCATGAGCGCGTACCGCTTTTCCAGAAACGGTCAGCGAAAAACGCCAGGGTGCCACCAACGATACCGGCATAGAGAATGTCAAATTCCGGTGCGACCTGGTGAAACAGCGGCCCCAGCACCAGGCCAACCAACATGGCGATGTGCCCCGCCCGTTCCCGGGTCGAAGCCCAGATTGATGTCAGGAAATAGACCGGCGTAAGAAAAAACAAGGCACCGGCAACCATCGCCGGCAGATTGGCGACCGTCGAATAGATCACCGCAACCAGCATGATGTTGGCAGAGGTAACGGTGATTCCAAAGCCCGCGAAAAACGCCACACGGTGCTCGCGCGGCACATCACGAATCCGCTCCATGGTGAAAACATAGGCCGTGATAGCGATGAAGTGCGAGAGCAGCAGCAACAGCCATGTCGGCGTTTTCTCGGTACGGATTTCAGGGATAAGTGCTGCAACCATCGGCATCAGCCGGATCGACGACAGCGCCACGGTGATGAAGGCCGCAGGCAGCGAGACGCCGGCGAGAATGGAGCCGACCAGCAAGACCTTGGCCGGCAGCGCCCAGATCATGCCGGTCATGAATACGGTTTGCCCGAGCGGGATGCCTGCCTCGACGGCAAAGCCGCAAAATCCGACAAAAGCACTCATCAGAATGATCGCCGGAAGCGAGGCGATGCCGCGCGCGCCTTTGAAAAACCAGTAAGTGCCTGACGGGCCTGAAGAAATACTCATGCGCTTTTGTTAGAGATTTTGCGCGGCGCTGCAAACTGTTTTTGACGCATGGCTGATGCTGCGATTTCCGCATGGCTGCCATGTCAAAATGCAAAACACCCCGGCATGACCGGGGTGTTGCAGATTGAAGAAGACCTGACCGGCCTATTTCTTGCGCGGCACCTTGGGCACCGCGCTTGACGGTTTTTTGGGGGCCGGCTTTTCGGCGACAGCCGTCTCGGCTTCCCCGGAGACATCCGGCTCCGGCTTTTTGGCTTTCGCCGGGCCTTTGCCGGCCGGCGGCTTGCGCGTGGTCTTGGCCGTCGTGGTGCCAGCCTTGGCCTTGGCCGGAGCCTGCTTCTTGGCAGGGACCTTTTCCTTCTTCGGCTTGACCGGGATTTCGGCCGCGATTGCCTCCAGAATCAGACCATTTCTGCCGTCAGCCTTTTCGCCAACCGTCACCTTGACCGTACCGCCATCTTTGAGCTTGCCGAACAGCAGTTCATTGGCGAGCTCCTTCTTGATGTTCTCCTGGATCACCCGGCCCAGAGGCCGCGCGCCCATTCGTTCATCATATCCCTTGTCGGCTAACCAGGCGACAGCGTCTTCTCCGAGATCGAAGGTAACATTGCGCTCGGCCAGCTGGGCTTCAAGCTGCATGACGAACTTCTGCACGACCATGTTGATGACCGACGCCGGCAACGAACCAAACGGGATGATGGCGTCGAGACGGTTGCGGAACTCCGGCGTGAACAGCCGGTTGATCGCTTCCATGTCGTCACCCTCACGCTTGGACGATCCGAAGCCGATGGCCGACCTGGCCGCGTCTGCCGCGCCCGCATTGGTGGTCATGATCAGGATAACGTTGCGGAAATCGATCTTCTTGCCGTTGTGATCAGTCAGCGAGCCGTGATCCATGACCTGCAGCAAGATGTTGAACAGATCAGGGTGAGCCTTTTCGATCTCGTCGAGCAGCAGCACACAGTAAGGGTGCTGGTCGACGCCATCGGTAAGCAGGCCGCCCTGATCGAAGCCGACATAGCCAGGAGGTGCGCCGATCAACCGCGAAACGGTATGACGCTCCATGTATTCGGACATGTCAAAGCGCAGAAGCTCGACACCCAGCGAGGCGGCCAACTGCTTGGCGACTTCGGTCTTGCCGACACCAGTGGGACCGGAGAACAGGTAAGAGCCGATCGGCTTGTCGGGTTCGCGCAGACCGGCACGGGCCAGACGGATCGCCGCAGTCAGTGCATCAATGGCCGTGTCCTGGCCATAGACAACCGAGCGGAGTTCCTTGTCGAGATTGGCGAGAACGGTCGTGTCGTCCTTCGACACTGTCTTGGCCGGAATCCGCGCCATGGTGGCGATGGTGTTTTCGATCTCGATATCGGTGAGGATTTTCTTGCGCTGTTTTTCAGGCAACAGCATTTGCGCCGCACCGGATTCATCGATCACGTCGATTGCCTTGTCGGGCAATTTGCGGTCGGTGATGTAGCGTGCGGAAAGCTCGACGGCGGCCTTGATCGCCTCATCGGTGTATCCGACCTTGTGATACTCCTCAAAATAGGGCTTGAGCCCCTTGAGGATTTCAATCGCATCGGGAATCGTCGGTTCTGCAACATCAATCTTCTGGAACCGGCGCACCAGGGCCCGGTCCTTTTCGAAGAACTGGCGATATTCCTTGTAGGTTGTCGAGCCGATGCAACGGATTGCGCCGGACGACAATGCAGGCTTGAGCAGATTGGACGCGTCCATCGCGCCGCCAGATGTGGCGCCAGCACCGATAACAGTGTGGATTTCATCGATGAACAGCACCGCGCCGGGCAGATCTTCGAGTTCCTTGACCACCTGCTTGAGGCGTTCCTCGAAATCGCCGCGATAGCGGGTTCCGGCCAGAAGCGAGCCCATGTCGAGCGAATAGATCACTGCATCGGACAGCACGTCCGGCACATCGCCCTCGACAATGCGCTTGGCAAGGCCTTCAGCGATGGCAGTCTTGCCGACACCGGGATCACCGACATAGAGCGGATTGTTCTTTGAACGGCGGCAGAGGATCTGGATCGTGCGGTTGACCTCTTCCATGCGCCCGATCAACGGATCGATCCGGCCGGTCTTGGCCTTTTCGTTGAGATTGACGCAATAGGCGCTCAGCGCATCCTGGCCCTTTTTCTTGCCACCCTCTTCGCCGGCGGCGTCAGACTTGGCGGTATCGGGCTCCGGTTCTTCGGCGCCGCGCACCGGTCGGCCTTCTTCGGCACCGGGACGCTTGGCAATGCCGTGCGAGATGAAATTGACCGCGTCATAGCGGGTCATTTCCTGTTCCTGAAGGAAATAGGCGGCGTGGCTTTCGCGCTCGGCGAACATTGCAACAAGCACATTTGCACCGGTGACTTCCTCCCGGCCCGACGACTGGACATGGATTACCGCCCGCTGGATGACGCGCTGAAAGCCCGATGTGGGTTTGGAGTCCTCATCATAGCCGGTGACCAGGTTGCCGAGTTCCTTGTCGACATAGTCGCTCACCGTGCGGCGCAACTGGTCGATATCGACATTGCACGCACCCATGACCGCCGCAGCGTCCGGATCCTCGATCAACGCCAGCAACAAATGCTCAAGCGTGGCATATTCGTGATGCCGCTCATTGGCATAGGTCAGCGCCTGATGGATCGCCTTTTCGAGACTGTTTGAAAAGCTAGGCAATTTCAGGTCCTCATTTCTTTTCCATCACGCATTGCAGCGGATGATGATTTTCACGTGCACAATCCATGACCTGGGTCACTTTGGTTTCAGCCACTTCGTAGGTGAATACACCGCACTCTCCGACGCCGTGATTGTGGACGTGCAGCATGATCCGTGTGGCCTGCTCGCGATCCTTCTGAAAAAAGCGTTCAAGCACATGAATCACAAACTCCATCGGGGTGTAGTCGTCATTCAGCAGCAGGACCCTATACATGCTGGGCTTTTTCACCTGCGGCTTGGTCCGGGTAATGACAAAGGTCCCTCTTTCGGACTCTCCGTCACCGCTTTTCTTGTCCGCCTGCAAGCGTATCAGGTTCATGCTGTCATTCACTCTGGCCAATTCCTGTCATGTGCGCCCATCGCGTTTAAAAACGAAGCACCGGGCATTATCCCTAACTTAATCTTTCCTGCGGCGATTTTAAGCCCCCTTGAGCGTGGATGAAAGAGATTTCCCGCGCGGAGTCAATTCACGAAAAAACCCGGCCGCACTGGTATGCGACCGGGTTATCACAAATTCGCTCATCCGCTGCGCGCAGCGGAGATCAAATAAGGCTTAGGCAGAAACCTTGGCAGCAGCCTTTTCGAAAGGCTTGTAAGCTTCCTTGGCCATATCAGCATAGAGTTCGCTCATCTTGGTGGCCTGGGCAACAAACGTCTCATAGGCGCTCTTGGCGTAGTCAGTCTGAATTTCGATGGCCTTGTCGAGGCTCTTGGCCGAAACCAGCTTCTCGGCAACAGCAGCGCTGTCTTCATAGGACTTCTTGGAATAGTCGGTCGCTTCAGCAGCGATCTGCTGGAAACCCTTGGTCATCGACGAAACCGTGGTCAACATGCTGTCCATGGCTTCTTTGCTCATTTTAGAAGTGCTGTCAAAGTTCATCATTTCGAATGGTCCTGTCATTAGGGAAGTTGATAGCCAATACTTAGGTGCACCGCACAATAATGTCAAGAAATTTGTGCGTTGCACCAAAGTCGCAAGGGCCCGCGTTTTTCAAAATGACACACCGGGTATATGCCAGTTTGCGTCCATTCCGCTCAAAACTCCGGAAAGGAATAATTCATCATAAACGGATTGGTAACTGCGCCTGACTAAGATCGACCACAATGGCTGATCAAGGAGGGCGTCAGTCAGACACCCTTCCGACCTGCCTGTTCATGAGTGAGTAATCGTGTACCAGCGTAAATCCAGTACCATAAACCGGTTTGCCGCCCTTCCCTGCTTCGCGCTCCGCCTGCTTGCCGTTTTCGGCATTGCCATGGCCTTGGGAAGCACTCCGGCTGCCGCCAATCCGAAATATGCGGGCATCGTGATCGACGCCAAGACCGGCAAGACGCTTTATGCTCATGATGCCGACGATTTGCGTTACCCGGCGTCATTGACCAAGATGATGACGCTGTATCTGACGTTCGAGGCGCTGGAACGCGGCAATATCAAGCTCAATACCCGGATCAAGTTTTCCGCCAACGCCGCCAAGGAGCCACCAACCAAGCTTGGCGTCGGCGCTGGCCGGTCGGTCACGGTTGAACAGGTGATCTATTCGCTGGTGACCAAGTCGGCCAATGACGCCTCCACCGCGATTGCCGAACATCTGGGTGGTTCGGAGTCAAAGTTCGCCAGCATGATGACCACCAAGGCTCGCTCGCTTGGCATGTCGCGGACAACATTTTACAACGCCCACGGGTTGCCGAACTCCAAGCAGACGACAACGGCGCGGGACATGGCCACACTCGGCATTGCATTGCGCGAGCATTTTCCACGGCAATACAAATATTTCTCCACCCGCTCGTTTACCTTCGGCAAGACACGGATGGGCAATCACAATCGATTGCTGGGTGTTGTGCGCGGTGTGGATGGCATCAAGACGGGCTACACACGTGCTTCGGGATTCAACCTGGTGTCGTCGGTTATCGACCGCGACCGGTCGATTGTCGCCGTGGTCATGGGCGGGCGTACCGGCGCAAGCCGCAATGCGCAGATGAAGGACCTGATTGCACGCTACTTGCCCAAGGCCTCTACCCGCGGCAACGGCAATCTGATTGCCCGGGGCGCCACGGCAAACATGGCTGTGGCTGTTGCGTCACTTGAGCTCCCCAAGGTTGGCCCGGTGCCATCGCAGCGTCACCAAGCAAACCAACGCCTCGCAATGGCCTACTCCGCCCCCACACCTGAACCTGTGATCGGACGTGAAGCGCTGGTCAACTCGCTGATCGCGCAGAAGGTCGCCATCCCGACGCCGGCTCCGGCAGTCGTGCCACCGATGCCCGTCGAAGTCGCGACCAACGAGGCTGTCGACCCGGTGACCACTGCTTCAACCTCTGCGAGGGACGGATGGATGATCCAGATCGGCGCAATGCCAGACCGCAATGCGGCCATCGAACTTCTGTCACGTGCCCAGAATGCCGGAGGCAGCGCATTGTCGGGAACCGAGCCATTCACCGTGGCTTACGCCAAGAACAACGAACAGCTCTACCGGGCCCGCTTTGGCGGATTTGATGGCCAGGCCGCAGCCACGCGTGCCTGCTCCACACTGAAGAAGAAAGGCTATGCCTGTTGGGCAACAGCCAACTGAACCACAGCGTTTGTTTAGCGCTGCGGCCGGAACAACCAATTCCGGGAACATCCACGTTTTTGTATCGCGTATTCGGGGAATTCAGTCATGTCGACTCAAGAGAACAGCTTTGGCTTCGTTGATCCGGCCAGCAAGAAACGCAGAACCACCCGCATCGGGATGCATCCGCTTCATGAGGCGGCGATGCGCCTCGCGGACCTCGGCTTCACTCGCCCCCGCGCCAAGACCAAGGACCTCGTAGGCCTCCTTCTGTGTCATGGCGCCCGAGCCTGGAGAAGCTCCCAGTCCCGTGTCGTCATCCATGTCAAAGCCGGCACGCCAGTCGGGCGCACGGCGGTCAAGATACGCCTCCAGTAACCCCAGGCTCTCTGGGTCTCGTGCCAGTTCAGAATGCAGCTGCATAAGATCTGGCTCTTCGAGATGATTGAGTTCGCGCCCTTCATAGCTTCCCGCAAGCACGAGGCCGTTCATTTCGCCGGTGTCGAGATCAAGCTCCATTTCGAGCGCTGCCGAGCGGACATAGGATTGTCCGCCGGGCTGGCGAGTGGCGCGGGACGCTCTGCGGGCGCGCGAAAACAATGCGACTGAGAATGCCAGCAGAGGAACACCAACGCTGGCGCGACCGATGACGGTCAATACGGCTCCCAGGCCGGCCGCGGCGACGGGAATCCCGTAGCGGAGCGTATTGGCGAGGGCTGACGGCTTTACGCTGAGCAAGCCGGCCACCAGGGCCAGCAAGATCAAAACTCCACCGAAGAAAACTGCTATCGCACTCATGGACGTTTGGATCCTCCGTCACCCGTTTTTCCGGGCCCGAGTTGCTCAAGCAATAGCCGCGATGCAGATCCACCGGATTTTTCCAGGGCAAGCCGCCCACCTGTCGCGTAGGCAGCAACGGCGCGGAGCAAGGCTGCGAGTTCCGAGGCCGCGTTCTGGTCGAACCGGACATAAGCACCACCGGTAACGCGGGCAATTTCGCGAAAACCAATGGCCGCAGCCGGATCATGGCCTTCATGAAACATGAAACAGGGTACTTTTCGCAGCGCCAGTTCGCCGGCGATCACTGCCAGCTTGTCAATGTCTTCTTCCATCGCGTCGCCGATATAGACCAGCGCGCTGACCGGTTTGGCGCGCGCTTCGTCGGCAACATGGCGCAAGACCCGGCCGATCTGGGTCTGGCCACCGCGGCAGTCGATCCGTGACATCAAGTCGGCAAGTTGCCTTGTGTCATTGACCCAGCGCGATGCCCTGCATTCGCCAAGGCCGCGGAAATAAACCAGCTGAACCGAGAGCGCAGCGGTTTTTTCGACCGCGTCGAACATCTCTGCCTGCAGATTGCAGGCGCTGTCCCATGTCGGTTGACGGCTCATCGTTGCATCAAGCGCAAAGGCCAGACGCCCGGTTCCGGCGGCGGTGGGAACCACTGACTTGGCGGCAGACAAGAAGGCGGCGATTTCGGAGTGGGATGACACTGCAGCACTGTCCGGCAGCGCAGTTGCACCACGCTTGGACAAGGCTTTGTCAGTTCCGGTCTTATCTTTGGCCATGGTTTCCGGGTATCAATTCATCGACAGCTGCATTGAGCATCAATGTGGCGCTTTATCCTGACAACACAAGAGCATGCATCCCAGGTTCGCGTCACAGAAGCCCGAGCCCTGCCAGTTCGCGCTTGAGCTCCGGCGGCAAATCATCCTCACCGGCCCCGCCCGCGCCAAGATCAGGGGGGGCATCCTTGGGGTCGAGATAGCGCCAGCCCTGGAACGGACGGCGCGGTGCCCAGGAGGTTTCGTGCAGAACCGGCTCGAGCACCAGATGGCAGCGGGAAATGCCGTCATCATCGACAAAGGGCCGGATCTCCAGAAGGCGCTGCCGGGCCTGGATGTTGCCCTTGATCACCCAGTAGAGCGAGCCGCCGTCGAGCAATTCCGCTGCTCGCTTGGGAACCATTCGTGTGGTGTGAAACGATTCAGGCTTTTGACCGGCAGCCGTCATCAAGGCCAGACGGCGCTGCATCCAGTCCTGCTGGTCCTCGACGCTTTCAGCGCCGACGCATAATTTGAGTAGATGAAGAGCCATGTGGCGATACTTTGGGTGTTCGGAACCCCGGGTCAACCCGGCAACGCGATTATCCAGGAACCATCCACAGGCTCAGCACTCAACCACGTTGACCGCAAGGCCACCGGTGGAGGTTTCCTTGTAGCGCTCGTTCATGTCGAGACCGGTCTGACGCATGGTCTCGATACAGGCGTCTAGTGGCACAAAGTGCTGACCATCGCCTTTCATCGCCAGCGAGGCGGCCGTCACCGCCTTGACCGCACCCAGCGCATTGCGCTCGATGCAAGGCACCTGAACCAGTCCGCCGACCGGATCACAGGTCATGCCGAGATGATGTTCCAGTGCGATTTCAGCTGCATTTTCAATCTGCTCCGGCGTTCCACCCATGACCGCTGCGAGGCCCGCCGCCGACATCGCCGCAGCGGAGCCGACTTCTCCCTGACAGCCGACCTCGGCGCCCGAGATAGAGGCATTGTGTTTGATGATGCCGCCGACCGCCGCCGCTGTCAGCAGATAATCCCGCACGGCCTGCTGGTCGGCACCGTCGTGAAATTGCAGGACATAACGAATGGTGGCCGGAATGACGCCTGCAGCACCATTTGTCGGCGCTGTGACAACGCGTCCGCCAACGGCGTTCTCTTCATTGACCGCCATGGCGTAGACGCTGAGCCAGTCATTGGCGAGCAGCGGATTGCGGCGGTTCATCCGCCATTCCTCCTGCAACTTGTCAAACAGCATGCGGGCGCGCCGGCGGACCTTGAGGCCACCCGGCATGATGCCCTCGCCTGCCAGGCCCCGGTCGATGCAGCCGCTCATGGCGCTCCAAATCCGATCCAGGCCGGCGTCGAGTTCCTCACCCGACATATGGGTTTCCTCATTGGCCCGCTTCATCTGCGCAATTGTCAGGCCGGACGCTGAAGCCATCTCGAGCATCTGCTTGGCATTTCGGAACGGATAGGGCACCGAATTGTCGACTGCGGCCTTGGTCTTGCTCTTCATGGCTTCAAGTTCGGTGTCGGAGACAACAAAGCCGCCGCCGACCGAATAGTAAATCCGGCGCAGAAGCATCTTTCCGTCCCGGTCGAAGGCGGAAAACGTCATGCCGTTGGCATGGCCGGGCAAGGCCTGCTTCTTGTCAAAAACCAGATCTGCCTTCGGATCGAAATGATACTCGGGATGGCCGGGGGGACTGATCCTGCGGCCTTGCTCGACTTCGGCGATGATCGCATCCATCCGGTCCGGGTCGACCTGGTCGGGCAACTCACCGGTAAGGCCAAGCACCACCGCCCTGCCCGTTCCATGGCCAATGCCGGTAAACGCCAATGAGCCATGCAGGCTGACCTTGATGGTGTCGACTTTCGCACCCACCGGCCGCGGCCAGTCGGGGCCGGCGATCTCGTCGAGAAAACGTACCGCCGCGGACATCGGACCCATGGTGTGGGAACTCGACGGACCGACGCCGATCTTGAAAACGTCAAAGACTGAAAGAAACATGGCTCGGGCAGCTCCGGTGAGAACGGACACTTTACATGCGCGGCCTGGCCCGAACCGTCAATCCACCGACGTTCAATGCCGCTTGAACGACAGTGCTGCGGCCAAATCCAAATGCTTGAAGGCGGACAAAGAAAAGCAGCGCCGACCGCTATGGTCAGGCGCTGCTTTTGTCAGATCATACGTTCGCTCAGATGCCGCCGAAAAGGTAGGCCAGTGCGAGAATTCCTGAAAAACCGATCACTGCGCGGGCGGTAATGCCCCAGCAGGACTTCTGTACGGTCTCGTCCATGATCACTCCGGTAATAGAACTGTCTGTCAGGCCGCGTCGTCCATGCGGACGCGCTCAGCGCAGGACCGGGTGTTTAACGATGTGGTAATCATTTCGCAACTGCAAAAAAGGCAATTCTGTGGCCACATTTTCATATCAGCCCATGCGCATATGCATAGCTGCTCTAAATATCAACAACTTACACCAACGCCCGCAAATTTGGACCCACGTTTTCGCTCTCACTTTGGCCATGGACATGAAAAAATGGTTACCGTGTGGATCGGCAACAGAGGCTTTGCGTCCGGCGGCGCTTCATGTCAAAACCACATCATGACAAACCATGATTATCTGGCAATTGCCTGGTTCGCGCTGTCCTGGACGGTGTTTTCGCTGGCGTCCAATAACCACCTGCCGATCAAACGGGTGAGCCTGACCACTGCGATGAACCAGCACCGCATACGCTGGATGCAAGTGGCGGCGCGGCGCGACCTGAGAATGATCGACACCGCTATTCTGGCGGGGCTACAGAACGGGACCGCGTTCTTTGCCTCGACGACGATCTTTGCCATCGGCGGGTGTTTCGCACTGCTTGGTGCGACCGACCGGGTGTTGGCGATTGCTGACGATCTGCCGATTCCATTGGTTGCCGACCCAGTTGCGTTCGAACTCAAGGTGTTTGGACTGATCGCGATCTTCGCTTACGCGTTTTTCAAATTCGGCTGGTCCTACCGGCTGTTCAACTACACCACGATCCTGTTCGGCGCGATTCCGATGAGAGGTGATCTGCCGGATGATCTGATAGAACTTGATGCCGCTGCCAATCGGGCCGCGTCGCTCAACACCCTGGCCGGACGGCATTTCAACGCCGGGCTCAGGGCCATTTTCCTTGCCATTGGCTATCTCGGCTGGTTTGTCGGACCATTTGTGCTGATGGGCTCAACCACGCTGGTAATTCTGGTGCTGCTCCGGCGGCAGTTCTTCTCCAACGCCCGTACAGCGATCCTCAAGGACACCATCATCCCGTGACGCAGTTTCCATCTTTCAATGCGGAGGCGCTGCGCGCCGCCATTCTTGACCTGCTCAACAGCCGTCCTGAGGGAAAGAGCATTTCTCCGACCGAGGCGGCACGCGCGCTGGCGGGCTCGGATGAACGCCAGTGGAGCCGGTTGATGAAGCCATTGCGCGCCGTCGCCGTCGACATGGCCAAGGCAGGCGAGCTTGAAATTCTGCGCAAGAGCAAGCCTGTGGATGATCCATCGAGCTTCCGTGGGGTCTACCGCCTCGCGCTGCCCGCCAGCAAAGCCACGGACACCGCCACCGCATGAGTTCGGCCACACAGCCAATCAGGACGCCAACGCGGCTGGATCTGGGCCTTATGGTCATGACATCCCTGATCTGGGCCTCAGGCTTCATTGCTATCCGCGTCGCAGTTCCCGAAACCGGGCCGGTATGGCTTGCCGCAATCCGTGTCGGCATCGGCTTTCTCGTGCTTCTGCCTTATGCCATATGGCGCGGCATGGTGTGGCCCGATGGGCGCGGCCAGTGGGCCCTGATTGTCGGCATGGCTTTGTTGAATGTGGTGGTGCCCTTCATCCTGATCGCCTGGGCCGGAAAGACCATCGAAGCCGGCGTGCTGGCGCTGCTGATGGGCACCGGACCGTTTCTGGCGCTTATCGGCAGCCACTTGATGACCGATGACGACCGGCTGACTCCACGCAAACTCGTGTCGGTTCTGCTCGGGTTTTCAGGAATTGTGGTGCTTGTCGGACCCAGCATTTTGACCGGACTGACAGGCGGCCCGCTGATGGCCAAGCTCGCCGCCCTTGCCGCATCGGTCTGCTATGTGATGGCGGGATTGCTGATCAGGCGGATCACCATGCCTCCGGTCCGGCTGGCCTGCCTGGCGCTGGCGATCGGTTCGGCGGCACTTGTTCCGCTGGCCCTGATGATTGAGGGCTTTCCAGCCTATGCGCTGTCGGTTCCCGCCCTGGGAGCGCTGATCTATCTGGGGCTGTTTCCCACCGGAATTGCCTACATAGTGCGGTTCACGCTGATCCGGGCCATCGGCTATTCACGGTTTTCGCTTTCCATCAATCTGGTTCCGGTGTTCGGCGTGGCTCTGGGGGTGATCATTCTGGACGAACCGCTGTCACTCAACCTGATCGCCGCTCTGATGCTGGTACTGGCCGGGCTTTTTGTCAGCCGTGGCGGCCGAAAACCTCAACCGGTTTCTGTTTAATCAGGCTTCGTGGAACGTTTCTGGCAATGCCCCGGAATCCCGTTGCTCAACCGATTCCATTTCTGAGTGATCGGTTCTAGGGTGTGAGTCGGCGGCATCGTCAATGGGTCTCATGGAGAGAGAAGTTTGAGTGATACAACGAGTGATGTGACGCCAACTCAAAAACCTTTACGGCGCATCGATGTGCTCGACCTGGCCCGGGGTTTGGCGTTGTTCGCCATGGCGAGCTACCATTTCTCCTGGGACCTGGAGCTGTTTGGCTATCTCGAGCCTGGCACCACCACTCATGGGCTGTTCAAAGCCTATGCCCGTTCGATCGCCGGTAGTTTTCTGTTCCTGGCCGGCGTCAGCCTGGTGCTCGCCCAGGGCAACGGCATCAAACCAGCCGCTTTCCTGAAGCGCATTGCCATGGTTGCCGGCGCTGCAGCGCTGATCAGCCTGGCGACCTATTTCGCCACGCCGGAAAGCTTTATATATTACGGCATCCTGCACGCGATCGCCGTGTCCAGCCTGATCGGGCTGGCGTTCTTGCGTTTGCCTGTACTGGTCACCTTAATGATCGGCGTGATCTGCATTGCGCTGCCCGTATTTTACCGGAATGAGGCGTTCAACCCGTTCTGGCTTTCCTGGATCGGGCTGTTCACTGTTCCGCCGAAATCCAATGACTTCGTACCGCTGATGCCCTGGCTCGGGCCATTCCTGATCGGGATGGGGTGCACGCGATATGCCATCTCGCACGGACTGACAGAGCGGTTGGCTGCCCTCAAGACAGCCACTACCCCCATTGCCGCCGCTACACGGTTCTGCGGCCGTCACAGTCTTGCCTTTTATCTGCTGCATCAACCGGTGCTGTTGTCATTGGTCTGGGCCGCATCACAGATCAGTCCCGCCACACCAATCAATCCACAGGCTGAGTTTGTCTCAGAGTGTGAAATCGGTTGCGGAGCCAACAACAGCGAGGCATTCTGCAAGCGGTTTTGCGGGTGCGTCACCGACGAATTGCTTTCACTAGAACTGTTCCAGCCCTTTGTTTCGGGCCAAATCACACAGGACTCAGATGCGCGCATTCCTGCCATTGCCGAACAATGCACAGCAACATCGAATTAGAACTAAGTTATTGTAATTAAATATATTTTTTAAATTGCCTAGCAGAATCAGGGAATCCGACTGATGAACGCTTACCGGGAGAGACCGAATTTCATTCCCTGGCCGCCATTGCTGCTTGTGGGGTTTACGCTGACCGCAATCGTATTGAACAATGTGGCCCCTTGGCCGCTGGAATTCCGCGGCACAAGAACGCTCGGTGTTTTGCTGATCGTTCTGGCCCTTGGCATTGACCTATGGGCGATGAGAACCCTGCACGAATCCCAGACCACGATTCTGCCCAATCGCGGTTCAAGCCATCTTGTTGCGCACGGTCCGTTTGGCTACAGCCGCAACCCGATCTATGTCGCAAACATGGTGCTGCTTATCGGAATGGGCTGCTTTTCGCTGAATGTCTGGTTTTTGCTTCTGGCGCTGTTGGACGGCATCATGACGCATTTTCTGGCCATAAAGCGGGAAGAAAGCCATCTGCTGGCCAGGTTCGGATATCAATTCGAAGACTATTGCCGCAAGGTCCGGCGCTGGATCTAGATCCGGGATCAGGTGTTGACGCCGATTTCGGCCAGCCGTGTCAGGCACGATTCCTCGATGTGATCGAGTTCGACCAGCGTTTCCTCAATGTCCCTGCGCTTCTGGCGCAAGTCCTCACGCTTTTCCTCGACTTTGCGCATCAACAACCGCAATTGTCCTGCTTCACCGGGTGGATCCTTGTAGACCTGAATGATTTCGCGGATTTCCGCTATGGTGAAGCCGATGCGGCGACCGCGCAGAATTTCCTGGATCAGCCGCCGGTCGGTGGTTCGGAACAAACGGGTCCGGCCGCGACGTTCAGGCTGGATCAGCCCTTCGTCCTCGTAAAAACGCAAGGTCCGTGTTGAAATCCCAAACTCGCGGGTCAACTCGGTGATGGTGTAATATTTGTCCAATGCGGATCAATCCCGGAAATACTCATGACGACTTACTTTTACGTATAAGTCAAAATCCGCATTATGGCCACCGCGCGCAGGTCACAAATCAGGGGAGTGACAACCACCACCCGGCCAGCCCGAGAAACGCGAAAAAGCCCACGACGTCGGTGACAGTCGTCACAAAGACCGCTGAAGAAATGGCCGGATCGGCGCCAATCTTGTCCAGAAGCAATGGCAACAGGATGCCTGCAAGGGCTGCGGCCAGCATATTGACCACCATCGCCGCCGCAATGATGCCACCAAGTCCGGGACTCGAAAACCATCCACCGGCAACAACGCCGATAATGATGGCAAATAGCACGCCGTTGATGAGTCCGACCGCGGCCTCACGTCTGATAATCCGGCCAGCATTGTAGATATCGAGGTCGCGGGTGGCCAAAGCGCGCACGGTCACGGTCATGGTCTGGGTCCCGGCATTGCCGCCCATCGAGGCGACGATCGGCATCAACACAGCCAGCGCCACCATCTGTTCGATGGTCGCATCGAAAAGGCTGATGACAGCTGACGCCAGAATGGCAGTGCCAAGATTGATCAACAACCAGCTGAAACGCGACCGCACCGTTGACAGGATACTGTCGGAGAGTTCCTCGTCGCCAACACCACCGAGGCGCTTGATGTCTTCCTCGGCTTCTTCGTGAATGACGTCAACCACGTCATCAATTGTCAGGACGCCGACGAGACGCTCGTTCTCGTCAACCACAGCCGCAGAGAGAAGGTCGTACTGCTCGAACAGTTGTGCTGCTTCTTCCTGATCCATTTCGGCATCGATGCGATAGCGCGTTTCGTCCATCACTTCCTCGATACGAACCAGCCGCTTGGTGCGCAGGATCTTGTCGAGAGCGACAGCGCCGACCAGCTTGAAGGTCGGATCAATGACAAAGATCTGGCTGAAACTTTCCGGCAGGTCCTCCTCATCGCGCATGTAGTCGATGGTCTGTCCGACCGTCCAGAACGGTGGTACCGCAACAAACTCGGTCTGCATGCGGCGGCCGGCGGTGTCTTCGGGGTAGTCCAGCGAGCGGCGCAACCTAACCCGTTCGGTAAACGGCAGCGCGGCCAGAATTTCCTTCTGGTCCTCTTCATCAAGGTCTTCGAGAATGTAGACCGCATCATCTGAATCAAGATCGCCGAGAGCTTCGGCAATCCTGGCGTTTGGAAGCGCCTCGATGATATCAAGACGGATGGCCTCGTCGACCTCGGTCAGGGCGGCAAAATCGAAATCATCGCCAAGCAGCGAAACCAGCGCATGGCGTTGCGGGGCGTTGATCGACTCCAGCAGATCGCCAAGCTCGGATTCATGCAGGCGAACCACATGTTCGCGCAGGAACAGGACATCGCGGTCTGCAATCGCGGCGCCGATCGCCGTCAGATAGTCCTGCCGGATCGAGCCGTCATCACCATATATGTCATCCTGATCCATCGCATCCGACGGGAGCGGAGACGCAAGGATGTCTTCGTCGCGGTCAGCGGGTTCGGTCATGGCCAAGGCTCGCGGGCTGGTTTTTGTCGGCCGGGTTCAGCCAACGGGTTTCAGTTCGGATGACGACTACACCATAGTATCTCTGCCATGGGCAACCAAATCGAATCGGCGCAGGGCCAAACAGGATTGACTGTCTAATTCAAGCACGTCCTAAAGGACAGGTGTATTTAACTGTGGAAACATTAGGTCTGTAAGGGTTGGGTGAATTGCTACCGCCGCCGCCGCATGCAAATCTCAACTCGAACAAACATTAGAACGGACTTGGCCATAGCCTTTTCGAGGCTGCGGAGCGGTTTATCTATGTGCTGTTATTCGAGGCAAACAAATGCGGCCCGAAAACAGATATGCCTGCAAGCCCCAAGCTTGCACCAATTTGTTGCCTAAACAGGCAGAACTGGACACCTCGGTGCGAATCATGGCTTTTTATACGACATGTTGTTTTAAAAAAGTAGTTTTGACGCGTGATTTGAGTGTTTCCAACAACTTCTGTCAGGATGATTGCACATGACAGTCTCACATCGCCTTGCAAGTCTTAAGAGAATCCACGATGCCAAAGCATCCGAGGTCATTCGACTGGCGAAAGACGCCAACACCCCTACCCGGCAAAAACAACTGATTTATGGTTGTCTGAACAATATGTGCCGGATATCTGCGATCCTGTATGGCGAATTGTCGGCCGAGCCAGGAAATTATGATCTGCTTGAGGAAGCAGCAGAACTGGACAATGATCTGGTACAGTTGCGCAGCTATGTCGGAAGCCAAATCTCATTGAGAGTTCATACTGCCGCTTGAAGCAGGCCATCCTCGTGTGAACTTGTTTCTGCGCCAACATCCGGTGGCGGTTGGACGCGCGGCGCTGTAGGGCTACAAGCCGGGCAAAGACATTCATAACCAAGCGCTTCCGGATCTGACTGCCGGGATTTAAACCGGCAGGTCTCCGACAAGGATAGCCCGGAAATCGTTGACATTGGTGCCAGTCGGTCCGGTGACGAACAGGCCACCGATTGCGTCGAAGGCGGACCAGGCGTCATTTGCAGCCAGACTGACCAGCGGATCAAGACCCTTTGCCCTCATCTCCCCAGCAGTGGCCGGGCCGGCAAACGCACCGGCGTTGTCTTGTGAACCGTCGATCCCATCCGTATCGGCGGCGAGCGCGGCAATTCCTTCCATACCGTCGATGGCGGAAGCGAGAGACAGGAGAAACTCGGTGTTGCGGCCGCCCTTTCCTTTTCCCCGCAGCGTGACAGTGGTCTCCCCGCCGGACAGAATGACCACTGGCTTGGTGAACGGGCGATCGCGCGCCGCCACTTCCCGGGCGATTGCCGCATGCACCAACCCGACATCACGGGCCTCCCCCTCGACGGCGTCAGACAGAATGGCAGCGCCAACACCAGCGTTCCGTGCCATCTCTGCGGCGGCCTCAAGTGACAACCCGGCCGAGGCGATGACACGGACTTCATTGCGCGCGAAGACCGGATCATCAGGGCGCGGCGGCAAGTCCCTGCCGCTGTCAAAATGCAGCCGGATCTTTTCGGGCAATGCAATGTTGCGCGCAGCGACCATCGAGCGCACTTCAGCCATTGTCAGAGCGTCGGGCACAGTCGGACCGGATGCCACCTGACACGCCTCGTCTCCGGGCACATCGGACACGACAAGCGATACCACCTTTGCCGGCCATGCCGCAGCGGCGAGCCTGCCGCCCTTGATGCGGCTTGCGTGTTTTCTGATCGCGTTCATGACGCCTATCGGCGCGCCGGAAGCAAGCAACACCTGATTGAGTTCCTGTTCATCAGCAAGCGTCAGCCCTTCAGGCGGAGCAGGCAGCAGCGCTGAACCGCCGCCGCAAATGAGGGCAACCACCAGATCGTCCCTTGTCAGGCCCGAAACCGTATCGAACAAGGCCTGGGTGGCTGCAAGCCCAGCCTGATCGGGCACGGGATGGCTTGCTTCCAGAACCTTGATTGTCCTGCAGGGAGCGGCATAGCCGTACCTCGTCACGACGGTGCCCGTGAGAGGACCGTCCCAAAGGTCTTCAAACGCTGCAGCCAGCTGGGCTGCCCCCTTGCCTGCGCCAATGACCACGGTTCGGCCCTTGGGCTTTGCCGGAAGCGCATCCATCAGCGCGCGCCGTGGATCGGCACGCTCGACGGCAGCATGGAACAGGCTCGTCAGGAACTCTTGCTTGCGGGGATCAATCACTCTTACTGCCGTCCATTGTTCGCCATTCCGGCCGTTCTAACGTCTGACTTCCACGCCAGCATCCGCCAACCTCAGGAAGGCGGCATTGGAGACAGTATTTCTGACAGTTTGACCGGCGAAGTCAAACCCGGCGCGCGCAGGATTACCGACGCACGCGGGGAGTGAACCTAATCCGGGTTACTGATAGTCCAGTCACGGTTGTCAGCTCCAAACACTTCATGTCCATCTGCGGTCAGGATCACCGTATCCTCGAGCTTGATATAGCCGCGACTTGGATGCTGCATCGTGGTTTCCACCGACAGCACCATTCCCGGTTCAAAAGGCGTGTCCGAGTCGGATCCCTGATAGGCGACGGGATGGTTTGTCATCAGGAATGGCGCTTCGTGACTGATCAGCCCCATGCCATGGGCAAAGAAATCATTGTGCGCCGCATTTGGCCCGCGCCTGAGTTCGGCCTCGCCCGCTGCAATCATCTCGGCTCCGGTTTTCCCCGGAGCGATATGGGCAAAGGCAGCCTGCTGAACCGCTTCAACCTCGGCCAGAATGTCGTTAAGTTCCGCATCGGGTTCTCCAAGCACACCCATGCGGCAAATATCACCGATGTAACCGTGAAGATTGCCGCCGGAATCAATCGACATCACCTCGCCCTTGTTCCAGTTCTGATCCGACCCTGCACGGATGTGACTGTCGCCCAAAGTCAGAAGGCAATATTCAAACATCAGTTCCCGCGCGGTTTCTTCCTGACGCAGCCGTTCGATGATCTCGTATTTCGATGTCCCCTCGCCTGCGGCTAGAATAGTCGCCTGCATCGAAGCGCTGATCCGCGCGGTCGCCTCGCGCAACAGATCCAGTTCCGGCTTTGACTTGATCATTCTGAGCCGGGTCAGCAACGTGCTTGCATCTGTGAACTTTGCCTGCGGCAGGGCTGTCGCGAGTGCGTCGTAGCCGTCCTTGGGCATGAAGCCAGCTTCAAATCCGATCCTGCCACTGGCAACGCCGCATTTCTGCAGATGCTCGGCCACCGCCTGCATAGTGTCGACCGAACCCCAGTAATCGGGGTGAAACTCAGGCACCCAGAATGGCGCCACCTTGTGTTCGTGGATTTCCATCTTGTTGGCGAAATAGCCAGTCTTTGACGCATCGCCGCGAATATAGACGAAGGCCGGCAGATAGCGGCTCTGGCCGATGGCATCCATCGCCGAGAAGAAGATGAACTGGTAGCCGCCGAGCAGATAGCGGACATTGTGCTTCGAGGTGGCCACAAAGGCATCAAGGTCTGCCGCCTCCATGGCAGAATCCAGTTGTTCAAAGCGATACGGCAGATCTTTCACCGAGGCAGCATGCATGGGCGCGATGTCATTGATCATGATGTTTTCTCCCTGGATCAGGCGTGCGGCGGCGGCACAAGACGGAAATCGGGCAATTCGCGCAGCAACTCCTCTGGCCCGGCAGGACTGTAGACAACGAAAAGCTTCATCGGTTTGTCGCCAGTGTTGAGCGTCGAGTGAAACCGGCTTTCAGGCACAAAGATGGTGCAACCGGCGCGTACCTGCTCGGTGACCGGATTGCCTTGCGTGTCTTCGATCATCTGTTCACCGCTGCCTTCCAGCACGTAGATGATCTCCTCGGCGCCGGGATGGTTGTGGCGGGAATGGCCCTGGCCGGGCGGCACATGCACGACGCCGGCTGAAAACTGCCCAGCGCCGTTGACCGATGGTCCGCAAGTGATCGTCAGATGCCCCCAGTCGAAGGCAAAACGGTCGGCAGCTTCGGGATAGACAAACAGGGTCTCGCTCATGCTCCGGTTCCTTTCAAGTTTGGCAGAGATTTGAAGTTTCGGATCTGGTCGCGGATGGCAGTTTCGGCCGGCAGCCTCTCTGCCGAACTTGCGCCGTAAAAGCCGTGGCAGCCGTTGCAGTGCGCCAGAATGTAGGCTGCATCGTCGGGCATCGATATCGGACCGCCATGGCATAAAATGATGATGTCTTTCCGCACCCCGCGCGCCGCTGCTGCGATCTCGTCGATCTGCCTGACGCAATCATCAAGGCTTTTGGCCGAGGTTGCGCCGATGCTGCCACCGGTTGTGACGCCCATATGCGCCACGATAATATCGGCGCCGGCGCGGGTCATGGCTTCAGCCTCTTCGGCGTTAAAAACATAAGGCGTGGTCAACAAATCAAGCGCGTGTGCCGCAGCGATCATATCGACCTCGAGGCCGTAGCCCATGCCGGTTTCCTCAAAGCTCTGGCGCATCGCCCCGTCAAACAGGCCGATTGTCGGGAAGTTCTGTACACCAGAAAAGCCCATGGTTTTGAGTTCAGCCAGAAACTGCGGCATCAGCACGAAGGGATCGGTGCCGTTGACGCCGGCAAGGACAGGCGTATCGCGAACCACCGGCAGAACTTCAACCGCCATTTCCTTGACGATCTCATTGGCGTTTCCGTAGGCGAGCAACCCTGCAGCGGATCCGCGGCCGGCCATGCGGTAGCGGCCGGAATTGTAAATGATGATCAGATCAATGCCGCCTGCCTCCTCGGCCTTGGCGGAGAGCCCTGTTCCGGCGCCGCCGCCTATGATGGGGCGCCCTTCGGCAACCATGGTGTTGAGACGGCTGAGAATTTCCTTGCGTGAAATCGCGGGCATGTTTGGTTCTTTCAGATGATGGATAAAAAGGTATCGGCAGCGGCTTTGGCGAAGTCCGCGTCATTGATATGCAGCGGCAGGCGCTCGATGCGCCGGCTGGCTGAGGTCTCGAAAGCGGATTCGATTGCAGAAAACAGTGCCTCATCTGCCTCGGGATCGAAGAATGCACCGCCTTCGATGTCGAGTGCAGAAACGCCTTTTTCAGGAATCAGGAACCGCACCGGGCCGTTGCAGGCGCTCAGCTTGCGGCCAATCCATTCACCAATCCGGCGGCACTCTTCCGGCGTGGTGCGCATCAGCGTGACATTCGAATTATGGTGATAGAACCGTCGCCCGGAGAAAGCTGCGGGCACAGTGTCCGGCGCCCAGAAATTGACCATATCCAGAGCACCGGCCGAACCGACATATGGAATGCCTGTCCGCGCAATCGCATCGAAGCGCTCTGGCGTGGCGGGAAGCACACCCCCGACGAGCATGTCGCATACCTCGGTAGTTGTAATGTCGAGCACACCGGTCAGAACGCCATCATCGACAAGTTTTTCCATCGTCCGGCCGCCAACACCGGTGGCATGAAAGACCATGCAATCATAGGCGCCCTTGAGATGCTCGATGGTTGCGGTGACACCTTGCGTTGTCACGCCGAACATCGTCAGACCGATGGATTGCTGCATGCTGGTCTCGCGATAAGGCGTGCGCACCATCCCGGCGATGGCCTGGCCAGCGTTGTGCAAGACCATGCGGCTCAACTGGTTGAGACCGGCAAAATCGGTGACCGAGGGCATCATGATGATATCGGAAATATCGACATAGGGCGCGACATCGCCGGAGGCGAGCGTCGACACCATGATCTTGGGCACGCCATAGGGCAGACCGCGCATGCCCGCAGTGATGATTGATGTTCCGCCGCCACCGCCGATCCCGATCATGCCAGCAATATCTTTGCGGCTGGCGGCAAACAGGGCAAAGGCTACCCCCATCGCGCTGACCGCCGCGCCCCTGTCTTCACCGCCAAGCACCGCGCTGGCGCCGTCTGGATGGCATGCGGCGATTTCATCAGCAGATATATCAACAGTGGTTGCCGGCGTTCGCGTTCCCACATCCACCCGCACGACGGATGTGCCGGTGGCAGCGATTCTGTCCGCCAGATAGGCGAGCTCAGCCCCTTTGGTGTCGGCGGTACCGACCACGAAAACATGTTTCAAAGCGTCCTCCCCAGACGGCAGCGCCCCAGACAGCAGTTCGCCCCGCTCCCGGGCGCCTCCACCGCCGCCTCGCAATCCGTAAAATGACGGTTGCCTATTTTTGAGACGCGCGTATCATATTGATATGAATGTCTCACATCCGTCAACCGAAACTGATATAAGTAGCGAACGCGGTCCCCGTGCCCGCACCCGAAAACTGATGGTCAAAACAGCCAGCCGCCTGATGCAGGCGGGGCTTACTCCGTCGGTGAGTGAGGTCGCCGAAGCCGCCGAAGTCTCGCGCGCCACAGCGTACCGGTATTTCCCAAGCGAGGTGGCGCTGGTTCATGCCGTTGTGGACGAAGCCCTCGGGCCGATCCTGAAATGGAAAGGCAAGTCGCAGAACGCCGAAGAACGTGTCCTCGACCTGTTTGAAAAATCCCTGCCACGCATCGCCGAGTTTGAAGCGACCTTCAAAGCCGCACTCAGATTGTCGCTGGACCAATGGGCCCGGGGACAGGGTGGAACGCTTGGCGAAGAACCCCGGTTCACGCGCGGTCATCGTATGGATTTGCTCTGCGATGCGCTGTCGCCTTTGCGCGGCACCTTGCCGGAGGGAGACTTTGACCGTCTCGCCCAGGCACTTTCGCTGATATTCGGCATCGAGGTTTACACTGTCCTCAAGGACATCTGGGGATTGCCGGCAACGCAATCTTCCGAAGTCGCGAAATGGGCTGCCTGCGCCTTGGTCCGGACCGCAGTCGCCGAGGCGCAAACGCGCCGGGAGGCAAAAACCAACACCTGATCTGGTCTTACCAATCATGAGGCGATCCGCTTTTCGCATGAGGGCGGCTTAACACATAATTTTCCAAGTAAATACGAATTTCCCTATGTTGTATGCCGTTTTTTGTCACCTAGTACGAAAAACAACGACCGACAAGTCCAACGGAAGTGCTTGACCGAAATCATTTTTGGTAATACCAATTCGAAATTAACCGTGACAGTGGAGGGTCACCCAAAACGCCACAGGAGTGAAGCATACCGGCACCGGCCAGGACTCGCGGCAATACAGCCATCGATTCACAAACCGGACCTGCCGGCGACTGACAACCGAATGTGCACCAATGGGAGGAAAACATAATGCGCAATAAACTTATCGGCATTGCCGGGGGCCTAGCTCTGGCTCTGGCCAGCAGCACTTCAGTGCTCGCGCAGGAACTGACAATATTCTGGGCCGAATGGGACCCGGCCAACTATCTTCAGGAACTGGTGAACGAATACGAAGCGGAGACCGGTGTTTCGGTGACCGTGGAAACCACGCCCTGGTCCGACTTCCAGACAAAAGCTTTCACCGAATTCAATGCGCGCGGCTCCGCCTATGACATGATTGTCGGCGACAGCCAGTGGCTCGGCGCCGCTTCGGAAGGCGGCCACTACGTCGATCTGACCGACTTCTTCAATGAGCACAAACTCAGCGAAGTTATGGCTCCAGCGACGGTGAAATACTACGCCGAATATCCTGGCAACTCCGGCAAGTTCTGGGCCGTTCCAGCGGAAGGTGACGCCGTCGGCTGGTCCTATCGCAAGGACTGGTTCGAGGATCCAGCCGAAATGGCGGCTTTCAAGGAGAAATACGGTTACGACCTGGCGCCGCCGGCCGACTGGAAACAGCTCACCGATATCGCCGAGTTCTTCCACCGTCCCGACGAAAACCGCTACGGTATCGCGATCTATACCGACAATTCCTATGACGCGATGGTGATGGGCGTCGAGAACGCGATCTTTTCCTATGGCGCGGATCTGGGCAACTTCGAGACCTACGAAGTGGACGGCTACGTTAACAGCGACAAGGCCGTCGCAGCACTCGAGAATTACAAGAAGCTTTACAGCTACACACCTCCGGGCTGGGCCAAGACCTTCTTCGTAGAAAACAACCAGGCGATCACCGAAGGCCTTGTGGCCATGTCGATGAATTATTTCGCCTTCTTCCCGGCCCTGCTGAACGAGGCCTCCAACCCGCATGCCGCCAATACCGGCTTCTTTGCCAACCCGGCAGGACCTGATGGCGACCAGTTCGCGGCACTTGGTGGCCAGGGCATTTCCATCGTCAAATATTCCGAAAATCAGGAAGAGGCGATGAAGTTCCTGGAATGGTTCATCAAGGACGAAACCCAGAAGCGCTGGGCCGAACTGGGTGGTTATACCGCGAGTTCTGCGGTGCTGAAGTCCGATGAATTCCGCAACGCGACGCCTTACAACGAGGCGTTCTACCAGACCATGTTCAAGGTCAAGGACTTCTGGGCAGTGCCCGAATTTGCGGAACTTCTGACATCGGCCAACCAGCGTCTGTACCCCTTCATCGTGGGCAACGAAGGTACGGCAAAGGACACCCTCGATGCATTGGCATCGGATTGGGAAGCTACCTTCAAGAAGTACGGCCGGACGAAGTAATTTCCGACCGGTAACGCGATACTCCGAGGGGCGCTGCGGCGCCCCTTCATTCCCCAACCATTCGAAGCGCAAGGAAGCTAACCCGTGGCGTCCCAAGTCATGACCAATCTCGACCCGAATTCGCGCGCCGCCGCGAAAGGGTTGAGTGACCTGACCATCCGCAACCTGTTCATCATTCCGACAATTGCGTTTCTGATCATCTTCAACATTTTCCCGCTGCTTTATTCGCTGGCCTATTCGTTCACCGATTTCAGGGCGTCGACCAGAGCACCGGCAAATTTCGTCGGCCTGCAGAACTACCGTGACCTGCTCAGCGACCCGTTCATCTGGAGCAATTTTTCGATCACGGCCAAATATGTGCTGATTTCGGTGACCGGCCAGGTAATCGTTGGCTTCGGTCTTGCGATGCTGCTCAACCGGTCGATCCCCGCCAAAGGGCTGATCACCACGTTGTTGCTGTTGCCGATGATGCTGTCGATGGCGGTTGTCGGGTTGTTCTGGAAACTGCTGTACGATCCGAATTTCGGCATCATCAATTATTTCCTTGGCCTCGATAAGTTCGAGTGGCTGGCCGATCCGGACATGGCGCTGTATGCGATCGCGATTGTCGACATCTGGATGTGGGCGCCGTTTGTCATGCTGCTATCGCTGGCCGGCCTCTCCGCGGTGCCAAAACACCTTTACGAGGCGGCCGAGATCGATCGTGCTTCAGGCATGTACACTTTCTTCCGCATTACCCTGCCCCTGGTCGCACCGATCCTGATGATCGCCATCATCTTTCGCACGATGGAGGCCTTCAAGACCTTCGATCTGGCTTATGTATTGTCCTCACAACCGACGACCGAACTGATCGCGATCCGTCTTTACAAGATGGCGTTTCAGGAATGGCAGACCGGCATGTCCTCGGCGTTTGCCTACATCGTGCTGATAATGGTGGTCGCAATTACCAATATCTATGTGAAATACCTCAACAAAGTGAAGGCACGCTAATATGGCTGGCGTACGCACAACCCGGGAAATATTTACAAACCGGATAGCGATCGTCGCGGTATTCGTCGCGCTCGCAATCATGTTGACCCCGATCTACTGGATCGCGGCGACCTCGTTCAAACCACGCAATCTGGCGACCACGATACCGCCTACGGTGATGTTCGAACCAACGGTATCGCCTTTCGTCAAGCTGTTCACCAAGCGGTCGCAACTGCGCGACCAGCCCAGCGCGGAAGAATATGCAGCCGCGCCCTGGTGGGAACAGATGGTGTTTGACGGCGGCGAAAAGGTTGTACGCAACGGCAAGACCGGCGAAGTCAAATCTTCAGGTTATGGCGACCGTTTCACCAATTCGCTGATCATCTCGATCATATCGACCGTCCTGGCGGTCTCGATGGGCACGCTGACAGCCTACGGGTTCAGCCGATTCAAGGTGGCTGGCGAGGACGACTGGCTATTTTTCATTCTGTCCACCCGAATGTTGCCGCCGGTGGTGGTGGCGATCCCGATGTTCCTGATGTACCGGGTGGTGGGCCTCAACGACACGCATCTCGGGCTGATCATCCTCTATACCGCATTCAACCTGAGCTTTGCGGTGTGGATCATGAAAGGCTTCATCGACGAGATCCCTCGCGAGTATGAAGAAGCGGCGCTGGTCGACGGCTACACACGGATGCAGGCGTTCTTCAAGGTGGTTCTTCCCGAAGCGCTGACCGGCATGGCGGCCACCGCGGTTTTCTGTTTCATCACCGCGTGGAATGAATACGCCTTCGCGCTGATCATGACCAACCGCAATGCCCAGACGGCGCCACCCTATATTCCGTCGCAGGTCGGCAGTGGACTGCCTGACTGGACCGTGATCGCCGCAGGCACATTGCTGTTCCTGATCCCTGTCGCCATCTTCACCTTCCTTCTGCGCAACCATCTGCTGCGCGGCATGTCCTTCGGAGCGATCCGCAAATGAGTTTTCGCAGTACCAACCAGCGCATCCTTGCGCCCGCCGCTCAGGGTCTGATGATCTTCGGCATCATCTCGCTTTGCCAGCCCTGGAGCCTGATCCTGCATCAATATGGCGTCACGCTGACGCTGTTCGGGCTCATCGCCTTCATGATCACCTCGAAGATCGCACCCGATCCGGAACCTGAGGAGAGCTTTGTCGACGAGTCTCTCGATGCTCTGGAAATCAACGAGAGCACCGGCAAGACCGGCTCCGGCATTGCGGGGACCAACTGATGGCCCAGATTGATATCCGCAATGTGCAAAAGTTCTTCGGCCATCACCAGGTGCTCAAGAATTTGGACCTGACCATTGAAGACGGCGAATTCGTTGTCATGCTGGGTCAGTCCGGCGGTGGAAAGACCACAGCGCTCAGGGCGATTGCCGGGCTTGAGACAGTGACTTCCGGGCAAATCCTGATCAACGGCACGGAAGTGCAGGACCGCAAGGCGGCTGACCGCGATATTGCCTTCGTGTTCCAGTCGTTCTCACTTTACCCGCACATGACCGTGCGTGAAAACATCGCCTTCCCGTTACGAGCGGTGCGGATGAATGCATCCGAACGCGAAAAAGCGGTCAACGAGGTGGCTGAAACGCTGCAGATCACGGAACATCTGAACCGGAAACCCTCGGCGCTGTCTGGCGGCGACATGCAGCGGGTGGCGATCGGCAGGGCGCTGGTCCGCCGACCGCAGGCGTTGCTGATGGACGAACCGCTGGGCGTGCTTGACTCCAAGCTGCGCGAGCAGATGCGGGCAGAGATCAAACGGCTGCACATCGCCCGCGGGTCGACTTCGGTCTATGTCACTCACGACCAGATCGAGGCGATGAGCCTGGCCGACCGCATCGTCATCCTGCATGACGGCGTGCTGCAACAGGTGGGGCCGCCGGACGAAGTGTACCTGCACCCGAAAAACCTGTTCGTGGCAAAATTCGTGGGCTCGCCGGTGATGAACGTCACCCCGGTGCGAATCAACGCCAATAGGGTGACAATGAATGGCGCAGAAGCGGGGTTTGAATTTCCCGAAACCGCGCTCAGCAATCTGCGAAACGTGAATTCCGATCTGTCGCTGGGTATCCGACCCGAAGCAGTGCTGCTCAAGCACGAGAAAACCGAAGGTTTTGTGGAAGTGGAGACAACCAACATCGAACCTCTAGGCAGCCATGATATCGTCGATGTGCGGCTTGGCGGCACATCGCTGCGTGCCCGCACAGCCAGCGGATTCGTCGCCGGCGAAGGGCAGCGTGTCTGGGTCGGCCTCGACCCGTCGCAAGCGCATTTCTTTGACACGACCAGCGGGCTCAACCTGCGGGGAGCGAACTGATGGCCAATATCACATTACAGGGCATCTCCAAGAAGTTCGGATCCAACACTGCCTTGCGCGAGCTTGATCTCGAAATCAAGGACGGCGAATTCTTCGTGCTGCTGGGACAAACCGGCGCCGGCAAGACGACCACCTTGCGGGTGATTGCCGGACTTGAAAAACCCGATTCGGGCAGAGTGCTAATTGATGGCCAAGACGCCACCGCATGGAACGCGGCCGAGCGCGACGTGGCGCTGGTGCTGCAGCAATATTCGCTCTATCCGCGGCTGACCGTGCGCGGAAATCTTGAATTTCCGCTGAAATCGCGTACCCAGAATTTTAGCGCTGAACAGATCAAGGAACGCGTGGACCGCGTCGCCGAAACACTTCAGATTACCCGCCTGCTTGACCGCAAGGTCGAGCGCCTGTCGGGCGGCGAAATGCAACGCGTCTCCATAGGCAGGGCGATCGTGCGCGAGCCCCGCGTGTTCCTGATGGATGAGCCGCTGTCGGCGCTCGATGCCAATTTGCGCGACGTGCTGCGGGTGGAACTCAAGAAGCTGCACAATGATCTCGGCGCCACTTTCGTGTTCGTTACCCACGATCAGGTCGAGGCAATGTCGATGGGTGACAAGGTCGGCGTGCTCAACCATGGCAAGCTGGTGCAGGTCGGCACCCCGACGGAAATTTACAGCAAGCCGCGCAACACCTTTGTCGCGCGGTCGGTCGGCACACCGCCGATGAACCTGCTGGACGGAACCTTGCAAGGTGGCAGTGCAGTGCTTGACGCCGGCAAGTTCAGCCTGCCCGTCTCCACACCGCATGGGCAGAACGGCGGCAGAGTGAGCTTCGGCATCAGGCCAGAAGATGTGGTGCTTGACGACAATGGACCGGCGTCGGGCCGTGTGTTCGATATCGAGAACCATGGCGTGATCAAAATCCTGACGCTGGATATCGACGGCACGCATCTGCACGCCACCGTGTCGGCGCAAACGAAGGTCCGGATAGACGAGGTCGTGAAGTTCAGTTGGAAGCCTGAGAAGGTCCTGTCTTTCGATCCGTCGACCGGACGCAATCTTGGCCTGGATTGATTCGACGTTGCATCATTCCAAAGTGGCACAGCGGCCTTACAGCGCCGCGCATCCTATAGGATGCGCAAAGGACGCTGTAACACTTTGAAATTATGCATGTACGTTATCGCTCAAATGAATCCATTTGAACGCGACATGCATTAGTGCATCCAATTGGATCCACGGCGCTTTCGGGATTGCTATTGAGCCCCCTCCCAGGGCTGGAGCGGTTCGCGTGAGATTTAATCTCGGGTGAACCGCTCTTGAATCAAATCAATCGCTTAGCTAATAAAGCAGACTATGCTAATTAAGCATTCTCTATATATTATTGTTTTTATTGAATTATATTTCATTCCAATGAAAATGACTTGAATTACCGATTATTCAGATATGACGTTCAATCCGCTGATTTTAAAGCAAAAACGAGTTCTCTCAAGTTCACTATTAACCGCCAAAGCGGGCATGATACTTCGCCCACGCTGCCGGATTGCAAAAATTGAGCGGCTTCTGGCCCGAGAGAATTCGCCGTGTTTCCATCACCACGCCCTGCCCCATGCGCAGCATGCTTTCCTCGGTGATACCGGCCATGTGAGGTGTCAGAATGACGTTGCGCATTGACAGGAAAGGATGCTCGCCGGGCAAAGGCTGCTGGTCAAAAACGTCCAGCACCGCTCCGCCGATTGAACCCGATCCAAGTGCATCAATGAGCGCCTGTTCTTTGATCACCGGACCGCGGGCAACATTGACGAGGATAGCTCCCGGTTGCATCAGCGCCAATTCGCCGGCTCCGATCATTCCGCGAGTCTTGTCATTGAGCGGACAGGCCAGAACAACGACGTCGCAATTCGACAGTACATCGTTCAACTCAGCAGCCTGTGCGCCTTCGGGCAGGTCGTCAGGTCTGCTGGTGACAGCAAGGACTTTCATACCGAAGCCTGCATGCGCGATCCGGAACAATGCATTTCCGACATTCCCCATGCCGATAATGCCGATTGTCCGGCCGCTCAGTTCACGCCCATGATCCGAATGCGCCCGCGCCACAGCCCAGCCAGACGACTTGAGATCAGCACTCACAGCCGGATAGCGGCGCAACAGCGCCAGAGACGACCAGATACAATGTTCAGCCACGGTGACGGCATTCACACCGGGCACATTGGCCACCAGAACGCCCGCGTCCGTGGCGGCATCGAGCGGGATCATGTCCAGCCCTGCCCCGTGCCTGACAGCCGCCCTAAGGGCTTTTCCCCGGAGGAAAACCTCAGGTGGGATCTGTGCCCGCACCACGATGATCGATGCACCGGCGCTTTCGGCAAGGATCGCCGAAGGCGAAGGTTCGTTGGCGATAACCAGAGTTCCAAAGGTCCGTAGCTCGGCAGTCACATCGGGATGAAGCGGATGAGTGGAAAAAATCAGGTCAGCCATCACATTCCCCGGAATCGAAAAGCGGCGTTCAGACGTGCGCCGGCGGTAAATCCGCGGCTTGTGACGCCTGATCGCCATTGGTGTCGAGAATTTCGGTCCAGTAGCTCTGTGCGCGCCCCAGATGCGTGTTCATCAAAGCCTGCGCCAGAATGCTGTCGCGACGCGACAGCGCGTCGAAAATCTGCTTGTGCTCATTGTGCGATTTGATGTTGCGTTCTGTCTTGCCGAAATAGATCGGAAGGCGCTGTTCGCTGGCGGCATAAAAGCTTTCGCAAATCTTGTAAAACATCTCGTTCTGGGTGGCACGAACGATTTCGAGATGGAATTCGCCGTCGAGACGATGCAGGCCAAGACCGGCTGCGATCTGCTTTTCCGAGCGGTCCAGAATATCGCTCAGCCGCTCGAGATTTTCCCCGGTTGCGCGCTGTGCCGCCAATTCCGCCGCCTTGATTTCGTGGATTTTGCGCAATTCGACAGCTTCAAAGATCTGACGTGGCTTCAGTTGCACGCCAGCGCGCGCAAGCAGCGCCATCGAACTCAGACCGGCAGCATCCATGGTCAGATAAATACCGGATTTGGCACGCCGTTCAATCAGTTGCAGGGCTTCGAGAATAGCCAACGATTCACGCACCTGGCCGCGGCTGACCGCAAAATGCTCCGCAAGTTCCCGCTCCGAGGGCGCCTTGTCACCATTGGCGCTGGCCATTTTGACTATATAGGCCACGAGGCCGGGGAGGAATTCGCTTGCGGTATTGTTCATATGGGTTTGGCATATTTCTGCAAAATGGCTTCGTTCATTGTGAAGCCGAGGCCCGGCTTTTCGGGAAACTCGATCATCCCGTCCCGCGCTTCGACTGTGTCGTCAACGATATCATGTATCATCGGGTTGGCGCCAAGGGAAAACTCGATCGTGAAACTTGCCGGTGACGCCGCACAGACGTGCAATCCAGCAAAGAAGCATGGAGCCCCCGCCCATAAATGCGGCGCCAAGCGCAGATTGAACGCCGATGCGATGGTGCCGATGCGCATGGCTTCGGTGATTCCGCCACAAAAAGCAGGATCTGGCTGGAAAATATCGGCAGCGCGCATGACTGCGAGATCGCGGAAGGCGTAACGCGTCGCCTCGCTTTCGCCAGTTGCAACCGGCACCGAAATCGAGGCACGCACTTCTGCAATGCCAGCCTTGTCGTCAGCGATGATCGGCTCTTCGAACCATGCCAGATCGCAGTCCGCGACGAGGTGCGCGAAACGCTTCGCGCCAGCGACCGTGTAGGTGCCATGTGCGTCAACGGCCAGTTCGATGTCCGGGCCGAGCGCCTTGCGGGCGGCCTTGACCCGCATCGCGGAGACATGGGGCGACGCATCCATCGCGCCAACCCGCATCTTGACCGCACGGAAACCGGCGGTATCGATGTAGGACTGCAATTGTTCGCCGATCTTGTCGGCGCCTGCCCATCCGCCAGAGGCATAGGCCTGCATCCGGTCGGCCTTGCGGCCACCCAGAAGCTTCCAGACCGGCTTTCCATCGGCCTTGCCGAGAATGTCCCACAAGGCGATGTCGATTGCGCTGATGGCGGAAACCGTCAGTCCACGCCGCGCCATTTCCGGCATGGCATGACCTGCCATCGCCGCCTTCTGAGAGCGGACACCATTGTAGAGATCCTCCCAGATGAAAGAGATGTCTGCCGGATCGCGCCCGATGATGCGTGGCCCGAAATCCTCGTTGAGAATGCGGACCAGCGTTGCGTAGTCGCCGGCGCTACCAGCGGCATTCTTTCCTTCGCCCCAGCCGACGACCCCGTCATCCGTCTCGATGCGCAAAATCGCCGCGTCAAACGTTCGCAAGGTTCCGAAGTCGCTTGTGTGCTGCCGCGATTGTTCGATCGGGATCTGAATCCACCGCGCCTGGACGGATTTGATTTTCATGACAGGGCCCCTCGCCCCCCGGCGGCGGAACAAGCCGCCCCGGTGGAACGCCTTTTCGGATTACTTGATCAGCGGCAGAAGCGTTTCTGCCGTTATGCGCATCTGGTCCGAATAGAACTTTTCGGTCAGCACGCTTGAACCGTGATCCTGGATGAACTTCAGCTGTTCCGGCGAAATATCCACCGGGTCGCGTTCCACCATATCGGGGTAGATCGCGGCGGGCGTACGGTCGACGGGTGCGACGAACTCGTTGGTGAGTGCGCCATCATAACCGATCTCTTTCAGTGTTTCGACGATCTTGGGCCAGTTGAGGTGGCCGAGGCCCGCGGCAAAGCGGTTGTTGTCGGCAACATGAAAGTCGAACAGCCGTTTACCGGCCAGACGGATGGCGTCATAGATGTCCGATTCTTCCATATTGAGATGGTAAGCATCAAGACATACGCCGCAATCAGGATGCACCGCGTCGGCGAGAGCCAACGCCTGAGCCGCGCGGTTAAAGATGTAGGTTTCGAAGCGGTTGAGTGGCTCGATGCCGATCTTGACACCGACCTTCTGGGAATGAGCAAAACACTCCTTGGTCGCATCAACCAGCCAGGCCCATTCCTCTTCCTCTGTGGCATCAGGCTGCACCTTGCCGACTGTCGCAGGCACAAGTGTGATCACCTCACCTTCCAGTTCGCTGACCATGGTCAACACGCTTTTAACGTAATCGACCGTCCGGGCCCGCTGCCCTTCATCCTTGGCGGCGAGGTTGCGTTCGCCCAGGGTCAGCGTTACCGCGCCCCAGCAGCGAATGCCGTGCTCCTTGAGAAGCGCCCGGGTTTCCTTGGTGTCGTACTGCGTCGGCTCGCCCGAAATCTCAATGCTTTCATAGCCGAATTGCTTGATCCGGCGAAGCGTGACTTCGAGCGGCTCGGCGCGCATCCAGTTGTGGGTCGACAGGTGCATGATAATCCTCCCTTGCAGCAGGGCTCCACAACCCCGCTACCCGTTTTAAATGTTCATTCTGGTTAGACCAATTAATCCCAATTCTAAATCTAATCAAGCCTGTGATTTTCATTTTTCAGATGATATCGCCTATATTGCTGTCAATTTGGGACTTGCGTACAGATAATAAACATGATGACGTTATCTCGTTCGGTATTTTGGTATTACCAGATTAACGAAAGCCAGATTGACTGAATTGGGAGGTGGCGATGAAGATCGGTATGAACATGTTCTTGTGGACCACGCATGTCGGTCTTGAGCACGAAGCACTGCTGCGCGACATAAAGTCGACCGGTTTTGACGGTGTGGAAGTTCCGGTGTTCGAGGGCGACACCACCCATTACAAAGAGATCGCTTCCATGCTTGACGACATAGGGTTGGAGCGCACGGCAGTATCGGCGATGGGCGATCCATCAATGAACCTGATCGGCAATGCCACTGCCCGAGCCAAAGGCGTCGACTACATGCGCGCTGCGCTGGATAAATCCCACGCCCTTGGTGCGAAACTTATCTGCGGCCCGCTGCATTCGACACTGGGGCATTTTTCCGGTGAAGGACCGACTGAACAGGAGTTTGCCAGTTCCGTCTCATCGCAGCGCCTGATCGGTGAGCACGCTGCCGATCTTGGCATCACCGTGGCACTTGAGGCGCTGAATCGCTTCGAATGCTATCTGATCAATACCATGGACGCTCTGGCAACACATCTGGCTGATGTCGATCATCCAAACATTCGCGCGATGTACGACACGTTCCACGCCAATATCGAAGAAACCGATCCTATCGGCGCGTTGACCCGCAATGCCGGCAGCGTTGCCCATATCCATATTTCAGAAAATGATCGCGGAGTTCCTGGGCGAGGCAACATTCCCTGGCAAGAAACCTATTCAGCGATCCGCAATATCGGATATGACGGATGGCTGACAATCGAGAGCTTCGGCCGCGGGCTGCCGGATCTCGCAGCGGCCACCAAAGTGTGGAGAGATTTTGCCGAAAGCCCGGAGGCAGTGTATCGCGAAGGCTACAAACACATTGCCGGTTCGCTGAGGGGCCACTGAGGAAACAAGCCCGAGCAATGAACAGGAAAGCTGGCAGTCAGTTAACCGTTATCGCCAGCTACAATCCGGACCCTGTCTCTGGCCCAGCCGGAGATTGCATATATAACAAGCCGCTAGCGGCGGAACCGAACAGAATTCTGGAGGAGAGATCAATGAAGACCATCAAGGGCCCGGCACTGTTTCTGGCGCAATTCGCTGGCGACGAGGCACCGTTCAATTCCTGGGACTCAATCACCAAGTGGGCAGCCGACTGCGGCTACAAGGGCGTTCAGGTTCCCAGCTGGGATGGGCGTCTGATCGATCTGAAAAGGGCATCATCGTCAAAGGATTACTGCGACGAATTCAAGGGCGTGGCGCGAGAGAACGGTGTGGAAGTCACCGAATTGTCGACGCACCTGCAAGGCCAGCTCGTCGCCGTGCATCCAGCCTATGACGAGGCCTTTGACGGGTTCGCCGCACCGGAAGTGCGCGGCAATCCGAAAGCGCGGCAGGAATGGGCTGTCGACCAGGTGAGGATGGCTCTGTCTGCCTCTCGGCATATGGGCATCAGCGAGATGGCAAGCTTTTCCGGCGCGCTTGCCTGGCCGTATATCTATCCGTGGCCGCAGCGGCCTGCCGGTCTGGTAGAGACAGCCTTTGACGAACTGGCCAAGCGTTGGCGCCCGATCCTCGACCATGCAGAAGAGTGCGGCGTCGACATTTGCTACGAGATCCATCCGGGCGAAGATCTGCATGACGGCGTCACCTTCGAGATGTTTCTCGAACGCGTCGGCAATCATGCCCGCTGCAACATGCTCTACGATCCGTCGCATTATCTGCTGCAGTGTCTCGACTACATCGACAACATCGACATCTACAAAGACCGGATCAAGATGTTCCACGTCAAGGACGCGGAGTTCAATCCGACCGGCCGGCAGGGCGTCTATTCAGGTTACCAGCCCTGGGTGGACCGGGCCGGACGGTTCCGCTCGCTCGGCGATGGACAGATCGATTTCGGCGCAATCTTCTCGAAGATGGCAGCCAATGATTTTGACGGCTGGGCAGTGGTCGAATGGGAATGCTGCCTGAAGCATCCTGAAGACGGCGCCCGCGAAGGCGCACAGTTTGTCTCAGACCACATCATCCGGGTGACTGAGCGGGCCTTTGACGATTTCGCCGATGGCGGCACCGATGAGGCCGCCAACCGCCGCATGCTCGGCATTTCCTGAGCGGGAGGGACAACAATGACGATCGAAGGCTCTAACAGCACCGCCTCGCGCCGTATCCGTCTCGGCATGGTCGGCGGCGGACGCGACGCTTTTATCGGCGGTGTTCACCGCATCGCCTCGCGCATCGACGACCACTATGAGCTGGTCGCCGGGGCGTTTTCATCGACGCCGGAGAAATCCAGGGCTTCTGCCGCCGATCTCGGCGTTGCCGAGGATCGCGCCTATGGCGATTATGTGGAAATGGCCAAGCGGGAAGCGCGGCTGAAAAATGGCATTGAGGCAGTGTCGATTGTCACACCGAACCACATGCACTTTCCGGTGGCGCGTGAATTTCTCAAGCGCGGCATTCATGTGATCTGCGACAAGCCGCTGACCTCGACGCTTGCCGATGCGCGCAAGCTGGCCAAGGCTGCGGAAGCTTCTGGCGCGTTGTTCGTGCTGACGCACAATTACACCGGTTATCCAATGATGCGGCAGGCGCGCGAGATGATCGCACTGGGAGAGATCGGCAAGATCAGGCTGGTGCAGGTTGAATATGCCCAGGACTGGCTGTCAGAAAATCTCGAGCAGACCGGGCAGAAGCAGGCGGGATGGCGCACAGATCCGGCGCGATCCGGTGTTGGCGGCTCGACCGGTGACATCGGCACCCATGCCTTCAATCTGGCGAGTTTCGTGTCGGGGCTTGAGCTCGATCAGCTTTGCGCCGATCTCGACAGCTTCGTCGAAGGCCGGCAAGTGGACGACAACGGCCATGTGCTGATGCGGTTTTCCGGGGGGGCCAAAGGCATGCTGTGGTGCAGTCAGGTGGCGCCAGGCAACGAGAACGCACTGAAACTGCGCATCTACGGCGACAAGGGCGGGCTGGAGTGGGCGCAGGAAGATCCGAACTACCTTTGGCATACGCCTCTGGGGCAGCCGAAGCGGCTGCTGACCCGCAACGGTGCAGGTGCTACTGCCGCCGGACAACGGGTCAGCCGCATACCTGGCGGGCATCCGGAAGGCTATCTTGAAGGATTTGCCAATATATACTCGGAAGCGGCAGAAGCCATTGTCGCCCGCCGCACAGGCAAACCAACGCCTGACGGGGTGATGTTCCCCGGCATCGAAGAAGGACTGGCAGGTGTCGCGTTCGTGACGGCTTGCGTCGAATCGTCCCGGCGCGGGGCTGCCTGGGTAAAATTCGACACCTACATGAAGCGCTGATGCCGTTTCAGGCTGAGCGGCAATTGAGGCTTCCCGGGCATTGTTGAACCGACGTGGATTATCGTCCAGGACCGCTTTCAGGTCTATCGGACTTAGCCGCTAACGCGTTCACAGGGAATCAATCCATGTGAACGCGTTTGTTCTATCTGCCGGGAAATGACTTGTTGACCAGCGGCCTGGAGGTTTCGTCCGGGCCGTAATCGCTTTCGCCTTCAATGGCGAGAAGTTCCTGCAGCTTGACGCGCGCCCGGTTGACACGGCTTTTGATGGTGCCGACTGCAACGCCTGCTATCTCTGCAGCTTCTTCATAGGAAAAGCCCGAGGCGCCGATCAGCACGATGGCTTCACGCTGGTCGTCAGGCAAACTGTCGAGCGCGACCTTGAAGTCCGCCAAGTCAAGTTTGCCGTATTGTTCGGGATGGGTGGCCAGATTGCCGGCAAAGACACCATCCGGATCGGGAAGCTCGCGCCCTTTGCGCCGCATCTGGCTGTAGAACTCGTTGCGCAGAATGGTGAAGAGCCAGGCTCGCATGCTTGTTCCGGGCTGGAAACTTTCCTGCTTGCCCCAAGCCTTCATAACGGTTTCCTGCACCAGGTCATCAGCCTTGTCGTGGCGACGCGCCAGCGAAACCGCAAATGCGCGCAGGCTCGGCAAAACAGCAAGCATTTCGCGCTTGAAGTTGAACGGAGCGGGCGCGTCTGTGGGGATAGTCTCGGGCGTACCCATATTAATTTGAGCCATTGGAACCACCGGAGCGTTCTGCCTCATCCAGTTTCTCAAGAAGACTCAGGAGGTTGTCCGGAATCGGCTCCTCCTCGACAGACGTATAATATTGCTTGAGTTGCGAAGCGATCGCGTCGTTTGTCCCGAGGCCGGCCCGCCGTCCCCGCCCAATTCCTGCAGCTTTGTCTTCTCTATCGATCATGCCCTTGCCAGCCCTTTCAGAATAAATACATATTGAGAGAATGCTTCACATGAAAAAAAGTTCCAAGAGGCCGGAACTTTTTTTTAATCCGCGCGTTTCGAGTTTGTTGCCACGTTAAGTGGACTACAAAGGGGTACCTAATGACGACACTGTCCATGCGCATTGCGCCGCACCTTCCTTACCTCCGCCGCTTCTCGCGCGCGGTTACCGGATCACAGACCTCCGGCGACGCTTATGTAGCCGCGACGCTCGAGGCCCTGATTGCAGATCTCAGCATTTTTCCAAAATCAGGCAATGACCGGGTTTCGCTGTACCGGTTGTTTTCTCAACTCTTTGACAGCCTTTCGGTTCCCGTTCCGCAAAGCATGACGCCGTTCGGTTGGGAAAGACGGGCAGCAGCCAATCTCGAAGCGGTCACACCGCAGGCACGCAAAGCCTTCCTGCTGATCGCGGTCGAAGGCTTCACACCCGCACAGTCGGCGGAAATTCTGGATGTCGACGAAGCCGGCTTCAACAAGCTGCTCGAGACCGCCTCGATGGAGATATCCAGACAGGTGGCGACCGACATCATGATCATTGAAGATGAACCTCTGATTGCCATGGACATCGAGGACATGGTTGAAACACTCGGCCACCGGGTTACCGGCGTGGCGCGAACCCACAGTGAAGCAATTGCGCTTTACAAGAAGACCAAGCCGAAAATGGTTCTTGCCGATATCCAGCTCGCCGATGGCAGCTCCGGAATTGATGCGGTGAACGACATCTTGAAAGACGAGACGCTGCCGGTGATTTTCATCACAGCTTTTCCAGAACGTTTGCTTACCGGCGAAAAGCCGGAGCCTGCATTTCTTGTCACCAAGCCCTTCAACCCGGACATGGTCAAGGCGCTGATCAGCCAGGCGCTGTTTTTCAACACGGCAGTCGAGAACGACAATATGACCGGAACCAACTAGGGCCGGCGGCGTTGTTATGACATCGAACAAAAAAGGAGAATTTCGATGCTGTACTACGCCCTCGTATTTCTCGTCGTCGCCATTATCGCCGGTGTGCTGGGATTTGGCGGGATCGCCGGAACTTCAGCAGGCATAGCTCAAATTCTGTTCTTCCTGTTCCTGGCGTTTCTGGTCATTTCTCTGGTCATGAATTTTGTCCGAAAAGTCTGACATGGACATCGGCCGGCATTCCCACACCACTTAAGGCGCCGGACAACCTCCGGCGCCTTAATCTTTAAATCGCAAGAAGAAGCGGATGAAATTCAGATCATGAGTACGGCATCGGTTAACGAGTCTGATCGGCTGAGGTTCGTGTTAGCGGGATTGCGCAGCGCCGGCGTATCGATGATGTACCAGAATGCCGATCTGGTTATCCTGTTCGCCGCCAATCTTCCGGACGCGTGGTCACTTGAGGCCGCCCTTGAAGGCGCTTCGGATGAAGTCGTTTTCACCCCGCAGCATGCTGCCAAAGTGATCAATGCCAAGCACAATGTGATTGAAACAGGCATAGCCACGAAACTCGAAATCCTGCGTGACGCCGAGCATGAACAACATTGGTATCTGCTCAACATCGAGCCTGACACGGACATGGAGGGCAATGTCATTGGGGTGTTTACCACCATCATTGATATTGACGACCTGAAATACCGTGAAACAGTTCTCAAAACGTTGCTGCGCGAGCTGAGCCATCGCTCGAAAAACCTGCTGGCGATCATTCAGTCTGTGGCCTCCCAGACAGCACGTCACTCGCAAGGGCTTGATGAGTTCCTGCTTGCGTTCCGCAACCGGGTTCAGTCGATGGCGCAGTCGCAGGATCTTGTCACCGCTTCCGATTGGCGCGGAGCCGAACTCTTTGCCCTGACCAAATCCCAATTGCAGCCGTTGATGGGTGATTTACCCTCGGGTTTCAGCATGACCGGCGAAGACGCCTATATGCTTCCCAATGCTGCCTTGCACCTCGGGCTGGCGCTGCATGAGTTAACCATCGATTCGCTTGCCAGGGGCGCATTGGGGCCCGTTGGCGGCACGGTTGAGCTCTCTGCAAAAGAACGCCATAACGAAAACGGCGCAGCTGAACTGGTCCTGACCTGGCGTGAAACCTTCGCAACACATCGGGACCCACCGGAGACCTCGGCAAAACCCAGAAACGGATTTTCCGGAACCGTTCTGGGGCGGATCGTGCCACAGGCATTATCTGCGAGCGTTCGTCACGAGAGCGGAACCGATCATATGATTTACCAGCTGACGATTCCCGATACCCAGTATGAAGTGCACGCCCCGCACTGACCTGACCTACCCCTGCCCGTATGCACCTATCTCCCACCGGCAAAGACGTGATGAAAAAGACGTGATGAAGTTGCGACGTCTTGATATGCATTCCTCGATCCGACTGGGCACCTAGCAATGACGGAACGACCGGTCTCATTTCTCTATCCTGTTGTTTTAATTCAAACAGATCCCCGCTGAAACCAAATCGTGGAACTTCCCTGATGCCCTGGCGTTGTTATGCCAAAGGAGAAGCGTCATGGAACATATTGCGGCATTCATGTTGTTGATCGGCTGCAGCGGAGATTTGCAAGTCTGCAAGGAATACCCCGCCCCGGCCGTCGCTTACGAAACTGTTGAGCAATGCGAGGCAGAACTGACACCAGCGATCAGCAGTCTTTCTGGATCGCAGGCGAAATCTTACGGCAAATGTGTCGAGATTGATCCGGCAATGGTCTACGAGGATGCCGAGATCGTCTGGGACGTGACGCAAGATGGCGGAATCGAAGTTGCTCTTGAAGTGATAAACCCACACATGGCGATCCAGTCTGTCGCCAGCGCCGATTATCCTGCAACAAACAGCAACGTGAACTGAACGAAGGTTTTGGCGCAAGGATCAGCTTGAAGTCTCGAAATCGAGACGTTGGCGCAAGAACTCAAAGTCCGATTCTATCGGGTCACCGGCACGCGCCGTCTCAAGCAGGGCCTTGCCATGATTGCTGATCAGCTCCTTCGCATCGGTTCCCGCGATGGCGTAGAGCGAGTTGAGAACAACAGCGAGATGGTCGAGCATGAGGACGTTGCCCCTGGCAGACTGTCGCAGCGGATGCAGCGTCATATTTAGCAGATCCTCCAATGACAGGCCGGGAACCTTGAGCCGCGCCACGCCGTTTTCATCGCATCGCACATCCCCGCGCAGGCCTTCCGAAACCGGCTTTACGAGGGCCGCGGCAATACGGTCGGCGCATGTGACGGCGGTGAAGCTATCATTGACGCCGGGCGACAGGGCGCGCAACGCGATCTCCAGCAGAATGCGAATGGAAAACCTTATATCGTCAACCGCACCACGATAGGGTTTCAGGACAATCGCTGAATGCACCGCAGCGGCGGCTTCCGCGTTGTCATTGTCGAACCCCGCAACGGCAAGAATTTGCCCGGCCAGAACGAAATCGCCCGGTGCTACCCGAACCGCAATCGATGTGTCGTGATGGCGGGCCAGCCGAAGCAGGGATTTCTCTTCCAGCGCCGTCACATACCCGGACTGCTTTGCCCGCACTACGGCATCCAGATTGCTCTCTTCGAAGTCATCAATGTCTGCGCCGGTTTCAACAAGCAGCGTATTGACCTGATGCTCAAGCTGCTCGGAAATCTTTGCCACCTCTGCATCTATTGTCACACTCCGGGAGACCGAATGGACAAAGTGAATGACCTGCAGCACCGACATTGCAGCAAGCAGAAACGCTGTGGCTATCGAGAACTCGGGTTGCAGATCGGGGCCGGTCGCCCGCAGTACTGTCAACGAATAAAGAAAGGTACCACCCAACAGACCGGCGGTGATCTGGTTGACCCGGTCCCGGGAAAACCGCTGCAGCAGCCGTGGTGCAATATTGCCCGCAGCAAGTGTGAAGACCACCAGCATGATGGAATAGACCATGCCCAGCGTGGTGATCGCGGCGGTTGCGATGGTAGTCAGAAGGGATCTCGCGGTATCGGTCGAGATAGCGAGCCAAAATGGCAGCGGATCACCGACAATGGTGAACTGCAAATCCACCCAGACCAGCGGGATGGCCAGGAGCCAGAGAAAAACAGCAATAGCGCCGGGAACGCCAAGCAGGCCGTTAAGCGTTACAAGCCACGACAATTTCATTCAACCATCCTTGGAACCGACTGACTGGTGAAATGGGCGAACCCCGAAGCTGCCAGAACGGGTAGTCGCGCGCCGTTCACCGTAGAGTTCTGTGTGAAATAGGCAACCAGTTGCCGGCCGTCCACACGATGATGACACAAAAGCTGAAAACTCATTGCAATCCGGGAACGGGACCCGTTCTCGAAAGCGGCGAGCCTTCGTTGGTTACAGTGAAATCCCCCCACCTGATGCAAGATATCGCCTTCTCACTCGCCCCGCGACAACAGGAACCTGCGTCCGCTTCATGCGTTAACCCCAGCCAACACAGAAAGGGTCCACTGATGACAGATCTTCACAAAACACGACACGAACCGATGCGGCAGCTTTTCGATGTTCTCGATGACACCCATGCGGTGATGACCGGCCTCGACAAACCTGGACACTCCATGCAGCCAATGGCCCCGCAGGTTAACGACGACAGGCGCGGCATCTGGTTTTACGCCAAACGCGATTCAGAAATGGGTGCGGAGATCGCCAAACATGCGGCCAGCCGCGCGCGAATTTGTGCCATCAGTCCTGATCACGATTATCATGCCTTCATTTCAGGCACGATGAGAGAAGAAGCCGACCGCGCGCTGATCGATACGTTCTGGTCCCCGGTGATTGCAGCCTGGTTCGACGAAGGCAAGGAGGATCCAAACCTCATTCTGCTGCGTTTCGATGCTTCGGAGGCAGATATCTGGGCATCAACAGGCAGCGGCATCCGGTTCGCCTGGGAAATCGCCAAGGCCAATCTGACAGATGAGGAGCCGGATCTCGGTGAAAAAGCACATGTGGTGTTTCCGGGTGCCTCGCCGGTGCAGCAGGCCACAAAATAACACCCGCAACAATGGAACAGCGGAACCAATCACCTGCTTCCGCGTTTAACGTACAGGCCGGCAGCAAGAACAGCCGACCGGCCAAAAGCTTTGTTTAACAAGGAGAATTGAGATGAATTGGGATATCGTTGAAGGCAAATGGAATGAATACAAGGGCAAGGCGAAAGCCCAGTGGGGCGAGCTGACCAACGACGACCTCGACGTCATCGAAGGTCGCCGCGACGAACTGGCTGGCAAGATCCAGGCCCGCTACGGCAAGACCCGCGATGACGCCGAGCGCGAAATCGACGACTGGCTCGGCCGCAGCTAATCACCTAGAGTGACAAAGGCCCGGCGATTTGGTCGCCGGGCCTTTTTATTGTGGAAGCCGTGCATGCCATCCAAGAACCAGAGCGCCATCCCCAAAGATGCAAGTCCGCTTGTCCGCCGGCTTGGAAGGTCTGTGCTTTTGACCTCCGAAGAGGTTGATTATCTCGAGACCATGCAGATCAACCAGGCTGCCATATCCAAGGGTGATGAATTCATCCAGGACGGCGAACCACTGCGTGTAACCTTTCTGGTCCGGCGCGGCTGGGTGATCAGATACAGGATTACGCCTGCCGGGCGACGGCTGATCATCGGGGTATCCCTGCCCGGCGATTTTATCGGGCTGCATGTCAATTTCAATCATTCCTCAATTTTTTCAGCCGCAGCACTCACCAATTCCTCGCTGGCATTGATCGAACCTGTGCGAATTCTCGAAATCCACCGGCGCTTTCCCGTGCTGGCCTCCGGGCTTGACTGGATGTCGATGCGCCACTCCAACATCCTGTCCGAGCACAAGGTGTCTCTGGGCGCCCGTACGGCTGCGCAGCGGATCCTTCACTTCCTGCTCGAGCTCTGGATCCGGCTGGAACAAGTTGGCCTGGCGACAGACGACGGTTTTGAGCTCGAACTTACCCAGGAACAGATCGGCGACTGCATGGGTCTGTCTACGGTACATGTCAATCGATCGCTCAGCCGCCTGAGCAAGGAGAAGCTGGTCAAAATCGAAAAGGGACTGGTGACATTTCCCGAGGTCTCCAGATCGGTCAGCTTCGCAGACTTCGATGAGCGCTTTTTGATGGAGTTCGCGACCAAGGCTGATGGCCTTGGCGCCAGCAAACGGATACTCAATAACTGAACCGGGAACTTAACCTGTGCAATAGACGCGCGCCGGCAGGTGCGCTTATGGTGGCTCAATTGGCCCAGCCCCCGGCATTGAGCGGTGGTAATTCCAGGTACCCAGCCGGGTTTCATTGTTACCGGTCTGGTCTATACAATATTGCAACAGGCGAAAAACCACTTGGCGGGTTTTTTCGCACCGCTTTGAGAGAGCCGAAATTTGTTTTATCGACTGCAGCCAGTTCTGGTTTTCATAGTTGTCGCTTTCGTTGGCATGCTCACAGCAGCTGCCTCCTGGTACACCATTGATCAAGCCAACCGGCTGGCCTTCGTCGGCATCGCTGAAGATGCGGTCCGGCGGGTGGGAGACCGTATCGAAAATCACATGCTGCTGATCAAGTCGGTCGAGGCTCACTTCCAGGCCACAGGCGAAGTGCCGAGTGTGGAGGCGTTCAGGGTCTTTGTCAGCCACCTTCAGAAAACTGAACAATTCAATGGGATTCAGGGACTGGGCTTCGCGCGCTACGTGCGGACCGGACCGCAAGCCGATGAGGCTGTTTCTGCCGAGCTGCAACGCAATTATGGCGTGTCGCGCTCACCCTGGCCCGGGACAAGCGAAAATTACCGTACCCCCATCGTTATGCTTGAGCCGGCAAACGAAACAAATGTTCGCGCGCTTGGTTATGACATGTATTCTCAGCCTGTCCGTCGCGCTGCAATTCTGGCGGCTCTTTCCGAACGAAGGCTGCGTGCGTCGGGGACAGTGGAACTTGTTCAGAACAATTCACAGGATCCACAGGCCGGGTTCTTGATGTACACACCGTTTTTCGCGCCGAAATCAGGACGGCCGCTTGGCTTCATCTACGCGCCATTCCGCATCCCCCACCTGTTTGAGTCCGCCCTTAACCGCTCGCCGATGTTACCTGTCCACGTCACAGCCTGGGACGGAGAACCAACCGAGGCGAGCTTGATCTATCAGTCGGTGAGCCGGCCCAGCGACCATATGGACGCTGCTGCTCCATCCTTGATGTCGATTGAAGTTGCCGGGCGCACCTGGACGATCGAAATCCGCGCTTCGGAAATCTATCGTCCGCCAGTGGACCAGACGCGAACCATCATGCTGGCAATCGCCAGCCTTCTGCTGGCCGGCGCGCTGGCTGCATCGTCGCGCGCCCAGCAACGCACCATCGAGGTTGGCGAAGCCTTGCGGCAGCAATCCGAACGGGTATTGACCGACCGGGAATTCCTGCTTCAGGAAATGAAGCACCGGATCAAGAACATGATTGCGCGGGTGCTGGCAATGTCACGCCAGACGGCGCGGTCATCCGAAAGCCTGAGCGATTTCACGCAATCCTTCAGTGCCCGGTTGCAGGCGATGGCGGCCTCGCAGGATCTGCTGGCACGCACCGCCTGGCAAAGTGCTGATCTCAAGACGCTTCTCGCCCAGGAACTCCGGCAGCTGTTTGGCAACAATCTGGACGAGAGCAACGTCAAGGGTCCGAATATCGAACTCAACGAAGTCGCCGCACAGGCATTCGGTCTGGCTTTTCACGAACTTGCCACTAACGCTCTCAAATATGGTTCTGCGCAGTCTGAAACCGGAAAACTCGACATCTGGTGGAAGGTTGAGGCGGATGCAAACAGGCAGAAGTCTCTGATCTTTTCCTGGCGGGAACGCAGCGAAACGCCACTGGGTGAGCAAAATACCAGCGCGCTTGCCCAAAAGGGTGGTTTCGGCACCAAGCTGCTTGACGCCACCATGCGGGTGGAACTGGGAGGATCGATCATCATCGTTCCGGACGATTACGGCATCGATGTCACCATCAAGGTGCCCTATGACCGGGTGATGGCAGATTACCAGCCGTCCGAGACCAGACTTAAACAGGACAAGCGCCCGGAGCGGTGATGGCCCCGGCGTAACCTGTTACAGCAAAAGAATTATCCTGGCGGGGAACGTTTGTTTCCGCACCGCATTGTCCCTGTTTACAAGGGGACATCTGCATGAAGCGTCTGTATCGCATGGAGCCGCCTGTGGTGCGTATCGCTGCCAAGTCCGGCATGGATGCCGGTCTGCAGTCCACAGCACGAATAGCCATCATCATCACCGGACTGCTTGCAACCCTCGCCGCGCTTGACTACGGCCAGCCGTTCCTGGCGCCGGTCTCTCTCGCGGTTGTCACCGGACTGATGGCCTCACCGGTAGCTTCCGCACTTGAGCGTTTCATTCCAGCATCGCTGGCAGCGGCGACGGTGGTGATCCTGTTTCTGGGCCTGATCGGCTCCGCGGTTGCGCTTTTTTCGATGCCGCTGTCGATCTGGACTGAGCGGTTGCCGGAAATCTGGCATGAAATGCAGCGGCACCTGATCGACTGGCGCACGGTGTTTGACACTCTGGGCGGTGTACAGGAGCAAATCCGCACGATTGCCGGCGGCAAGGCCCAGATGACCGTTGATATCGCCGAAAATTCAGCGGTTCAGGAAATCGCCACTCTGGCGCCTGCTTTGGTGGCACAGATCATTCTGTTCCTGGCCAGCCTGTATTTCTTCCTCGCCACGCGCCATTCGATCCGCTCGAGCGTGCTTTCGATGTGTTTCAGCCGCCGTTCGCGGCTCAGAACAGCACGGATGTTCCGGGATGCCGAGTGGTTTGTCTCCCGGTACCTTCTGTCAATTACAGTCATCAATGCAGCGCTTGGTGCTGCGACGGCATGCGCCATGTGGCTGCTTGACGTGCCGCAGCCGTTTCTATGGGGCATGCTGGCCTTCTGCCTCAATTATGTTGTCTATATCGGCCCGGCGGCAATGGCCGTCATCCTGCTTGGCGTTGGCCTGGCGACATGGGATTCTCCCCCAGCCATCTTCCTGCCGGTTGGCGCATATCTGACACTCAACATGATTGAGGCGCAGTTTGTCACGCCGCAGGTGATCGGGCGTTCAGTCACGCTCAATCCATTCTTCGTTTTTCTGTCACTGGCTTTCTGGATCTGGCTCTGGGGGCCGGTCGGCGGGTTGCTCGCCGTGCCCTTCCTGCTCATCGCCTATGCGGTGGTCCGGAATGCCTTTCCGGTTCAAGCCGACAAGGTTCGTGCCGATCAGAAATCTGTCAAAAAAAATTGAAGACGTCTGGAACAATGGGCAAGTGCCCGCGTTTAGTCCCTGTACACGCCGCCGAGCCGGTCCAGCGCTCTCACACACGGTCCAGCCCGGCGGGCACCTTTCGATGCAAAGAGGAATTTATCATGTTTAAGATGCTTTTGGCCAGCACCGCACTCGCGACACTTGTTACGACATCGGTGATGGCGGCAAACACGACCCCAACCACCACTGCCGGCTCCGAAACCGTTGTCATGACTGACAAGGATGCCGCCATGCTCATCGGCAGTAACCTTGCCAGCAAGATGATCGGATCCGCTGTCTATGGTTCAGCTTCCGAAGATGCCGAGATGATCGGCGATATCAATGACATCATCATTTCACCCGAAGGTGAAGTTTCTTCGGTGATCGTCGGAGTCGGCGGATTTCTCGGCATTGGCGAGAAGGATGTTGCCGTCAGCTATGAAGCCATTGAATGGGTCGAACGCGATGGCGATCGTTGGCTGGTCGCCAACATGACCCGCGAGCAGCTGGAAGCCGCTCCGGCATTTGATCGCACCACGCTCTATCCCGAGAACCGCTCTGCCGACGCAGGTGTCAACGCTACCGGTCAGACGGCAGCGGAAGACAAGACTGCCGAAAGCATGAAGACCGGCACCAGCGACGTCGAAATGACCAAAGAAAAGACCATGGGAATCGATCGTTCGGCCATGACCACGGTGACGACTGACGACCTCAGCGCCGAGAACCTGATCGGACGCACGGTCTATAGCGCCACTGACGAAAACATTGGTGAAGTCGGTGACGTGCTGCTGACCAGCGACAACAAGGTCGAAGGCTTTATCCTCGACGTTGGTGGCTTCCTCGGAATGGGCGAAAAGCAGGTCGCTATCTCGCCCGAAAAACTGGATATCCGTGCCGATGCGGATGGTGAATTGACCGTTTTCACGCCGTTCACCAAGGATCAGCTTGAAGCGCAGAAGGAATACTCGAAGGAAAGCTGGGACGCCGAGCGTGACAGCGTGATCCTCGTGGTTCCGGCTGGCTAATCAGCACTCCACTCCCACCTGCCTGGACGGCCGCCGGAACACTCCGGCGGCCTTTTTTTTGCAATCAACGTGCCTGGATACGGAACTTTCACAGCCATGCCGCGTTGGTCTGTTGAAATCAAACAAGGAGACATTTCAAATGGCTACCACCAGCAAATCCACACGTTCAACCGGCGACACAAACCCAATTGTTGACGATATCGCTGAACGCGCCGCGCGCATCCGCGAAGATCTTGCAGCACTTGGCGACGCCCTTGCCGGCGCCGGTTCTGTGAAGTCCGGCGTTGCCCGTGAAGCCGCCGAACACAAGATCGAAGAGTTGCTCAAAAGCGGTGAGAAAATCGTCGCTGAATTGTCCGATCAGTACTCGCGCGCCGAAAAACAGGTCAGCACCACGGTACGCGACAAGCCGCTTCAATCGCTCGGCATTGCAGTCGCCGCCGGTTTCCTTGCCGCGTTTCTGATGCGCCGGTAAGCCAGTATGTCCCCGGTCCTCCCCCTCACCTCGCTGGTCTCGGCTTATGCCGGGGCAAAAGCCCGGCAATTGCGCCGCGATGCCGTTTTGCTCGGATTTGTCTGCCTGATGGCTTTGATGGCGAGTGCGGCCCTTTTCAGTGCCTTTGCGCTGTACGTGGCAGAGACCTACGGGCTTATCAACGGCCTGTTCGCTGCAGCAGGGCTCGCTGTTGTTCTGGGCTTGCTGGCCATAGCTGTCCGCGCGCTGCTTCGCCGCAGAGCCCGGCGCCGCATGGGTGTGGCAATGGCAAGCAGCGCCTCGGCGCTTGCGTTCTCGTCTGCCTCCAGCGTTATCGCCCGCAACAAGTCAACGGCGATCATTGCCGGCCTGGTGATTGGCGCCCTCGCCGGAACCATGGTTCGCTCGGGCCGTGACTGAAGCGCCAGATTGAAGCGAAGCCGCCGACCGCACCATTAGAAGTCAGGAAATTTGATTATGAACAAACCAATTGATCCGATCAGCGTCCGTCAGGCGCGTCAGGGCAAGCCCGTGCTTGTCATCCTCACCATCAGCATGATCCTTGCCGTCATTGCCGGCTGGGTGCTCTGGGGTGCTATCGCCGAAGACACAGCTTCCGGTTTGACTGAAACGACCGCTTTGTCGCTCCAGTAGACAATGCCGGGCGCATCCATAACCAATTGAATTTCAACCATCATTGACCACAGCAGAAAGGAAACAGATCATGGCTAAATCCGCAATTGCAAGCCTTACTCCTGAAGCCTCCAACGACCGGATCAATACCGGCCTCAAGGCTGAATACCGCAAATCCATGGCGAAGGATCTGTCAGACATTCTGGCCGCGACCTATCGCCTGACGATCAAGAGCCACATCTATCACTGGAATGTTGTCGGTCCGATATTCAAGCCGATCCACGAACTGACTGAAGACCACTACAATGCGCTGTTCGGTGCGACCGACATCATCGCCGAACGAATCCGCGCACTGGGTCATCTGGCGCCGGTCAACCTCGACATGGCAAAATCGTTCGCGCCGATGAAATCCGACGTCGATCAGGCTTCGGCGCATGATATGGTCGCCGATTTGATCAAGGACCATGAGCAGGCTGTGCGCGATATGCGCAAAGCCGCAGGCACTGCCGGCGACAATGACGACAATGTCACCGAAGACATGCTGACCGCACGGCTGACCTTCCACGAGAAGGCGCTGTGGATGCTTCGCGCAGTCATCGCCGAGTAATCAGGGCTGATCTACGAGATCACTTCAAGGGCAGAGGCCATCCGGCTTCTGCCCTTTTGCTTATCCAAAATGAAGACACAAAAAAACCCGCCGAAGCGGGTGTTTGATGGTGCGGTCGAGAAGACTCGAACTTCCACGGGTTTAACCCCACAGCGACCTCAACGCTGCGCGTCTACCAATTCCGCCACGACCGCACGTGGTAGAGCCGAAACCTGTCCGGCGCGCTGCATGTAGCAAATGGGCATGCGCTGCACAAGCGCATTCGTCACAAAAA
>Ga0163216_100144_pt1 | contig 178099 bp, 182 predicted proteins | sample SynspAceP_FD_167610 | JGI IMG/M metagenome (GOLD analysis project Ga0163216, IMG submission 167610) | Saline lake microbial communities from Ace Lake in Antarctica - Synechococcus sp. Ace-P (Illumina Assembly) | ecosystem: Environmental > Aquatic > Non-marine Saline and Alkaline > Saline ...
GCGCCGTGCGCTTGAGCAATTTGAGGGCACCGCACACGACGCGCTTGCCCAAAATGACGATGAAGAATATGAAATCCAAACCCGCAAACTCTCACTATGAATGAGGGAGCCTCGGGGGGCAGGTCACTACTTTTGAACCCTTGAACAGCCGTTTTCCTTTATAGGTCAATTCGCCGGAGGCGCAGCGCGTTGCTGATAACCGAGACGGACGATAGGCTCATCGCTGCCGCCGCAATCATTGGTGAAAGTAAAAGGCCCGTGACGGGGTAGAGCAATCCCGCCGCAATGGGCACGCCAAGCGTATTGTATGCGAAGGCGAAAAATAGGTTCTGCTTGATGTTGCGCAGGGTAGCGCGAGCAAGTTTGCGTGCGCGAACGATGCCCATGAGGTCGCCACCCAGAAGGGTAATGCCTGCACTTTCCATCGCAACATCTGCACCCGTGCCCATCGCGATACCGACGTCGGCGGCGGCCAGTGCGGGCGCGTCGTTCACGCCGTCGCCCGCCATCGCGATCTTGTGGCCTTCACGACGTAATGTATCGATCAGCGTCTTTTTGTCTTCCGGCAGGACACCCGCGCGCACCTCGTCGATACCGAGCTTGCCCGCGACCGCCTGCGCCGTGCGCTCGTTGTCGCCTGTCGCCATGATCACCCGCAACCCTTCGGCATGCAGTTCCTTGATTGCCTGGGCGGTGCTGTCCTTGATTGGGTCTGCGACGGCTACGATGCCCGCAAGTGCCCCATCGACCGCAATGAACATCGCCGTCTTGCCTTCAATGCGCAGGGCGTCGGCGCTTGCTTCGGCGTCGCTCGTATCCAAGCTCATTTTCTGCATCATCGCGGCATTGCCGAGGGCGACTGCGCGTCCGCCAATCTCTCCGCGCACACCCTTGCCGGTGACGGCCTCAAAGTCGGTAGCCTCTTGCCGCGCTGCGCCGACCGCTTCGGCCCCGTCTACGATCGCTTCGGCCAGAGGATGTTCAGACCCGCGTTCCAGTGCCGCGGCCAAAGACAGCAAGTCTGCCTCGGAAATATCCCCCAGCACCAGCGTGTCCGTCAGCTTCGGCTTGCCCATCGTCAGCGTGCCGGTCTTATCGACGATCAGCGTGTCAACACCGGCCATGCGCTCCAGCGCCTCTGCATCCTTGACCAATACGCCCGCTTGCGCGCCTCGTCCGGCAGCCGTGGTAATGGAGATTGGTGTAGCAAGTCCAAGCGCGCAGGGGCATGCGATAATCAGCACAGAGACGGCTGATGCGATCGCAAAAACCAGTGCAGGTTCGGGCCCAAATATCATCCACGCAACGAAAGCAAAGATCGCGATACCTACGACTGTCGGCACAAAAATGGCCGAGACCCGATCCGCCAGTCCCTGAATTGGGGCACGTGATCGCCGAGCGTTCGATACCATGGTCACAATCTGCGCCAGCACGGTATCAGCGCCGACCTTTCCCGCTTCGATCACGAGGCTGCCATTCTTGTTGATTGTGGCACCGGTCACTGCATCGCCGGGGCCTTTCTCGACGGGCATCGACTCGCCTGTGAGCATGCTTTCGTCCAGCGACGACCGCCCTTCGATCACTGTCCCGTCCACCGGAACCGCGTCGCCGGGGCGCACGCGCAACTTGTCGCCCTCCATAATGTTTTCCAACGGCGCGTCGTATTCAGTTCCATCCGGCAAGATACGCCGCGCGGTCTTGGGCGCGAGATCGAGAAGCGCGCGGATCGCGTCTCCTGTGCGTTCACGCGCGCGCAGTTCCAGCACCTGGCCGACAAATACCAGTGCTATGATCACCACCGCCGCTTCGAAATATGTGCCGACGCCGTGCCCCATGCGATATTGTTCCGGAAAGAGGCCCGGCAGGAAGGTCGCAAAGATCGAATAGAGATAGGCCGCACCAACGCCAAGACTGATGAGTGTCCACATGTTGGGCGAGCGGTTCACGACCGAATCCCAACCGCGCTTGAAGAACGGCAATGCTGCCCAAAGCACGATGGGCGTGGCCAGCACAAACTCAAGGTAGCTGGCCATCTGATGCCCGATCCAGTCGCGCACCGGCAATCCGACCACCCCCCCCATGGTCAGGACGATCAGGGGCACTGCTGCACCAGCCGAGATCCACATACGGCGGGTAAAGTCGGTCAGCTCCTCGCTGGGCTCATCCGAAGGAACCATCGGTTCCAGCGCCATGCCGCAGATCGGGCAGGCACCGGGCGCGTCGCGGATGATTTCAGGATGCATCGGGCAGGTATACTGGGCGTCCGCAGGGGCCACCTTTGGGCGCTCTGCGCTTCGGCCGGTTGCATAGAACCACGGGTCTTCTTTGAATTTCGTCTGGCATTTCTCGGAGCAGAAATGGAAGGTCTCGTCTCCGAACGCAGCGTGGCGCCCATCGGGCTTGACCGCGACCGTCATCCCGCAGACCGGGTCCTTTACCGTCTCGGCTCCCGTCGGAATGTCGGGCGCGGCGTGATGATGATCGTGGTCCATGATGTGGCAACCTTTATGAGTCTGTTGTAGTTTCACGCGTCCAGTGACTGGAAGCTCAAGTTATTTTTGATGGTGGCCTGCAGCGTATGCCCTGATAGGACGACGCGCGAGGAACGCCCGGCGAGTTCCGCAATCGGCCCCGACAGCGCGAAGATGCCCGCGCCGATCATCACTTTGGTGCCCATGGCCACCCCGCCGGAAAGTGTGATGCTGTCTTCCTGTAGGCGTCCGCAATCAGGATTTCTTTGGGGTTTTGCGTCGGGTCGCTATCCAGATCAGGGGTAATCCGGTGACCAGACCGAGCCCGAGCACCGCCCATGTCGCCCGCCCGAGGTCACCGCTGACCGCCTCCCCACCGAAATGGGCAAGCAAGAAGCTCGCCGGAACGATGCCTGCCAGTGTCGCGAGCGCGAAGCGCCAGAGGTGGAGGCGGCTGAGACCTGCCGCGTAACTGATCATGTCAAAAGACACGAATGGCATAAGGCGGCTCGCAAACACCGTCATTGTCAAAGCGGTTTGCGAGCCGAGCAGACCGGCATCAACCCGATCACCGAACACCCGCCGCAAGACATCTTGCCCCAGAACGCGCGCGAGGCCGAACGCGATCAGTGCTCCGAGTTCGGCACCAATTACGACCTGCACCGTCCCCCAGAGATGCCCGTAGGCAGCGCCCGCGGCCAGTGCGATCGGGGCGCTCGGGATCGGGCTCGCCACAACCGCGACAGTCATCAGCGTGATAATCAGCACAGGACCCCACATACCTGCGCGTTCTACCAGCATATTAAGACGCTCGGCGTCCATCAACTCGCGTGCCTTTACGAACACCGAAGGCGCGAACTGCCATAAACCGAGCAGAGCGACCCCAAGGATCGCCAGCGCTGCGAGAATGCCGGCGCGCAGGCTCACCTCAAATCGCCTCGACTGCCTTCGTTAGAAGTTCACGGACCTCGCCCGCTATGGCAGTCAGTTCAGCGTTTTCGATAGCCTGCATCGACGCCACCGGGTCGACGGCGCTAACTTCAACACCGCCCTCTGCTTCGCGTAGGATGACGTTGCAGGGCAGCATCGCGCCAACCCGCGGCTCTAGCCCAATGGCAGAGTAGGCCATTTTCGGGTTGCAGGCACCAAGTATGCGATAGGACGCCATCTCGACATCAAGCTTCTTCTTCATCGTCGTCTTTACATCGATTTCGGTCAGTATACCAAAACCATGGTCCGCAAGGGCGCTTCGGGTTCGGGCGTCGATATCGTCAAATGAGCTGTCATTGAACATGCGATTGATTGTGTAACTCACGAACGTGCACTCCTTTATTGGCGTGATAGACGCAGAACCGGGAACCCGGCACCATATAAGCACTTGTTTGATCGCTTTAGATTCTTTCGAAATGCGAATTGCGCATCGGTATCCTGCAATGTTCTACAGCATTTTGTTGGCACTGTATTGATCCAGATCACAACCCGAGCCCCATTCTTCGCTTATAGCTTGATGCTCAGCAGGTCGTCCGAGTTGCTGTTAATCGAACGGAGCTATGAAATGGAACTCAAGAACAGGGTATATGTCCCGGGTATAGTGGCAGCATTCAGCGTGGCAGCCACGTCGGCTATGGCACAAGTCGGAGAAATTCCGAGCCGAAACGGCTTTTATGAACATGGCCATGACATGATGTGGGGCGGCAACCAGTGGGGAGGATTTGGAATGATTGTCGGGCCTATCTTTATGATTTTGATCGTGGTCGGGATCGTTGCGGGGATCATATACCTCTTGGGGTTGTCCGGCGCGACCGGACCCGGTTCGAAAAGTCATGCGGCGCAAGACCGAGCCTTATCGGTTCTTAAGGAACGTTATGCCACAGGTGAGATCGACTCGACCGAGTTTACCGAGCGCAAGAAGCTACTTACTGACTGATCCACGACGCGCCCGGTTTTGTCGCGATAGGCAAAACCGCGGCTCTGCGTGAGGCTTGAAAGCTGGGAGTCAGCCTGCGGTTGGGTCTTGGCGCAACAGCTAATACTCCGCTGGAAAGGTTCAGTTTGACCACCAAATTTCAAGAATGTTCGAGGAAGAACAGAATCTAAGACTTGTTTGCATGTCGAGTGACGTTACAACCCATCCGTTGTTCAGCCATTCACTGGTGGAGGAGCCCTTCGCCGAACTGAAACGAGCCGCCATCCGAGGAAAGTCCATTAGCGCTAGCGCTGCGAACTCACATTTTGTCCGCACAGCTGACTTTCACCAATCGATAATGCTGCACGATACATGAATGGCCGGTCTCGGGAAGCTGCCGTGCGGCATCGGAGCCAGGTCTGAATGTCGGCTTCGGGCCGTTCTTGCCGGACCAGCTTATGCTGCAAATGCGAAGGCCTGCGCTTCTCACGTGGTCAGTTTAGGCTCACAGCCGACCTTCGCCGCACCTGCAGATAGAAGATGAGGCGTTATAGGCGTTTTAGATTCGTTGTGCGGACGAAGCTGACATTCGCTTTGTCACGAATTAGCGTATAATAGTGGCTATCGCGCCAATGTAGACCTCAATACGGCCATTTGTATTTTTCCACTTTATGTTCCAATTACAGTGCAAGCCTAATGCAGGCAGGCGAAATTTATCTCGCCTGCCTGCCCGCACACTTTGAAAAAAGCTCGTTCAGTTGTCTGTTCGTGCTGGAACGCCTGTCCGCCAGTTGTCCCAATCCGCCACAATCGCATCCACCACCGGCGCACCTACAAGAGTGATGTTGGTAACGGTTTCAGCGAAACCACCCGCCGTTTCCCCCGGGGCGGGATCAAGATGCTGCTGCGTGGTTTCGTTCGGGTGGCCCTGGTCGAAGTTCACTGCGCCGCGAAGGCTGAGAATCCGCTCCGTACCGTGAGTGCGGTTAATGACCAAAGCCAAGGCCGCCGCTTCCATTTCCGTGATCAGATAATCATCCGCCCCATAAAGGTTCGCGATATACTGAGCTTCGTTCGACAGGCCTGGTCCATGGAAGAAGGTATCGCCGGTCATGTGGGTTCCAGTCTTCACCGAGGGCGCAGCCTGCGCCGCAGCATCGGGATACCGCATCCGGTAAGCCTGCGCCGACTCCGAGTCCTGAAGCTCAACGTCGTTGGAAAGGTCAACGGCCGCAGATACCAAAGCGGGGTTCATTTCGAACAAGCGATAGGCTTCATATCCCTTGCGGGGAATGAAAACCGGCGCGTCGGCAATACCTTCCTCGGGTGCCCAGCGATGGCCGAGGTCATAGTCGACCAGCCAGGTTGCCCAGCTTACGTCCGCGATTGTGCCGCGCGATGGAGGCGTCCCAGCAACACCTGAAAGCACGTAATAGGCTTCTGAGAAATCGAAGTGTGGGTTCAGCAGGATGGCCTGCATCGAAGCGGAAGAGTTAACTTTGCCCATCCCAAGAACCGAACCGCATACGCCATCATCATTGCAATGGACGCCCCGCAGTGCACCCGGCATGGCAATGAGTTGGGCACCTTGCCAGTATTTCTCGAACCAGTGCTGATACTCGCCCGCCCGATCGCCTGTGTTTTCACCAATCTCGAACATGGTCCCGATGAAAACCTTCACCTTCACCGGTTCGGCAGCGGACACGGCTTGGGGCGCGACGGCGCCAAGAGCCAAAATGAATGCGTATCGTGCGAAGTTCAGCATGGTCACCTCTTTCCTTTTGTTTCAATTTTTTCTTGGCATACTCGCACAAAACACTTCAAGGCAACAATCAACTCGCAGCGCTTGTCTGTTCTATGACGTGCTATGTGATTACGAAAGCGAGCGGCTGGGATTGTAGCACCTGCACCCCACCAATCGATCTCTAACGTCTGCATTGGCTCTTGGGATCAAGATGGGCGAGTCGGTGTTTGATATCCGTGACCTGCTTAGGCGGCATAGGGTCAAGGCGCTGTCATCCAGCTACACGCTCTACGGCGACCTCAGCCGACGCGTCATCAGGATCCTGCACATAGACCAGATTTGTGCAGGCGACTACCGGCTCAACGGTAAGGTATTCCGCGGTGCTCCCACTCAAGAGCGCTCAATAAACCCGTTTTTCTGGAACGGCTTGAGAAGCGTCGTTTTTAGGCTGCCAAAAACCCCATTAAAAACTCAAGCAGTTGTTGAAGGTTTTTGGCTCTCTCGTGTCAGTAGAAATTAGCTGCATTGCAGAATGTCAATAAAGAGGGCTCGAAGCGGACCTCTGCCACGCCACCAGATTTACGATGCGCGGACAATCTCCGCGGGTCGAAGCCCCGCCAGTCGCACCTCGTGCCAACGGATGTAGCCGTTCAGGTTCTTGCTGGCCGGCCCACAAAACGGCAAGATGAACCTCTTGTGTTGGCTGTCACCTAAAATTGACCCGATTATTGTTACAGAGATTTAATCCGCTCAGTCGTTATGCTTTGTTGGTCATGATATGGTCAAAGCTGGTGTGTCCTTTCGTTTCTGTTTCGCGGTTTCGCAACTGGCTTTGAAACGGTAGCTGCCGTTTCCAGTCTCGAGGATGCGGCCGCGATAGGTAAGTCGGTCAAGCAAGGCAGTGGTCATTTTGGTGCCACCGAAGGCTGGTGCTCCTTCGCTGAAGCTATGGTTGGTGGTGATAATAGCGCTGGTTCGCTCGTAAAGCTTGCTGAGAAGGTGGAACAACAAAGCACCGCCTGAGGTACTGAAAGGCAGTTCGCCCAGCTCGTCTATCACCCGGCAGGCGATTGCGTAGCAATCCGCCGGGAGGGCAAGATCACCAAATCCGCCTTGATCAGTGCCTCAACGATCTTCCCGGCTTTGCCCTGAACCTTTTCCTGCTCCAGCGTATTGACCAGTTCGACCGTCGAGAAAAAGCGCACGCGCTTGCGGTGATGTTCTATGGCCTGAACGCCAAGGCTCACGCCGAAGGCGTGCGGATCGCACGACCGCGACGTGCGATTTGCCCGTGCTAGGACCGCACCCTCTCGGGCATGCTGCGCAGACCCTGCCGAGCAGTGGATCAAGACGACATTCTCAGCCGCGTCCGTGAACTCGCAACGATGCAGTTGGCGCACGAGGGCCTCGTTGATCTCACTGGCCGCGAAGGTAAAGCCAGAGAGATCCTTGTAGGCTGGGAAGCGGGCGGCCTTCATATGATAAGCGATTGAGCGCACTTCGCGCTCAGCCATCTCACCTTTGAGGCGTTGCGAGAGTATCGGGACCGCTGCATCAAACGCAGATGCCCCTTGTTCAAGCAGATCCCCAACAGAGGTGGTAGGCCCTTTTACGAAACCCGCCATTAGCAGGTCGGCAAATGCTCCTTTACCACCTTTGCCAGAGGGCAATTTTAGAGTGCTTGGCCGGAGACGCCTGACAGGTGGGAACGTACGGAAATCATATCAATCTTTCAAAGTTGTTGAACACCTTTCCACAGGACCAACGTGATTGGAGGAAAAAATAAATCTTACGTAGCCCCACGGAAGATTGAGATTGACTGGGGCGGACCGCAACCGATCCTGATCGATATTGATGGATCCAAAGCCAGCTTCCGAGGACGCGGGTGGGTACGGCGCTTCTTTGAAGCGTCGAAAGCAAAAGAAGGTGATTATGTGCTGATTACGGAGACTGCCACCTACAAGGTTTTCCTGCGCTTGGAGCGCGGAGAGTGATCAGTGCAATAGGAAAACCGTACGGAGCCAGCCCGTTTTTGAACAGCCGTGTAAAACCGTGGGTCCACCCATACACCAATTGGGCAGAATGACTTCCTCCAACGGCTTGATGAAAAAACTTCTTGGGTACTGGCATAAATCAGTAAATCGATTGTGGCACACAGTGGATCCGATCAGGACTCACGCCGAGAATATCATTTAATTTCAGTTCGTTAAGATTGAAGCTATGAGCCCTACCGTCGGAACCGTAGAAAGCCCTCAAGTCTTAAACTTGAGGGCTTTTTTTGATAGTTGAAGTGGTTTTCCCCAATTTGTTTCTTGGCCCTAGGTTCAGCACTCCTGTCGCGAACTGATGTGCCGCCCAAAGCGTCCCCGTTCAGGGCCAGATTTTACGCAGTTTGATCATACAGTCCGGCTGGATATTCCTTGAAGCAGCATCGGTGCTACGGGGAGCTTGCCACCATTGCGCTGCGCAGCCTTTACCCGTTGTCGTCTCTAATATGGCCCGGCGGCCGCTGCGTGACCCTATCCAACAGCGTCCGTTTCCGAACTGGCCCTAAAGCTTTCGTTCGAGCACATCCCGAAGCGTTTCTTTATCGAGTACCAAAACCGCGGCGATTTTCTGCGTCTGGTATTTTCATCGTCCAGCTCAGACCACCGTTTCATGCCCATCGGCGGCATCGCTCAGCATTTCCCCTTCCGCTTAAATTTAAACGCATACAGTTTCGGGGATCACATCGGCCTTGAGAGCCCATTAGAGAGAAAATGAGCACGATTCACGCTTGAGCCACCCCAGCCCCGCGGCGCTGACCGTCTGCTTTCCTTTGAGCAGAAGACGTTACACGGTCGGCGTTGGGGGATACGCAAATCTAGCATAAAAATAGCTGTCGAGACACGTAACATAAGCAAGATCTTCGGCCTTGGAAAAGCTCACCTTTTTCGATGACGATGGCGACGTCCCCAAGCGCGGTAATGGCATTTTTTTCAACGCCGAAGATGTCGCTACGCGTCTTAAAACCCTCCAGCAGGTTTACCATGTCGATGCCAACCGCCTCGATCGTATAACCGCCTTCCATGCACATCACGGCGGGAAGCTTCATACGCCCGATCCGCCGACCGGCATCGGTGAAATCGTCACTTTCCAGTTTGAAAAAGCTGATAGACCGTCCTGCACCAGCGCCTCGGCGCCCCAAGCGGTAATTTTGGCAATCGCGTCATCCAATGCAGTAGACCAGACGTCGCATCCATTGCCGTCATGAAAATCGATATCAAGGATCGCAACCCGCTGCGTACCCGATGTACAAAACATTTTTGCCGCAACAGCCGCGTTATTGATCAAGCAGTCGCCGCCGTACTGATCTGCCGTGGCATGGTGGCCTGGCGGGCGACATAGGGCGAAAGCGCAGTCCGTTCCTGCCGCGATATGACGCTGCGCGGCTTACGCGCAAGCGACTGAGCCAAGCGCAGCAGCCCATGTGCCCTGCGTCACCGCGGTCTCAGATGCATGACAGTAATAGCCGACCTTGCCATCAATATCTGTGCGGGTTTTGCCCATGTGCATGCCGCGCACGGGTACATTAGCGGCAATGATTTCCCCAACCGACAATTCGGCCTGCGGAAAATGTAGCCTATGATCTTCATTGTGATAAATAGGCATTTCTTATTACGCCTTTGCGAGCTGCCGGGGTCTCGGGCTTCGAACACGAAGTACAGATAAGAAGCAGTTGGCTAGACGCAGTGCAGAATTCATTTCCCACGGGCGCGGTCCCACCTGCTGAGTAGTTCTGGCACATATGTTTGCATCAAAGGTCAGCCCCGAGCCCAGACTGACCGACGCTGCCGCACGTACATTTTAGTATAACCTCGAATATGACACGGACTGTCTGGTGAAATGTGCGTCTAACCCGTACGAATAATCGATTTCATTTTTTAAAAGGGTTTTCCCGCAATGAAGATAAGAACACGCGAGATTCGCGCCGCGTGGCGCAGGTTGATCGGTCGCGGAAAAGTAAGGATTGGAGCAGATCCGAGAATTGCACGGGGTGTGGGTTTCAATTTCAAACTTGGCGGCACTATAACGCTCGGGGCACGATGCACATTGCAAGCTGGAACGATACTCGCTCCGACGGGCGGTTCTATCGAATTGGGCGACGACTGTAGCCTGAACCCCTACTCTATACTCTATGGCCAAGGTGGACTGAAAATCGGCAACGGGGTCCGGATCGCTGCTCATACCGTTATAGTCCCCTCCAACCACGGCTTTGACGATCTGACCCAACCGATTTTCAAACAGAAATCTACCGGCCAAGGTGTTGTGATTGAGGATGATGTCTGGATCGGTGCCAACTGCACGATACTTGATGGTGTTCGTATCGCTAAAGGATGCGTCATTGGCGCGGGCTCCGTCGTTAGCAAGTCGACCGAACCCTTCGGGATCTAAGCGGGAGTACCCGCGCGCTTTATCAAAAAGCGCGGAACGACAGCTTAGTCTGCAAAGCGGACTTGGCTCTCGGCTGTAATGTCGATCCTGATTGCAGGCACGCCGTGCAGGACGGGTAGATTGCTTATTCAGCCACCGCGGCTGTGACGTTCCGGTGACTGATATTCTGACCGGTGTTCGCGTCGACCAATACCGGCGCGACCGGGTCGCCTGTCTCGCGTGACAACAGCTTGACCGAGGGCTCGCCCTCGGGCGGGACATGCGCGTTTGCCCATTCGATCAAAGTCACAAGCATTGGATAAAGCGCTTTGCCCCGCTCTGTCAGTCGATATTCATATCGCTGCGGACGCTGTTGATAGAGCTCCCGGCGCAGCACGCCAGCCGCCTCGAGTTTGCGCAAGCGGTCGCTGAGAACATGGCGGGTGATGCCAAGCCTCTCTTGCATCTGCTCGAACCTGCGGACGCCTAGGAAGCAGTCGCGCAGCACCAGCATGGTCCAACGGTCGCCGACGACAGACAGACCGCGGGCGACGGGGCAGGCTTCTTTGTGAAGATCGTTCCATTTCATCTCTATACCATAGCAGGGATTGACAGGTTCCGAAAGAGAACTTACCCATAGTTAGTTCCATAAAAGAACTCAGTTCGTGGCCGTGTGATAAGGCACCTGAGTGGTCAATAAGGGTGGCCTTGACCGTAAAGAGCCCTGGGACCATTTCGAACTTCAATGGTGCTCCGGATGTGCCAGAAAGACAGAAGACTATGATCCCCCGCGCGACACCTACTGCGGCCGCAACTCTCGCTGATGCAGGGGCTGCTGCACGTGCCTCGCGCACGCGCCTCATGCTCGAAGCACCGATTGCACCCACTTTGGGAAGACTTGCGGCACCCAACGTGCTCGCAATGTTCGTGCAGGCCGCGCAGAGCATCGCTGAGGCTTATTTCGCCAGCCTCCTTGGCGTCACTGCGTTGGCAGGGCTGGCATTGGTGTTCCCGCTGGTGATGCTCACACAGATGCTTTCGGCCGGGGCGATTGGCGGGGCCATATCCGCTGCCACCGCGCGCGCCCTCGGAGCGTCGGACGTGGACCGGGCCGCAACGCTGACCCTCGCCGCCTGGATCATCGCCATAAGTTTCGCTGCCCTCATGGCGGTGCTGGTCGCATTATTTGGCACACGATTTTTCATGATGCTGGGCGGTGGAGATGACACAGTCGCCGCAGCGACGAGCTATGCGCTGGTCTTTTTTCCCGGCTGCGCGGCGATATGGCTTTGCAATGCTTCGCTCAGCGTGATCCGCGGCACCGGCAACATGCAAATGCCTGCGCTGCTGTTGCTGATGGTATCGGTCATCTCCATCCCCCTTTCGGGCGGCTTTGCCCTTGGATGGGGGCCGTTGCCTGCCCTTGGCATGGCCGGACTGCCGCTTGGCGTGATAGTGGCGTTCTCGGCAGGCGCGTTTGTTTCCATCGGCTATATTGTCTTGGGTCGGACGGGTCTGTCCTTTCGCGGCGCAGTAAAACGGCTCAATCTCGGCATCTTCAGCGACATACTAAGTGTCGGTGCGCTGGCGGCGATTAATACGGTGCTGACAACCGTTACCATCATCATGATGACGGGGCTGGTCGGCCGCTATGGCGAGGGTGCGCTGGCAGGTTACGGCCTTGGCGCGCGGCTTGAGTTCCTGATGATCCCCGTAATTTTCGGCATTGGTGCCGCCATGACCGCCATGGTCGGAGCCAACATCGGGGCCGGCCGCACCGACCGCGCCCTGCGCGTGGCCTGGACCGGCTCTCTGGCCGCGGCGGGTATTGTGGGCAGTATCGGCCTGCTGCTGGCGGTCTTTCCGGACCTCTGGCTGGGGATGTTCCTTGACCCCTCTAATACCGTGGCACTTGAAGCCGGGCGCAGCTACTTCCGCCTCGTCGCACCGTTCTATGCGTTCTTCGGGTTGGGTCTGGCGCTGTATTTCGCCTCGCAGGGGGCGGGCCGCATGGTGTGGCCGGTGATCAGCAGCTTGAGCCGCATGGCCATTGCTCTGGTCGGGGCCCTGATACTCACGAAATACGCAGGCATGGGAGTTGAAGGGATATTCGTTGCCATAGGCTGCGCCATGCTGGCCTACGGGCTGATCATCGCGCTAGCCATACGGCACAATGGCTGGCGAAAGGGGAAGCCCTGACAGCGACTGTAACGGGACGATACACCAAGGGCCGGAAAGGCTGCGCGCGGTGCTGGACCCATCGGTCAGCGACGTCTGCCTGGTGCCTTTATAATCTTGTTCCCACGAGGACCCGACGGGGTGACGGTATTGGTCAGGTTTTCCTCCGTCAGCTTACGCCATCGGTCAAGGCGTGCTGGGTCGATTGTCCCGCTGGCGACCGCACTTTGAACCGCGCAACCGGGTTCATGAGCGTGGGTGCAATCGCGGAAACGACACTGGGTCGCGAGCTCGACAATCTCTGCGAACAGCGTATTTAGCCCGTCCGCGACATCGCTGACATGCAGCGTTCGCATCCCGGGCGTATCGATCACCCAGCCGCCACCCGCAATCGCATGGAGAGAGCGCGATGTGGTTGTGTGACGCCCCTTAGCGTCGTCCGCGCGAATATCGCCTGTTGGCTGGGCGTCCTCGGAAGACTTATTCGACAGCGTATTCAGCAAGGTCGACTTTCCAACCCCAGACGATCCGACAAGAGCGACGGTCTGACCCGGGCCGCACCAACGCGCCAAAATCAATGCCGCATCCGGTGTTTTCGCATTCAGCATGACGACATCCAACCCGACTTGAAGCGCTTGCGCCTGCTGAACGTAGGGTGCGGGATCAGACGTCTGGTCAATCTTGGTTAGAACGATCACCGGAACCGCCCCTGCCTCGTTGGCCAGCGCCAGATACCGCTCCAGTCGTGCCGGATTAAAGTCGTCATTGCAGGAAGTGACGATCAAAAGCGTGTCAACGTTTGCAGCAATAAGCTGCGCTTGCCGGCGGCCTTCGGCTTGGCGCTGTAACTGCATCCGTCTCTCCAGACGCCGGACCAGCAAGCGGTCTTCGCGGGCCACAAGAACCCAGTCCCCCACGGCGAAGTCCGTCGTGTTCGTCCGCGCGGAAAGTTTCAGCCTCACAGGGCCAAGTTCGGACATCGCAGTGACCCGGTCGCGGTGTACGGTCGCGATGCGCATGGGGGCAAGCTCGGCTTCGTCGGGCTCCAACTGCGCGTCGTAAAACGCCGACCAGCCAAGAACGTCCAATGAAACTGCGCCCTGATCTGATGCCTGATCTGATGAATGTGTCATGGCGATCTGAATGGCGGTGAAATCACCTTGTTGCAAGCTTTCCTTGAGGCCGGCGCACCCCCGATGACGCGGCAGATCCGGTCGAGAGCTCACGTCACCCGACGTACACAACCGATCGGATGGTTGCGCTGAACGCGTCGATGCACGAGATTGCGGGATCGAAAGCAAAGGAGACTACGATATGATGATCTACGGCTTACAGACCTGCGCTACCTGCCAAAAAGCCCGCAAAGCGTTGGAGGCCAATGGAATTACTGTCGCTTTCCGTGATGTTCGGGCAGATCCGCTGAGCGAGGCAGAATTGTCGGAGCTGATCGCAGAGTTCGGAGATCGGCTGGTGGACCGCAAATCGAACGACTACCGCGCGCTCAATAACTGGCTGAAGAATTCCGAAGCAGAGGCACAGATCGCGGCACAGCCCAAGGTCATGGCGCGTCCGGTCATTCGTGACGGGGACACATTCTTTCTAGGCTGGGACGATGCTGTTCAGGAAGCTTTGCTTGGGGACTGACGCACCCAATTGGAACGAACAGTAGGCCAATCCAGTTGATCTGCTGAAGGCTGCACGAACGGGCCCAATTTGAGACGGCATCATGGCGGTCTGATGGGCTAAAGTCGGATAGGCCCCTTCCTGCGGATTGCCCTATTCACAATCACGCAATCATACCGCCACCGACGCGAACGACAGCCTTAGACAAGCAGCGATCGAAACAACGCAGGAGCCGACAATGAGCAACGAGGGTGTCCCCCCTGCCCACCAGGACCAACCGCAGTTGATGATCCTTTTAGGCTGGTTCGTAATCTTCGGTTGCGCGGCGCTTGCGCTATCAATCCTAATCGCGGATTTCGTTGTGCCTGATCACGATTGGATCGCCGACACGATCAGCGATTTGGGTGCCGGGCGCTTTGAATTCATCGTCGACATCGGGCTTTATACCTATTCGGCGGCGGTGCTGTCAGCCGCCTTACTTGCGGCACATGTGCATATGGGCGACCGCGGGTGGAGCATCGGTATCCTTGCATTGCTCGTCTTTGGCTTAACCGTTTTTCTGATCGGTGCGCGCAACGAATACGGTGATGCCGACAGTGACGGCTGGGTTATTCACAAATATCTCGTCTATGCCCTTGGCGCGGCGGTTGCGACCGTTGCTTTTGCGATGGCCAAAGGCCTGAAACGCGCGGACGCGCGGTATTCTTATGCGTTGCAGGGGTTTGGCGCACTTTGGGTCGTCGGCGCGCCGGTGTTCTTCTTTCTGCCAAACGATATCGATGGTCTTTATGAACGAGGTCTGGGGGTCCTTGCGAGCGGGATCCTGATCACCTTGGCGATCTTTTTCATTCGCCGCGGGCACGCATTGGGCCGCTAGATCAGATCGCTTTGCGGTCCGACGCCGAAGCAAGTGCAAACGGGCGGGCGCAAGATTGCGCCCGCCCGTCTTATTTTAGGCCTTCTTTGCTGCAAGCACAGCATCGCCGGTGATCGGCAGGTGACGTACACGTGCGCCGGTCGCGTTAAAGATCGCGTTGGCAATCGCCGGTGCAATCACGGTCGTACCAGGCTCGCCCAGACCAACCGGTACTTCGGTGCTTTCGACAAAGGCGATCTCGAGCTCGGGCACATCGGCCAGACGCAGCGGCGTATAGGCCCCGAGGTTCAGGTCAATAACGTTGCCGTTCTCGATCCGTGTACCTTCGTGAAGCGCCAAGGACAGTCCCCAAAGGGCCGCACCTTCGCATTGCGCGCGCGCCCCGTCGGGGTCCACAACAGTGCCGCAGTCGAACGCCAGCCACATCTTCTGGACATCCACCTCGCCCGTTTCAGCATCCACCGCCAGCTTGACCGCCGCCGCTGTCCAGGTCGGCATGCTGCGCGACTGGCCAAAGGTGGTGGCAATACCGATTGCGGTGCCCTCGGGCAGATCTGCGTTACCATAGCCCGACATCTCGGCCACGCGCTGTAAAACAGCAGCCTGACGCGATGCACCACCAACCGCATTGGGCGCAGAGCCCGCGTTGATGCCTTCGGCCTTCAGGTGATCCAAACGGAACTGCAACGGATCGGCACCGACTTTATGCGCGGCTTCATCCATAAAGCTTTCGACCGCAAAGTTGGTCCAGCCCGGTCCAACCGACCGCAGCCAACCGGGACGGAAGGTCGCGTTCGCCAGATCGTTCGAGATCGCCCGCACCTGATGCGCGCCCACCGTGTACCAGTGATCGGCACCATCGATGGCAAAGGGATCATAAGGTTCTTCGTTGACGCCTTTGGGCATAAAGCCCGGTGCCATCACCTGCGTCGGCCAACCGGCTGCGGCGTGGTGCTCCATCCCTATGACCGATTTGGCATCGTCAAACGCCATGCGTAGTTTCTGCACGGACGGCGAACGGATGCTGTCGAACTGGGCATCTTCCTCGCGCGAGAATACCAGCTTCACCGGCTTGCCAACAGCTTTGGACGCCAGCGCTGCAGGTACGATATAGTCGCCATTCAGACGACGGCCAAAGCCCCCACCCAACATATAGCTGCGCATCACGATCTTGTCGGCAGGCACCTCCAAGGCAGCGGCCAACGTCGGCAAGATCAGCGATTGCCACTGGTTCCCCGCGTGTGTTTCCCAAACGCCATCAGCGTTCTGGAAGACAGTGGCGTTCACCGGTTCCATCTGGAAGTGCAACACGGATTGCGTGGTGTATTCCGCCTCAAGCGTGTCCGCCGCCCCATCAAAGGCTGCCGTGGTGTCGGGCTGCTCTGTGTGCAGGATCGACCCTTCTTCGCCTTGGATCAGCTCGCGTGAACGCGCCTGAATGTCTTCCTCCGACACATTTGCCGTCTCGCCCGAGGTCCAGTCGACGCTGATCTCATAGGTCGCCTTGCGCGCTGCGTGCAGCGTTTTGCCCAGAACGACAACCCAACCCGGCACTGTGCCCGACGGATCTTCGAGCACCACAGTTTCAAGGTAGCCCTTGATGTCTTTGGCGGCGGTATCGTCCACGGAATTCACCTTGGAGCCATAGCGCGTCGGCGGCAGCATCGGCACGCCGTAAACCATTCCGTCGACCTTGGCATCCAGACCATAGATCGCCTGACCCGTGGTTTTTGTATCCAAATCAAGCGGGTGCACGTCCTGACCAACAAGGCGCAGATCGGCGTGTGGCTTGAGCGGCAGAGCTGCCAGCTCTTCGTCGGTGAAGCTCCGGTCGAGCCCTTCGGCCACCAGATCACCATAGCTGATGGTTTGGGTGCCGTCGGTCACAGCACCGTCACGCGCCGTCAGGCCGGAAGCGTCTACGCCCCATTTGGCTGCCGCAGCTTCGATCAATGCGGTACGGCCAGCGGCACCTGCTTGGCGGTAGACGGGCCAGCTTTGCCAGATCGACCAGCTGCCGCCTGTGACCATCAAGCCCCATTTCTCGTCTGTATCAACGTGGGTGATGTGTACATTTTCCCATGCGACTTCCAGCTCGTCCGCCAGAATACGCGCGATGGCAGTGCCGACGTGTTGGCCCATCTCGGCGCGGATAATATTGACGTTGACCTGACCATCAGCATCGATCCAGTACCACATTGACGGCTCGAACGTGTCGCCATTGGGGGTGACCGGCGTGCCGTCTGGCACTGCAGGGTTCATCGCGGCGTTCGACGCCTGCGGGAAGCCAAAGGCAACACCAACGGCAGTCATGGACACAAGGAAACCACGGCGGGACATCTGTGGTTGCGTGTCTGCGCCTGTGAGGCGGGAAATCAAATTAGCCATTGTCGGAGCCTCCCATAGCGGTGGCGGCATCGCGCACGGCTTGACGGATACGGGTATAGGTCATGCAGCGGCACAGATTGCCGGTCATCACCGCGTCGATGTCGTCATCGCTGGGGTTGGGCGTGTCTTGCAACAACGACGCCGCCTGCATGATCTGGCCGGACTGGCAGTAACCACACTGGGGCACCCGCAGGTTGCGCCATGCTTCTTGCACAGGGTGGCTGCCGTTTTCGTCCAACCCTTCGATTGTCGTGACTTTCAGTCCTTCGACGTCGGAAAGATAGGTGATGCAGGACCGAACTGCAGCGCCGTCGATGTGTACGGTACATGCGCCACACGCGCCGATGCCGCAGCCAAACTTGGTCCCTGTCAGGCCGATCTCGTCACGGATCGCCCACAACAGGGGCGTATCCGGCTCTGCGTCGACAGAAACCTGCCGTCCGTTTAATTCGAATTCAATCATTAAGTCGTTGTCCCTTGGGTAAATTATGCCTAGGCGGAGCGCGCGTATAGCAGCGTTGACTGGACGGTCAATATAAGTTTCATGCCACCATTTTACAGGTGCCGCCCCAGCTGATCACGAAATTGTCAGACGTCAATGCGCAACACGCGTTTGCCGATCTTACACGGAACACGCGTTTCGCGAAAGATAATTTCGCCCCACCTTCATACTCGCACGATCTCTGACAGCCCGATCAGCGCTTGTTAGTCCGCGGGCCGGCAGGTACTGCCCCCCTAATCACCGGAGCGTATCATGCACTGCGGTCACCAAGGGTTCGGGAACGTCATGGCACAAAATTCACTGATCTACAAAGTCGAGCTGTCGGTCTCGGATATGGATCGCCATTATTACGAGACGCACAAGCTTACCGTGGCCAAACACCCCTCTGAAACCGACGAACGTTTGATGGTGCGATTGTTGGCCTATGCGTTGAATGCCCACGAGCATCTGGAGATGACCAAAGGCCTGTCGACCGACAGCGAACCTGATATCTGGCAAAAAAGCCTCAGCGACGAGATCGACGTTTGGGTCGCTCTTGGTTTGCCCAGCGAAAAGATCATCCGCCAATCCTGTAACAAGGCCGAGCGGGTGGTCCTATACCCTTATGGCGGTAAAACCGCAGAGGTCTGGTGGGACAAAACCCGCAACGGCACTGCGCGGTTTGACAATCTTGTGGTGGTCAACCTGGCAGAGGGCGACACTGCCGCGCTCGCTAAACTTGCCAGCCGCGCGATGAAGCTGCAGGTCCATATTCAGGATGGTGATGTCATGGTCAGCGTGGATGATAGCGTTGTCTACCTTACGCCGACGCTCTGGAAAGACGCCGCCTGACGCGCCACTGCCGCACCTGTCGCCCCGTCTCATAGCCTCGTCTCGGTATTCTTGTTTAAACAAAGGCCACACCCCTATGGGGTGCTTTCGCATGCGCCACAGCTTTGCACATAAAAACACTTGGCATCCCCGGTTTGCCCGCTACCTTGATCCTCAACTTCCGCACGATCATCGAAAGCCACATCAAGGAGCCTGCATCCCATGACGAATTTCCTTCGCGTATCCGTATCCGCCGCGACCCTCACCGCCGCGCTTGCCACCTCGGCAGCTGCTGACATCACCGTATCTTCCAAGATCGACACCGAAGGCGGGCTGTTGGGCAATGTCATTGCGCTTGCGCTTGAAGACGCGGGCCTGCCAGTCGAGCGTCGTTTGCAGTTGGGCGGCACGCAAGTTGTCCGCGAGGCTCTGCTGTCCGGTCAGATCGACATCTACCCTGAATACACTGGCAACGCGGCGTTCTTTTTCAATGAGGCCGAAAGCGACGTTTGGAAAGACGCCAAAGCCGGCCATGCCCGCGCCGCTGAACTGGACGCCGACCAAAACGACGTGACATGGCTGACCTCTGCCCCTGCAAATAACACATGGGCGATTGCCGTTACCGGTCCCGTGGCCGAAGAAAATGCCCTGAAAACCATGTCCGATTTTGGCGCGTGGGTGGCGCAGGGCGGCACGGTCAAACTGGCCGCCTCGACCGAATTTGTGTCGTCCCCCGCGGTGCTGCCGGCCATGCAAGACACCTATGGGTTCGAGCTGAATTCTGATCAGACGGTTATCCTGTCCGGCGGGGATACGGCTGCGACCATCCAAGCCGCAGCGCGCGGTACGTCGGGTGTGAATGCGGCGATGGTCTATGGCACCGATGGTGGCGTCGGCGCAACGGGCCTTGTGGTGATGGAAGACGACAAAGGCGTGCAGCCCGTCTATGAACCCGCCCCGATCATCCGCGCCGAGGTGCTGGCGGAATACCCGTCCATCCCCGAGGTGCTGAACCCGATCTTTGAAGGGCTGGACATGGCGACGCTGCAAAAGCTGAATGGTCGTATCCAAGTCGGTGGCGAACCCGCAGAGGCCGTGGCGCGTGATTACCTCACCCAAGCCGGGGTGCTGGACTGATCCGCGGCACAGTAACCTTGCAGGCCCCTCGGGCGCGGTTTTCTGCGCCGGGGGTTCTGTTTGCGATCCTGGGGGGCGCAGCACTGCTTGCCCCCTTTATGACATTGGCCGCGAACCGCATTGTCGCGGGCGACGCGGTTCCGATCTGGTCGGTGGTGTCGCCGGGACAGACAGCGCTTGGTCTGGGGGCAGTCTTGCTTGGGCTTGCACTGGGTGTGCCTGCGGGGCGTGCTGGCCTTCGGATGTTGGGGCCTCTGATCGGGTTGGCCGGTCTGTTATGGCTTGTCATTCAAGGCGCACCTGTGCTGCTGGATGGCGCTGGCGATTATGCTCGTGTCTCTCCGGCGGCGGGGTTCTGGTGTCTGCTGGTAATCTTTGCCCTGCTCATGGCCGATGCGATCACAGCGCTGAAACCGGGGCCCTACCAGCGCGCACTGTTGTTGGTCGCCGTATTGGCAGCCTTGGCAGCGGTGCTGGGATCAGGTGTGTTGTCGCCGCTGTCCGTCATGCAGGAATTCTCTGCCCGCCGCGACGCTTTCGCCAGCGAGGCAACCCGTCATCTTTGGCTGGCCTTCGGCTCGCTTGGGATGGCTGGCATTATCGGCTTTCCCCTCGGCGTGCTGGGTCACCGCAAGCCCGCCCTACGCGGCGCAATACTGCCGGTGCTCAGTTTTCTTCAAACCATCCCCTCGCTCGCCATGTTCGGGCTGATGATACCGCTGCTCGGTTGGGTCGGTGCCACGGTGCCCGGTGCACGTAGCATTGGGATTGCAGGCATCGGATTTGCCCCTGCTTTTGTGGCGCTAGTCCTCTATTCTCTGCTGCCTGTGGTCGGCAACACCGTGGCCGGTCTGGCCGCAACGCCCGCACAGGCGCTGGACGCCGCACGCGGGATAGGGATGACGGCGGGGCAGCGGTTGTGGCGCGTTGAACTGCCCATCGGCCTGCCCGTGATCCTGACTGGTCTGCGCATCGTGCTGGTGCAAAACATCGGGCTCGCGGTGATTGCGGGGCTGATCGGCGGCGGCGGCTTTGGGACTTTCGTGTTCCAGGGGCTGAACCAGACCGCCACTGACCTGATCCTGCTCGGCGCGCTGCCCACAGTCGCGCTGGCCCTGACGGCGGCCATTGTAATGGATATTCTGGTCGACCTGACCCGACGCCTCCCCAAGGAGACCCCATGATAGAGATCGACAATATCACCAAAATCTACGACAGCGCCCGCGCCGTCGATGGCGTGTCGATGACGATTGATACCGGCACGATCACGGTCATCGTCGGCACCTCTGGCTCGGGCAAAACGACGCTGCTGCGGCTGATCAACCGGCTGGAAGAACCCACCTCGGGCGAGGTGCGGATCAACGGGCAATCAACGCTGGACGTCAAACCGCATATCCTGCGGCGGCGCATCGGCTATGCCATTCAAGGGCACGGGCTGTTCCCGCATCACACGGTCGCGCGCAACATCGGCGCAGTGCCGCAACTGCTAGGCTGGACCCGCGACAAGATCGACGCCCGCGTGGATGAACTGCTTGATCTCTTTTCCATGGCCCCACAGGATTTCCGCAACCGGTATCCATCAGAGCTGTCTGGCGGGCAGCAGCAACGCGTTGGCGTCGCACGCGCGCTGGCCTCGCGGCCCGACCTGATCCTGATGGACGAACCTTTCGGCGCGCTTGACCCGATCATCCGCACCCGTGCGCAAGAGGACCTGCGCCGCATCCAGCAAGCGCTCGGGTCGACGATCATCCTCGTGACCCATGATATGGAGGAAGCCATTCGTCTGGGCGACCGCGTGGCCGTGATGGATGGCGGCAAGCTGGTGCAATACGCAACCCCTGCGGATATCATCACCCATCCTGCGACCGATTTCGTCGCCGATATGGTCGGTGATGTGGAACGCCCCCTGCGGCTGCTTTCCCTCACCCCTCTGGCGGATGTGATAGAGGACGGCCCCGCCAGCGGCACGCCCCTGCCCCCCGATGCCAATCTGCGCGACGCACTGTCGGCCTGTCTGTGGACCGGACGCAGCGCGGTGCCGATCAGCGACAATGGCAAGGTGATCGGCCGCGTGACGCTGGACGCCATCCGCGCGCGGGCCGAGGTACACGCATGACAGCGGGCAATCTGCTGCGTCTTGGGTTGCTGGGTCTGCTGCTCGCACTGGTCCTGCGTCCCGACTGGTTCGCGCCGCTCTTTGCGCCGCTCGCCCCTACGGGCGGCCCGGTGATCTATGCGCGCAGCTCTCTGCTGTCACTATCTCTCAGCCATTTGGGGCTGGTGGCCCTTGCTTCCGTCGCGGCGACGCTGGTGGCGGTGACGTTGGCGATCTTTGTCACCCGTCCCGTTGGCGCGTCTTTCCTTCCGCTATCGCGCACGATCACCAACATCGGGCAGACCTTCCCCCCCGTCGCCGTGCTGGCGCTGGCCGTGCCTGCCTTGGGCTTCGGGGCGGGGCCGACACTGGTGGCGCTATTTTTGTACGGGCTGCTGCCGATATTTGAAAACGCGATCACCGCCCTATCAACCCTGCCCCCCGCCACGATGGAAGCCGCACGCGGCATGGGTCTGAACCGCTGGCAACGCCTGTGGCGCGTGGAGCTCCCGCTCGCCCTGCCCGTGATCCTGACCGGCATCCGACTGTCTGTCGTCATCGCCCTTGGCACAGCGACGATCGGGTCAACCGTTGCCGCACGCACGTTGGGCGAGGTGATCATCGCTGGCCTGCTGACCAATAACACCGCTTACGTGCTGCAAGGCGGGCTGATCGTGGGGCTCTTTGCGGTGCTGATCTATGACGCGATGGCGCAGCTTGAACGCTATCTTGCCGCTCGCATGGGGGGCTGATCTGCGCCGCGAACCCACCCGAGTGGAAGCTTGCCGATACCACCCCCGCGCAATTGCGCCCCCTGCTCAAGACTTGTATCAATCGCCCATGATCCGACAGCTTGCACCCTTTCTCCTCATCCTTTGGGCCGCGCCCCTTACGGCGCACCCTCATGTCTTTATTGACACGCAGCTTGCCCTTGTCGCCGATGACCAAGGACAGCTGACCCATGTGCGCGTGACATGGCAATATGACGCGCTTTATTCCCTGTTGGTAACCGAGGATATGGGCCTTGATGCTGACGGTGACGGCATCCTGACCAAGGCGGAACTTGCCGCGCTGAACAGCTTTGACATGCAGTGGGTTGACGGGTTCAACGGCGATCTGGTGGTCAGCACCGAGGCGGTAAACATTCCGCTTTCCGGTCCAACCGAGATTGCGACGCAATTCGACGCCGGACAGATCACCACCTCGCATCTGCGTGCGCTTGAGACGCCTGTTTCAGCCGGCACAGCGATCACGATCAAACCCTATGATGCGACCTACTACACCGCCTACGACATCACGACTAAAATAGACATCGCGCAGGCCCCGAGCTGCCGCGCCCGTGTCGAAATGCCGAACGTCAGCGCCACAATGGAGGCGCTTCAACAGCAGCTTGCCCAGCTTGATGCCCAAAGCGATCCGGCGGACGCAGGCCTACCGGATATTGGCGCGCAGATGGCCCCCACGTTGAACGTCTCATGCGCCGCGCACTGACGGTTATCGCGTCCGCCGTGGTGATCGGCCTCGCCGCGCTGTGGTGGACTGGCGGGTTCGACCAGCTGGCGCAGTGGGCCGCGACCCATCAACGGGAGTTTCAAAACAGCATCGCGCTATCGCTGCGGGCCGTGCGCGCAGGCCAGCCAGAGGCAGTGACCGCGCTGCTATCGGCCTGTTTTGCCTATGGCGTCGTGCATGCAGCTGGCCCTGGTCACGGCAAAGTCCTCATCGGCGGTTATGGCGCGGCCAACGCCGTCCCGATGCGCCGCCTGTCGGTGATTGCGCTGCTGTCGTCGCTGGGTCAGGCCGTTACGGCGGTGGCGCTGGTCTATACCGGCGTCAGCCTGCTGCAATTAGGGCGCGAACGTATGATTTCGGTGACAGAGGCGATTATGGCGCCCGTCAGCTATGGCGCGATTGCCTGTGTTGGGCTGTGGCTGTTCTGGCGTGGGCTGCGCCATTTCCGCGCGACAATGCTCGCGTCACAGGGTGACCATGACCACTCTCATGATCAAGATGGCATCTGCGCCACCTGCGGCCACGCGCATGGGCCGACGGCAGAACAGGTGCAAAATGCGACCACGCTGCGCGAAACGCTTGTGCTGATCGCCTCTATCGCGATCCGCCCCTGCACCGGCGCGTTGTTTGTACTGATTATCACGCTTCAAATGGGGATTTCGGGTGTCGGCATTGCGGGCGCATTCGCGATGGCATTCGGCACAGCGACCATCACCATCGCCGTGGGCCTAGGGGCCGGCGCACTGCGCGGTGGCGTGTTGGCAGGGTGGGCAAGCACCCCGCGGGCGGCCCAGATTGCGGCTGTGATTGAACTTGCAGCGGGGCTGTGCGTGGCGTTGCTGGCGGGCGGGCTACTGCTTCGGGCAATCTGATTTTAACTGCTCGACAAGCGGGGCGGTCAAAACTATCTATAATTGATGAACCAGCCCAAACCAGAAACACACTCCGCCCGGATCGCACGTATTCTGGCGGACCGTATCGTCTCGGGTCAGCTGCCCCCAGGAGCGCGGCTGCGCCAAGACCACATCGCGCAGGAGTTCGGCGCAAGCCACGTGCCCGTACGTGAAGCCTTTCGTCTACTAGAAACCCAAACACTTGCAGAAAGCCTTCCAAGACGCGGATTTCGCGTCACTTTTTTCGATATCGCAGAACTGCGCGAGGTCGCCGAGATGCGCGCCAGCCTCGAAGCGCTTGCGCTGCGGCACGCCGCCCCCAATCTGACGCCAGATATCCTCGCCAAGGCCCACAAGGCCAACTTACAGGGCGACACAGCCCAGGATGTACATGAATGGGAGGCGGCAAATCGCTGTTTTCACAGAACAATTCTTGAACCTTGTCAAATGCCTCGCCTGATGCGGTCGATCGACGATCTGCAAGCAGCAACCGCACGGTTCATCTTACGTGCATGGCGCACAAACTGGGAAGCCCGCACCGATCACGACCACCGAAAAATCCTAGAAGCCCTGCGCAAAGGTCAGGTCGATCTGGCCTGCTCTACGCTTTCTCGGCACGTCGGTTGGATCGGCAAGCGTTCCCGCACTCTAAAAAATCAAGCTGGAACAGACAGTTCTGAATTTTTCAGATAATTATCTATAATCTGAATTGCCTCGCGACGCTGCATTCTTCCTACTGGGATTGAAATGTAAAAAGCTATCGTCGGAGGAAACCAGATGGCACTTGCGATCACATCCCTACCCCGTAACCCGTCCCGCGCGCAGGGGCTTGGCCTTGCACTTGCAGGGGCTGCGCTCATCACGTTGGGGGCCAAGGTTCAGATCCCGTTCTGGCCTGTACCCATGACGCTGCACACCCTGTCCGTATTCCTTGTCGCCCTCACCCTGGGCCCACGTCTGGGGCTGGCTGCTATGGCGGCCTACCTCGGGGCTGGCACGGCGGGGCTGCCCGTATTTTCCGGCACCCCCGAACGGGGCATCGGCCTAAGCTATATGGTCGGGCCGACGGGCGGGTACCTGCTGGGCTATCTCGTGGCGGCAGGCCTAACCGGCTGGATGGCGATGGGGCGCGGCTGGATCGGGCGCGTGCTGGCGATGCTGGCGGGTCTTGCAGTTGTCTATGCGGGTGGTCTGGCGTGGCTGTCGCTGTTCGTGCCTGCCCCCAAGCTGCTGACCGCAGGTCTGACGCCCTTTTTGTTGGGTGACCTGATCAAGGTCCTGCTGGCAGCGACACTGATGTCGGGACTGTCCCGTCTGAAAGGGCGCGATCAATGATCCGCACAGACTGGACCGTGACCGAAGCGGCATCGATCCACGCGCTGCCCTTCCCCGAGCTTATGCACCGTGCGCAAACCTTGCACCGTGCACATTTTGACCCCACCGCGATCGAAACCGCCAGCCTGCTCAGCATCAAGACCGGCGGCTGCCCCGAGGATTGCGGCTATTGCTCGCAGTCGGCGCAGTATGACACCGGCGTCAAAGCGACAAAGTTGATGGGCGCACAGGAGGTCATCGCAGCCGCCAAACGCGCAAAAGACGCTGGCGCACAGCGGTTCTGCATGGGGGCTGCATGGCGCAGCCCCAAGGACCGCGACATGGACAAGCTGACCGATATGGTGCGCGGCGTGGCTGATCTGGGGCTGGAGACCTGCATGACGTTGGGGATGCTGTCCCCCGATCAGGTGATCAAGCTCAAAGATGCGGGGCTGGATTTCTACAACCACAACATCGACACCTCGCCCGAGTACTACGCCGAGATCGCCTCGACCCGCACGATGGAAGACCGGCTTGAAACCGTCGAACATGTGCGCAAAGGCGGGATCAAGGTCTGCTGTGGTGGTATCCTTGGCATGGGCGAGGCAGAGGCGGACCGGATCAGCATGCTCGTCACCCTCGCGACACTGCCCAGCCACCCAGACAGTGTGCCGGTAAACCTGTGGAACGCGGTCAAAGGCGTGCCGGTGCAGGATAAATCCGAAAAGGTCGATCCTTTTGCGCTGGTCCGGCTGGTGGCTTTGGCGCGCATTCTTATGCCTGCATCTGTGGTGCGTCTGTCCGCCGGCCGCACCGGGATGAGCGACGAGCTGCAATCGCTGTGCTTTCTGGCGGGGGCGAATTCGATTTTTGTCGGCAACCAGCTGCTGACCACTGAAAATCCGGCCACGTGGAAGGATAACGATCTGCTTCGGCGCCTCGGCATGCATGTGGCCGCTGCGAAACCCGCATTCAGATCGGTGGAAGTGGCCGCACAATAAATCCGAGCCCTACGTATAAAAAAAGCCCGGCCTGATATTCAGGTCGGGCTTTGTCATGTCGCGCCTCGGCTCGCGCTTAGGCGAAGATAATCACCGACTGCATGCCGTCCGCGACCATATCGCCATCCGTATTCCAGACGCGCATCACCTGAGAGCTGTAACCGCCGTTGCCCGCCGTCAATTGCGTCTCCATCATATACCAGCCGTCGCGCGTGTTGGCATGATCGGACAGCAGGTTGATGATCCAGTTCATCGACGAATTCGGCCCCGGCCGTGTCATCATCGGGAAGGCAGCGGGCGGCAGCACGTCGCCGATGGCGATCAGCCCCTCGAGCGTGCCCCACATCGCCGGATCGCGGTGCCGTGCCCAGATCCGGACATAGCCGCGATCGGACCCTGAAAACGGCAGGCTGCCTTCGATCAGTTTAACCTCGAAATTGACAAAGAACCGCACCGGCGGGCGCTTTAGCGCAGGCGGGAAATAGGATGGTGTGTCGTCTGGCCCTTGGGGGGCTGCGGGGGCGGTATGGCCCACGCTCAACTGGCTTTCCTGCGCATGCCCGAAAGAAAACGTGCCCGTCGCGGCGACCTTGCCGTCGATCTCGGCGCGGGTGGCGATGGTGGTGATGTTACGCCCTTCGCGCAGCACCTCTGAGTGGATCGTGGGGGCCTGTGACACGGGCGCGGTAAAGTTGATCAGGGCAGACCGCAGCGCGGGCAATTCAGGACGGTCCCGACGGGCAGCATTGGCCAGCAACGCACCGGTAAACCCGCCAAAGGCTGTGCGCCCTTGGGCCCAGTTCTCTGGCACCTGATAGCGCGGTGCGGCGCCGTCTTGCTCTGCTGTGGCGAGTACCTCGGCCAGGGTCACATCTGTCATGTCGGGTCCTTTATCAGTCTGTCGCAACGCGTCGGCGCGCCGCTTGCCAAGCGATGACCGCAATATACCAGCCGCGCAAGACACCCCGCCCCACAAACGCCACGTCACCTCGGACAAAGCCGCACGGCGAGAATCTGATGTTGGACAGCAAACAGGTATTGACGGATGCTTTGTATTTTACATATTCATGAATTATGGAATCATTACTGACAGATCGACTCGCCACCCTGAGCCATCCGCAGCGTTTGGCTGTATTCCGCCTTCTGATGCGGCGCTATCCCGATGCCCTGCCTGCGGGCGAGATCGGGCAAGTACTCACGCTCAAACCCAGCACCGCGTCGGTGTATCTGTCGGCGCTGACGCAGGTCGGTCTGATCACGCAGCGGCGCGACGGGACGCGGCTTTTGTATACCATCAACCTTGATGCCGCGGGCGAGGTCGTCTCGGGTCTGTTCGTGGATTGCTGTCGGGGGCGCGCCGATCTGTGCCCGCCCCCGTTCTCTGACCTCATCAACAAGGCGCAGAGGATGACCCAGCCAAAATTCAACGTGCTTTTCGTATGTACCGGCAATTCCGCCCGCTCCATCTTTGCCGAAACGATCCTGCGCGACATGGCGGGCGACCGGTTCACCGCCTATTCTGCCGGCACCCTGCCCCGGTCCGAACTGAACCCCCTTGCGTTTGATATGCTGAAAACCAAGGGGCATGACGTCGACACGCTGCGTTCAAAACATATCTCCGAGTTCCAAACGGCGGACGCGCCGCAGATGGATTTTGTCTTTACCGTCTGTGACCACGCCGCGAACGAGGAATGCCCTACATGGCCCGGCCAGCCTGTGTCAGGCCATTGGGGTTTGCCCGATCCGGTCAAAGCCGAAGGGACAGAGGCCGAACGACAACTGGCTTTTCAACAGACATATGGCGCGCTGCACAACCGGCTTTCGGCCTTTACCGCGCTGCCTTTCGATGCGCTGGACCGCGCTGCCTTGCAAAAACGGGTTGATGCCATCGGGGCGGCCCAAGTGACCACAGGATAAAATCACCATGACCACCTATGCTTTGAACGGCCTTGGCCGCATCGGAAAACTGGCGCTGCGGCCCTTGCTGGAACAGGGCGTCAAGATCGCCTTTATCAACGACACCGTCGGCGATCCGGAAATGCACGCGCATCTGCTGGAGTTCGATTCCGTCCACGGCCGCTGGCCTGCGGCATTCAGCGCGGACGACAGCGCGATCACCATCGATGGTACGCGTATTCCCGTGACCAGCACCAAGTCGATCAAGGACCTGCCGCTGGACGGCGTGGACGTGGTGATCGATTGCACCGGCGCGTTCAAGACCGAGGCCAAGCTCGCCCCCTATTTCGAGGCGGGTGTGAAAAAGGTCGTCGTCTCAGCGCCGGTTAAAGACGGCCCAACGGCGAACATCGTCTATGGCGTGAACGACGATACCTATGACCCCGCAGCCCACACGATCGTCACCGCCGCCAGCTGCACGACCAACTGCCTTGCGCCCGTGGTCAAAGTGCTGCTGGAAGGCATCGGGATCAAGCATGGGTCAATTACCACGATCCATGATGTGACCAACACACAAACCATCGTGGACCGCCCCGCCAAGGACATGCGCCGGGCGCGATCAGCGCTGACCAACCTAATCCCCACCACCACGGGATCAGCCACGGCGATCACGCTGATCTACCCTGAATTGACCGGCAAGCTGAACGGTCACGCCGTGCGGGTGCCGCTGCTGAATGCGTCGATCACCGACTGCGTGTTCGAGCTGGAGCGTGAGACGAGTGTGGAAGAGGTCAACGCCCTGTTCAAAACCGCCGCCGAAGGGCCGCTAAAGGGCATTCTGGGCTATGAGGAACGCCCGCTCGTGTCGTCGGATTACACCAATGACACCCGCAGCGGGATTATTGATGCGCCGTCTACGATGGTGGTGAATGGCACGCAGGTCAAAGTCTATGCGTGGTATGACAACGAAATGGGCTATGCGCACCGTCTGGTGGATGTGGCGCTGATGGTGGGCGGCAAGCTGTGACACGCCCTGCCGGATTTACCGCTTATATTGCCGTCACAGCCGCCTATTGGGCGTTCATGCTGACCGACGGGGCGCTGCGGATGCTGGTGCTGCTGCATTTTCACACGCTCGGGTTCTCTCCGGTGCAGCTGGCCTATCTGTTCGTGTTGTACGAGATCGCAGGTGTCGTGACCAACCTGTCGGCGGGCTGGATCGCGGCGCGCTTTGGACTGACCTCGACACTTTATGCGGGGCTGTCGTTGCAGGTTATCGCCCTGCTGGCGCTGACGCAGCTTGATCCGGCATGGAGCGTGACTGCCTCCGTCGTGTTTGTGATGCTGGTGCAGGGGCTGTCTGGCGTGGCCAAGGATCTGGCCAAGATGAGCTCTAAATCCGCGGTCAAGCTGTTGGCCCCTACAACGGGGGGCGGGTTGTTTCGCTGGGTCGCCCTGCTGACCGGATCGAAGAACGCGGTCAAGGGCGCGGGCTTCCTGCTGGGGGCGGGGATGCTGGCCTTGCTCGGGTTTGTCCCGTCGGCGTTGTTGATGGCCGCGATCCTGTTCGTGATCCTGATCGGCGTGATCATCGGTATGCCCGCGGGCCTGCCCGTGGGGCGCAAGGACGCCAAGTTCACCGAAGTGCTGTCGAAGAACCGCAATATCAACTGGCTCAGCGCCGCGCGGCTGTTTCTGTTCGGGGCGCGCGACGTGTGGTTTGTCGTGGGCATCCCGATCTATTTCTACGCGGTGCTGTCTGATGGCAGCGTCGAAAGCAAGCGCGACGCCTTCTTTATGATCGGCAGCTTTATGGCGGTGTGGACGATCTTATATGGTGCCGTGCAAGGCTGGGCCCCGCGTATCTTGAGAGCCGACCGCCGGACCGAGCTTGAGACACTAACCCAAGCCCGTCACTGGAACCTCGCGCTTGTGGTCGTGCCGGCCTTGTTGGCAGCGCTGGTCTGGATCACGCCTGCACCCTCCGCCGCGCTGACGCTGACGATTGTTGGCGGCTTGCTGGTATTCGGGGCTATCTTTGCGGTGAATTCAGCCCTGCACTCCTATCTGATCCTCAGCTTCACAGAGGCCAAGCGGGTCACGATGGATGTGGGGTTCTACTATATGGCCAATGCGGCCGGACGTTTGGCGGGCACGCTGCTATCGGGGTTCACCTACCAGATTGGCGGGCTGGCGCTTTGTCTGGCAACAGCGGCTGTTATGTTGGCGCTTAGCGCCTTTGGGACGGCACAGCTGCGCCCGACCCAAACCTCATAAGGGACGGCGCGCGAGGTCACCCCCCGCGCGCCCTGTTTCAAGGCACTGCAACCACGCCGTTGCGGTTGTCACGCCAGATCACCGCGACGATCAGGGCCGACGCGACGCCGCCAATCAGCGTCGTCAACAGGCCGGGAAAGCTGAACGCAAACCCCGCGATCCCCAGCGGCAGACGCAGCCAAGGCCGCACCATGCCGACGCCCAGCAGATAGCCTTCTAGCCCGCCGGACAGCAGCGTGATGCCAATGATGATCGACGGCAGCACATAGATCAGCGGCGTCAGATCCCCCTGCAACACCAGCGCAGGCTGGAACAGGAAGAACAGCGGCACAAAGTAGATCACAACCCCAAGCCGCATCGCGGTAAAGGACGTCAGCATCGGCTTGGCCCCCGCAATGGTCGCCGCAAGAAACGCCGCAGCGCCAACGGGAGGCGTGATCACCGACAGCATCGCGTAGTAGACGATAAAGAAGTGCACCGCGACGGTGTTCAGTCCGCCGATTTCGATGATCGCAGGCGCAAGCGTGACCGCAAGGAAGATGTAGGCCACAATCGCCAGCCCCGCCATCCCCATGATAAAGCAGGCCAAAACCCCAAGCGCGATCACAAGATAGACGTTATCCCCGCCTAAGGCGACCAGACCCGATGTCATCGACCCCGTGACGCCCGTGATCGTCAACGCGCTGACAACAAAGGCAATCGGCAGAATGATCGCCGCCGTTTGCGTGACCAGCGTGCCGACTTGGCGCAGGGTTTCAAAAATACGCGCCGGTGTCATCATGGTTTCACGCTGCAGGAAGCTTAGCGCGATCATCAGGGCACTGGCGTACCACGGGGCATAGTATTCCCACCGCATATACAGCAAACCCCAGACCAGAAAGATCATGACCAGCAGGAACGGCCAGCCACGCTTCATTACCTCGCGGGCAGAAGGCAGGTGTTCGGGTTTCATCCCCACCAGCCCTTTGCGCGCAGCATAGGCGTCGACTTGCAGGATCAGACCAAAGTAGAACAGCGCCGACGGCAGGATCGCGGCAATCATCACGGTCGCGTAATCCACCCCGATGGTGATCGCCATGACAAAGGCAATCGCCCCCATCACCGGCGGCATCACCACACCGCCAGTCGAGGCGCAGGCCTCGATCGCGCCGGCGTAATGGGCCGGGTAGCCGACCTTTTTCATAGTTGGAATAGTGATCGACCCGGTGCCCGCGATGTTGGAGAAAATCGACCCCGACAGCGACCCGAAAAAGGCGCTGGCCACGATAGACACTTTCGCAGGGCCACCGCGGTATTTGCCAAAGCCCGCATTGGCGAGATCAATAAAGAACTGCCCCGCTCCCGTCGCAATCAACACGCCCGCAAAGACCAGAAAGCCCAGCACGATCTCGGCCACGATCTTGGTCGTGATGCCCATCAGGCCTTCGGTGCGAAAGACATGCGCTTCGATCATGCGTTCGAACGTATAGGGGATGCCCATAAGGAGCCCCGGGAAATAATCTGCGACCAGTGGGTAGAGTCCAAGGATAAGGACCACCAACAAGAACGGCACGCCTCCCGACCGCCGCGCGATCTCGAGCATCAGCAGCCACAACACCACACCGGCGTAAAAGTTGGTCCAGCCCGCCTGAACGATCTCCCATGCGTACATGGAGAACCACATGCAGATGCCAAAGCCCACGGCGGCCGCCACGATGTCATAGATAGGCACGCTTGTGTGCGATTGCTTTGCCGGCAGCGCAATATAGGCCGCGGCAAGGAAAGTGCCGATAAAGACCCAGTAATACTGCCCCTCAATCAGGCGCCGCCCGCCAATGGGCACGCCAAACACATAGGCCAGCCCCAACCCGAGGCCAAAGGTACACAGCACCACAAAAGCAATGCTGGTGAATGAAAACAATCCCCCTAGGCGCGTCGTCTCTGACGCGGGATCGACAGCCGCTTCAGCCGCTGGTTGTTGATGAGTCGCTGACATGGAAAATCCTGCAATTAAAGCCGCTTATGCGATATCTTTAAGAGGGCGGAGCAGCGGTACCACTCCGTCCTTTTGTCGGTCCGGTGGCGTTACAGACGCGAGCGGAAAGGCTCGAGGCCGTCGGTGTGCTTGGCCAGAATGTCGAGGTATTCCTGGTTCTCAAAGTTCATCTCGACGCCCTGTTCCATCGCTTCTTTCATGCCGGCGTTACGCGCGGCGATCCAGGCGTCCATCTTTTCGATGGCGGCGGTGTTCCAGGTATCGTCTTCTTCGGTCCACTGGCCGATTTCGCGCAGGTATTTCACCGTGCCCTCATGCACCGGGATCGGGTTGGCATCCAGGAAGTTGCGGAAATGCTCGATCGACATACGGGTCGCCAACGCATGCGATCCTTTGTAGTTGTCGTGGGATTCATCGATCCATTTCGCCATGTTGTAAACGAAGTCCTCGTCTGCCGTGACCGGCACGGCGTAGACAAAGTTCGATGTCATGGAATCAACGCCTTTGGCGGTGCTCACGCCCATGGATATCTTCGACGGGATGGTCATGGGGCGGTGGCTCAGATAGCCGTCCCAGCCCTCTTTGTTGGCAGGATCCATCGGCAGCCAGCGAATGCTGCCCGGCGCGCCTTCCATCTCGGACAGGACCGAGGAGATCGGCGAACAATAGGCAACGTCAGATTTACCTTCGACGACCGAGCGGCAGTTTTCACTGTAGCTTGAGGCAGGAACGAACTCGATCTTTTCTTGCGCCTCTTCTGGCGTCATGCCGATAAACGCGGGCAAAGCTTTGGTGATCGCGGCCACAATCGCGGGCGAGAAAACGCCGGATGTGACGCGCACGCCGCCTTTACCAATGTCTTCAAGGGTTTGCAGATCGGAATCCCCGGCCACAACAAAGCCCCAAGGCGTATCGTTATGGTGCCACATGATGCGTTGCGGCATTGGTTTGGCCGAGGCATAGCCGCCGACCCCTTCCGCCTGCAACGCCATTTCCGACGCCGAGACAGAGGCAATTGCGACATCCTCGCGGTCGGTCAGACGCTTGTAGCGCATGGGTTCGCTGTCTTCGGGTACAATCCGAACGGTCGTGCCGGTTTCTTTTTGCAGCGTGGGCCCCCAGCCGTTGGTCGAGGCAAAGCTGCCCGTCGACGTGCCCGGTGTGGCGATCACCAGCAGGCGCGGCCATTCATAGTCTTGCGCCATAGCAGCACCGGAAAGCGCCATGGATACGGCGATAGACCCGACGGCGGCCTTGGCAAAACGTGTCATATTTTTCATGTGGTTTCTCTCCCTGTTTTTCATCTTTGGATTGTTCGGGATTGCCGCATCACGGCTGCCGCAGAATATGCAGATGTCACGCGGCACCTCCCAATGCTCAACGAAACGCGTTCGGTATGACCCGCTGAACGGGCAAAGAACGCGTCCTCCCGAGTGCCGAACTCCCTCCTCCCGAGGTTGTCCGACTCAATCTATTTAACAGCCTAGGGGTTAGATATTTCGATGCCAATACCGCAGAACAGAACTTGATACCGCAGCGAGGCATGGGTTTTTGGCAAACCGCCTTAGCTTGCTGATGCCAAAGGGTTAACGGCGTCGAATATGGGCTTCGTTACGTTACGTTGCTTTGGGTTACGAGGTGTTATTTCGACTGACAAGCGTCAGGAGAGCTGTCGAAACAGGCCGGATTTTGCCCAAATAAACGCCACTATCGGTCGAATATTTTGCAGCTTGCACCGATCGGTGAACTTGGCTACGCCTAAGGCAACGACGCTGTTCGCCCCTCATTTGGGCAGCAGCATTAACATCTATCCGTCGGGGTGCCCTTTGGGGCTGAGAGGTGCAAGCACCGACCCGTCGAACCTGATCCGGGCAATACCGGCGTAGGGAACGGGTATCTTTGTGCAGCGGCCTGGTGTCGATATCGCAAAGCTCATTCTTGCGTCCGTTTGTCCGCCACTGAGAGGCGAACACGTGACCAAGAAGACCCCCATTTCCCTAACCATCGCCGGTTCGGACAGCGGCGGCGGCGCCGGCATTCAGGCGGATATCAAGGCGATGTCGGCCAATGGTATTTATGCCGCCAGCGTGATCACCGCCGTCACCGCGCAAAACACCCGCACCGTCAGCGCCGTTCATGAAATCCCTGCCCAGATTGTGTCGGCCCAGATCGACGCCGTGCTGTCGGATCTGGATGTGCAGTCGATCAAGCTGGGGATGCTTTTTTCGCCGCAAATCATTAAGGCGGTGGCACAGGCGCTAATCGGTTTCAAAGGGGCCGTCGTGGTTGATCCGGTGATGATCGCCAAATCCGGTGATGCGCTGTTGCAGGACCAAGCCGTCGCAGCGCTGATTACTTATATCCTGCCAGGCGCCGATCTGCTGACCCCCAACCTGCCCGAAGCCGCCCGCCTGCTGAACCAGTCCGAAGCCGCCACCGCCGACCAGATGGTAGCGCAGGCCCGATGTCTGCTTGATATGGGGCCTAAAGCAGTACTGATGAAAGGCGGACATGGCGCGGGCGACATCTGTAGCGACGCGCTTGTCACCGCGCAGGGTGTTGCATGGCTGTCTGCACCGCGCATCGACACGCGCAACACCCATGGGACGGGTTGCAGCTACGCCGCTGCCATCGCCGCACAGCTCGCGCATGGCGCCCCCTTGGCCATCGCGGTACAGGCGGCCCATAGCTATCTCCACGAGGCTATCCGCGCCGCAGACCGTCTTTCTATCGGTACCGGCCACGGCCCCGTGCACCATTTTCACGCGATCTGGCCATGACCCGCATCACCGTCATCGGCGCAGGCGTGGCAGGGTTGTGCATCGCGCGCGTCTTGCTGGATCGCGGGGCCCGCGTGCATCTGATCGACCGTGCCAACCAGCCCGGCCCGCAGGGGTGTTCGTGGTGGGCGGGTGGGATGCTCGCCCCCTATTGCGAAGGTGAAAGCGCCGAAGAACCCGTGGTGCGGCTCGGTCAACAAGCGGCGGACTGGTGGGCGCAGCATACGACGTCCCTCCAGCGCTGCGGCTCGCTTGTCGTCTCGCCAGCGCGGGACACAAGTGATCTGACGCGCTTTGCGCGACGCACGGATAGCTATAAAACTTTGACCGCCACAGAGATCGAAGCGCTTGAGCCCGATCTGGGCGATCGCTTTGCCAAGGGCCTGTTTTTCGAGGACGAAGCCCATCTGTCCCCCCGCACTGCGCTGGCAGAGCTGTGGCGCGGACTGGTCGCCGACGGGGCCACCTTCGAACAATGCGAAGCCGACCCGGATGCGCGCGCGAAAGACGGGTTGGTGATCGACTGCCGAGGCTACCATGCACGCGCCGATATGCCCGCGTTGCGTGGGGTGAAGGGTGAGATGGCGCTACTGTCCTGCCCCGACGTCTCCATCAACCGCCCTATTCGCGTGCTGCACCCGCGTGTGCCGATTTACCTCGTGCCGCGGGGGGACGGTGTTTACATGCTGGGGGCCACGATGGTCGAAGGCCGCGCAGGCTGTCACGCCAGCGTCCGGTCTGTGCTGGAACTGCTAAGCGCGGCCTACGCGCTGTCGCCCGCTTTTGGCGAGGCCGAGATCCTCGAGATCGGCGTCGACAGCCGCCCCGCCTTTCCCGACAACCTGCCGCGCATCGAACGGCAGGGCAATCTGATCCGCGCCAATGGCCTTTATCGCCACGGTTTTCTGCTGGCCCCCGCGCTGGCAACGATGGTGGCCGACCTGATCCTTGACGCCAAAACACCGGAGATATTCCATGAAACTACAGCTTAACGGTGCCCCGATCGACAGCGACGCGACCACTCTTGCCGCCTTGCTTGAGGCCGAAGGATTTGGCGGGGCCAAGGTCGCCACGGCCGTGAACGGCAGCTTTGTCCCAGCCACGCTGCGCGCGACGCATCCCCTTAACTCAGGCGACAACATCGAAGTGCTCGCCCCCATGCAGGGAGGTTGAGATGCGCAGTTTCTACGGCGAAACGCTTGCCAATGGTCTGATGCTGGGCACCGCGCAATACCCGTCGCCCAAAGTGCTGTCCGACGCCTTTGCCCGCAGCGGTGCGGCGGTGGCAACGGTATCCCTGCGCCGCGAAAGCGGGCGGGATCGCGCCGGTCAGGATTTCTGGGAGCTGATCCGCGCGCTTGATGTGCATGTATTGCCCAACACCGCCGGCTGCCACAGCGTCAAGGAAGCCGTCACCACCGCCCATATGGCACGCGAGGTCTTTGATACCCGATGGATCAAGCTTGAAGTCATCGGCGAAGAAGACACGTTGCAACCGGATGTTTTTGGTTTGGTCGAGGCCGCGCGCATTCTGACCGAGGACGGGTTTCAGGTCTTTCCCTACACCACCGAAGACCTTGTGGTCGCGGACAAACTTTTGCGGGCGGGTTGCGAAGTGTTGATGCCCTGGGGCGCGCCCATCGGGTCGGGCATGGGGCTGAACAACGTCTTTGGGCTGCGTGCCATGCGCGCGCATTTCCCCGACGTGCCGCTGGTGATCGACGCGGGCATCGGCCTGCCTTCGCACGCGGCACAGGCGATGGAACTGGGGTTTGATGCGGTGCTGTTGAACACCGCTGTCGCCAATGCAGGTGATCCCGCCGCCATGGCCGAAGCTTTTGCCACTGCGATCCGCGCCGGACAGCTTGCCGCCGACGCCGACCCGATGCCGCCCCGCGATATGGCCGCGCCCTCGACTCCGTTGATCGGAAAGGCGTTTCTGGAATGAGCCTCGACCGTTTCTATCCAATTTTCGACAGTGCGGCATGGCTGGACCGACTGGTGCCGCTGGGGATCAAGCTGGTGCAGCTTCGGATAAAGGACACACCCGCCCCCATGCTACGCCGTGAAATCCGGCAGGCCAAAGCGATCTGCGCGGCACATGACTGCACCTTGGTTATCAACGATCACTGGCAGATCGCGCTAGAAGAAGGCTGCGATTTTATCCATCTGGGTCAGGAGGATCTGGATACCGCAGACGTGTCTGCCATCCGCGACGCTGGTGCGCTTCTTGGGGTCAGTACCCACGACAAGGCAGAGCTGGCCCGTGCCCTCGACCTGCGCCCCGAATATATCGCTCTTGGTCCCATCTATCCGACGATCCTGAAAAAGATGAAGTGGCACGAACAGGGGCTGGACCGTCTGCGTGACTGGCGTGATCTGGTCGGGCAGACCCCGCTGGTGGCAATCGGCGGCATGTCCGTCGCCCGCGCAGCCGGAGCCTTTGACGCCGGTGCCGATAGCGTCGCGGCGGTGACCGACATCACCCTGCACGCCAACCCCGAAGGTCGCATCGCCGATTGGCTGAGGGCCACACGATGACCCGTTACGACCGGCAGACGATCCTGCCAGAGGTGGGCACAACAGGCCAGCAGGCGCTAGCGGCTGCGCGTGTGGTCGTGGTTGGCGCAGGTGGGCTGGCCGCGCCGGTGCTGCCGCTGCTTGCGGGTGCCGGTGTGGGGCATATTACCTTGATCGATGGCGATCATGTGACGCTGTCAAACCTGCACCGACAGACACTGTTCACCGAGGCCGATATCGGCACCGTCAAAGTCACCGTCGCCGCCCGAGCCATGACCGCACGCAACAGCAGCTGTAAGGTTGTGTGCCATGCTGTGCCCATTGCACCGGACAATGTCGCGACCCTCACCCAAGATGCCACGTTGGTGTTGGATTGCGCCGACAGTTTTGCGACCAGTTATGTGCTCTCAGATCACTGCCTTCAGGCGGGTCTGCCCCTGATCAGCGCCTCGGCGGTGGGGTTCGGGGGCTATGTCGGCGGGTTCTGTGGCGGTGCGCCGTCGCTGCGGGCGGTGTTTCCCGACCTACCCGACCGCGCTGCCAGCTGCGACACGGCAGGGGTCATGGGGCCGGTCGTTGCCATGGTCGGCGCGGCGCAGGCGCAGATGGCCCTAGCGTGTATTCTGGGATTGTCGCCGTCGCCGTTGGGACAATTGGTCAGCTTTGACCTCGCGTCCTACCGCTTTGGCGGCTTTCGCTTCGACACCGCGCCAGAACCCGATCACGGCTTTGGCTTTATCGCGCTGTCGCAAATCCGCGCGAACGATTGGGTAGTGGACCTGCGCGGCCAAGACGAAGCCCCAACAGTCGCAAACCCGACTGCGCTGCGCATCACCCTGCCCGATTTTACCCGAGATACCCCCCGCCCCTCGCACCAGACCCGCGCGGTGATCGCTTGCCGGTCTGGCTTGCGCGCGTGGCAGGCGGCGACCCATCTGGCCACCTATTGGAACGGCCCCGTTTCCCTGCTCGCCATGGGCGAACCATCCCCTTTGAAAGGACAAACCAATGAAAATATGTAATATTCTGGCCGCACTCGCACTGACCTCTGGCCCTGCTCTGGCCCAAGACGAGATGACGCTTCTGCTGGACTGGTTCGTGAACCCGGACCACGGGCCGATCATCGTCGCGCAGGAAAAAGGGTATTTCGCCGAACAAGACCTGAAGGTCGACGTCATCGCCCCCGCAGACCCGTCCGACCCGCCCAAGATGGTCGCTGCGGGCAAGGCGGACCTCGCGATTTCTTACCAGCCGCAGCTGCATCTACAGATCCACGAAGGCTTACCGCTACAACGGGTCGGCACGCTGGTCGCCACACCGCTGAACTGCCTGCTGGCGTTGACGGACGGACCCATTTCGTCTCCGGCCGATTTGGCGGGTAAAAAGGTCGGGTTCTCTGTTGGCGGTGTTGAAGAAGCGGTGCTCGGCGCGATCCTGACCCATCACGGGCTGTCGCTGGAAGATGTGGAGCTGGTCAACGTGAACTGGTCACTGTCGCCGTCTCTGATGTCCGGTCAGGTCGACGCCGTCATCGGTGCGTTCCGCAATTTCGAGCTGAACCAGATGGATATCGAAGGCGTCGATGGCACCTGTTTTTACGTCGAGGAAGAAGGGCTGCCCCCTTACGACGAGCTGATCTACGTCGCCAACCGCGACACGATGGACAAAGACATGATCGCACGGTTTCTGGCAGCCACAGAGAAAGCGACGCAATATATCGTGAACCACCCCGACGAAAGCTGGGAGATCTTCGCCGCCACCTCGGCCGACTTGCAGGACGAGCTGAACGCCCGCGCATGGAAAGATACGCTGCCGCGCTTTGCGCTGCGTCCCACCGCGATGGATGTCGGACGCTACGCCACATTCGAGACGTTCTTGCACGACGCGGGACTGATCCCCGAGGTATTGCCTGTGTCGACCATCGCCATTGATGTGACCGCCCCATGACCGCGCCGGACTATGGCCGCAGCTTCGCGCATTGGCGCGGAGCGGCAGCAGAGGACTGGCAGGGCTACACGCATCATCCTTTCGTTGAAGGGTTGCGCGACGGCACTCTGCCGCGCCGGTGCTTCGTGAGCTACTTGATCCAAGACTATGTTTTCCTTGTGCATTTCGCCCGCGCATGGTCCATGGCCGTGGTCAAGTCCGAGACGCTGGAAGAGATGAAGACCTGCGCCACCACGGTCGATGCGCTGGTCAATCATGAGATGGCACTGCACATTCGCACCTGTGCCGCGGCGGGTATCAACGAAGCCGCGCTGTTCAACGCAATCGAAGCCCCCGCGAACGTCGCCTATACCCGCTATGTATTAGATGCGGGGATGCAGGGCGATTTCCTTGACCTCATGGCAGCACTGCTGCCCTGCGTTATGGGCTATGCCGAGATCGGGCAGCGGTTGGCACAGACGCGCAGCGCCGACACCCCCTATGCCGAGTGGATCGATACCTATGCCGACCCCGAGTATCAGGGAATGTGCCAGACAGTCGGCGCGATGGTCGATCAAGCGGTTGCGCGGCGGATCGGCGATCTTGAACAGGCACCCCGTCGCGATACGCTGCAAAAACGCTTTGCGACCGCCACGCGGCTAGAGATCGGGTTCTGGCAGATGGGGCTGGACCTGCCATGACCCCGCCGCCCGCATTGCGCCTTGTCGGGCAGCACCAGATCGACAGCCGCCCGTTGTTCGAGGCCGACATTACTTTGCCTGCAGGCACATGGACCTGTTTGTTGGGGCCGTCGGGCGTGGGCAAATCCACTGTGCTACGGCTCATGCTCGGGCTGGAAACCGGAGGGGTATTTGCGGGCACGATCACCCCCTCGGACGGGCAGCCGCTGGACGGGCGGATCAGCTATATGGCGCAGTCCGATCTGCTGTTGCCGTGGCTGAGCGTGATCGACAACATCATGATCGGCGACCGGTTGCGCGGCGCCCCCCCCGACAGGGACCGCGCAATTGACATGCTTGCGCGCGTCGGGTTGGCGGACCACGCGCAAAAGAAGCCGTTGGCGCTGTCGGGCGGCATGCGACAACGCGCAGCACTTGCGCGGACCTTACTTGAAGACCGCCCCGTCGTCTTTCTGGACGAACCCTTTTCGGCGCTGGACGCCGGCACCCGCGCCGCTATGCAAGAGCTCGCTGCGGAATTGTTGAGCGGGCGCACAGTGTTGTTGGTGACCCATGATCCGGCAGAGGCCGCGCGGCTGGCCGATCACATCCTGATCCTGTCCGCCGAGGGCGCACAAAGCTGGCCAGTGCCCGCGCCCCCCACACCACGCGCCATCACCGCCCCCGAGACCTGGGCCTGCCAGAGCGCGCTGTTATCCCATCTACGCGGTGTTCCCGCATGAGGCGCAGTGACATACCGCTTGCGATCCTGCTGGGATTGGCGCTGTGGCAAGGCATCGTGCTGCTGACCGATGCACCGCATTACATTTTGCCCTCGCCATGGCGCGTGGCGCAAGCGGCGTATCATGCCCGCGTGAGCCTTTTGGAAAATGCCTGGGTGACCACGGTCGAGGTGCTGCTGGGTCTGCTCATCGGGACGGGCCTGGGGGCAGCGACCGCGATCCAGCTGTCGCTGTCCAAAACCTCCGAGCGTCTTTTGCTGCCGCTGTTGGTCTTCACCCAAGCCGTGCCTGTCTTTGCGCTCGCGCCGCTGCTGACGCTGTGGTTTGGTTACGGGATGGGGTCAAAGATCGTGATGGCGGTGCTGATCATCTATTTTCCGGTAACTTCGGCCTTTCACGACGGGCTGACCCGCGTGCCCACCGGCTACCGTGATCTGGCCCAATCGATGGGGGCACGCCGCTTGCGTTTTATGCGCCATGTGCAAATCCCGCAGGCGCTGCCGAGCCTTGCAACAGGGCTGCGGCTGGCAGCCGTCTACGCGCCCATCGGGGCCGTGATTGGCGAATGGGTCGGTGCGTCAAAGGGCCTTGGCTATCTGATGCTGCTCGCCAATGGCCGCGCCAAGATCGACCTGATGTTTGCCGCACTGATCGTGCTGGCGTGCCTGACCGTCCTGCTGCATCTGGCCGTCGGGCAGCTGGCCCTGCGCCTGACACGTTATGCCGAAGGGCGCATGTAAATAGGTCTGGCTCACGCCCGCCGACGAGGCGTGAGCCAAGGAGCTCGTTACTCGGCGTTGGGGCGGACCCGCGCGCCACTTTTATCGGCAAAGGCCGCAAGTCGGGCACGGGCGTCAGGCTGGGTATTGACCAAACCGGCGACCACGGCCTCAGCATAGGCGGCATCCATCGCGGACATGTTTTGCATGTGGCTCACCGCGCTACAAATCGCAAAGTTAGACAGCGGCAGGTTCTGGGCGGCCTGGCGGGCAAGCTCCATCGCCTTGTCCATGCTGGAGCCTTCGACGATATACTGCGCCAACCCTAAATCGACCGCCTCTTGCCCCTGATAGACGCGGCCCGTCAGCATCATGTCAATCATCCGCGCCTTACCCACCAGATCGGTGACACGGATCGTAGCACCACCGCCCGTGAACAGACCACGCTGGCCTTCGGGAAGCGCGAAATACGCGCTTTGATCCATCACTCGCACATGGGCAGAGCTGGCAAGTTCAAGCCCCCCACCGACGACAGCCCCCTGCAACGCGGCGATCACCGGCACGCCGCCATATTCCATCTTGTTGAATGCTTCGTGCCAACGCAGACAGACGTGCATGAAATCGGCCGGGCTGCGGTCTGCGTCATGGTGTTCAATCAGGTCCAGCCCGGCGCAAAAGTGATCCCCCGCGCCTGCGAGAACCACGGCACGGACACCGGCACGGGGTGCCGTGGAAAAGAAGGTCACCAGCTCTTCGATCGTGTCGATATCCAGCGCGTTCCGCTTGGTGGGCCGGTTCAGGGTCACCACCCAGACGCCATCGTCATGCGCCTTGATATCCAGGTTGCGGTAGCTGGTCGGATCAATCTGAACGGCCATGTGAAGTCCTCCTCTTTTGGGGCCGGTTTTTTGGTCGGCCCCGATGCCTCGCTGCTGCAAGGTCTTGCTGAATATAAGCAAAAGGCACTCCCACCTTTTGCGTGAATGCCCATTGAGTAACCTGCCCATGACACCCCGTCTATCGGTGTTCCGCTAATTTCAGCACGTCGGGTTCCCCTAGGGCAAAGCCCCCGCTAAGATTCGCGTTACGGCGATCACCTTGAGGCGGCAAAACCGTTTGAAAACGCACTGTTACCGTGGGTGTTCACCACGATCCGGCACCGCGAAAGAAAAAAATCAAAAATAATCGTCGGGGCGTTAAAAATGGGGTTGAACCCCGCCCGATCCTTAGGGTAGTGAAGCGTTACCGGGTCGTTAGCTCAGTTGGTAGAGCGCTTCGTTTACACCGAAGATGTCGGGAGTTCGAGCCTCTCACGACCCACCATTTCACCACATACACAGTTCTACCAACGCAACCTGCGCCAACGGCGACAGGGTTTTCTGCGTTTGTTTGCAGAGGCTTATTAGCCTGCCCCCGCTTGAATCGATAGCCCGCGCCTTACAAACGGCAAAGCCCCCCACCAAGGTGAAGGGCTATTGTCGCTATCGTATCACTAAAAATAATCTGCGCCGAAAAAGCAGCAGACCAAGGGATCACACGTCGGTCAAATCGCCATCTGCGTCTTGCGCTGAACCGTCGCCCTGCCCCGGTGTAACCTGACGCACTTTCACGCGGATCATCTTGCCGTTTTTCAACTCTTTTTCATTGATCACCTTCAGCTTGCCAAAGGGCAGAAGGTTCAGCTCGCGACTGTCTGACAAGGCTTCCCCGAGAACAGAAAGCATCGCTTCGACGACGGGTTTCGCATCGCGTTTCTTCACGCCAGAACGCTCGACCACTGTATCGATTAGCTCTTTCTTGCGCATCACCGGCCCCATGATCACCGGATGTGGGGCATCAACAACGGCGGGTGTTGCGGTATCGTCTGCGATGTCGGCATTGGGCGTATTGGTTTTATTAAGAGTAGTCATAAAGCTGCTCGTCCTTTCAGCAGGTTAGCAAAACCCTAGCGAGGCGGCGGCAGGTCATCCAGAAAGGCCTGGAGCCAAACCCGTATCGGGCGAAAATTCATATGGCTTATGTTAGAAAGCCCGCCCCGAGGGGCGGACTTATAGTCATTGGCGTTCCAGCTTAGTGCGCTGTGGCACTGTCGCCTGCGGCGTTCCGGCGAGCCAAAGCAGCGGCGGCGGCGGCGTCCTCGGCATCTTGATCCCATTCGATCGCTTGCGGTTCGCGGACCAGCGCGTGTTTCAACACCTCAGAGACGTGTTTGACGGGAATAATGGTCAACCCTTCTTTCACATTATCCGGGATATCCGGCAGGTCTTTTTCGTTCTCCTCGGGGATCAGAACGGTGGTGATACCGCCGCGCAGCGCCGCCAACAGCTTTTCTTTCAGGCCGCCGATTGGCATCGCATTCCCGCGCAAAGACACCTCGCCCGTCATCGCGATATCGCGGCGCACGGGGATTTGCGTCAGTACCGACACAATCGAAGTGACCATCGCCAAACCGGCAGACGGACCATCTTTGGGCGTCGCACCATCCGGCACGTGGACGTGGATATCCAGCGTATCGAACTTGGGCGGCTTTACCCCGATCTTGGGGCTGATCGACCGCACATAGCTGCTCGCCGCGTCGATGGATTCCTTCATCACATCGCCCAACTTGCCTGTGGTCTTCATCCTGCCCTTGCCCGGCAGGCGCAACGCTTCGATCTGCAGCAGTTCGCCGCCGACCGACGTGTAGGCCAGCCCGGTCACAACACCGACCTGATCTTCAAGCTCGGCCAACCCGTAGCGGTACTTTTTCACGCCGAGGAAATCCTCGATATTGTCGCCCGTCACGGTAATCGCGTCGGCCTCTTTCTTGACGATCCTGGTCAGCGATTTCCGCGCAACCTTGGCGATCTCACGCTCAAGGTTCCGCACGCCGGCTTCGCGGGTGTAGTAACGGATCATGCTGGTCAAGGCACTGTCTTCGATGGCAAATTCCTTTGCCTTCAGACCGTGGTTCTTGATCTGCTTGGCCACAAGGTGCTGCTTCGCGATCTCGCGTTTTTCATCCTCGGTATAGCCCGACAGGGGGATTACCTCCATCCGGTCAAGCAACGGTCCGGGCATGTTGTAGCTGTTCGATGTGGTCAGGAACATGACATTCGACAGATCGTATTCCACCTCAAGGTAGTGGTCGACGAATGTGCCGTTTTGTTCCGGATCAAGCACTTCGAGCATGGCCGATGCAGGGTCACCACGGAAATCCTGACCCATCTTGTCGATCTCGTCGAGCAGGATAAGCGGGTTCGTGGTTTTCGCCTTTTTCAGCGCCTGAATGATTTTGCCGGGCATGGAGCCGATGTAGGTCCGACGGTGGCCGCGAATCTCGGATTCGTCACGCACACCACCCAGTGAGATGCGAATAAATTCACGCCCCGTGGCCTTGGCAACGGATTTACCCAGCGATGTTTTACCCACACCAGGAGGGCCAACAAGGCACATGATCGGGCCTTTCAGCTTGCTCGATCGTTGCTGGACGGCAAGGTATTCGACAATGCGTTCTTTAACCTTTTCAAGGCCGTAGTGGTCATCATCCAGCACTTTTTGTGCTTTCCCAAGGTCCTTCTTGGTGCGCGATTTCACGCCCCACGGGATCGACAAGATCCAGTCAAGGTAGTTGCGCACAACCGTGGCTTCCGCCGACATGGGCGACATATTCTTGAGCTTCTTCAGCTCGGCGTCGACCTTTTCCTTGGCCTCTTTGCTCAGCTTGGTGTCCGCAATGCGGGCTTCAAGCTCGGCCACTTCGTTCTTGCCGTCTTCGCCATCACCGAGCTCGTTCTGAATGGCTTTCATCTGCTCGTTCAGATAATACTCGCGCTGCGTCTTCTCCATCTGGGATTTGACGCGGGTCTTGATCTTTTTCTCGACCTGCAAGACGGACATTTCGCCCTGCATCAGACCATAGACTTTCTCAAGCCGCTCGGACACCGACAGGGTCTCAAGCAGGTCTTGTTTCTGCTCGACCTCGATCCCGAGATGCCCGGCGACCAGATCGGCCAGACGCGCAGGCTCGGACGCTTCGGTCACTGCAGACAGCGCTTCTTCGGGGACGTTTTTCTTGACCTTGGAATACCGCTCGAACTCTTCGGCGACGGTTTTCAGCAACGCCTGAGTTGTGGTTTCATCACCGGGCTCTTCCGTCAGATATTCGGCTGTCGCTTCAAAGAAGCTATCGTTTTCAAGATATTCGGTGATGCGCACCCGCGCCTGTCCTTCGACCAGCACTTTAACAGTGCCGTCGGGCAGTTTCAGCAGTTGCAACACATTCGCCAACACGCCGGTGTTAAAAATGCCGTCGGAATCGGGGTCATCCACACCGGGGTCGATCTGGCTGGACAACAGGATCTGCTTGTCATCGGCCATGACTTCTTCGAGGGCGCGCACGGATTTATCGCGGCCAACAAAGAGCGGTACGATCATGTGGGGGAACACCACAATATCGCGCAGGGGCAACACCGGGTAGGATGCGTTCAGAGGCTCTAACATGCTCTTTTCCTTATACTGCAAGATGACACTGGCCCCTATCTTAGGCGACCGTTCGTTCATCTCCTGTTCTGAGTAGGATATTTGGGGACCCTACTCGCCTGTTTCAATCCCCATTATGCTGTGATCCGTTCGAACGCGGGCCATCTGGCGTGAGGTCCGCCCCAGAATGAACCGCCACCGGCGGACAGACAAGCGCGGATCGCATGATTAGCGGCGAAAAGCGGCAATAACCATGGTTAACCGGCCCGAATGACAAAAAACGGGCCGGAAATCTTCTTTTTCGCGCTTAGCGAGCTTATTCCGCAGCGACCTGTTCGAGGAAGGGATAATCGGTATAGCCCTCTTCCCCACCTGCGTAGAAGGTGCTTGTGTCACCGTCGTTCAGCGGTGCGTCAAGCTCGAGCCGTTTGGCCAGATCGGGGTTCGCGATATAAGGGCGACCAAAGGCCACCAGATCAGCCTTGCCGTTGGCAACTGCGTCAATCGCCATGTCGCGGTCATACAGGTTATTCGCCATATAGACGCCGTTGAACAGCGACCGCAGCTTGCCGAGGTCTTCGTTGCTGTCCAGATCGCGCGACTGGCCGGTCGACCCTTCAACCATGTGAAGATACGCCAGATTGTATTTATTCAGCGCGTCGACAACGTAATCAAAGGTTTCTTGCGGATTATCGTCGGCGATCGCGTTCGCAGGGGAAAACGGCGACAAGCGCAGACCGACGTGATCGCTGTCCCACGCATGAACGACACCGTCCAGCACTTCGAACAGCAGGCGCGCGCGGTTTTCGACCGATCCGCCATAGGCGTCATCACGTTTGTTGCTGGAGGTTTTCAGGAATTGATCCAGCAGATAGCCGTTGGCCCCGTGGACCTCGACTCCGTCAAAACCGGCCTTACGCGCCATTTTGGTCGCGTGGACATAATCGGCGACGATGCGTGGCATCTCGTCGAGTTCCAGCGCACGGGGTTCGGATGTGGGGGACATACCGTTCTTGGTAAAGGTTTTAACATCCGCCGCGATGGCCGACGGGGCGACGGGTTTCTGACCATCCGGCTGGATATCAACATGGCTGATCCGGCCCACATGCCACAGCTGGATCACGATCTTGCCGCCTTTGGCGTGCACCGCATCGGTTACCTTTTTCCATGCGGCAACCTGCCCTTCGGTGTAGATGCCCGGCGTTTTGATGTACCCTTTGCCTTCGGCGCTGATCTGGGACGCTTCGGTGATGATGATCCCGGCCCCGGCGCGCTGTGCGTAGTATTCGACGTGCATATCGCCGACTTCGCCGGTGTCGTCATTGGCGCGGCTGCGGGTCAGCGGGGCCATAACAATGCGGTTCGCGGCCTCGATTGCGCCGGTTTTCAACGGGGTGAATAATGCCTCAGTCATGGAAAGCTCCTATGGGGTGTTGTCTCTTGACTACAGCACCTAAACCTCCGCCCCGTCATCACAAGGACCGGGGCGCAGGTTTATTCCAATCAAAGGAAGGTTTTCCTAAAGCGGGTCGATGTCGCCCAGTGCCCGCTGGCTATGAAAATCAGCCTGCCACGCATCAAATGTACCCGCCGCAATGGCACCACGCATACCGGCCATGATCTCTTGGAAATAGTGCAGGTTATGCCATGTCAGCAGCATTCCCGAGATCATTTCCTGACTGCGGAATACATGATGCAGATAGGCGCGGCTGTAGTTGGCACAGGCCGGGCACGTGCAGGCTTCGTCCAACGGGCGCGGGTCGTCAGCGTGGCGTGCATTCTTGATATTCACAACACCGTGACGGGTGAAAACCTGCCCCGTACGCCCGGACCGCGACGGCAAGACGCAATCCATCATATCAATGCCACGCGCAACGGCACCCACAATATCGTCGGGTTTGCCCACCCCCATCAGATAGCGCGGCCGGTCCACCGGCAGCATATCTGTGGCAAAATCCAGACAGCCGAACATCGCCTCCTGCCCCTCGCCCACGGCCAGACCGCCCACGGCATAGCCGTCAAAGCCCACATCAATGAGCGCTTTGGCACTTTCCTCGCGAAAATCCTGTTCAAGACCACCTTGCTGGATACCGAACAGCGCATAGCCCGGACGGTCGCCAAAAGCGTCGCGGCTGCGTTTGGCCCACCGCATCGACAGGCGCATCGATTCAGCAATACGCGCCCGATCCGCCGGCAAGGCAGGACATTCGTCGAAACACATCACAATGTCCGAGCCGAGCAGCTTTTGGATTTCCATCGAGCGTTCAGGCGTAAGCTCGTGCTTTGATCCGTCGATGTGGCTTTTAAAGGTCACGCCCTTTTCGGTCAGCTTGCGCAGATCCGATAGGCTCATGACCTGAAACCCGCCGGAATCCGTGAGGATGGGTTTATCCCAGTTCATGAATTTATGCAGACCGCCCAAACGGTCGATCCGTTCAGCAGTGGGACGCAACATCAGATGGTAGGTGTTGCCCAGCAGGATATCAGCCCCCGTGGCCGCGACGCTTTCGGGCATCATTGCCTTGACCGTGGCCGCGGTGCCCACGGGCATAAAGGCAGGTGTGCGAATATCGCCCCGTGGGGTAGAAATGACACCGGTACGCGCCGCGCCATCGCGGGCCTGAAGATCAAACGAGAATTTTTTCATGACTGCGGCTATAAGATGTCACCAAGACAGGCGCAATCATGCAGTTCATATGCCCGATCACGGCGGCTGTCATGGAAGGTCCGCAAAACCGCGCTATATCCAGCGCGAACCGCCGGGGCGCTGCCCCGGACCCCGGGATTTATGCCATTTGGAAGCCGGTGTCGTGGCTTGAGTAGACGCGGGCGACCTGCTAGGCGGCGGGATCATTTAGCTGTGCCGGAGTGTGTGACATGCAAGAATTGACGTTTGGCTGGGAAGAATGGATTGCCCTTCCTGATCTGGGCCTGCCTGCGATCAAGGCAAAGATCGACACCGGCGCACGCACCTCGGCGCTGCATGCCCATGACATCGAAGTCTTTGGACCCGCGTCCAAGCCAAAAGTGCGTTTCACCGTGCACCCCGTAGCAGGCAACGACGACATCACCATCACCTGCTCTGCCCCGATCATCGACCGGCGCGAAGTCACCTCGTCGAATGGCGAGGCCGAACTGCGCTATGTCATTTCGACCAAGATGGATGTTGCGGGTCAAAGCTGGCCTATCGACGTGACCCTCACCAACCGTGCCGGCATGACCAGCCGTATGTTGTTGGGGCGTCAGGCGCTGACCGATCACATCACCATCTCGCCCACCGAAAAACGGCTACAGCCAGACCTGAGCTATGACGTCTACCACACCGCTGCCGTACGTCACAAAGCGCCGCAGCGGGCCTTGCGCGTCGCCGTGCTAAGCCGTGAAGCCAGCAACTATTCCACATCGCGTCTGGTCGAAGTCGGCGAAGCTCGCGGCCACACAGTCGAAGTGATCGACACCACCCGCTGCTATATGGCGATCAACGCCATGGCGCCCGAAGTGCATTACGACGGCAAACGTCTGCCGCGCTATGACGCTGTGATTCCGCGGATCGGGGCGTCGGTCACACCCTATGGCTGCGCCGTCATTCGCCAGTTCGAAACCATCGGCACCTATTGTGTCAACGGTTCTGCCGGCATTCTGTCCAGCCGCGACAAGCTGCACGCGCATCAGGTTCTGGCTTCGAAAAAAATCGGCATGCCCACGACCGCTTTTGCCGCCTCGCCCAAGGACACGTCCAACCTGATGGCGCTGGTGGGCACCGCGCCCCTGATTGTGAAGTTGCTGGAATCGACCCAAGGCAAGGGCGTCGTACTGGCTGAAACCAAAAAGGCCGCTGAATCCGTGATCGATGCGTTCCGCGGGCTCAAGGCGAACTTTCTGGTGCAGGATTTCGTCAAGGAGGCGGCGGGCGAGGATCTGCGCTGCCTTGTGGTCGACGGCAAAGTCGTTGCCGCAATGAAGCGCACCGGCGCGGATGGCGACTTCCGGTCCAACCTGCACCGCGGCGGGACGGCGCAGGTTGTGCGCATCACCAAGCTTGAACGCGAGACCGCCCTGCGCGCGGCGCGGGCCTTTGGTCTGGGCAAAGCGGGTGTGGATTTGCTACGCTCTGACAGCGGGCCCAAAGTCCTTGAGGTCAACAGCTCGCCCGGATTCGAAGGAATCGAGAAAGCCACCGGCAAGGATATCGTCGGCATGATCTATGACATGATCGAAGCGCGGGTAAAGCCGCAGCCTGTGCGCAAGCGCAAAGGATAGATCAAACCATAGATCATGGGGCTGTCCTCTGGACGGTGCTGGATGCAATCCCTATATAAACGATAAGATAACGCAGCGAGGCCCTGATGACTGACAGCACCCAATCTCTTGAAGGCACCCCTTTGATCGCGCCCTCGTCAACGGATCATCCGCTGTACGAGCAGATCACAGAGGCCTGCCGCACGGTATATGACCCTGAGATTCCAGTGAATATCTATGAGCTGGGGTTGATCTACACGATCGACATCAACGCGGAAAACGAGGTCAACATCAAGATGTCCCTGACCGCGCCCGGCTGCCCTGTCGCGGGTGAGATGCCCGGCTGGGTTGCCGATGCGGTTGAACCTCTGCCCGGCGTCAAGACCGTCGACGTTGAATTGGTTTGGGAACCACCATGGGGCATGGACATGATGTCTGACGAAGCCCGTCTTGAACTGGGATTCATGTAAGCCCATGGGCAAACATCGGGGCGTGACTCACGTCCCGGTTGATTTTACATCACTTTCACGCAATGGTCGCATCATTGTAACATCCGGTAGCCACACCGCAGCCAGATGATTTATATTGGAGCGATCATGCGACTAACAACTGCCCTTATAGCTTTGGCCTTGGCCCCGACCGCGCTGCTGGCCGATGCCCATAGCACCCCCACGCCCGTCGAATACGGCCCCCGTCCCGCCTATCTGGTAGACAAGCTCCCCGATGGCGATCTTAAGGACAAGCTGGCTTCCTGCATGGGCCAGACGCCGTCGAAAACCGATTTCTCGATCGGACACCGCGGCGCGCCGCTGATGTTCCCCGAACATACCGTGCAATCCAACGTTGCTGCGGTACGCATGGGGGCCGGCATTCTAGAATGTGACGTGACCTTTACAGCAGATCACGAACTGGTCTGCCGCCACGCCCAGAACGATCTGCACACCACCACCAACATCCTGTTGACCAATCTTGCTGATAAATGCACCGCGGGCTTTACCGCTGCTGCGGGCGAGAATGGTGCCAGCGCCGAATGCCGCACCTCTGACATCACCTTGGCCGAGTTCGAAACGCTGACCCCCAAGATGGACAGCGCCGATGCGACAGCCACGACTGCCGAAGAGTATCAGGGCGGCGTCGCCAGCTTCCGCACGCAGCTTTATAGCGACGGTGCCGATCTGATGACCCACGCGGAATCGATCGAGCTGTTCAAATCCCTTGGTGCAAAGTTCACCCCCGAACTAAAGTCCGCCTCGGTCGAGATGCCGCATGACGGCTTCAGCCAAGAAGACTACGCGCAAAAAATGATCGACGAATACAAATCCGCAGGCATCCCTGCCTCGGACGTGTGGGCGCAGTCGTTTAACCTGGATGATGTGCTTTACTGGATCAAGGCCGAGCCCGAGTTCGGGAAGCAAGCCGTTTATCTGGTGGAATGGAGCGAAGGTTTTGACGAGCAGGACCCCAGCACCTGGACGCAGGATTTCGCCCAGTTGAAAGAGCAAGGCGTGCAGTATCTGGCCCCCTCGCTGAATATGCTGCTGACCAACAAGGACGGCACACTGGCCGCCTCTGACTATGCGACGAAAGCAAGCGAAGCTGGTCTGAACCTGATCGCCTGGACGCTGGAACGCTCTGGTCCGCTGTCCACAGGCGGTGGATGGTACTTCCAGTCGGTCGGCGACATCATCACCGACGACAGCGACTATCTGGTTGCACTTGATGTTCTGGCGCAAGAAGCGGGCGTAAAGGGTGTCTTCTCTGACTGGCCCGCAACCGTAACCTATTACGCAAACTGCATGGGGCTGTGAACAACAGCATATGACCTTGCGCAGCAGCGTTTGACGACAGGGCCGTCCCTTCGGGGGCGGCCTTTTGCTATTGTGCAGACCCCCGCTTGAGAAACCGCGCCAAAGGCCTTATCTTGTCAGTAACAGGAGTATTCAGCATGTTCGCGATCCCAGGCAAGCAAGCCGTCACCATCACCCCCAAAGCCGCCAATCAGATCACCAAGCTGATGACGTCCGCAGGCCATGCCGGTCTGCGCATCGGCATCAAAAAAGGGGGCTGCGCCGGCATGGAATATACCATGGAGTATGTGAACGAGGCCGACACCAACGACGAAGTTGTCGAACAGGACGGCGCGCGGGTGATGATCGCGCCGATGGCACAGATGTTTCTTTTCGGCACCGAAATCGACTATGAAACCTCGCTGCTGGAATCCGGCTTCAAGTTCCGCAATCCCAATGTGACCGAAGCCTGCGGGTGTGGCGAATCCATTAAATTCGGCTAACGGCAGCCGGCCGCTCGCGCTGCGTGTGACGTGAGCTTGACGTTGCCCTGTCGGGGTGGCGCTGGTATCCCTTTGTAAAACCACATGAAGGATATGCACATGCGCCGCAAGCTTGCCGCTGGAAACTGGAAGATGAACGGCTCGCTGGCCGGTCTGGACATGCTGGCCGATGTTGCCGCTGCGATGGACAGCGACAGTGCAGAGGCCGTGATCTGCCCGCCTTCCGTCTATCTGATGCCGGCTGTCACTGCTGCGCAAGGTACCTCCGTCGGCATCGGCGCGCAGGATTGCCACACAGAACCGAAAGGCGCGTTCACCGGCGATATCTCTGCCCCGATGATCAAGGACATCGGCGCGACTTACGTGGTCGTCGGGCATTCAGAACGCCGCGAGGCTCATGCCGAAAGCGACGCTGACGTCGCCCGCAAAGCGGAAGCCGCTTGGGCCGCAGACCTGACCGCCATCATTTGCATCGGCGAAAGCGAAGCAGACCGCAGCGCAGGTACAACATTGGATATCATCGCCAAGCAGCTTGCGGGCTCCCTGCCCGATGGCTGCACGGGCGATAATACCGTCGTCGCTTACGAACCCATCTGGGCGATTGGCACTGGCAAAATCCCGACGCTTGATCAGATCATCGAAGTGCATGATTTCATCCGCGCCCAACTTGCCAAACGCTTTGGCTCCGATGTCAGCGGCGCTCTGCGGCTGCTGTATGGCGGCTCGGTAAAGCCGGACAACGCGGCGGATATCTTCAAGGTCGAAAACGTGGACGGTGCCCTGATCGGGGGCGCGAGCCTTAAGGCCGCTGATTTCGTCCCCATCCTCAAAGCGCTCTCTGCCGCCTGACCTTCATTTTGCCAAATAAACTCACTGCAGGACATAAACAAAAGGCGGCGCATCCACTGGGATACGCCGCCTTTTCTACTTCTATGTGTTGGGCCTCATCCCCCTAGCGGGTGATAATTTCGGGCCCCATCATCAATGTCGGCAGCCAAGTCGAAATGACCGGAATATAGGTCACCATCAGCAGGAAGACGAACAGCACTGCGGTGAATGGCAGTGCGGCTTTGACCACATTCATCATCGGCATATTCGCCACGCCTGAGGTCACAAAGAGGTTTAGGCCAACCGGCGGGGTAATCATCCCGATTTCCATGTTGACCACCATGATGATCCCCAGATGGATCGGGTCGATGCCCAGTTCAATCGCAATCGGGAAGACCAGCGGCGCGACGATGATCAACAGGCCCGACGGCTCCATAAACTGGCCACCGATTAGCAGGATCACGTTGACGATCACAAGGAACATAATCGGGCCAAAGCCGGCATTCAGCATCGCAGCAGAGATTTGCTGCGGGATCTGTTCATCGGTCAACACGTGCTTGAGGATCAGTGCATTGGCGATGATGAACATCAGCGTCACGGTCAGCTTACCGGCGTCGAACAAGGTGTCGCGGGTGTCGCGGTGGAAAAACACGGTGACCAGCGCCATCGGCTTGCGCATCAGCGACAGGTTGCGCCCCTCACCTTCGACGTGCAGTGGCCCCATGTCCCGATAGACGAAGGTCGCGATCAAGAAGGCGTAGACGGCGGCCACCGCAGCGGCTTCAGTGGGGGTAAAGATACCGCCATAGATACCGCCAAGGATGATGATGATCAGCATCAGACCCCAGCCTGCTTCACGCCCCGAGGCAAAGACCTCGCCCCAGCCGCGCCATTCGCCTTGGGGCAGCTTTTTAACCCGCGCCATGACGTAGATGGTCAGCATCAGCATGGTGCCCGCCATGAGACCCGGAATAACGCCTGCAAGGAACATACGCCCGACAGAGACATCCGTGGCAGAGGCATAGACAACCATCACGATGGACGGCGGGATCAGGATGCCCAAGGTGCCCGCGTTGGCGATGACACCTGCGGCGAATTCCTTGGTATAGCCAGTTTCACGCATCCCCGCGATCACGATGGAGCCGATGGCAACGACTGTTGCAGGCGAAGACCCGGACAGGGCCGCAAAAAGCATACAGGCAAAGACACCCGCAATCGCCAGACCACCGGGAAAATGCCCGACCAGCGCGATAGAGAAACGGATGATCCGCTTGGCCACGCCGCCGGTCGACATGAAGGAAGACGCCAGAACAAAGAACGGGATCGCCAGCAGCGTATAATGCCCCGCCATTGCCTGAAAGAACGTCTGCGCGATAGACGCAAGAGAGCTGTCGGACAGCACCAGCAGAAAGACGATCGACGAGAAGCCGAGGCTGACGGCAATCGGAACGCCCAGCAACATCAGCCCGACGATCATGGTAAAGAGGATAAGGACTTCCATGCGCTTAGGACTCCGCGTTCATGTGTTTGACGGCTTCGATATCATCTTCGGCCTCGTGACTAACGATCAGCGCTGTGGCCTGCCCGTTAAGGACACGCAAACCGGCCTGAACGAAACGGAACAGCAACAGCGCCATGCCGAAGGGCAGCATGAAATAGGGGATGAACCGTGGCAGTTTGCCGTAGGTTTCGCCCTCGTTCATGATCGGCTCGATAAAGCGCAGCCAGTCCGGCATTGGGATATCGACGGTTTCATACCACGCCTGATCGCGGCTATCGGCAAAACCTGTGGGGAACCAGCGGCCGGTGGTGGCATCCAGCCCCGCGAACGGCGCCCAGTAATCCCACGCGCCCTTCATCAGCAACGCGGCATAGACCACACAGATCACCGCTACGACCAGCGCCAGAATCCGACGTTTGGGCAGCGAAAACAGGTTTACGACCGCGTCGACCCCCAGATGCGCCGTGACCTTGACCGCATAGCTCATGCCGAACAGGACCAGCCAGGCGAACAGAAACGTCACTGCCTCCAATCCCCAGATGATGCCGGTGTTAAAACCATAGCGCAGGACGACGTTGATAAAGGTGATGAGGGTCATCAGGCCAAGGATGAGGGCAATCGCCGTTTCCTCAAGCTCGTTGACGATGCGCCCGAGCGCAGAATGAGATTGAACACCATGTGACATGGAAATGCTCCGCTGTGAGAGGAGAGTGGATCAGGCCCGCACGCCGCGGGGCATGTCGGGGCCTGACGCAAGTGATATGCCCCGCCTGCAGTCAGACGGGGCAGAACAGGTCTTAGTGCTTGGCGTTGATCGCTTGGGCTTCGTCGATGTTTTCCTGACCGACGTCCGCTGTGAACTCTTCCCAAACGGGCTTCATAGCAGAGACCCACTCTTCGCGCTGCGCTGCGTCCAGTTCACGCACAACACCACCGGCGTCGATGATCGCCTGCTTGGCTTCGGCGTTCACTTTGGACGATTCCGCGTTGCGGGTCTCGGTCACTTCTTGAACGATTGTCGCCAGCTGGTCGCGCACATCGGCGTCCAGGCTGTCCCACCAGTCGGTGGACGTCACGAGCATATAGTCCAGAACACCGTGGTTGGTTTCAGTTGTCCCGTCCTGCACCTCAAAGAACTTCTGGCCATAGATGTTGGACCAGGTGTTTTCCTGACCGTCAACAACGCCGGTTTGCAGCGCGCCATAGACTTCGGAGAAGGCCATCGGCTGCGGTGACGCACCCATTGCTGCCATCTGTGCTTTCAACACGTCAGAGTTTTGAACGCGGAATTTCAGCCCGTTTGCATCCGACGGCACGTTCAGTGCTTTGTTTGCCGACATCTGCTTCATGCCATTGTGCCAGAATGCCAGACCCCGCAGGCCACGGCGCGTCATCGATTCTTTCATCGCCACACCGGTGTCGGAGTTCTGGAACTCGTCTACAGCGTTGATGTCTTTGAACATGAAGGGCAGATCGAAAATGCGGAACTGTTTGGTGAACTGTTCGAATTTCGACAGCGATGGTGCCGCCATCTGAACGTCGCCTTGCAGCAGCGCTTCTAGAACCTGGTCATCGTTGTACAGCGTGGAGTTCGGGAAAACTTCCATGCAAGCCTTGCCGTTCATCTCGTCATTGACGCGCTGTTCCAGCAGGGATGCGGCGATACCTTTTGGGTGGCGGTCGCTGTTGGTCACGTGGCTCAGCTTGATGACGACTTCGCCATCATCACAGGCCGCAGCAACAGCACCAGCGCTTACGGACAGCGTCATTGCCACCAGAGTGGTTGTCAGGAATTTCATGTGATGTCTCCTCCCAGAGAACTGTTTTTCAAGTCTCGGCATCTGGTCGTTCCAAATGCGGTGGCGATACTAGAGCGTTATTTTGCCGACCTCACAAGACAGAGGCCTTGAAAGATGAAGAAGACGTTAAACATATTTAATATCAGAGCCTTAAATGCCGTTATTAAGGTGAAAAGCGCTCTAACCGACCTGATCTGTGCGGATAACCGCACACTGCGTACGGCGGTTGTGCGAAAATCCGCACAGCCTAGCCCCGAAAGTCCTCTGGCCGAATCCCGTAGCGGGCCAGCTTGTCATAGAAAGTCTTGCGCGGCAGCTTGAGCGCCGCTGCCGCCGAACTCGCCTGGCCCTGCGCACGGCGCAACGCTGCACGGAGCAGCGATTGTTCGACTTGTGCCATTTGATCCGACAGGCCAAGGGTCGCATCCGGCGTGACCTCGTCCGATACCCCCATGACAAAGCGCATCGCCTCTGACATCAGCGCACGCGCATTGCCCGGCCAGTCTCGCGCCATCAGCCCCGCGATCATCTGCGGTGTCACCTCGGGTGGCTGGACGCCGGATTGCTCGGCCGCCTGATCGACATAGCGGCGAAACATCGTGGCAATATCCTCGGGCCGCTCTGACAAAGACGGGATGCGCACAGTCATCACTTCAAGCCGGTAATAGAGATCCGCGTGGAACTGCCCCTCGGTCACCAAGGCTTGCAACTCGCGCGCACTGCCTGCGATCAGGCGCACATCGTGGACCTGATCCAATGCTTCGATCAGGCTCAGCTGGGTCTGCGCGGGCAGTTGCGCGACCTCGTCGAGAAACAGACTGCCCCCTGACGCCGCATGCAGCGCATCGCTCACGTCATCCGGGCTCAGCCCCGCGGCAGCGCGTTTTACGAAGGGACCCTTTGATCGCTGCGAGGACAGGTGGATCACTTCGGCCACTTTTGAAATACCAGACCCCGACGGACCGGTGACCAGCACCTCGGCATGCGCCTGCGCCACGCGCCGCACCTTATCGCGCAGCCGTTCCGACAGATCGGACGACCCGAAAATCATCCGTGCGGCCGGGTCACCGGTTTCCACGATATGCAGCAAGCGGCGATTTTCCAGCACCAGTGCCCGCGTCTTCAGCGCGCGCTCAATCACCGTCAGCAGCGCGGCGGGCGCACAGGGCTTTTCCAGAAAATCAAAGGCCCCCGCCTCCATCGCGCGTACAGCCATAGGGATATCGCCCTCGCCCGTCAGCAAGATCACCGGCAGATCGGGGTCCTGTTCATGGGCGTAGGACAGCAGGTGAAACCCGTCGCGCCCGGGCATGCGCATGTCTGACAGGATGATCCCGTCAAACCGTTCTGTGATACGATCCTTGGCGGCGACGAATGACCCTGCTGCGACCACTTCGATATCCGCAAGCTCAAGCGTCTGCGCCAGCGCCTCGCGGACAGAGGCATCGTCATCGATCAAAAGAACGGTTCTGCTCATGCCTGCCCCTCCTCACCCGTATCGGCGCTTTCCAACGTCACAGAAAACATGGCACCGCCCGCGTCAAGATTTGAGCCGCGAATTTCCCCGCCAAAGCTTTGCACGATGCCATAGCTGATCGACAACCCCAGTCCCATGCCGCTCATGGTGCCTTCGGTATCGTTGCCCACCGACTTGGTCGTATAGAACGGGTCGAACACCTTGTCCGGCATTTCGATTCCCGGACCGGTGTCGCAAAATGTCACGCGCACGGGATCCGAGGGATCGACGGTGATGGTCAGCCGTTTGCACTCGCTGCCGCCCATTGCGTCGACGGCATTGGTGATGAGGTTCACAAACACCTGCCCCAGCCGCACCTCGCCGCCACGCACCCAAACAGGCGCATTGGCGGGCCCGTATTCAAGCGCGACCCCCGCATCCCGTACATAGGTTTGGGTCAGCTCGAGTGCGCTGGCCACCACGCGGGTCACATCCACACGGGTCTGCGGCACACTCTCCTGCCGTGCAAAGGCCCGCAGGTTCTGAATGATCCGCGCCATACGGTCGGCCATCTGCGAGATACGGGTCAGGTTTTCAGCCGTCCGGTCCGGGCGGTCACGCTCAAGGAACTGCACCGCGTTTTCCGCAAAAGACCGGATCGCCATCAGCGGCTGGTTCAGTTCGTGACTGATGCCCGCCGACATCTGCCCAAGCGCAGACAGCTTGCCCGCCTGCACCAGATCCGCCTGCGCACGGCGCAGCGCGGCTTGTGCCTCTTCGCGCTCGGTGGCCTCGCGGCGCAATTCGGTGTTGCTGGCGTTTAGTGCGGCGGTCCGTTTGGCAACCTGACGCTCAAGGGCCGCATTTGCATCCGACAGTGCGCGGCGCCTTTCGGTGGCCAGAAACAGCAGCGCGCCAAAGGCAAGGCAGAGCGCTGCCACCGCTGCCGCCTGTGACAGGGCCAGCCGCTGCGCGCCCTCGATGTCCAGCAAGACTTCGCCCGTCATGCCCACCACCGGCAATGCACGCGTCAGGTGCAGCGCGGCGTCGGGCAGATACGGCCCCCAGCCCATGCGCCAGATTTCATGGGTGCGGACCTCTGACACGGCGAACTCGAGTTGCGCACCATCAGGCGGTACCAGCCTTTGTGCGCCCTCGGGCCGCGCCCAAAATAGCAGCTCTGATCGGTTGGCAATTTGGACAACGCCATTGGTATCGGTAAAAAACGCCGCCGGATTGCTGCCGCGCCAGTCATAATCGATGCCGTTCAGATCGGTCGACACCACCACCGCGCCGCGCACCTGACCGTCCGGTGCAAAAACGGGGGCCGCGTGGAAATAGGCCCGGTCGGTCAACGGCGTTGCGGGGCCGTGCCCCCAGCCTAGCGCGCCACGCAATGCGCGCTGGACAAAGCCCTGATCCGCCCGCGGCACCTGCGCCCCGTCTGGCCCAAGCGCGGATACAATCATATCGCCTGACCGGTCCAACACCTGCACATCCAGCGCCGTGGTCTTGTCAGCAACCTCTTGCAGGAACGCTTGGGCCTCGACCACGGGCCGACGGTCCAGCACTTGCGCCACCTGCGGGTGATCCGCCAGAAACACCGCCAAATCACGATAGCGTTGCAGCTGCCCGACCAGCCGGTCACTGACCAGCGACAAATCGGCCTGCCCGCGTGCATGCAGCTGGTCCAGCCCTTGCAAATAGGCATAGCGCCAGACCCCGCCGGACAGCGCCAGCACGGTGATCAGAAACAGCACAAAGGTGGCGACGCGGCGGCGCATTCCGGAGGTCATAGCGTTATTTGGCACAGACCCGCTTGCAAAGACCAGAGCCGCAGCTATTGCTAGGCCCCATGAAAACGCTGAACCTTTCCCCGCTTGATCCCGAATTCGTCCAAAACCCCTATGCCGCCTATGCGCAGGCCCGTGCGCACGGCCCTGTGCTGTTCTGGCAGAACTATGGCATGTTGGCTGCCTTTGACGCAGCCACGGTGCAGGCGCTGCTGCGCGACCGACGTTTGGGCCGCGAGGTCCCCGCCGACCAGCGCCAGCCGACACCTGACCACATGCGCGACTTTTACGCGGTAGAAAACCAGTCGATGCTCGAGCTGGAGCCGCCGACCCACACCCGTCTGCGCGGCCTGGTGCTGCGCGCCTTTACCTCGCGCCGGATCGCCGGCCTCGCCCCCGAGATCGAAGAGATCGCGCTAGGCTTACTGGACGATCTGCCCAAGGGCGAACCGTTTGATCTGATCCCCGCATTCTGCACCCAGCTTCCCGTGCGTATCATCGCGCGGCTGCTTGGCGTGCCCGAAGAGATGTGGCCCGACCTCCTGCGCTGGTCCAACGATATGGTTGCGGTCTATCAGATTGGCCGCACCCGGGCGACCGAAGAGGCTGCCAATACCGCCGCCGCCGATTTCACCGCCTTTCTGCGGCGCTATGTCGACGAGCGTCGCCAAGACCCGCGTGACGACCTGATCACCCAGTTGATCGCCGCTGAAGAGGATGGCGAAAAGCTGAGCACCGATGCGCTGATCGGCACCTGCATTCTGCTGCTGAATGCGGGCCACGAGGCGACGGTGCATGCGCTTGGCAATGGGATCGCCTGTCTATTGGCACACAACACCCCTGTCAGCGCGCTTGCACCCGATACGATCAATGCCACGGTCGAAGAGATCCTGCGCTACGACCCGCCGCTGCATGTGTTCGAACGTTTCGCCTACGAGGATATCGAACTGGGCGATGTCACGCTTGAACAAGGCAAGAAAATCGCACTGGTGCTGGGGGCCGCGGGCCGCGATCCCGCGCTATACGACCAGCCCGATGTGTTCGACCCTGCCCGTCCGGCCAAGGCACATGCGGCCTTTGGCGGCGGCTTGCATTTCTGCGTCGGCGCGCCGCTGGCACGGCTGGAAATGCAGATCGCGCTGCGTGCGCTTTTTGATCATGCGCCGAACCTGCAACTTGCCGAAGCACCGCGCTTTGCCAACACCTACCACTTTCACAAGCTGGAACGGTTGATGGTGACGGTCTAATTCGCGCCGCCCCGCACCACGGCGTTACAGCGGCAGCATGGTGGTAGATTTGATCTCTTCCATCGACAGCAGCGCTGTGACGTTGTGCACGCGCACCTCTGAAATCAGCGCCTGATAAAACGCATCATAGGCGCGCGCGTTCTTGACGCGGACCTTGAGAATATAGTCGATGTCCCCCGCCAACCGGTGCGCCTCTTGCACTTCGGGGCGGTTTTTCAACGCCTTGAGGAACGCGGCCTGCCAATCGGCCTCGTGGGACGAGGTGCGGATCAACACAAAGAAACACGCCTCGAAGCCAAGCGCCTCTGCATCCAGCACAACCGTATGCTGCCCGATCACCCCTGCCTCGCGCAGTTTGCGAATCCGGTTCCACACAGGGGTCTTGGAACTGCCTACCTCGCGGGCAATATCGTCCAGGGACTGGCTCGCATCACGCTGTAACTGCGCTAGAATTTTCCGGTCTACGTCGTCGATCCGAACATCCATTCTGTTTTCCCTTCAGTCTGTGGTCTGCTGTTCTGTCTGCTGCGCAGAATAGAACGCACGTTCTTATATCCGCAAGCACCTAGCGCCATATCGGAATTATTTCCTATATAGAGGTCAAGCTAAGCGCAAGGACCGAACCTTATGGATCACTTCCCAATCTTTCTCTCCACCAAGGGCCAGCGCATCGTTCTTTCGGGCGGTGGCGAAGCGGCACTGGCCAAACTGCGCCTGCTGCTCAAGACCCAAGCCAAGATCAGCGTCTTCGCCCCGACCCCCGCGCCCGAGATCACCGCCTGGGCCGATGCAGACCGTCTGACGCTGCACACCCGTGCCCTGCGCCATGGCGATGTGCTGTGCGCGAAATTGTTCTATGCCGCCGATGAGGACGACGCCGAAGACGCCCGCACCGCCGCCATTGCGCGCGCCGAGGGTGCTTTGGTCAATATCGTCGACAATCTTCACGACAGCGCCTTTATCACGCCTGCGATCGTGGACCGTGACCCCGTGACCATCGCCATCGGCACCGAAGGCGCGGCCCCAGTGCTCGCCCGCGCGATCAAGGCTGATCTGGAAGAACGCCTGCCCGCGACCCTTGGCACGCTGGCACGCATTGGCAAAGGTTTCCGCAAGATGGCCGATGCCCTGCCCTTTGGCCGTCCGCGCCGCGACTTCTGGCGGGACTATTACTTTGCTGCAGGCCCCCGCGCCGTGGCGGATGGCAAGACGGCGGTTGAAAACGCGCTGAGCACGCTGCTCGCCGACCACCAGTCCCGCGCCGCACGCGCCGGTCACATTGCCTTTGTGGGCGGTGGCCCGGGTGACCCAGAATTGCTGACCCTCAAGGCCCGCCGCGCGTTGGATGAGGCCGATGTGGTGATCTATGACCGGCTGATTTCCCCCGAAATCCTTGAACTGGCCCGCCGCGAGGCCCTGATGATCGACGTGGGCAAGGAAGGCTTCGGCCCCTCCACCGCGCAGGAAACCATCAATGACCTGTTGGTTGAACATGGCCAATCCGGCGCGCAGGTTGTGCGCCTGAAGTCAGGCGATGCGACGGTCTTTGGCCGTCTGGACGAAGAGATCGACGCGGTGGACGCCCATGGCATCGGCTGGCACATCGTGCCGGGGATCACGTCTGCTTCTGCCGCCGTGGCCACCATCGGGCAAAGCTTGACGAAACGCGGGCGCAACGCTTCGGTCCGGTTCCTGACGGGTCACGATATGAAGGGGTTTGCTGACCATGACTGGGCCGCGCTAGCGCGCCCGGGCGAAGTCGCCGCGATCTATATGGGCAAGAAATCCGCGCGCTTCATCCAAGGCCGCCTGCTGATGCATGGCGCGGACCGCACCACGCCTGTCACCTTGGTTGAAAACGCCTCCCGCGCCAACCAGCGTATCGTCGAAACCACGCTGGACCGCTTGCCCACTGACCTTGCCGCGGCTGACCTCGCTGGCCCCGCCCTTACCTTTTACGGCCTTGCCCCGCGTGCTGCAGCCCGTGCCACAACCGAATTTTTCCAAGAGGAGATGGCATAATGGCCAAGCCCTTTACCCCCAAAGTCGTCACAGCCAATGCCTTGATTGAAGGCGACGTGATCTACCAGACCGCGACCGGCTGGACCCGCAAGCTTGAAGAAGCCGAAGTGCTGACCGACGAGGCCGACGCCGACCTGCGCCTGATCGATGCGATCCAGCAGGCCGACCTGACTGTCGGGGCCTATCTGGCCGATGTCGACACCAGCTCTGCCGCACCCAAACCAACGCATTTCCGCGAAGCATTCCGCGCCAAGGGCCCAAGCAACTATACCCATGGCAAGCAGGAGGAGGTTCAATAATGTACAGCTACACCGAATTCGATGACGCCTTTATCGCCGAACGCAACGCGCAATTCCGCGGGCAGGTTGAACGCCGCATTGACGGCTCCCTCACCGAGGACGAGTTCAAGCCGCTGCGACTGATGAACGGGCTCTACCTGCAACTGCACGCCTATATGCTGCGGGTGGCCATTCCCTATGGCACGCTCAGCAGCCGCCAGATGCACAAGCTAGCGGAGATCGCCGCTAAATGGGACAAGGGCTACGGCCATTTTACCACGCGCCAGAACATCCAGTACAACTGGCCCCAGCTGCGTGATGTCCCCGATATGCTGGACGCGCTGGCCGATGTGAACATGCACGCCATCCAGACCAGCGGCAACACCATCCGAAACGTGACCGCCGATCATTTTGCCGGTGCCGCAGCGGATGAAATCGCTGATCCGCGCCCGGTGGCCGAACTGATCCGCCAATGGTCCACTGATCATCCGGAATTCCAGTTCCTGCCGCGCAAGTTCAAGGTCGCCGTCTCTGGTGCGGCGCACGACCGTGCGGTCATCAAAGCCCATGATATCGGGCTACAAATCGTCGAGAAAGATGGCGAAGTCGGCTATCAGGTCATCGTCGGTGGCGGCCTTGGCCGGACCCCGATGATCGGCAAGGTGCTGTATGATTTCGTCAGCTCCGAAGACCTGCTGCCCACACTAGAGGCGATCGTCTCGGTCTACAACCTGTTGGGCCGGCGCGATAATAAGTACAAGGCACGGATCAAGATCACCGTGCATGAGAACGGCATCGACGACATCCGCGCACGGGTGGACGCCCGTTATGCGCTGATCCGTCCGCAGTTCACGGGCGTCGACCAGCAGATGCTGTCGCGCATCGAGGCGGATTTCGCCAGCCCGACGTTTAAAACGGCCCCCATCGACACGTTTACCGCCGCCTATAACAGCGATCCGGTGTTCAAAAGCTGGGCCGACACCAACCTGACCGATCACCGCGAAGACGGCTATGCCATCGTGTCGATCAGCCTCAAGGCGCATGGCGAAACACCGGGCGACGCCACCGCCGAACAGATGCACCGCATGGCGGAACTGGCCGCCGAATACGGACACGACGAACTGCGCATCAGCCACGAGCAAAACGTGATCTTGCCCCATGTGCACCGCAGCGATCTGCCTGCTCTGCACGCGTCGCTCAAGCAAGTCGGCCTTGCCACGGCCAATATCGGCCTGATCAGCGACATCATCGCCTGCCCCGGTATGGATTACTGCGCGTTGGCCACAGCGCGGTCGATCCCGATCGCACAAGAAATCGCGACCCGCTTTGACGAGCTCAAGCTGGAACACGATGTTGGCCCGCTCAAGATCAAGATCTCGGGCTGCATCAACGCTTGTGGTCACCACCATGTGGGCCACATCGGGATCCTCGGTCTCGACCGTGCGGGTGTGGAAAACTATCAGGTTACCTTGGGCGGTGACGGCACTGAAAACGCTGCCATCGGCGAACGGGCTGGCCCGGGCTTTTCCGCCGACGAGATCATCCCGGCGATTGAGCGGCTGGTAATAGGCTACCTTGATCTGCGCACCGACGCGACCGAAACCTTCTTGCAAGCCTACCGCCGCCTTGGTCTTGCCCCGTTCAAGGCCGCCCTCTACCCGGAAGCACAAGCCAATGCCGCGTGATCAACTGACACTTCCAAATGGGGAACAAATCCTCCCCGAAGGGCCGGACCGCGTCGCGGCGCTGACCCGTCAGATGGAGGCGCTGAACGATGGCCTGCGCCATCACAGCGCCACTGACGTGCTGCGTGCTGCAATCAACAATGTGCCCAATCTGGCGCTTGTTTCCAGCTTCGGGGCGGAATCCGTCGCCCTGTTGCACCTTGCGTCTATGGTTAAACGCGATTTGCCGGTGTTGTTCATCGACACGGAAATGCTTTTCGCCGAGACTCTGGTTTACCAGCAAGAGCTGAGCGAGCGGTTGGGCCTGCGCAATGTGCACACGATCCGTGCGCAAGACGTGGCAGAGAAAGACCCCGACGGGACGTTGCACCTGCGCGACCCCGACGCCTGCTGCGCCTTCCGCAAAACCGTGCCGCTGCAACATGCATTGCAAGGGTTTGACGGCTGGATTACGGGGCGCAAACGCTTTCAGTCGGGCACGCGCGCCAGTCTGCCGTTCTTTGAGGTCGAAGCCCCAGCTGATGCGCCCGCACGGATCAAGGTAAACCCGCTGGCCCATTGGCAGGCCTCTGATGTATCTGACTACATCGACGAGAACCGCCTGCCCCGGCACCCGCTGGTCTCCCAAGGCTATCCCAGCATCGGCTGCGCGCCCTGCACCTCCAAGGTGAAACCGGGCGAAGACCCCCGCGCCGGACGCTGGAGAAACATTGAAAAAGAAGAATGCGGTATTCATTTTGTCGATGGCAAGATGGTCCGTGTAGGAGCAAAGACATGACACAGTTGATCAACGATCAAGGGTTCGTCGCGGATGATTTTACCGCGACCTATGCCCCCTTCGATGCCACAGACGGCGCAGATGCGGATTCGACAGCGCTTGATGTGCCCTCTGACGCGCAACCTGAAACGATTCCGGTTGACGGGTCGGTGTCGATGATCCGCGTGGCATTTCCCAGTTCGGCTGACGGGCGCGGTTTCACCATTGCACGCCAGCTGCGTCTGCGCGGCTATACCGGGCGGCTGCGGGCCCATGGCCATGTGATTGCGGACCAATACGCTATGGCCCGCCGGTCCGGCTTTGACGAGGTAGAGATCCCCGATGATCTAGCCGCCCGTCAACCGCAGGACCAATGGCTGGCCCGCGCAAACTGGCAGGAGCATAATTATCAGGCGCGACTGCGCGGCTGATCGGGCTTTCTGGCCTTCGATGCTTTCCCTGTCCTCTTCCTTCCCCTAGAGAAAGGCTGCGCACCGCGACCTGCGCGCAGATGAAATTATGACCGAGCAAAAAGTAGTGACCCAAACCGACGCCAAACCCGTGCCGACCCTACCTGACGCGCAGACCGTGACCTCCGTTAAACACTGGACGGACCGGCTATTTTCATTCCGCGTGACCCGTCCGGCGTCCTTGCGCTTTCGGTCAGGCGAATTCGTGATGATTGGCCTGATGGGCGACCCGCACCCCGAGACAGGCAAGCAAAAGCCCCTGCTGCGGGCTTATTCCATCGCCTCGCCGTCGTGGGACGAAGAGCTGGAGTTCTATTCGATCAAAGTGCAGGACGGTCCGCTGACCTCGAAGTTGCAGCACATCCAGCCCGGCGACGAAATCATCCTGCGCCCCAAGCCCGTGGGCACGCTGGTCCATGATGCACTGCTGCCCGGCAAACGGCTGTGGCTTTTTGCGACCGGCACAGGTTTCGCGCCTTTCGCATCCCTGCTGCGCGAACCCGAAACCTACGAGAAATTCGATCAGATCATTATGACCCACACCACCCGCGATGTGGCCGAGCTTGAGTATGGGCGCACGCTGGTTGAAGGTCTTGCCGACGATCCGCTGATTGGCGAGATGATCGGCGACAAACTGGTGTACTACCCCACAACCACCCGCGAGCAGAGCCCCAAGATGGGCCGCATCACCAACCTGCTGCAAGATGGCACTGTGTTTAAAGACCTTGGCATTGATGGCATCACCGCCGAGACCGATCGCGGTATGGTCTGCGGCAGCCTGGAATTCAACAAGGATATCAAGGAAGTGCTGGAAGGCTTCGGGCTTGAGGAAGGTGCGAATTCCGACCCCAAACACTATGTCGTTGAAAAGGCTTTTGTCGGCTGATCCGATGTAGCGGTGCCCCCCGTGGGCTCTCTATCAGAAATGAAAAAGCCGCGCCCTTGTCAGGGGCGCGGCTTTTTCTTGGCCTGTCGTCAGGCACTGGTGGCGGCCTGTGCTTATAGCGCCAGCGCCTCGCGGATTTGCGCAAGGATCACACGCAATGTGTCCGGGTTTTCAGCCGCAGTCGCCAGACCGTTTTTCAACAGCGTTTTCTGCGTTGCCGGCAGGTCAGACGTATCGATCAGGGTCTGCACCTTCTTCAGATCGAACCCGTCAACGGTGGTCAGCTGCTCTTGCGTGTCGGCGTCGGCGTCGGCGATGACATCGGCCTGAACATCTGCGGTTGCTTCTGGTTGCGTATCAGCGCTGGCCCCTTCGGATGCGGTGTCGGACCGGGTGGTGCTGGCAGCGTCGTTATCGCCCTCGTCGCTGGTTGCCATTGCATCGGCCTCGGCGCGACTGTCCGCTTCAACGCTAGCATCAGCAGTGTCATTTGCAGCCTGCGTTGCATCATCGGCGAGCTTCTTGGTCGCATCTACGGCGCTTTCACCTGCCGCGGCAGCAGCATCCGCCACGTCTTCGGCAGCTTCGGCCAGCGCATCGGCTGCAGTGTTTGCAGCTTGCGTTGTCGCCTCGACCGCGTCGGTCACGGCACCCTCTGTTGCCTCGACAGCGTCGCCCACTGCTGCGGTAGCGCTTTCCAACGCTTCGGGCGCATTGACCGCATCAGACGCATCGGTCGCGATCTCTTGGACGGACCGGCCCGAATACAACATGTACGCGCCAAGCGCGATCACCCCTGCGATGACAATCCAGATGAGGTTTTTCATGATGCTGTTGTTCCTTTGAACTTTGTTAATCCCCTGCAGCACATACTATATGCCCATGCACAGCGTCAAATGCGCGATACGCCGCTTCACCTTAGGGAAATCACCAGCAAAACAGCTATTTTACCCTGTATAGGCGCCATTTTGCGGCTTGAAGAAGACCATGAGCAGGTTTACCTTCCGTTCTCGACATCACTATAACAATCAAAGGACGATCATCATCGCTCGCAGACCGCATAACGCGCCGCCGCAAAGAGATACCGGCCCGCGCATCAACGAAAATATCCGCTCCAACGAAATCCGGCTCATCGGCGCGGATGGCGAAAACGTTGGCGTCGTGACACCGGATCGCGCCATGGAAATGGCTGTTGATGCCGGACTTGATTTGGTCGAGATTTCGCCCAATGCCAACCCGCCCGTGTGCAAGATCATGGACTTTGGCAAATTCAAGTATGAGACGCAAAAGCGTGAAGCCGAAGCGCGTAAGAAGCAAAAGATCATTGAGATCAAAGAGGTCAAGTTCCGGCCCAACACTGATACCAATGATTATGACGTCAAAATGCGTAACGTGTTCAAGTTCCTCGAGAACGGCGACAAGGTGAAGGTCACACTGCGTTTCCGTGGTCGTGAGATGGCGCACCAGAATCTCGGCCGCGAGCTGCTGGAACGTGTCGCCGAAGACACCAAAGAGATGGGCCGCGTCGAAAACTTTCCGAAAATGGAAGGCCGTCAGATGGTTATGCTGATCGGACCGCTGCCTAAATAATTCCAGACAATCAACAGTCTGAGACGTAAAAAGCCCCCGCAGTTTCCTGCGGGGGCTTTTCTTTGTCTATACCGATGGCGTTATTGGCGCAGCAAACCGGTAATGTTACGCACAACCGCACGGCGGTTGGCAGGCTCGGCTGTCGGCGTCGACACCTTCAGCGCGCTTTCGCCATACCCCTGCGTAATTAGGTTGGCTGGTGGTACGTCAAAGTATTCCGTCAAGGCCAAGGCCACAGTCTCGGCACGGCGGTCGGACAGGGCAAGGTTGTAGCCCGCATCGCCAACAGCATCCGTATGCCCTTCGATCAAGATTACAGTACGTGGATCTTCTTTAATCGCATTACTGATGACAGTCCCGATTTTGGACAGCGCACGCGCTTGCTCAGGCTGGATCGCAGCAGAGCCTGTCGCAAAGCGCACGGCATCAAGCTCGATTTCAGGTGCCAAGGCACGGACCTGACGCACGTCACGGACCTGACGCAGCGAATACCGCTGGGCCTGCTCGCCACGAAGCTGGGTTTGCAGGGCGGCACGCAACGCCTCTTCGTCTTGCTGGCTGGCAAAGGTGTTGGTCTGTGTCTCAATCTGCGGCAGCTCGTTTACGATGATGCGTTCTTCTGCACGTGTATCGTCGAACAGCACATATTCATTGCCTTGTGGGTCGACATTGATCCGACGCAGAACAGTACCGTCACGACCCAGAATGGTCACGATCTGGCTGCCGTTCGGCTTGATCACTGTGGTACGCGAAGACCCATCGTTAAAGGTCTCGCGGCGCACTTCATCGCCGGCCTGACGCACCAGTGCGTCGTCATCTTTCAGCACGCGCAGATCACCGTTCGTGTCTTGGACAACCAGACGGTCACCAGAGTTGCTGACCACTTTGGAGCCGTTCTTCAAGATGGCCCCGACTGCAACAGCACCGATGCCGACCAGCAGCGCTTTTTCAAACTTGCTCAGGCCGTCATCATCTTTTTTAGCTTCGGTATTCGCTTGCGCAGCAGTATCGCCGGACACGTTGGTCGAGAACTCTTCGTTCGACGCGCGTGTGTCTTCTTCGGTGATTTCTTCTACGACAACCTCAGCTTCCGTCTCGCCGGAATCTGCAGCAGCTGCGGCATCGGCAGCGGCGGCTGCATCGGCAGCGCGCTGTTCTTCGCGTGCGTCTTCGGCGGCTTGCTCAGCTGCCAGATCAGCGGCGATCTGTTCTTCCGTCCGCTGTTCAGTCTCGGCGTCGGCTTGTGTCGCGGTTGCCGAAGATGTGCCGGCTGGAACCTCGGTTTCAGCTTGGGCTTCTACGCCTGCGTCGCTTTGCTGGGCGGTGTCCGCATCAGAGGTCGATGTGGGCTCGACTGCGTCAGCAGCGGCTTGCTCGGCCTCCGCTTCGGCAGCAGCATTTGCCTCGGCATCAGCCGCAATTTGTGCGGCTACCGCGTCTTCACGTTCGGCCTCAGCTTGGGCTTCGGCTGCGGCGGCTTCTTCTGCTTGCGCAGCTTGGGCGTCAGCAGCAGCCTGAGCTTCTGCGGCCTCTTGTTCAGCGGCTTGTGCAGCAGCTGCGGCTTGGGCGTCAGCAGCGGCCTGGGCTTCAGCGGCTTCTGCTTCAGCTTGCGCGGAAGCGGCCTCTGCGTCAGCGGCGGCTTGCTCTTCAGCAGCCTGTTGAGCTTCAGCGGTCGCGTCAGCTTCAGCTTCGGCTGCGGCGGCAGCTTGCTCTTCTGCGGCGTCTACAGTTTCAGCAGCGGCTTCTGCATTGGGCTGGGCCTCAGCCTCAGACTGGGCTTCTGCTTCCAGACCGAGCGCCTCGGCCAGACCACCGTCAGCGCGCAAAGTCATCATCTGATCTTGATCAGCCACGACGCTGCCGTCAGGCAAGACGCATGGAAAAACAGTCTGTTCCCCCTCGCTCACGCAGCTTTCAGTTGTTTGGGCAAAACCACCTGCGGGCAAAGCAAGCGCCAGACACATGGTCAGTGATGTCGTGGATTTCAAAAGTTTATACATTCTATTCCTCACGGTATTATGGACGCCGTTCGGGCAGCGTTACGACACAACGCCGATGCTGCGAATTCGTTCCACTCTACGCGCAAGCAACAATCATATAGTTGGCAAAAAACCGCCCCGAGGTTTCCCAAGGGACGGATCCACCGCGATGTATACTATGGTTAGACCAACGCGCCGACAGCGCGCTTGGTCATGACTGCAACCAGATGCGCGCGGTAATCGCCGCTGCCGTGCAGGTCGCTGATCATGCCATCGCCAGACACGCTCAACCCCGACAACGCCTCGGCGGTGAAATTGCCGCTTAGCGCGGTTTCTGCCTCTGACCAACGGAACACCCCCTCTTCCGAGGCACCGGTCACGGCGACACGCACCCCGTCCGCAAACTTGGCCACGAAAACGGCGACTAATGGGAAGCGCGAAGCAGGTTGGATGAACTTTTCGTAATGCGCCTTTTCAGGGATTGGAAAGCGCACTTCTGTAACAATCTCGCCCTCGTCCAGCGCCGTGGCGAACATCCCCTCAAAGAAATCGTCGGCCGCAATCTCGCGCGCGTTAGTAACCACAATCGCGCCGCTCCCTAGAACGGCTGCCGGATAACAGGCTGAAGGGTCGTTGTTGGCAACGGACCCGCCGATCGTGCCGCGATTACGCACCGCCGGATCACCGATCCGTGCGGCAAGACCAGCCAGCCCAGGGTAATGCGCCTGTGCTTCCTTGGCGACAACCGCGTGCACAGTCCCGCCACCAATGCACAATTGGCCATCATCGCCCATACGCACACCGCGCATCTCTTCGATCCCGCTCAACGACACCAGAACCGACGGCATCGCCAGCCGTGCCTTGAGCGTAGGGATCAAGGTTTGCCCGCCGCTCAGTGGTTGTGCTTCATCCTGCCCCAGTGCCGTGATCGCCTCGGCGACCGTCGCGGGCTTCACTACGTCGAAATCATACATCTTGCGTCCTTCCAATCACAGAGCGGGCCTTGGCCTTTACGCCGCTCTTCATTTTGCCAATAAACTCCGGGGGCGCGGGGGCTGGCCCCCGCTTTCCCTTACTTTCTGCGCCAGGGGCGCTGAGGGGGCTGGTCCCCGCTTTCCCTTACTTTCAGCGCTAGGGGCGCAGAGGGGGCTGGCCCCGCTCCTGCCCTATTCCCTTATCCGTTCATCGCCGCCCAAACCCGCGCCGGTGTGACGGGCATGTCGATATGCCCGACATCCTTACCGCCCGAACGCATGGCGTCCAAGACCGCATTCACCACAGCCGGAGGAGACCCGATGGCCCCCGCCTCGCCGCAGCCTTTCACGCCCAAGGGGTTATGTGTGCAGGGCGTCTGGCACGAATGGTCCACCGTATAGAACGGCAGATCACTGGCCCGTGGCATCGCGTAATCCATGTAGGATGCGCTCAGCAGCTGGCCGTCGCTGTCGTAGGCGCAGTTCTCCATCAATGCTTGTCCGATGCCCTGCGCGATCCCGCCATGGACCTGACCGCTGACGATCATCGGGTTCACGATGTTGCCAAAGTCATCCGCCGCCGCGAAACGGTCGATCGTGACGTGACCGGTTTCGGGGTCCAGTTCGACCTCGCAGGCATAGGCCCCCGAGGGATAGGTAAAGTTCGACGGATCATAGAACGCGGTTTCTTCCAGACCGGGTTCGATATCCTCCAACGGGTAGTTATGCGGTACATAGGCCGCCAAAGTCACATCACCCCAAGCGACAGATTTATCGGTACCAGCCACACTGAACGCCCCATCCTTCAGCTCGATATCCCCTTCCGAGGCTTCCAGCAGATGCGAGGCGATCTTTTTGGCCTTGGCGATAATTTTTTCCGTGGCGCGCACCATCGCCGAGCCGCCAACCGCAAGGGACCGAGACCCGTAAGTCCCCATACCCATTGGCGTATTCGCGGTATCACCGTGCACGATCTCGATCATATCCTCGGGAATACCGATCATTTCGGCGATCACCTGAGGGAACGATGTCTCGTGGCCTTGGCCGTGGCTGTGGCTGCCCGTCATCACCACTAGACCGCCGGTCGCATTGACCCGCACGGTGGCGGATTCATACAGACCCGCCCGCGCGCCAAGCTGGCCTACGAGGTTCGACGGCGCGATGCCGCATGCCTCGATGTAACAGTTCACCCCAAAGCCGCGCAGCTTGCCCTTGGCCTCTGACGCTTTGCGGCGGGCATCAAAACCGGCGAAATCGGCGATCTCTTCCAGCTTGTCCATCGTCGCCACATAGTCGCCCGTGTCGTATTCAACCGCGACAGGCGTGGCATAGGGGAATTCGGTGATAAAGTTCTGCCGCCGCAGGGCAATTGGATCGACCCCCAGTTCGTGGGCGCATTTATCAACCAGCCGTTCCAGCTGGTACGTGGCCTCTGGCCGGCCCGCGCCACGGTATGCATCGACGGGCACGGTATTGGTAAACACGGCCTTTACGTTCACATATATGAGCGGCGTCTTATAGTTGCCCGCCATCAAGGTGCCGTGCAGCCATGTGGGGACCGACGGCGCAAATGTGGACAAATACGCGCCCATGTTGGCGTAGGTATCAGTGCGCAGCGCGGTAAAGTTATTGTCTGCATCCAGCGCCATCTGGATCTTGGTCACATGGTCGCGCCCGTGCGCGTCGGACATGAAGGCCTCTGACCGGCTGGAGGTCCACTTCACCGGACGGTTACAGGCCTTGGCGGCAAAGGTGCAAAATGCCTCTTCCTGATAGTGAAAAATCTTGGTGCCAAAGCCGCCGCCCACATCGGGGGCCACAACCCGCAGCTTGTGTTCAGGGATGCCCAGAACAAAGGCCCCCATCAACAGACGGATGACGTGAGGATTCTGCGACGTCGTATAAAGTGTGTGATCGCCTGTACCGCGGGCGTAATCGCCGACAGCCACACGCGGTTCCATCGGGTTGGCGACCAGGCGGTTGTTAATGAGTTCAAGCGTGGTGACATGTACGGCGTCTTCAAACGCTTTATCCACGGCACCCTTGTTTTCCTCAACGAAACCCCAGTCGTAACACAAGTTAGAGGTCAGATCGTCATGCACCTTGGGTGCGCCGTCCTGTACCGCTTGCTTCATGTCCACCACGGCGGGCAGGTCGGTGATATCAACGACAATCGCTTCTGCCGCATCGCGGGCTTGGGACAGGGTTTCGGCAACGACGGCGGCGATGGGTTCGCCCACATGTCGCACCTTGCCCTCTGCCAGCACGGGGTGGCGCGGTTCCTGCATCGGTTGCCCGTGTTTGTCGGTAATTTGCCAGCCACAGGGGATAGAGCCTACTTCGGTGAAATCGGCACCGGTAAAGATTTTTACGACCCCCGGCATCCCCTCGGCTGCCGATGTATCGACCGAATTCAGCACCCCATGGGCGATATCCGAGCGCAGAAAGAACACATATGCCTGTCCGCGTAGATTGATATCGTCGGTATAATTCCCCTCACCGGTCAAAAACCGGATATCCTCGCGCCGCTTGCTGCTGGCACCAATTCCGCCGTCCTTTGGCATGGTAAATTCCTCCCTATGGGGTACGGATCAGGTCCGCACCATCGTATGTGGCTTATGCGATTAGCTGTATTCTTATGTCTTCAATCTTTAGGTGATGCGGGTCCCCCGTCCACGTGGGGAAGCGCGGTTTTCGAAAGGGGTGCGCCGTGTCCTCCCGACCCTGCGCAAACAGGGCCACACGGCACACCGGCGTTTATTCGGCGGCCAGCGCGCTGACGTCTTGACCAGATGCGGCCATGATCGCTTTGACGATGTTGTGATAGCCGGTGCAGCGGCAGATATTGCCGTCAAGATAGTGGCGAACCTCGGCCTCGGTCGGCTTGGGGTTGTCTTTCAGAAGCGACGACGCAGACATGATCATGCCCGGCGTGCAAAAGCCGCATTGCAGCCCGTGGTGATCCTGAAACGCCTGCTGGATCACGGTCAGCGACCCGTCGGGATTTGCCACGGATTCGATGGTCTTGACGTCTGCGCCTTCGGCCTCGACCGCGAGCATGGTGCAGGCCTTGACCGCTTCGCCGTTCACATGGACCACGCAGGCCCCGCACTGGCTGGTATCGCAGCCGATGTGCGTGCCAGTGAGGCTCAGGTTGTCGCGCAGGAATGACGCCAGCAACGTGCGCCCTTCGACGGCACCAGATGCAGGTTTGCCGTTCACGGTCATTTTGACCTCGGTCATGATGTTCCTCCCGTTTTATGTCATGTGTTAGGCAGAGTTAAGCACGCCAAAGAGGCGTTGAGAACAGAAATTTTCGGCGCGGTTGAACTTCGCCGGTATATCGCGCCGCTCATCACCCGTGCATAGGGGGTCAACCGCGTCTTGGCTGCGGGCGGGTTGCGATCTCTTTCAGCAGACCGCCGACGCCCATGCCCGCGATGTCGCGGGGGGTCACATCGACACCGCAGATCACGCGCGACAGCACCCAATCCGCACCATTCAACGCCGGGGACCGCGCACAGCCCGGCAGCCCGATCACAGGGGTATCGCCCCTGTGCCCGAGAAACAGCAGATTGCCCGGATCAACCGGCATACCAAAGCGTGAAACCTCGCCGCCCGCGGCGCGTAAGGCTTGTGGGGCCACGTCATCAATGTCGGAGGTAGCAGAGCCGGTCAGGACCAACGTCAGCGCCGTATCCGCCTTTGCGATCGCATCCCGCAACGCGGAAATTTCATGCGGCACAATCACGATGTCTTTCAGGGTGACATCCAGTGCTGAAAGCCGATCCGCTATCGCCTTTTTGCCCTTGTCCCCCGCGCCGCCGTCGATTTCGGTGATGATCAACGTGGCGTCCTTGATCTGTGGCGGCAGCATCCGGATCGCGCCGCGACCTGCCTCGCAAGCGGCGTCCAAGTCATGGTCTGCCACAGCGTAGGAGATAATCTTGATCGTGGCGACCATCCCCCCCGCTGCCATCTGTTGAAACGGCGGCACCGTGGCCAGCGTGATCATCGGATGCACCGCATTCAGCGCCTCAAGCGCGGCCACATCCAGATGCACGATGCCCGGCCCATCGGCCAGCAGGTTCACGCGGCCGGTAAAGGCTTTGGTCATTGTCAGATGCGGATGATCTGCAAGCACGGCCCGCGCGACCTGTGCCGCGGCGGTGTTTTCATCCACATCGGCCGCGGAAAGCTGCGCAACGATGATCTGCTCGATCCCCTCTGCCTGAAGCTCGGCCAGATGCGAGGGCTCCAGCCGCAAGCCTTTGCGCAACCGGCCAGACGGCAGCGCGATAGAGTGGGCCAGCACTGCGCCCCCGGCCTGCGCGGTCTCGACGGGTCCGAACCTCACGGTTTTCTCAAGGTTTGGATCATCTGCGACAGGATCGACACCGCGATCTCGGGCGGACCGGCGGCGCCGATATCCAGCCCGATGGGCCCGTTGATCCGCGCGATCTCGGCGGCGGTAAAGCCTGCTTCTTCCAGACGCGACACGCGGGCGGCGTGGGTCCGCTTTGAACCGAGCGCCCCGATATAGAACGCGTCCGAGCGCAAGGCGATGTGCAGCGCGGGGTCGTCCAGTTTGGGGTCATGGGTCAACAGCACGACGGCGCTGCGGGTATCGACGCCGACGGTATTCATCGCCGCGTCGGGCCAGTCATTCACCACTTGTGCATCGGGGAAACGCGCTTGCGACCCAAACGCCTCGCGCGGGTCAATCACCACGGCGTCGAACCCCGCGACCTGCGCCATGGGCACCAGCGCTTGGGCGATATGCACCGCCCCGACGATGACCAGCCGCAGCGGCGGATTATGGATCGCCACAAATGTATCGCCGTCTTCCTCTACACCGGACCGGTCCATCCGGAAGCGATCCGCATAGCCGTCGTCTACCAGCCGGCCGGCCCCGCCAGACAGCGGCACCTGATAGGCAACGGGCTGACGTGCGGCGCGGGCGCGCACCAGATCAGACAAGACGTCAAACGGCATAGCGCCTGCGCCAATCGGTTCGACCAACACGCGGATGCGCCCGCCACAGGCCAACCCTACTGCAAAGGCATCACCATCACTGACGCCATATTCCAACAACCGCGGGCTGCCGTCCTCGATCGCCTCAAGCGCTTCGACCACCACGGCCCCCTCGACGCAACCGCCCGAGACAGATCCCTGCATCTCGCCATCAGTCGCGATTGCCAGCTGGGCCCCGACGCGCCGCGGGGCTGACCCCCATGTCTCTACGACCGTCGCCAGCGCAGCCCCACGGCCCGCTTGCGCCCATGCATAGGCGCGTTCGGGTGCGTTCTCGAAAATTTCCATGGCGGCTGGCCTCCTTAACCTTGTCGCGGCGGCGACTGTTCTTATGTAGGGCCTCCCAGCCCCCCGCTCAATCAGATAACGGGGAGATAACTTGCACGCCGCCGTTCACACTACTACATCTTGGCCAATGACATGCCAGACGGAGCACCCCACACATGCCCATGCAAGCCCGCGAAATCGAAGACCTGCTGCGTGAAACCTTTCCTAACGCCAAGATCACCGTCGAAGGAAATGACGGCGTTCACATGGCCGCGATGATCATCGACGAAAGTTTTCGCGGCCAGAACCGCGTGCAACAACAACGTGCCGTCTATGCCGCGCTCAAGGGCCGGATGGACGGGTCGAATGGTGAACTGCACGCACTGGCACTGACCACCAAAGCGCCGGACTGATCCGGTGGACCCGATCCTGATCGTGATCCTCAGCGTTCTGGTGTTGATCGTGGCCGTTTTGCGCGGCCTTCAGTCGCTGAAACACACACGCGACACCGAACGCGGATCAAAGCCGGGCAAGGGTTATCACGAAATCGACGCAACCTATCATTCGGGCGGCGGCGGCGGCGGGCACCAGACCAACTACCGCATCCCCCGCGACCCCCAAGAATACGCGAAACGCTTTATACCAAAGGACAAATCGAAATGACCGATGCAAAGACGCAAATTCAGGAAACCATCACAGCCCATACCGTTGTGCTGTTCATGAAGGGCAACAAGACGATGCCGCAATGCGGTTTCTCTTCCCGTGTGGCAGGGGTTCTGAACTATATGAACGTCGATTATACCGACGTGAACGTGCTGGCAGACGAAGGCCTGCGCCAAGGGATCAAGGAATTCTCTGACTGGCCCACCATTCCGCAGCTCTATGTCAAAGGCGAATTCGTTGGCGGCTGTGACATCATTACCGAAATGATGTTGTCGGGCGAGCTGGACACACTGCTGGAAGAAAATGGCGTTGGGTTTGACAAGGATGCTGCCGACAAGATCCGCGAAGCCAACGGCTAAGCAATCGGGCCAGATCACCGGCCCAACGAAAAACGGGTGCGCCTTGTAGCAAGGTGCACCCGATATCCGCGTGAAAAATGGTACCCCTATCGCCGGGCGCTCACGTTATTGCGTGCGACACTCCGCATAGATTGTCGTGTCGTTGTCCGCCACCGCGTCATGCCAGACGAGCGTTGCAGCGTTCCCCTTGTTCCACCAGATATAACCAGAACCGTCCGAGGGCCATTCATACCGCGCGCCTGAAGCTGCGCGCGATTGTACCAGCGTGATCATGCGGTTTTCGACATAAAGCACCGCAGTCGAATTGGCCTGGTCCGGGCTTGAATATGACACCGGAACCTCGACGCCCCGCTCGCAGATATAGGTCGCCGAAAAGGGCAGTTCTTGCGCGACGGCTTGGCTCCCTGACGTGCAAATCACGGCAGCCATCGCGAGTGCCGCGCGCGGCATCATCTGGCCTTGTCTTCGATTTCGTCTGCCAAGGCTTCCGCGCGGGCAGCCATTTCGGCAAGACTATCGGTCACGCCTTGGGGAATAACGGCGACTTCGATCCGCTCTGGCTCGACCACAACGTTGCGCAGACTGGCAAGTTCAGCGTCCCGCTCTGCCAATTGGGCGCGGGCTTCCTTTATCTTGTCCTCGACGGAGGCGGTCTTATCGGCAAGCAACAGACCCGCCATCAACAGCATCCGCGCTTCGGGCATCCGACCGACCTGATCTGACAGCACCTGTGCCTCGTCATCCAGCATCTTGGCGGCAGAGTGCAGGTAATCCTCCTCGCCCTCTTGGCAGGATACTTCGAACTGGCGACCGCCGATAGAAATGGAAACTTCGGGCATCAGGCAGACTCCTCGGCAGTGGGGACAAGCGGCGTTAGAACAGACAGGATCGCGTCAGCCTCTGCCACATCAGCGCGGCGGGCGGCGTGCACGGCATCAAGCTCGGCTTGCAAAGCGGCATTGATAAGCCCGGCGTCACCGACCCCTTCGGCATTGGCCTCGCGCAGCGCGGCGCAAGCATCGGCCAGTTGCGCATTGGCGCGGCGCACCCGTTGCAACTCCATATCAAGCTTTTCGGTCTGGGTCCGTGCTGCGTCAGCGCTGTTGTTTTGCGCCTGCGCTGTCGCCAGTTCCGCACGCAGATGAGACGTTTCATCCGCAAGGCGCTTTTTCAGAGCGTCGACCTGTTCCGCCAGCTCGACGTTGACAGCGCGCTCTTGCGCCAGATCTTGAGATAGATCGGGGATCTCGTCTTTGGCGACCGCCAGTTTGTCCGCTCCGCGCGACGCCCTTTCAAGCGCCGCCAGAATACGGCCTTGCAAGTGTTCTATGTCGCTCATCGCAGGGTTCCTCGTAAAACGTCGTATGTCAGTCGTATATCACAGTTTGCCAACCATCGAATCGCTGGTCAATGTGGTTTCAGCCAATCCTACCCAAACCAAAGGCGGAATACTGCCCCTTTAAGAACAATGCCTTGGCAGGGCGGAAAAGCGATACCACTGGCGGAGTCCTGTGGCCCTTGATCTTTGTGGGGTGGCTGGTATTGATCCGCGCAAACCCTTTCCCCCTTTATAAGGAAGCTTGCACCGTGGATCTGAACGCCCTCGCCAAAGCCCATCCCGCCCATTGGTCCAAAGCGACCGCCATTCGCGCCCTGACACTGGACGCCGTCGCCGCCGCCAATTCCGGCCACTCGGGCATGCCGATGGGCATGGCGGACGTCGCCACCGTGTTGTTCGAAAAGCACCTAAAGTTCGATGCCGCCAACCCACTGTGGCCTGACCGCGACCGGTTCATTCTGTCCGCGGGCCACGGGTCCATGCTGATCTATTCGCTGCTGCACCTCACCGGTTACGAGCAATTCCCGCTCGAAGAGATCAAGAACTTCCGCCAGATGGGCGCTCGCACGGCGGGCCACCCTGAAAACTTCCTTGCCGATGCGATTGAGACCACCACCGGCCCGCTGGGTCAGGGGATCGCAAATTCCGTCGGCTTTGCCATGGCCGAAGAAATCCAGCGCGCGCAATACGGCAAGAAGATCGTGGACCACTTTACCTACGTGATCGCGGGTGACGGCTGCCTGATGGAAGGCATCAGCCACGAGGCGATCGCCCTTGCAGGCCGTCACAAGCTAAGCAAGCTGATCGTAATGTGGGACAACAACGACATCACTATCGACGGTCCTGTATCGCTGTCCGACAAGGTCGATCAGGTTGCGCGTTTCAAAGCCGCAGACTGGCACGTGATCGAGATCGACGGCCACAATCCTGATGAAATCGACGCCGCCCTGACTGAAGCGCGCAAATCCGATCTGCCCACGATGATCGCCTGCAAAACGCATATCGCCCTAGGTCACGCCGCACAGGACACGTCCAAAGGCCACGGCGCGCTGACCGACGCCGACCAAATGGCCGCCGCCAAAGCCGCCTATGGCTGGACAACCGGCCCGTTCGAAGTCCCCGCCGATGTGAAATCCGCATGGGAAGAGATTGGCAAACGCGGTGCAGACGACCGCCGTGCCTGGGAAGAGCGTTTCGATGCCATGTCGCGCAGCAAACGCGAAGAGTTCAACCGCGCATTGGCCGGTGACGCTCCTAAGAAACTGAGCGCGACAATCAAGGCGTTCAAAAAGCAAACCTCTGAAAACGCGCCGAAACTGGCCACCCGCGCCAGCAGCGAAAAAACCCTTGAGGTGTTGAACCCGCTGTACACGGAAACCGTTGGTGGCTCTGCTGATTTGACCGGCTCGAACAACACCAAGACCGCTGATCTGGGCGTGTTCGATGTAGACAACCGTGGCGGGCGCTATGTCTATTGGGGCATCCGCGAACACGGTATGGCCGCTGCGATGAACGGCATGGCGCTGCACGGCGGCGTCCGCCCCTACGGCGGTACGTTCATGTGCTTTACCGACTACGCCCGCCCTGCGATGCGCCTTGCAGCGTTGATGCAGGTACCGACCGTATTCGTTATGACACACGACAGCATCGGCTTGGGCGAAGACGGCCCGACGCACCAGCCGGTCGAACACTTGGCAATCAGCCGCGCGACACCCAACACCTATGTGTTCCGCCCCGCCGATACGGTCGAAACAGCCGAGGCGTGGGAAATCGCGTTGAGCAGCAAGAAAACACCGTCCGTGCTGTCTCTGACCCGTCAGGGCCTGCCCACTGTCCGGCTTGAGCACAAGAACAAAAACCTGACCGAACAGGGGGCCTATGTTCTGGCCGACGCCGAAGGCAAACGTCAGGTCATCCTGATCGCCACCGGTTCCGAGGTCGAGATCGCGCTGAAAGCCCGTGACCTGCTGCAGGCCGAAGGCATCGGCACACGCGTTGTTTCCATGCCCTGCATGGAGCTCTTTGCCGAGCAAGACGAAGCCTACCGTCGCCGTGTCCTCCCCGCTGGCCCCGTGCGTGTCGGCGTGGAAGCCGCTGTGAGCCAAGGCTGGGATCGCTGGCTCACCGGCGAGCGTGGTAAGTGGAACAAAGCCGATTTCGTTGGCATGGAACGCTTCGGTGCCTCCGCCCCTGCCGAAGAGCTGTTCGAAAAGTTCGGTATTACGCCCCAAAATGTCGCCGATAAAGCCAAAGCGCTGCTTTGATCTGAACGGACACGATCAACACGAAAAAGGGGGAGCATTTTGCTCCCCCTTTTTATTTTTATTATTTGGTATTGCTGGCCGTCTGAAGCTGGCAGAAGCTTCGAGAGGCGTGGTACACGCACCCTTTCTAGATTCAGCGCGGCTTTAAAAAATGGCGCGTGCGATCCGGATGAGCTGTAGTGTCTCGAATGCGCTGTCCTGCAACGTCACCAGCTCACCATTCACAACAGCATAGTTATTGCCCGTCTCTAGCTGTGGCAGCTTGTAGGTCTGGCGCAGTTCGTTCTGCGTCAACGCTGCTGTGGGTGCAATGCGCACGCCCTCTGGCAGGTTTTCTACCCGCGCCAGTTCATTGATCCGCAGCAGCGATGTGTAATCTTCGTGGGTGAGCAACACAGGCTGGCCATCGATCAACGCATAGCGCTTGTCTGCCGGTGCGGGACGAAGATCGTAAAGCGATGCAATCTGGTCCGAGCTCAGCAACAGGGTATCGTCGTCAAGGAAGACGTCCCGATCTAGATTTTCGTCACGGACGATGTCCCGATCCATATCTTTTCCGCCATCGACAACAATGTCCCGATCCAGAAAATACTCACGCTGATCAAGATAGATGTCGTCAAGCTGCTTATCGTCGTATGCCACCCATTCCTCATAGGTCACGCCCTTTTTGGCAAGACCAGGGGGTACGCAAGGTGGGTCCATTTTTGCCAGGCCCGGTGGGCAGTTGCGATAGGTCAGCAGTTTTTCTTCGGGGACGTCAGCAAAGGCGATCTGAGAGCCCAAAAGCGCCAGTGGCACGGCACCAAGTAGCACGCTCATGTCACGACCTTCAGGTGCGCGCACTTCCAGAATCTCGCTTGAAATGCGTGAACGGTCCTCTTTCGACCGTTTGACTTTCACTTTTACCTTATCGTGCTTTTCAAGCTTCTTCTCTAGCTTCTTGGCCTGCTTCTCGTGTTTTTTCTCTTTTTTCGCGTGTTTTTCCTTCTTATGTTTTTCCTTTTTAGGCTTTTCTTTTTTAGCCTTTTTAGGGCCCTTTTCCTTGTCGTTCTTGATCTTCACGATCTGGGAATCCTGTGCCATTGGCACGGTCAGGGAAGAAATTGTCGCACTGGGCAACGCGACACCTGCGTTAAGAACGGGTGCTACGGCGCAAGCCAGTATGGTTGCACAAGCGAGGGGGGTGAATTTCATAAAAAGACCTCCATATCAAAGTGGCGGATCAAGCATCCTGCACTGAATTTCAAAAGATGACATGTCGGGGTGAACGTTATGGCGTCCCATGCCTTACCGCTTAACCGACGAGGCGTGACAAAGGTTCCAATGCACCGTGTGCTCCAAATTTTTTCCACCCGCAGCTCCTATCGGAACCAAGGATATATCTTAACGTTCGCTGATAGGTCTTGCTGCAAGGTCATCGCGGCGTTCCCCCACATACTGAAGCGACGCTTATAGAGGGCACGCAGCAGCCCCCCAACGCCCGACCTTATCCAGCCATTAAAAAAGGGGACGCAACCTGCGCCCCCTTTCCCTTCATCTCACCTACGCCAATCAAGCGTGAGCGTCAGCATCCTTGCGGTTGAAGATAGCGCGCCACAGCGGGGTAATGATCTTTTCACCCACCGGGATCAGCACCAGCCCAAGGGCCAGACCGAACACACCGTCCATTGCAGCCTTGGCGATCCATTCAGCGGCCCCAACATAAGCAGCGGGGACCAGATGGCCAAACGCGACAGCGTAGTCGTGGATCAGATGGCCGAGGCCAGCAAAGCCAAGCTCTTCCATACCGTGTACAATGATCGACCCGCCGACCCAAAGCATGGCGGCTGTGCCGATAATGGTCAGCGCCTTGAGGAACCACGGCATACCGCGCACGATCCCACGCCCCAGGCCCCGGGTCAGACCCAGATTGCCGTTCTTCGCCATATAGAGGCCAACGTCGTCCATTTTTACGATCAGCGCGACCGAGCCATAGACGGCGACCGTGATAATCACAGCCGCGGCGGCTAGGGCACCGGCCTCCATCCAGAAGTTCGACACCTCTAGGTTGGACAGAACGATTGTCATGATTTCGGCGGACAGGATAAAGTCGGTCTTGATCGCGCCTTTTGCCTTTTGCTCTTCGAGCTTGGCGGGGTCTTTGATCACATTTTCATCGGCACCGGGGGGGTGCTCTTCGTGGCCCTTGCCCCCCACCCCAAGCGCATGGGCGATCTTTTCAGCCCCCTCAAAACACAGGTAAGCCCCGCCCAACATCAACAAAGGCGCAATGAGCCACGGGGCGAAATTCGACAGCAGCAAACCTGCGGGCAACAAGAACACCAGCTTGTTTTTCAGCGACCCTTTGGTGATGCGCCAGATGATAGGCAACTCGCGGTCGGCCTCGAAACCGCTCACGTATTTGGGGGTCACGGCAGCATCGTCGATCACGGCACCCGCAGCCTTGGCACTGGCCTTGGCCGCCTGCCCGAACACATCATCCACACTGGCCGCGGCCACCTTTGCAATTGCTGCAACATCATCCAACAGGGCTAGTAGGCCGCTCATTTAATCTCTCCATCTTTGTTGCGTTAAGGGTAGCGCAGCGCAGCCGGAAGGCAAAGCCAATCAAAGGGTTATCGCTAACACTAACATTTATCGCTAACATACGGAAATTAGAGGGTTTTGGCCCTTCCCCCCCTTCACGGCCACCAGATATAGAACCGGAAAGTTCCAGATCTTTGCCAAAGGACGTCCCCATGACCATCAAAGTCGGTATCAACGGATTTGGCCGCATCGGCCGCTGCACCCTGTCTCATATTGCGGCATCGGGCCGGGATGATATCGAGGTGGTCCGGATCAACGCGACCGGTCCTCTGGAGACTGCGGCCCATCTGATCAAATACGATTCAGTGCATGGGCGCTTTCCCAACGAAGTTAAGGTCGGCAACGGCACGCTTGATCTGGGCCGCGGCGAGATGGAGGTCATGTCGACCTATCAGATGAACGACCTGAACTGGGAAGGCTGCGACGTCGTGCTGGAATGTACTGGCAAGTTCAACGACGGCCTGCTGGCCAAGGTGCATCTGGATCAGGGGGCCAAGCGCGTGCTGTTGTCTGCACCAGGCAAAAACGTTGATCGCACAGTCGTTTACGGTGTGAATGACCACGAGATGCAAGCCTCTGATACGATGATTTCCAACGGGTCCTGCACGACCAACTGTCTCGCCCCGCTGGCCAAGGCACTGCATGACGCATTCGGCATCGAAAGCGGCATCATGACCACAGTGCACAGCTATACCGGTGACCAGCCCACGCTCGACCGCCGTCATGACGATCTGTACCGCGCCCGCGCGGCTGCTATGGCGATCATCCCGACCTCTACCGGCGCGGCCAAGGCGTTGGGTGAAGTACTGCCTGCGCTGAAGGGCAAACTTGACGGGACTGCGATGCGCGTCCCGACCCCCAACGTCAGTGCCGTCGATCTGACCTTTACCGCGGGTCGTGATGTAACGGTCGAAGAGGTCAATGAGGCGATGCGCGTCGCGGCGAACGGCCCAATGTCGGGTGTCTTGGCCTATGACGCCGAACAAAAGGTATCGGTTGATTTCAACCATACCGAACATTCATCGATCTTCGCCCCGGACCAAACCAAGGTTGTCGGCAAGCGTCTGGTGCGCGTTCTGGCGTGGTACGATAATGAATGGGCCTTCTCTGTCCGTATGGCCGATGTGGCCGTCGCCATGGGCAAACTTGGCTAAGACTTGCGACGCGCGGGTTGCCCTGTCATATCTGGGCCACCCGCAGGCAAGGACCACCGCCCCATGGACACCCCCATCGCCATCTCTCTCGCTGTTGTACTGCTAACCGCACTGGGAATTGATGCGCTGGTCTATGGCAGCGAGCACCTGATTTTTCTGACCAAAAAATTCGTCGACCTGATTGATTGGCTGGCATTCTGGCGCTGATCCGTGCGCTTGCCCTGCCCTTCTTAACTTCCCCCTGACGCAATATTACCCCGCACAGCTTGACACTTTGTCATAAATGCCGATGTTAGCGCTATCACATTCAGGAGGACGCCCCATGGCAACCAAATTGGCAATCAACGGCTTTGGCCGCATCGGTCGTAACGTCTTGCGCGCATTGATTGAGCGTGGCGACAATGATTTGCAGGTGGTGGCAATCAACGATCTTGCCCCGCTGGAAACCAATGCGCATCTGTTCGAATTCGACTCTGTGCACGGTCGCTTTGGCCGCCCCGTAACCTTGGGTGAAAACACAATGGATGTGGGCCAAGGCCCGATCCGCGTGACCGCCGAACGCGACCCTGCAGCGCTGCCTTGGGGCGACGTGGACATCGTGTTGGAATGTACTGGCATCTTCACCACCCGCGATGCCGCCGCCAAGCATCTGGCGAACGGGTCAAAGCGGGTTGTGATCTCTGCACCGGGTAAAGACGCCATGAAAACAATCGTCTACGGTGTGAACCACGAACTCATCACTGCCGAGGACACCGTGCTAAGCAACGCGTCTTGCACCACCAACTGCATGGCCCCACTGGCCAAAACCCTGCATGACGCCTTTGGCATCAAGCACGGGCATATGACCACAATCCACAGCTACACTGGCGACCAACCGGTGCACGACACAGCCCACAGCGACCTGTACCGCGCCCGCGCCGCGGCCCTGTCGATGATCCCCACCACCACCGGTGCGGCGAAAACGCTAGGCAAGGTATTGCCAGAGCTGGACGGGCTGATCGGCGGTACCGCTATCCGTGTGCCCACGCCCAACGTGTCCTGCGTCGATCTGGTGGTCGAATTGTCCAAAGAGGTCACTGTGGATCAGGTCAACGACACCCTGCGCTCCGCCGCTCAAGAAGGCCCACTGAAGGGAATTCTGGGTCTGGTAGAGCGTCCGCTGGTGTCGATCGACCTGAACCACGATACACATTCGTGTGTTGTGGCCCTTGATCAGACGTCGGTCCAAAGCGGGACGCAACTGCGGGTTCTGGCTTGGTACGACAACGAATGGGGGTTCTCGAACCGTATGCTCGACACCTCGCGCGAGGTTGCGAAAACCCTCTGAACGTTATTGATTAAAACGCTTTAACAGCTCGGCATTGACGGCGGGCGTCACAAATTTACTGACGTCCCCGCCAAGCCGGGCAATTTCCTTGACCAAGCGGCTGGCAATCGCCTGATGTTCGGCCTCGGCCATGAGGAATACCGTCTCGACGCTATCATCGAGCTTCCGGTTCATTCCGACCATTTGATATTCATATTCAAAATCAGCCACAGCGCGCAGCCCGCGAATAATCATTTGGGCACCCACATCATGGGCGCAATTGATCAGCAGGTTTTCAAACGGGTGGACAACGATCTCTGTACCCGTTTCCGCATTCAGCTTGCGGCATTCCTCTTCGATCTGGGCGACGCGTTCTTCCAGCTCGAACAAGGGTCCCTTGTCACGGTTGATCGCGACCCCGATCACCAGTTTGTCAACAAGCGTCGCCGCCCGCCGGATGATGTCGATATGGCCCAAAGTAATCGGGTCAAAGGTGCCGGGGTAAAGGCCAACGCGCATGGGAGAGTCCAGTCATTTCAAGTCGTTATTCTAAGTGTAAGCAAGCATTTACACCACAAAGATGCAACGCCAAATTCGCCGGGGCTAGTGCCCCCGGATCATTCCTTCCAGCGCGTCTTTCTCCATCGAAAGCTCCATCAGGCGCGCCTTGACGACATCGCCGAGCGATATCAGCCCGATCAGTTCGCCGTCCTTCACCACGGGCATGTGGCGGAACCGGCCTTGGGTCATCTTGGCAAGGATATCATCAGCGGTTTCATTCATGGCACAGGTCACCAGATCGCGCGTCATCAGCGCCTCTACGGTGTCGTCCAGACAGCCGCTGCCCTCGCGGCCAAGGGTGCGTACGATGTCACGCTCTGACAAGATACCGTCAGGGGTTTTGCCATCCGCCGACACGACCAGGGTCCCGATCCGCTTTTCCGACAACATGGCCGCTGCTTGGGCGATCCGTGTCCCCGGTTTGACCGTCGTGACACTATCGTCTGCCTTGGTTTTGAGGATTTGGGAAACTAGCATGATCGGCCCCTTCGCAAGAATATTACCTTTAAGTCAGGTTCCCTTTAATACTGTTGCGTGTCAAGTAATTGCCTCCAGTTTTGCGACTTCGGCACGGACACCTTGCGCCAATGCTTCTGCAAAACGGCTCAGACGCAGATTGCGGCGGTCGTCCTCGTGGCGAATTAAATAAAACGCGCGGCTTAGGCTGACATCCTTCGTCAAAATGCGCGTCACCCCCGGCGTCGCCGCAAGCGAAAAATCATGCACGATCCCTACCCCGCCACCCTGACGGATCATATTGACCTGCACTGACACCGAATTTGAGGCCAAGGGCACCCGGGTCATGCCAAGCGCTGCCAGATAATCAAGCTCGCGGTCAAAAATCATATCAGGGATATAGCCCACCAAGCGGTGCCCCTGCAGATCGGCCACCGTTTGTATCGCGGGACGCTCCGCAAGATAGCTATCGGCAGCGGCAAGATGCAGTTGATAGTCGGCAATTTTCTGCACGACCAGCCTGCCCGCCGTCGGCGCGCTGACCCCGATCGCCATATCTGCCTCGCGCCGCGACAGGTTGAACACGCGCGGCAAGGCGACGATCTGGATATCAAGCCCCGGATTTTCGGCCACCAGACGGGCGCAGACCTGCGGCAACAGATAGTTGGCACACCCGTCCGGGGCCCCGATCCTGATCTGCCCTGCCAACTGATCTGACGGCACGGCAACATCTGCCGTGGCCTGTCGCATCGCCTGCTCTGCGGCCTCGGCCCGGGCCAGTAACTGCGTCCCCGCCTCGGTCAAGGCATACCCCGACGGAGATTTCACAAATAGCACCGCTTGCATGGTCTTTTCCAACCGCGCCATACGCCGCCCCAGGGTCGCCGGATCAAGCCGCAGCAGTTTACCCGCCCCTGACAGGCTCTGTTCGCGGGCGACTGCCAGAAACAATCGCAGATCGTCCCAGTTTCCCATCATTTGTCACGCTCCCTCATGCTCTTTATTTTGCCCTTAAACTCCGGGGACGTCCAAAGGACGGGGGCAGCGCCCCGCCTCTACTCTTTCAGCCACAACAGGGCTTTGCAATAATGCAAAACGATTTTGACCCGATGCCCCTTTTCCTTTGTTTTTTGCAAGGCTAACCTGCCGCCAAACGCAGTAAAGGAGCATTCAATGCAAGAATTGACCCACTACATGAACGGCGCCCACGTCAAAGGCAGCTCAGGCCGCTTCGCAGACGTGTACAACCCCGCCACGGGTGAAGTGCAGGCCCAATGCCCGCTGGCCAACGAATCCGAAATGGATCAGGCCGTACAATACGCTATGGCAGCACAGCCTGCTTGGGCCGCGGTGAACCCCCAGCGTCGCGCGCGGGTCATGATGAAATTCGTGGACCTTCTGAACCGCGATATGGATAAGCTGGCCGAAGCACTGAGCCGCGAACACGGCAAAACCCTGCCCGACGCGGCCGGTGACGTTCAGCGCGGCCTTGAAGTCGTGGAATACTGCATCGGCGCGCCAGAGCTGCTGAAGGGCGACTATACCGACAGCGCCGGCCCTGGCATCGACATGTACTCCATGCGCCAGCCTTTGGGCGTGTCGGCGGGCATCACCCCGTTCAACTTCCCGGCCATGATCCCGATGTGGATGTTTGCCCCCGCCATCGTCTGCGGCAACGCATTCATCCTCAAACCGTCCGAGCGTGATCCATCCGTGCCGTTGATGCTGGCAGAACTGCTGGAAGAAGCAGGCCTGCCCAAGGGCATCATTCAGGTCGTCAACGGCGACAAAGAAGCGGTTGACGCGATCTTGCATCACCCTGTTATTCAGTCCGTCGGCTTTGTCGGCTCCACCCCGATCGCCGAATACATCTATGGCACGGGCTGTGCGAATGGTAAGCGGGTTCAGTGCTTTGGCGGTGCCAAGAACCACATGATCATCATGCCAGACGCCGATCTGGACCAAGCCGCCGATGCGCTGATCGGCGCGGGCTATGGTGCTGCGGGCGAACGCTGCATGGCGATCTCGGTCGCCGTGCCTGTGGGCGACGAAACCGCCGACCGTCTGATTGAAAAGCTGGTGCCACGCATCGAAAAGCTGAAAGTCGGGCCCTATACTTCGGGCAAGGACGTCGATTACGGCCCCGTGGTCACCGCGGCTGCCAAGGCAAACATCGAACGGCTGGTGCAAACTGGTGTTGATCAGGGTGCCACGCTGGTCGTCGACGGCCGCGATTTCAAACTGCAAGGGTATGAAGCCGGCTTCTTTGTTGGCCCGCACCTCTTTGACAATGTCACCCCCGACATGGACATCTACAAGCACGAGATTTTCGGGCCAGTTCTGTCCACCGTACGTGCAAAGACCTACGAAGAGGCGCTTGGCCTCGCGATGGATCACGAGATGGGCAACGGCACCGCGATCTTTACCCGCGACGGCGATGCGGCCCGTGATTTTGCCGCCCGCGTGAACGTCGGCATGATCGGCATCAACGTGCCAATCCCCGTGCCGCTGGCCTACCACACCTTTGGCGGCTGGAAAAAATCGGTCTTTGGCGATCTTAACCAGCACGGTCCGGACGCGTTCAAATTCTACACACGCACTAAAACCGTGACCTCGCGCTGGCCCTCGGGCATCAAAGAAGGTGGCGAGTTCAACTTCAAACCGATGGAATAAGCCCTATCCCTACCCTTCGGCGGTTTCGCCGCCGGAGGGTGCTTGCGTGATCGCCTTGGTCGTGCTTACAATTTAACATACGTTCAATTCGACCGGTCTTGGGAGGGACACCGTTTATGGATTTCGCACTTTCAGAAGAGCAAACCGCGATTTTCGACATGGCATATGGCTTTGGCCAGGACCATATCGCCCCTTTCGCCCGGAAGTGGGAGAAAGACGAAACGATCCCCAAAAACCTTTGGCCCAAAATTGCAGAGCTTGGCTTTGGCGGGCTTTACGTGTCCGAGGACGTCGGCGGCTCCGGATTGACCAGGCTGGACGCGACGCTGGTGTTCGAGGCGCTCAGCATGGCCTGCCCGTCGGTCGCGGCGTTCCTATCGATCCACAACATGTGCGCCAAAATGCTGGACAGCTTTGCCAGTGATGAGCTCAAGGCGCGGATCATGCCTAACATCCTAAGTATGAACACGGTGCTAAGCTACTGCCTGACAGAGCCCGAATCCGGCTCTGATGCGGCGGCGCTCAAGACGAAATGCGAACGCACGAACGACGGCTACAGGCTGAACGGGACCAAAGCGTTCATCTCGGGCGGCGGGTATTCCGACGCTTATGTCGCGATGGTACGCACGTCGGATGACGGTGCGGCGGGTGTGTCCACTGTCTATGTTGAAGACGGAACCGAAGGGCTGTCATTTGGCGGGCTAGAGGATAAAATGGGCTGGCGCAGCCAGCCGACGTCGCAGGTCCAGTTTGACAATTGCAACATTCCTGCCGGAAATCTGGTGGGTGAAGAAGGCAAAGGTTTCAAATATGCGATGATGGGGCTGGATGGGGGCCGTTTGAACATCGCCGCCTGTTCCTTGGGGGCTGCGCAGACCGCGCTGACCGCAACACTGAACTATATGGGCGACCGCAAGGCCTTTGGCAAACCTATCGACCAGTTCCAAGGGCTACAGTTTCGCCTTGCCGAGATGGAGATCGAACTTCAGGCCGCCCGCGTGTTCTTGCGGCAGGCCGCGTGGAAGCTGGACACTGGCGCACCCGATGCAACGAAGTTCTGCGCCATGGCCAAGAAGTTCGTGACCGAAGCCGGTAGCAAAGTCGTGGATCAATGCCTGCAACTGCATGGCGGCTATGGCTATCTGGCAGATTACGGCATCGAAAAGCTGGTGCGCGATCTACGGGTGCACCAGATCCTTGAGGGCACCAACGAAATCATGCGGGTCATTGTCGCGCGCGACATGTTGAAAAACCGATGACCGATATTTCCATCCGTATCTCAGGCCGCGCGGGTCGGATCACCCTGACCCGCCCTCAGGCGCTGAACGCCATGACCTACGACATGTGTCTCGCCATCGAAGACGCTTTCGACGCATGGCAACATGACCCGAATGTTGATCTGATTATCCTAGATGCTGAAGGGGATCGTGCCTTTTGCTCGGGCGGCGATATTGCCGAACTCTATGCCACAGGCACCAAGGGCGACTATGCCTACGGGCGCACGTTCTGGGCCGATGAATATCGTCTGAACGCCAAAATTTTCGCCTACCCTAACCCGGTTGTGTCCTTTCTGCAGGGGTTCACGATGGGCGGCGGTGTCGGTATCGGATGCCATGGGTCGCACCGGATCGTGGGGGAAAGCAGCCAGATCGCGATGCCGGAATGCGGCATTGGTCTGGTGCCCGATGTAGGCGGCAGCCTGATGCTGGCGCTGGCCCCCGGACGGGTGGGTGAATATCTGGGCACGACGGCGTCACGAATGAAGGGTGAAGACGCGATTTATGCAGGCTTTGCAGATACTTACATTGCAGAGCTAAACTGGCCTGATGTGATCGCCGCACTAGAGAACTCTGGCGATGTCGCTATTCTGGCAACCGCGAGCACGACGCCCCCCGCCTCCGCTCTGGCGGCGCAGGCCGAAGAGATTGACAGCTTCTTCGCGGGCGAGACATTGGCCGATATCCTTAATGCCCTGCGCGCATCAGACAGCGCCTTTGCCACTGACACGCTCAAGAAAATGCAACGCAGCAGCCCCCTCGCAATGGCCTGCACAATAGAGATCATTCACCGTCTGCGCGGTCCGTCGCTAAGCATAGAAAAGGCGCTGGATATGGAATACCGCTTTACCTTCCGCGCAATGGAGCATGGCGATTTTCTGGAAGGCATCCGCGCCGCGATCATCGACAAGGACCGTAACCCAAGCTGGCAATTCGCCGATATGAACGTCCCGCTTGCCGCGACAGCCAAGATGCTGCGCCCGCTGGCCGAAGACGCCCTGACACTGGAGAAAACGACATGAGCATGAAGATCGGATTTATCGGACTGGGCAATATGGGCGCACCGATGGCGACCAACCTCGCCAAAGCAGGGCATGATGTAGCTGGATTTGATGTCGCGGGCACCACTGCGGAAGGCGTGCGCGTTGCAGACAGCCTTGAAGCCGCTGTCGCTGGCATGGACGCGGTCATCACCATGCTTCCCAACGGGTCGATCTTGCGGCAGGTGGCAGCGCAGGCGATCCCGCATATGGCGCAAGGTACCCTGTTTATCGACTGTTCCACCGTGGATGTAGAAAGCGCGAAGAACACCGCGCAAGCAGCTGAAGACAAAGGCATTATGGCCGTTGACGCACCTGTCTCCGGTGGTATTGGCGGGGCCTCTGGCGGCACGTTGACCTTCATGGCTGGCGGATCCGAAGAGGCGTTCGCCAACGCTAAGCCCCTGTTCGACATCATGGGACAAAAGGCCGTGCATTGCGGCGATGCCGGTGCAGGTCAGGCCGCGAAAATCTGCAACAACATGATCCTTGGTGTTACAATGATCGCCACCTGCGAGGCCTTTGCGCTGGCCGACAAACTGGGGCTGGACCGTCAAAAAATGTTTGACGTCGTCAGCACGTCGTCGGGGTATAGCTGGTCAATGAACGCCTATTGCCCTGCGCCCGGTGTTGGCCCCACCTCGCCTGCCGATAACGGCTATACGCCCGGATTTGCTGCCGAACTGATGCTCAAAGACCTTGGTCTGTCCCAGCAGGCCGCAGAGATGGCAAACGCGGATACCCCAATGGGGGAGCTGGCCCGTGCGCTTTACGCTCAGTTTGTCGAGAATGAAAACGGCAACGGCAAGGATTTCTCGGCCATGCTGCCGCGCTTTGAAACACGCGGCCGCAACGGCTGACCACGCGCCATGACAAACGGGTTTCTGCTGCAAGAATAAGCGACGGAAACCCGATGCCCGTTCGTTCGTTACTGTATCGACACAGTGAACGGAGAACGAGTATGAAAACCCTTACCCTAGCTGCAAGCGCCTTTGCCGTGATGGCATTCAGCCCTGCTGTACAGGCTGGCGCTGCCACCTATGGCTCGCAGGGGCATTTTATCGGTGCTGCCCCACAGGCGACGCTGATCAGTCATGACAAGCACGACAAGCAGCATAAGAATGCTGTCAAAGAATATAAGAAAGCCGTCAAAAAGCACGAAAAGAGCTATAGCGACAACGGGCGCCATCTGGCGAAAGGCCATAGCAAGCACAAGCACGCCAAAGGCGACAGGCTGACCCACTATGTTGTGGTTGAACGCCCCCACACCCACGGCCTCACGCGGTATGATCGCTATGTCCAGGACAACGGTTATATCTACGCCGTCGACCCCCGGACCAATGACGTTCTCGCGCTGATCGGCCTTGCCTCTCGGCTTTTGAACTGAGCCTAAGATCATAAATAACCCATAAAAATGCCCCGCCTGTGAAGGACGGGGCATTTTTTCTCGTACCTGTGATGGGCGCGACAAGCCGACTATTCAGCCGCAACCTTGCGTTGGGCCAGCATCTGCTTGAGGTAATACCCAGTATAGCTTCCCTCTACCTCTGCCACCTGCTCTGGCGTACCAGTGGCGACCACCTGACCGCCACCGTCCCCACCTTCGGGCCCAATGTCGATGATGTAATCGGCGGTCTTGATCACATCGAGGTTGTGTTCAATGACGACCACCGAATTCCCCTGATCCACCAGCTCGTGCAGCACCTCAAGCAGCTTACGTACGTCTTCGAAATGCAGACCTGTGGTGGGTTCATCCAGAATATACAGCGTCCGGCCCGTAGAGCGTTTGCTGAGCTCTTTTGACAGCTTGACGCGCTGCGCTTCGCCGCCTGACAGCGTGGTCGCCTGCTGGCCCACCTTGATGTACCCAAGGCCCACGCGCATTAGGGCATCCATCTTCTCGCGGATGCTTGGCACCGCCTGAAAGAAACCCTGCGCATCTTCGACGGTCATATCCAGCACGTCGGCAATGGATTTGCCCTTGAACTTCACCTCAAGCGTTTCGCGGTTATAACGCTGCCCCTTACAGGTTTCACATTCGACATAGACGTCCGGCAAAAAGTGCATCTCGATCTTGATAACACCGTCGCCCTGACAAGCCTCGCAGCGCCCGCCCTTGACGTTAAAGCTGAAACGACCCGGCTTGTACCCGCGCGCCTTGGATTCGGGCAGACCGGCGAACCAGTCGCGGATCGGGGTGAAGGCACCGGTATAGGTCGCAGGGTTCGACCGCGGCGTACGGCCAATCGCACGCTGGTCGATGTCGATCACCTTATCCAGATGCTCGAGGCCTTTGATGGTTTCGCAGGGCGCGGGCGTCTGGCGAGCACCGTTCAGATTCATTGACGCGGTCTTGAACAGCGTCTCGATGGTCAGCGTCGATTTACCGCCGCCCGACACGCCCGTCACACAGACGAACTTGCCCAACGGATAGTCCACCGTCACGTTCTGAAGGTTATTCCCCGTGGCCTTGACCACGCGGATTTTCTTTTTGTTCCCTTTACGCCGTTTGGCAGGCACCGCAATTTGCCGCTTGCCGGTAAGATACTGACCCGTAAGTGAATTCGGGTCATTCGCCACCTCTTCGGCTGTCCCATGGCTAACGACCCGCCCGCCATGCACCCCGGCACCCGGACCGATATCAAAGACATAATCGGCCTCGCGGATCGCTTCTTCGTCATGTTCGACAACAATCACTGTGTTGCCTTGATCGCGCAAGTTTTTCAGCGTTTGCAACAGACGGTCGTTGTCGCGCTGATGCAGGCCGATGGACGGTTCGTCGAGCACATAAAGTACCCCCGTGAGCCCCGACCCGATCTGCGAGGCAAGACGGATACGTTGGCTTTCCCCGCCGCTCAATGTGCCGCTTGACCGCGCAAGGGTCAGATATTCCAGCCCTACGTTGTTCAAAAATCCTAGCCGCTCGCGGATTTCCTTGAGGATCGCACGCGCAATTTCGTTCTTTTGCACGGTCAAATAATCGGGCACGTTCGTGCACCAATCGAAAGCCTCGCGGATCGACATTTGCACGACTTGGCCCGCATGGAGCAGCGTCTCGGGCTTTCCGTCGGACGGTCCGATCTTGACCGCCAGCGCTTCGGGTCGCAAACGGTATCCACTGCAGGTGCCACAGGGACGGTTGTTCTGGTAGCGTTCAAACTCTTCGCGGATCCAGTTGCTGTCGGTCTCGCGGTAGCGGCGCTCCATGTTGGGGATCACCCCTTCAAACACACGGCTCACCTCGTAAACGCGGCCGCCTTCGTCATAGCGGAACTTGATCTCTTCCTTGCCGGAACCGCGCAGGAAAACCTGCTGGACGTTTTCAGGCAGGTCTTTCCACCGCGTATTCTCACTAAATTTATAGTGTTTCGCGATAGCTTCGATAGTCTGCAGGAAATACGGGGACTTACCCTTGCGCCACGGGGCCAGCGCGCCGTCATACACCTTGAGGTTTTGATCTGGAACGACAAGGCGTTCATCAAAAAACAACTCTTTGCCCAGACCATCACAAGACGGACAGGCACCAAAGGGGGCGTTGAATGAAAACAATCGCGGCTCGATCTCGGGGATCGTAAAGCCGCTGACGGGACAGGCGAATTTTTCGCTAAATGTATGGCGCTCGGGCTCGCCCTCGGCTGGGGCGGTTTCCAGCACAGCAATGCCATCCGCCAGATCAAGCGCGGTACGCAGGGAGTCTGCCAACCGTGTCTCTAGCCCCTCGCGCACGACAATACGGTCGACAACAACGTCGATGTCATGACGGAATTTCTTATCCAACGTGGGCGGTTCGTCCAACTCGTAAAATTCACCGTTCACCTTAACGCGCTGGAAACCCTGTTTGCGCAGATCAAGGAACTCCTTGCGGTACTCGCCTTTACGGTCACGAATAATCGGGGCCAGCAGGAAGGCCCGCGTACCCTCTGGCATGGTCATGATCCGGTCGACCATATCCTGCACCTGCTGCGCCTCGATCGGCTTGCCGGTCGCGGGGGAATAGGGCGTGCCAACGCGCGCAAAAAGCAAACGCATATAGTCATAGATTTCAGTCACCGTCCCCACGGTCGACCGCGGGTTCTTTGACGTTGTCTTTTGTTCGATCGAAATCGCGGGAGACAGGCCGCTGATATGATCCACATCAGGTTTCTGCATCATATCAAGGAACTGGCGGGCATAGGCGCTCAGCGACTCGACATAGCGCCGCTGGCCTTCCGCATAAATCGTATCGAAGGCCAAGCTCGATTTACCTGACCCTGAAAGGCCAGTGATCACGACCAATTTATCGCGCGGAATATCCACATCGATGTTTTTAAGATTGTGCTCGCGCGCGCCGCGCACTTCGATGTTCTTTAGCTCAGCCATATCGGACCCCCGTTAACGCTTAGTACATAGGTGCGTGATACGGATTCTCCAACGGAAAAATAGGAACACAAGAGGAACACCTGTATCCCAGTCCATTTTCATGCGTCCTATTAACGCCAAACGCCCGATAACATTGAAGATGTCACCGGGCGTTGCAAAAAGAGACTACCACATATGCGCTAGCGTCACCTACATGTGAATAACGCGCCCATACGCGTCTAGCACGGATTCATGCATCATCTCTGAAAGGGTCGGATGGGGGAAGACCGTGTTCATCAAGTCTTCTTCGGTGGTTTCCAGCTGACGCCCCACAACATAGCCTTGGATCAGTTCGGTCACTTCCGCACCAACCATATGCGCCCCTAGCAACTCTCCGGTGTTGGCGTCAAAGACGGTTTTGATCATGCCTTCCGGTTCGCCTAGGGCAATCGCTTTGCCGTTGCCGATAAAAGGAAAACGTCCGACCTTAACATCAAAGCCAAGCTCCTTGGCTTTCGCTTCTGTATAGCCGACCGACGCAACTTGCGGATGACAATAGGTACATCCAGCGATGGATTCTGGCTTGACCGGATGCGGGTGCTGACCGGCGATGAGCTCTGCGACCATCACACCCTCGTGAGACGCCTTATGCGCCAGCCAAGGGGCGCCTGCGATATCGCCAATGGCGTACAGCCCGTCGACACCGGTGCGACAATATTCATCCGTCACAACATGTGTGCGGTCGATCTTTACACCCAGATCTTCGAGCCCCAAATCTTCAACGTTTCCAACGATACCTACAGCGGAAATCACTGTATCGAAATCGTGCTTGGTCACTTTGCCGCCCGTTTCAATATGCGCTGTCACCTTGTCGTCGGCACGGTCCAGCTTTTTGACAACAGATTTCTGCATGATTTTCATGCCCTGCTTTTCAAACTGCTTTTTCGCGAATTTGCTGATCTCTTCGTCCTCTACAGGCAGAATGCGGTCCATCACTTCGACCACGGTCGTGTCTGCGCCCAAAGTGTTGTAGAAACTCGCGAATTCGATGCCAATCGCGCCAGAGCCGATCACAAGCAGCTTTTTCGGCATGTGGGGCGGCTGAAGTGCGTCTTTATACATCCATACACGTTTACCGTCCGCCTCCAGTCCGGGGAGGTTCCGCGCCCGTGCCCCCGTCGCAAGAACGATATTCTTGGCGATCAGCGTCTCTTCGCCCTCTTTCGCCTTAACAGTGACTTTGCCTTTGCCAGCCAGACTCGCACTGCCCATGAACACCGCGACTTTGTTCTTTTTCATCAAATGGCCGATACCGCCCGACAGCTGCCCCGCGACCTTGCGCGACCGCTTGACCACCGCATCCAGATCATAGCCGATATTATCCGCCTTAAGTCCAAACTCGCTGGCACGTTGCATCAGATGGAACACCTCGGATGATCGCAAAAGCGCTTTGGTCGGGATACAGCCCCAATTAAGACAAATGCCGCCTAGATGCTCCCGCTCGACAATCGCGACGGAGAGCCCAAGCTGGGCACCACGGATGGCCGCAACATAGCCCCCAGGGCCCGCACCGATCACAATCAAATCAAAGGATTTAGCAGCCATTATGCAACCTCGCAGTACGTATTGAAATTTAGTTTAGTGGTAAACTATCTTGCGATTGGCGGCAACTCGGAGAATTGGTCAGCCTTTGTAAACGCAGCATTCACGCCATAGAGCGCAAAGTGTGCGCATACCCGCCTGCGTCCAGATAAGCGGACTCGGCCGGGGTCGATCGCCGCCCTAAGGCATCATTGCGATAGGGAAACCTGCCGAATTTTCGGATCACCTGTCGATGGGCCTGTGCATGCAGCAATGTGTCGCCAGCATCCGGCATCCGCCCACAGATCAAGCGAACACAGTGATCTTGATCAGTCAAACTTTCCGAATGCATGAACGGAAGGTAAAAGAACTGCCGTGCTGGCGCGTCAATCAGTTGGTCCCATTCCTTACGAACAGCCGTTTGCGCTGCTCTTAGGGCACGCACATCCGTCGAAAACGCGCGTTCGCTCCCTCTAAACATATTGCGGGGAAACTGGTCCGCCAGAATGAGGTAGGCCAAGGCCCCTTCCGCACCGGTCAACCAGCTGTCCAATTGCCCTGTCCCAATGAGCCCCCACGTATCTAAGAACTGCGCGCGAATTGTGTCGTCCAATTCATCCCGGACGGCATACCAGCCTTCCGGTCCGACCTGGTCAATCCAGAACTCTCGGACCTCTTTTGCCGTTTTCATACTTTAGCACCCTTTCATCTATTTCTGCGATGATCATTTCAGTCTGTTCTACGTACAAACTATAGCGACCTCGCAGAACGTCTAGGGCACCTCGGCGTCAGCAGCCTGTTCGCTCTCAATGGCATATTCTTGCGCAAGCTCCACCGCGACGGTCGTCGCAGCGGGATAAATGGGAATGTAGTTGCCCGTTTCATCTGTAGGAATCGCCGGTCGCACGGTCGCACGATAGGATGCATACACGGACAAGGCGAAAAACAAGACCGCCGTAAAGAGATAGAACCCCCCCGGTCCAAGCGCAGTACCCATCATCCAACCGGTAATCACAGGCCCCAAGATCGCCCCCAGCCCGTTAATAAAGATCATCCCGCCAGACGCCGCGGCCATATCCTCTGGTTCAAGAAAATCATTCGTATGCGCAATAAGAAGGGAATACAGTGGGTTAGACATGCCACCAACCACAAAGGCTGTCAGTAAAAGAATCGTAAAGTTATGCCCCAGCAGCATCCCGACGATGGATCCGATACCGCCGATCACCGATGTAATCACAATCAGGAGGCGACGATCCATGCGATCAGACATCCATCCGATTGGATATTGCAGAATGACCGACCCAACAAAAAACGTCGCTACAAAAATCGAAATCTGCGCGACCGTCAGCCCCGCCTCAGCGCCGTAAACAGATGCCATGCCGAACTGCGCCGAGAAGACCCCGCCCAATAGGAACATCCCAACGCAGCCAAGCGGCGAAAACCCGGCCAGTTCACGTAGGCTCATCGGTTTGGTCGTATCAAACGCAGGCGTGGGGCTGATCGACAGCAAAATCGGCGTAACAGCGACGCTTACCAGAACGGACGGAATCACAAAAAGCACAAAGCCCGACGGGTCCGCCGTGAGCAGCAATGCCTGGGCGATTACGATGCCAAACGTCTGCACGATCATATACAAAGACAACGCCTGACCGCGATTTTCGTTGGTCGCGGCGTTATTTAGCCAACTTTCCGCCGTGACGTAGACGGCAGAGAAACAAAATCCGATCAGTACGCGCCCGGCTGACCAGACCAAGACGTTCGGGAACGTCGGATATAGAATCATGACGGCAGAAATCATTGACGCGAGCGCGGCAAAAACGCGTACGTGGCCAACCCGACGGATCATGCCCGGTGCCATACGCGAGCCCCCCAGAAAGCCCACGAAATAAGCCGACATTACGATCGACATTTCAAACGTCGAAAATGCTTCGATCCCGCCTCGAATACCCAAAAGCGTGCCCTGCATGCCGTTGCCCACCATCAGCAAACACATGCCCAACAAAAGCGCCCATGCGCTGGTCAGTACCTGAAGCATCTTACGAATCCTTTAACACCACGTGATCCCTCCCTGACGACGATCACGGTAGGTGTCACCCCCCTCAACGACGTTCAGGCGCTTATTTACGTCTTAGGGAACAGCAAGGACGCATCGCCATAGGAGAAAAACCGATAATTCGATTCAATCGCATGCTTGTAAATGTTTTGTAAAATTTTCTGCCCCATTAAGGCCGACACGAGCATCATAAGGGTTGATTTGGGAAGATGGAAATTCGTCATCAAAGCGTCAGCCACGTTAAATTCAAACCCCGGGGTGATGAAAATATCTGTATCACCTTCCCACGGTTGGATAATTCCCGATCGCGCCGCGGTCTCGACCAGCCGCAACGCGGTTGTGCCGACGGGTATGACCCGCCCACCAGCGGCTTTGGTCTCGACAATCTCGGCAGCCGCTTGCGCGCTCACCTGCCCCCATTCGCTATGCATCTTGTGGTCGGCAATATCGTCGACTTTAACCGGGAGAAAGGTACCCGCCCCCACGTGCAGCGTGACATGGCTGAAACTGACCCCCATGGCGGCCAGCTGATCAAGCAACGGTTGATCAAAGTGAAGCGAGGCCGTTGGTGCCGCGACGGCCCCGGCATTCTTGGCGAACACGGTTTGGTAATCCGTCAAATCCTGAGCGTCGGCAGCTCTTTTGCCCGCGATATAAGGCGGCAATGGCATCGCGCCCGCGCTATTGAGCGCCGCATCAAAATCTGGGCCAGAACAGTTAAAACGCAACACGCCTTGTCCGTTCTCTATCCCCTCCAGTCGCGCAGAAAGATCGCTGCTAAAGACAACCGTTTCAGAAAGTTTCAGCTTTTTCAGAGGTTTGATCAATGCTGTCCAGTCGGAATCGCCACGCGGCTCCAACAAGGTCACTTCAATACGGGCCTGCACGCGCCCTTGGGCGCTGTCGCGGCTGCGATACCCGGTCAATCGCGCGGGAATCACACGGGTGTCGTTCAGCACAAGCCGATCGCCGGGGCGCAGCCAATCCGCGATCTGAAATACGGTGCTGTCTACAATGATATCGCCTTGAGCAACCAACATTTTGGCCGCAGTCCGTGGAACCGCGGGCCGCGTGGCGATCAGGCGTTCAGGCAAGTCGAAGTCAAAGTCACTGAGTTTCATCCTCGCCGGTTAGCGCCCCTCAAAGCGTTCAGCAACAGGTTTTTGCGTAGCGGGTGCGACAGGTGCAGCTTGCAGGCCCCCTGGCTGACTTGGCGTCGTCCTCGGCGCAGTCCGAAAAATATCGCGAAGCGCGCCCGGCAGGAAACCCGACAAGGGATTAACAGAGACAGATGGCGACTGTACCGTCCCCCCGATTGTATAGTTAAAGCCCAGCAGGCCCTCTCCCTTGCGGGTCAAAAAGCTCGCAATTCCATTCAGCAGATAGACCGGCGAGATCACCCCCTGCAATGCCATTTGCCCGGTATCAGTGGCAAAAATCCCGTCCATGGAAATGCCAAGCGACGCGCCCGTCGCGCTGGCTTGCGTCAAATTCACCCGATTGGAGGAGAGGCGGAAATCAGCCTCGACCGTATCAAAATAGATCCCATCGCCGTTCAATTCGTTGATCAATCCCACGACAGATACAGCGTTTACAAGGGCAGCAATGGTTGGTGCATCTTTAATCCGCACGTCTTTTATCTCTGCATGCCCATCAAAGGCACCATCCGAACCGACCGGCACCAGCGTCAGCGACAATGCGCCGCCATGTACCTGTTTCGCTATATTAGCGGAGCGCAAAACCCCGCCCGCATCGGTTGCGGTCAAATGAACTGCACTACGGCCATTCTTGGGCACAACGCGCCCCGAGACCGCAGTACCACCATTCAATGCTGCAATAAATTGCCCATCCAAGCCACGAGCGACGTCAAATTCACCCTTCATATCGGTAAGCGCGATCTTGTCCGTCACCTGCAGGCGGTCCAACGCCACCCGCATGGGGGGGCTGGCGACACCGCTGGGCTTGGTCTTGCCAAAGCTCGCCCTCCGCAGATCGAGGCTTCCGCCTTTCACCATGACCTGAACGGGTCGCCCGGCACCCTGCCCTATCAAATCGACGGGCACGTCCAACCAATTACCAACAGACAATCTGTGCAAGCGCAACCGATCCAGCCCACCGCTTGGTTTGAGCGTCACATCACCATGCGCAGACAGACCCGGTGCGTTGATTTTCAACGTATCGATGTCGGGAATCGGCCCGAGCCGCCCCGATATTTCAAGCTTGCCAGTTTGCGATTGGGACTTGGTCCAGCCGATCTGCGGCACCGAAAGACGCAGGCCGCTCAGGTCGGAGGAGACAGAAAATTTGGGCGTCTTGCCTTTGACCAAGTCCATCGCGAACCAAGCCCGACCTTCGCCCCTCACGGTATCAGGGGGCAGTGCGATGTTGAAGCTTTCCAGCGTCTGTGCGTTCAGCGCGATATCCGCCCTTACAGTGCTGGCAGCCCCCGGTTTGCCAAAAGGTTGGGCCCATTCCCCGTCAAAGCGTACCCCGTCCAGCTGCCCCTGCCCCCTTATATCAAGGCCCCTGTTGGAAACATTCAAGGTCAGCACGTCTGCACGCAGCGACCGACCTTTGACCAAGCGATCGCTTTTAAATTCGGCCAGCGTCCCGCTAATGTCAAAGATCGTGAGCTTCGGGTCAGACCCTTTTTTCATCGGAAACGACAGGGTCCCGGACACGTCAGCCACGGCATCAACGATATCGACGGGCAGGTTCGCCTTGTCCATTGCGTGCAGCGGCGGCCGGTTCAGCAGCGACAGGATAGAGGTGATTTTAGCCTCTGCCTGAAGTCTGACAATGCCGGGGGGGCCATCCTTGACGGTGACATCGGGCATAATGAACGACGTTCCGTTAACCGATACTGGCGTCGCGTCAGGCGGCGTGATGGTGCCGTTGTCCACACTCACCACAAAGCGGTTTGCCGACAGGCTCGCATGACCGCTGCCCGACGTAATGTTTGGCATCGTACGCAAAAAGCGTACCTCTGCACCCTGAAAATCAAAGTCGAGATAGGTTTGGGGCGTCTCACCCGGCTTCAGGCGAAAGGCAAGATCGACGTCGCTCAGCGCGCCGGCATAGACGTTCTCGGCAACCCATTTGCGCGTCTTTGGCTTGACGTTCTCCGGCCAAAGCTCCAGCAGGCGATCGGGTTTCAACGCGTTCAATCCTGCATCCAACGCCACCTGCCACCCTTGCGTACCGGCGCGCAAATCTCCCGACAGGTTCAGGGTCGTATCCCCGTCGATGATATCCATGCGTCCGACAGACATGTGAAACGGATTGAAAGTTATTTTGGCATCGACGTCAGCACCCTCAATCGACACAGGGGTAACGTAGAGATCCGCAGGATCAGCGACCAGATCCCGCAAGCGGACTTGCGCCACCAACTGTCCCAGCTTCCCGCTTGCGTCGATGCCCAACGTTGCGTCACCTTCGATCCGTCCCGACACCCACTTACTTTCGACAGACAGTTCATCAAAACGCAGCAGGCGTTGGTCAGGATCGTAACTGAAATAGCTACGTGCACCGTCAAAGGGAATGGGCGTCGCGCTTTCGCTCGGCTGCACGACCCCCGCGCCAATTTGCAACGCGGCATTCAGCGGCTCGAAGGTTCCATCTTCATCAAGGCTGCTGCGCACCGCACCCGAGATGGGTGCGCGCAATATATTCAGCCAAGCGAAAGCGGGACTTTGGATCGCGATGTCGGCGGCGCTCACCCCGTCGAAATTCACACCAAACTGCGACGCGGTATCGCCAAGCTTGCTGGTGTAATTGGCCGAAAGCGTCGCCACATCGGCACCACCGCCCAAAACTGCAAGCTCCGCCGTGATGTCCAAACGCGTCCCGTCCCGATCCAGCAACATGCGCCCGCCATCCACGGTCCACATCCTTTCAGACTGCAGATCGGTGTAGCGCAGCGTCAATGCGCGCAGCTCGATCGACCGCAGCCGGCGCATTGCCTTGGCCTCGAACACCGCATCCAGTTGGCCAATCAGCTGAGGCATGGTCGCCGCGCGCCGCTCGGCTGGCGCATCCCCCTTGCTCGCGCTCAACGCGACCCGGCCGTCAAGGTCACGCCGCAGGTTTGCGACCACACCGAACATTGAAATGTCCCGGGGCTGCAGCTCGCCGGCCAAAAGCCCCTGAACGGAAAAACTGGCCTGCACTTCACGAAACGCGGCAAAGCTGACGCCGTCCGGATTGGAGATATTTACATCCCTAAGCCTGATGCGCGGGCGCCAGCCTTTGTCGACGATCAGAACCATCTCGCCGAATCCGACCCGCGCCCGTGGCATATCTTGGGCAAAGCGCTCCTCGATACGGGTCTCCAGCCACTCTGGCACCACAATGGGGCTACGGATCAGATAGATAGCGGTGCCGGCGATGGCCGCGACGATCAGCGTAATAACAAGCAGCGACCATTTGGTCGCCTGCCAAAGTCGTCTCCGCTTGGGGTGGCGGGGGGCTGCGCTGGTGTTTGGCATGAGCGTCCGGATTTTGGGGCGTCTTGGGGTTTAAGTTTCGCCAAGCCCGACTAGTATGACAGCGCAGACAAAAGCTTCCAATACATAAGAAAGTAACCAATGCCAGAGATTTCCCAACCAGCACCAGACTTTAAGCTTCCTGTTACAGGCGGCGGCGAAATTTCGCTCTCCGATCTGCGGGGCAAGGCTGTGGTTTTGTATTTTTATCCGCGTGACGACACACCGGGCTGCACCAAGGAAGCGATCGGCTTTTCGGAATATCTGCAAGCGTTTGAGGATGCGGGTGCCGTTGTCTCGGGCGTTTCGCGCGATACGATGGCAAAGCACGACCATTTTGCAGCCAAACACGGGCTGACCGTTCCGTTGCTGGCGGATATCGACGGTGCCGTGACCGAAGCCTATGGCGTCTGGGTCGAGAAAAACATGTATGGCAAAAAATCCATGGGGATCGAACGCGCGACCTATCTGATTGATGCAAATGGAAATATCGCTCGCATCTGGCGCAAGGTTAAAGTCGCCGGCCACGTAGAAGAGGTACTGGACGCGGTGCGCGCGCTATGATTGCGCTGGCCCAAATGGCAGAGAATGTGCTGCGTACCGCCGATGGCCGCGAGAAAACCGCGCTGTCGCATCAATATGCTGCCGAATGGCGTGCCGCGCGCGCTGCCGGAGAAATGCCGGAGATTGGCACATCAAACCCGCCTCTGCGTCCCGCCCGCCCCGACAGGCCCGAGCTTTTATCGCCCCGCGATGTGCCCCATCGCAAGCCCGGCTCGCCCGAGGGCCGGATAGCTTTGCTTCATGCCGTGGCGCACATAGAGCTGAACGCGGTCGATCTGCATTGGGACATCATTGCGCGATTTACCGACATCAAAATGCCGATGGGATTCTATGATGACTGGGTCAGCGCCGCGGATGATGAATCCAAACATTTCAACCTGATGTGCGATTGTCTTGAAGCATTGGGCAGCCACTATGGAGCCCTGCCTGCCCATGCTGGAATGTGGCGCGCGGCCGAGGATACGATGGATGACTTCATGGGTCGCCTTGCCGTTGTGCCCATGGTCCTAGAGGCGCGCGGGCTGGATGTGACCCCCAATATGATCCAGGTGTTCAAAAGTGCGAAGGCCAAGCAGGCCGTTGAAGCGCTTGAGACGATCTATGCTGAAGAGGTTGCGCATGTGGCTTATGGATCAAAGTGGTTCCATTTCCTCTGCGGTCGCCATGAACTGGACCCAAAAGAAGCATTTCACGGCTTGGTTCGTAAATATTTTCATGGCGCGCTCAAGCCGCCCTTCAACGAAGAAAAGCGTGCCGAGGCGGGAATTCCGCCAGATTTCTATTGGCCCCTGACCGAGAATCTTTGATTGACGCCGTGCGCTAAACCTTTGTTTCGGCAATTTATCGCCAAATTTAACGTTAAAGTTTCATTAACCGCCGGTCAAAAAGCCTGAAGGGTTGCCCGAGGGGCACCCGATGGCTAAGCACTACCGGTGACTATCAGCGCGCGGCGGGGGCCCGGTGTGCTGTGACTGGGACGAAACAAGGATACCACGCGTGCGAACAAGGTTGGCAATCAAATTTAATGCGACGCTCGAAAGCTTCTTTCCGGAACGCCGCGTCTTTCTGAAATCCGACGCCGACACACGTTTTATCCGGTTGCGCCCCGTTACCCAGCTTTTCGTGTTTTCCGCAGCCTCGCTCTTTGTGGCCTGGTCCATCGTGGCGACCGCGGTGATTTTGATGGACAGCATCGGGTCGGGCAACTTCCGCGAGCAAGCAAAGCGTGACCAGCGTACCTATCAGGCGCGGCTCAGCGATCTTTCGGCACAGCGTAACGGCCGCGCAGAGGAGGCCGTGGCGGCGCAGGAACGGTTCAACGCCGCGCTCAAACAGATTTCGGTCATGCAATCAGAACTGCTTCAATCCGAAACCCGCCGCCGCGAGCTGGAAACCGGCATCGAAGTGATTCAGAGCACCCTGCGTGACACTATGAAAGACCGCGAAGCCGCACGCAGTCAGGTGGCCGAACTGGAAGGGGCCGCTGCCGGCGAAGGTAAGACGACCACAAAGGCCAGTGTATCTTCGGCCCCAATTTCGCTGCTCGCAGAGGCGCTTGAGCGCACGGCCGCGCAACGGGATCAGGTGGTCATCGACGCGCAGGACGCCTTGATTCAGGCCGACGAGCTGACCCAAAAATTGGCTTTGATGCGCGATCAGAACGACGCGATTTTCCGCCAACTCGAAGAAGCAATGACTGTCTCTGTTGCCCCGCTCGACAAGATGTTCCGCAGCGCGGGCATGCCCACCGACCGGATGCTGGCGACGGTGCGACGCGGTTATTCCGGTCAAGGCGGCCCGTTGATGCCCCTCAGTTTCTCCACACGGGGGGAGGCTCCCTCACCTGATACGCTGCGTGCCAACCGGCTGCTAAGCCAGATGGACAAGCTGAATATGTACCGCATTGCCGCGCAAAAGGCGCCTTTTGCGAGCCCGCTCAAGTCGTCGTTCCGGTTCAGCAGCCCCTATGGCTATCGCCGGGACCCAAAGACGGGTGGGCGCAGAATGCACAGCGGAACCGACTTTGCCGCGGGTATGGGCACGCCCATTTACGCAACAGCCGAGGGCGTCGTCACCCACGCCGGCTGGAGCTCGGGATATGGGCGGTTGGTTAAAATTCAACATGAATTCGGGGTCGAGACACGTTACGCGCACCAATCCAAATTGCGCGTAAAAGTCGGCCAAAGGGTATCGCGCGGACAGCGGATAGGTGATATGGGAACATCAGGACGGTCTACTGGCGTCCACCTGCATTACGAAGTCCGTGTCGGTGGCAATGCTGTAAATCCAATGATCTTTATCAAGGCTGCAAACGATGTTTTCTAAAAGCAAAATCAATGATCCCGCTCATAAGTCCGACGCAGACACGTCCAGCACTGCTGCACCGTCACACTCTGCACCGGCTGCCCCAAAGCAAAGCGAATTCAAGGCGAGCGCGCCCAAGGCAAAACCACCTGCCTCCGTGCTTTCCTCTGATCTGCACATCACCGGCAACCTAAAGACGACCGGCGACATCCAAGTCGAAGGCACCGTGGAAGGCGATATTCGCGCCCACCTGCTGACCATCGGCGAAACAGCGACCATCAAAGGCGAAGTGATTGCCGATGACGTTGTTATCAACGGCCGTATCGTGGGCCGCGTGCGTGGCCTGAAAGTGCGCCTGACATCGACCGCCCGCGTCGAAGGTGACATCATCCACAAAACAATCGCGATCGAATCTGGCGCCCATTTCGAAGGCTCGGTTCAGCGTCAGGACGACCCGCTAACCCCCGGCGCGAAATCCGCACCAGCTCAAAAGCCAAACCCCGCCTCCTGATCGGACAAAGGGTGATGAATTAAAAAGGGCGTCGCAGTAGTGCGACGCCCTTTTCGTTTTGAACTCAAAGCCTTTGACTGCCTCAGCACGAAGCGGTCAAAGCGGGGCAAAGGCGCAAACGCCCCTGCCCGACGCCATGATTATTCGGTGACTTTGACCTCGACCATACGGTCAGGTGTGCCGCTCACGGCTCCGTTGCCGCCGGTTCCGCGCTTGATCGCGTCCAGCACGTCCAGCCCTTCGGTCACTTTGCCCACAACGGTATATTGCCCGTTCAGGAAGTGCCCTTGGTCAAACATGATGAAAAATTGCGAGTTCGCAGAGTCAGGGCTTTGGCTGCGCGCCATGCCAACAACGCCCCGGTCAAACGCGATGTCCGAGAATTCGGCAGGCAGGTCTGGCAGATCTGAACCGCCCATACCCGCACGGCCTGTGTCACCGCCAGCCTTGCCGAATTCAACATCACCAGTCTGCGCCATGAACCCGTCGATCACGCGGTGGAACACCACGCCATCATAGGCACCCGATGTGGCCAGCTCTTTCAAGCGGGCCACATGCGCGGGGGCGACGTCTTCGGCCAGATCGATCTTGATCGTGCCTTGTGCCTCACCGTCGACGGTGATTGCCAGCCCATCGGCAAAGGCAGTCCCAGCCATCAAGGCCGAGGCGACGCCTGCTGCGACCAGATTACGCATCTGCAGCAACCTTGACGCTGATCATGCGGTCAGGGTTCGCGGCGGGTTCACCACGGGTGATCGCATCGACATGTTCCATCCCGGAAATGACCTGACCGTAAACGGTGTATTGACCGTTCAGGAAGTCGTTGTCCTTGAAGTTGATGAAAAACTGGCTGTTGGCGCTGTCCGGACTCGCGGACCGTGCGGCACCAATGCTGCCACGGGCGTGCGGCACTTTCGAGAACTCTGCCGGCAGGTTAGGCAAGTCGGACCCGCCCGTCCCTGCTGCGCGCAGGTTAAAGTTCTCTTCCATGTTGCCGTTTGCCACGTCGCCGGTCTGCGCCATGAACCCTTCGATCACGCGGTGAAAGGCCACGTTGTCGTATTTACCAGCACGGGCCAGCTCTTTCATACGCTCGACATGCTTGGGGGCAATGTCGGGCAAAAGCTGAATGGTGACAGTCCCGCCCTTAAGCTCCATGAGGATCGTGTTTTCGGGGTCTTTGATCTCGGCCATGCCGGTCTCCTTTAAGAATTTCGTTGGCAATTACCTAGGGCGTGCAAGCGCAATTGCCAAGCGGGTCCATTGACCCTGACGGCAATAACGGCAAAACACGACGGGAATTGTGGATCTACACGAGGGACAAGATGGGCTGGAAAGCATTGGACGACATGGACCTGCGCGGCAAGCGGGTTCTGGTGCGCGTGGATATCAACGTGCCGGTTGAAAACGGCAAGGTCACAGACGACACCCGCATCCAGCGGATCGTGCCCACCCTGCGCGATATTCTGGCCCAAGGCGGCACGCCCGTTTTGCTCGCACATTTTGGCCGCCCCAAAGGCAAGCGCGTGCAAGATCTAAGCCTACGTGTCGTGCTCCCCGCGCTCGAGGCCGCGTTGGGGCGCAAGGTTGTGCTGGCCGAAACACTGGAGGCAGCCGAAACCGGCACCGAAGAAATTAACGCCGCCGATGTTTTGTTGCTTGAAAACATTCGCTTTTACCCTGGCGAGACAGAGAACGATCCTGAATTCGCCAAACGGCTCGCCGCTTTGGGTGACATCTATTGCAACGACGCGTTTTCCGCTGCGCACCGTGCCCATGCGTCCACCGAAGCCGTGGCAAGGCTGTTGCCATCCTGCGCAGGCCGCTTGATGCAGGCCGAGCTTTCCGCGCTCGAGGCCGCTTTGGCGACGCCCAAACGCCCCGTAGGCGCGGTGGTTGGCGGTGCGAAGGTATCAACCAAGATCGAGCTGCTGGAAAACCTCGTCAACCGGCTGGATCTTTTGGTGATCGGCGGCGGCATGGCCAATACGTTTTTGGGCGCGCAGGGGGCAGATTTGGGCAAGTCCCTGTCAGAGCCCGATTTTTACGACACTGCCAAGGACATCATGGCCCAAGCTGAAAAGGCCGGTTGCCGCGTGCTACTGCCCGTCGATGGGCTTGTCGCGCGTGAATTCGCCGCCGGTGCCCCGCATGATACGATTGCCCTTGGGGCGGAAACTGTACTGGAACCTGACCAGATGGTTCTGGATGCAGGCCCCAAGACGGTCGACCTGATCAAGGACGCCTTTAGCGGGTTGAAGACGCTCATCTGGAATGGCCCCATGGGTGCATTCGAAATTGCCCCCTTTGACACCGCAACGGTCGCCGCCGCCAAAGCCGCAGCCGCGTTGACACAGGACGGGGCGTTGATCTCTGTCGCAGGGGGCGGCGATACTGTCGCGGCTTTGAACCAGGCGGGTGCTGCCGATAGCTTCACCTATATCTCTACCGCGGGCGGGGCCTTCCTTGAGTGGATGGAGGGCAAGACGCTACCCGGCGTCGCGGCATTGGACGCCTAATGGTCTTTCCCCGGCGGTGGCAGTGATACTGCCAGCTGCCGGGGGTTAGATATAACGCATAAGCCCCACCTAAAAATTTAAGCAGTTTTCTACCAATCAGAAGACAAGGGATTCCCTTTGCGAATCACCTGTGTCATACTGGGGAACGTCCATTAAGAGACGATTAAAGGCAGAGACATGAACCGCAGCAGCAAGCCCGCATTTGGCACACTTTTGTTTTTCGCGATCGCCTTCGCGCTAAGCCTCTATTTCGCCTTCGCTGCGATTCAGGGCAACTTTGGCCTGTTCCGTCGTGCTGAGATCGTAGCCGAGACGCAGGACCTGCGCGTGCAGCTGGCTCAGGTCCAGATTGACGTAGCGCGGATGGAAAACCTGACCCATCGCTTGTCTGACGATTATCTTGATCTAGATTTACTGGATGAACAAGCCCGCAAGGTGCTGGGGATGATCCGCGCAGACGAGATTGTCATCCGTTAATAGCGGCGCGACCTTCAACGGTCCCACTACGCGATACGTTAGATTTGCCCCCTTTTCGGCAGGGCTTTTCCATACGCGGCAAATGTCTCTCGCCAACAATCGTCGAATCCGATAAGAGATAGTTTAACACTAAACTACTTTGCGCGTGCGCGGGACAACTGTACGGAGGAATTGCCCCATGGCTGCCCAGAAACCGACCAAGAAGACAAACGCCAGCGCTGAAGAGCTCAAGGCCTATTACCGCGATATGCTGTTGATCCGGCGCTTCGAGGAAAAAGCCGGCCAGCTCTACGGCATGGGCCTGATCGGGGGCTTCTGTCACCTTTATATCGGGCAAGAGGCCGTGGTTGTCGGGCTTGAAGCCTCGGCCAAGGACGGCGACAGCCGCATCACCACCTACCGCGACCACGGGCACATGTTGGCTTGCGGGATGAACCCGGACGGCGTGATGGCCGAGCTGACGGGCCGCGAAGGTGGGTATTCCCGTGGCAAGGGCGGCTCCATGCACATGTTCTCGAAAGAGAAAAAATTCTACGGTGGCCACGGCATTGTGGGCGCGAACGTCCCCCTCGGGGCCGGCATCGCCTTTGCCGACAAATACAAGGGCAATGACAACGTTACCTTTACCTATTTCGGCGATGGTGCCGCGAACCAAGGTCAGGTCTACGAGACATTCAATATGGCGGCGCTTTGGAAACTTCCGGTGATCTTCATCATCGAAAACAACCAATACGCCATGGGCACCTCGCAGCAACGCTCCACCTCCAGCGCTGAAATCTGGGAACGTGGCAAGGCTTTCGGCATCCCCGGCGAAGCGGTGGACGGCATGGACGTGCTTGCAGTCAAGGAAGCAGGCGAACGCGCGGTGAAACACTGCCGTTCGGGCGACGGCCCCTATATTCTGGAAATCAAGACATATCGCTATCGCGGACACTCTATGTCGGACCCTGCGAAATACCGCACCCGCGAAGAAGTGCAGAAAATGCGCGATGAACGCGATCCCATCGAACAGGTCCGCAACATTCTGCTGGAACACAAACACGCCAGCGAGGATGACCTCAAGGCGATCGACAAAGAGATCAAGGAAATCGTTAACGCAAGCGCCGAGTTTGCCAAAGAAAGCCCCGAACCGGCGGCCGAAGAGCTTTGGACAGACATCTACGCAACCGAAGTCCCACAGGAGGCTTGAACCATGGCAATCGAAATTCTCATGCCCGCACTGAGCCCCACAATGGAAGAAGGCACCCTTTCCAAATGGCTGGTCAAAGAGGGCGATACCGTGTCCTCCGGTGACATCATGGCCGAAATCGAAACAGATAAAGCGACGATGGAATTCGAAGCCGTTGACGAAGGCACTATCGGCAAGATCCTGATCGAAGCCGGCACTGAAGGCGTTAAGGTCAACACCGCCATCGCCGTACTGCTCGAAGAAGGTGAAGACGCTTCTGACATCGACAGTGCATCCAGCGCCGCCCCAGTCAAAGAAGCGACATCCGACGACAGCGACGTTGCCAAATCCGACAAAGCCCCTGCGGCTGCCAAGCCCGACGTCGCTGCGCCCAAGGCCCCGGAAACGGACAGCACACCCGATTGGCCCGAAGGCACCAAGCTCAAGCAACAGACCGTGCGCGAGGCCCTGCGCGACGCCATGGCCGAAGAGATGCGCCGCGACGACGACGTGTTCCTCATGGGTGAAGAAGTCGCCGAATACCAAGGTGCCTATAAAATCTCGCAAGGGTTGCTGGACGAATTCGGTGCGAAACGGATCATCGACACGCCCATCACCGAACACGGGTTTGCCGGGATCGGTGTAGGTGCCGCCTTTGGCGGGCTGCGCCCCATCGTCGAATTCATGACTTGGAACTTTGCGATGCAGGCCATCGACCACATTCTGAACTCTGCCGCGAAAACACTGTACATGTCCGGCGGCCAGATGGGCGCCCCAATGGTTTTCCGCGGTCCAAACGGTGCCGCCGCCCGCGTCGGTGCGCAGCACAGCCAGGATTACGCTGCGTGGTATATGCAGATCCCCGGCCTTAAGGTGGTTATGCCCTATTCGGCCTCAGACGCCAAAGGGTTGATGAAAACGGCGATCCGCGACCCCAACCCCGTCGTCTTCCTTGAAAATGAAATCATGTACGGCAAATCCTTCGACGTGCCGGATGTCGAAGATTACACTGTACCCTTTGGCAAGGCCCGTATCTGGCGTGAAGGCAAAGATGTCACCATCGTCAGCTTCGGCATCGGCATGACCTATGCACTGGAAGCCGCTGAAAAGCTTGCCGAAGAAGGCATCGACGCCGAAGTCATCGACCTGCGCACCCTGCGCCCGATGGACACTGCCAGCATCATCAAATCGGTGATGAAGACCAACCGCTGTGTCACCGTCGAAGAAGGCTGGCCGCAAGGGTCGGTCGGCAACTACATCTCGAGCGTGATCATGCAAGAAGCCTTTGACTATCTGGACGCTCCGGTGATCAACTGCACGGGCAAAGACGTGCCCATGCCCTATGCTGCAAACCTCGAACGTCTGGCGCTGGTCACCACCGACGAGGTCATCGCGGCGGTCAAAAAAGTCACCTACAAGTAAGGAGCGGTCAACATGCCCATAGAAATCCTCATGCCCGCCCTCAGCCCCACAATGGAAGAAGGCACGCTCGCGAAATGGCTCGTCTCCGAAGGCGATACCGTCTCCTCCGGCGATATCCTGTGCGAGATCGAAACCGACAAGGCGACGATGGAGTTCGAAGCCGTGGACGAAGGCACCATCGGCAAGATCCTGATCCAGGACGGCACTGAAGGGGTCAAGGTGAATGCCCCCATCGCCGTGCTGCTGGAAGAGGGCGAAAGCGCAGATGACATCGACGCCAGCGCCCCTGCCCCCAAGGCAAAGGACACCAGCGCCAAAGAAGACGCGCCAGATCAGGACGCCACGCCCGAAAAAGGGTATGGCCGCGGCGAAAGCGACGCCAATGACACTGGCAATGCGGCACCTGTTTCACCCAAAGACAGCGACGGGAAACGGCTCTTTGTGACCCCGCTGGCCCGCCGCATCGCGGCAGACAAAGGTGTGGATCTGACCGCCCTCTCCGGGTCCGGCCCGCACGGGCGCATTATCAAGGCAGACGTGGAAGCGGCCTCCGCCTCCGACAGCCCCAAGGCAAAATCAGCCGAAGCGGCAGAAACGTCTAGCGCTCCGGCCGCCAAAGCTGCCCTTGCGACTGGCCCCTCTGCCGATGCTGTCATCAAAATGTACGAAGGCCGGGAATTTGAAGAAATCTCTCTCAACGGGATGCGCAAAACCATCGCCGCGCGCCTGACCGAAGCCAAACAGTCTATCCCGCATTTCTACCTGCGCCGGGATATCGAACTCGACGCATTGTTGAAATTCCGGGGCGAGCTGAATAAACAACTCGAAGCCCGTGATGTGAAGCTTTCGGTTAACGATTTTATTATCAAGGCCTGTGCATTGGCGTTGCAAACAGTCTCTGACGCCAACGCGGTTTGGGCCGGCGACCGCATTCTCAAGCTAAAACCATCGGATGTCGCGGTTGCTGTGGCCATTGAAGGCGGCCTGTTTACCCCGGTATTGAAAGACGCCGAGATGAAATCGCTCTCCACCCTCTCGGCAGAGATGAAAGACCTCGCTGCCCGCGCCCGCGACCGCAAGCTCGCGCCGCATGAATATCAAGGGGGCAGCTTCGCCATCTCGAACCTCGGCATGTTCGGGATCGACAACTTCGACGCGGTCATCAACCCACCGCATGGTGCGATTTTGGCCGTCGGGGCTGGAATCAAGAAACCCGTCGTTGGCAAGGACGGCGAACTTGCCGTTGCCACAGTCATGTCGGTCACCCTGTCTGTCGATCACCGCGTCATCGACGGCGCTTTGGGCGCGCAACTGCTTAGCGCGATCAAGGACAACCTCGAAAACCCCATGATGATGCTGGCCTGACGCCACTTCCAAATGGGTATAAATCCTCGGGGGTCGGGGGGCAGACAGCCCCCCGCCTAACCACAAAAAAGGTCGGACCCGTTAAACGGTCCGACCTTTTTCACATCCGAAACTAAAGCGCGCGCGGCCCCAAGCCCCAAGCCCCAAGCCCCAAGAATTACATATTAATGTCGCCCTGCGGCCCAAGCATGTGGTCCATCAGAACCGACGGTTGATCGCAGCCCGCCTCGCCCACCACACGTGCGGGGATGCCCGCCACGGTCTTGCACGGCGGCACGGATTCCAGCACGACAGACCCCGCCGCGATGCGCGAGCAATGCCCGATCGAGATATTGCCCAACACCTTTGCCCCCGCGCCGATCAACACACCATTGCCAATCTTAGGGTGCCGGTCCTGTTCTTCCTTGCCGGTCCCGCCCAGAGTGACCGAGTGCAGCATAGACACGTTGTCGCCCACCACCGCCGTTTCGCCGATCACGACGGAGTGCGCGTGGTCGATCATGATCCCCTTGCCGATGGTGGCGGCAGGGTGGATATCGACGCCGAAAATCTCGCTCACCCGCATCTGCACAAAATAGGCCAGATCCCGTTTGCCCTGCTTCCACAGGTAATGGCCCACACGGTACGCCTGCACGGCCTGATAGCCTTTGAAATAAAGGATCGGCTGCAACAGCCGGTGGCAAGCCGGGTCACGTTCATAGATCGCCACCAGATCAGCGCGCGCGGCCTTGATCAGGTCGGGATCGCTGGCAAAGGCTTGTTCGACCATTTCGTGCACCACCATCATCGACATCTCGTTCGACGCCAGCTTGGCCGCGATGCGGTACGACAGTGCTTTTTCAATGGATTTATGATGCAGGATCGTAGCGTGGACAAAGCCGCCGATCAGCGGCTCGTCGCGTACCGCGTTTTGGGCTTCTGTCTGGATTTGATCCCAAACCGGATCAACCGAGGCTATATTTGTGCGTGCATTTGCCATGAAACCATCCTTCTTTGACATCACGCTATAGCAGGTTCCACCCAAGTGCCAAACGCAAAGCCGCCCGTTATTACCGACAGGTTATCACAAATTGATCTCACCAAACAGTGCCGGACCGGCCCCATACAATGCGGATATCTGCGCGATACTGATCAAAGCTGGCCCGCCCCCCCCATCGCCTGACCGCATCGACGCGGTATAGCTCCATCGGGGGTTATCGACGATTTCCTCGCGCTTCACCGCGCCGTTTTGCATGATACGCACTTGATATTGTTCGCTTTCCTCCCCAATGGGCAGATCGAACGCCGACCACTGGTCGCCATTAAGACGCGTCCGTCGCACCCAGTTAAAGGTCATATCACCCGCATCGACCTCGACCCGCAAATGACAGGGGCGGTAGGGACGCAGCCCGTTGCCATTAAAGCTCTCGTTTTTTTGAACGTAGCTCGGATCATCCAGCGGGCGGGCTGCGGGGCCAATGCGATAGGTCTGGGCGATCCGCAGAAGGTTCGGGCCAAGCTCGATCTGACGCGGTACCGAGTTGAGCAGAACAAACTGCGAGCCCGTAGGCCACACCTCTGGCATTAGCCCATCCGATCCCGCCTGCCCCCGCAGCCGGTCGCGCAGCAGATATGTCTGCGGTGCGATCAACTCGGCAGTGGTGAACTGGAACACCTCCCACCGGTCGGCGGTACCGTCTCCGATCGCAGCCAGATTGCCCCCGCCCAGCAGATCGTCGGGCTCGATACTCTCTAGCCCGCCGCTCGACAGCGTTACCTGCAAAGCCCCCCCCCGATCCAGAACCCCGGGGCGCGCCCGCAGCAAATCATTATGCGTCACACCCATCGTCGCACGCAAAGGCACCACCGTGTTCAGCCTGAAATTCGATGCCCCACGAGACGCATAGACCGCGACATTGCCCGGCCATTGCCGCGCTGTCGCGGCAACATAGGGCGCGTGTGGCACCTCGTCGCCGCGCAGCAGCGGCAGGTCCAGAAACACCGCATGCACCGGCACAGGCGCGACAAACGGCTTGAGCGCGACCAGATCATCATCGAACGGCGCGGGGGCGTACACCTCCGGCTCGATGCGTACAGCATCGATCAGGCTTAACTCTCCCATTTCGACCCGATCCACACGGTACAGCGCATCGCTTTCCCCCTCATCAGGCGGCACAGCGATCACTTCCCCCGCACCGACATCCATCATAGACGGCGGCAGCGCCAAACGCACACCTTCCCGGGCAACACGTGCCTCTGTCAGCCAGCGTTCGGCTGTCTGATGCCCCTCCGCCCGGGTAAGCGCCATATTCAACTCCGACGTCGCCACCGCATGGGTCGCATCGTCAGGCAAGACCGCTTCTTCGGCGATCGCATCGTAATCTCCATCCGCCTGCACAAACCGTAAACGCATCCGGCCTGATAGTTCGGCCTCGGCCTCACGGGTTTGTTCCAACGATACCTCCAGATCGCCAGAGACAGCAAACATTTCACGGGCCAGCGGTACGGCATCCAATCCATCTCGCATGATGAAACGCAACACGCCGTCGCGTTCAACGGCATCAAAGCCAAAGCGCAGCATCAGCGGCTGCAATGCCGCACGCGCATCGGCGATTTCGTCCACCACATAGCCGCGCACATAGCCATATAGCCCAGAGGTATCAAAACCGTTAATGCCAGCACGACGACAGATCGAGGATACCAACACCGACAGCGGCAGCGCCGCGCTGCGTCCGTTCAACCAATGCCCGCGTGCATAATTTTGACCATCGTCCCACAAGGTCTGGTTATTGGGAAAAAACGGATAGGGCCGCGTGTCCCATGCCCAGACAAAGGCGCGGGTCATATCCACCATTGCGCCACCATATTCTGCCGACAGAGGGTTTTTTTCTGCATCCCTCCAATGACGGGCCATCGCCCGCAGATATTGCATCTGCATCAACTCATCCCGCGCGCCGGTCGAATACCGCGGCAGGCTGCTTTCCGAGCTTTTGAGGTCGAGAAACTTGTTGGGTTGGTTTGTCCCCTTGTCCACCGCAGCACAGCCGTATTCCGTGAACCAGATCGGCTTGGATCCGGGTTTCCAGCCAGTCGGTTCCGCCGCGCGTACGCCACCAATCCGGTCGTGATGCAGGTTTTCCCACCAGCCGCGCAGGTCCTTATACCGGTAGACCCAAGGTTCCCCATAGGCACCGTCGGTGATCGGCGTGCGGATCTGCGCCGCGCGCGCTTCGTCTGAATGGTAGAACCAGTCAAACCCCTCGCCGCCCGCCACATTGCCCGACAGATAGCTCAACGCGTAGATGCTATCGCTGTGCTGCGCGTCCAGATGATCCCTACCGTCGCGCCAATCGGACAACGGCATGTAGGTGTCGATACCGATGAAATCGATGTTGTCATCGGCCCACAATGGATCAAGGTGAAAGAACACATCGCCGCTGCCATCCTGCGGATGATAGCCAAAATATTCTGACCAATCAGCGGCATAGCTGATCTTAGTGTCCGACCCCAACAGGGTACGTGCCTCTGCGGCCAAGGCGCGAAACGCCTGCACCGCGACAAAGCTGTTACCTGCCCCCCTGATTTGCGTCAGCCCGCGCATCTCTGTGCCGATACAAAACGCGTCGACCCCACCAGCGGCTTTGCACAGCGCCGCGTAATGCAGAACGAACCGCGACATCGACCATTCCTGTGGGCCGGTATAGACCACGTCCCCACCCGAGACCGAGAAATCAGCCGCCGTGACAGTTCCGAAAAACTGCGCCACCTCGTTGTGCGCTGCCAGTGTCCCATCCGTGCTGCCCGCCCGCCCCGGAGCCCTGTCCAGCGTGATCCGCCCGCGCCACGGCAGTTTGGGCTGTGTGGCCGCGTCGCTATGGGGATCGGGCAGCGTATTACCGTCCAGCTGGTCCATCAGAATGAACGGGTAGAACATCACTGCCTTCCCCGCCACGTTCATCGCGTGGATCGCCTCAATCACAGAGGCATCCGTCGGCGTGCCACCATAGACGGGACGGTCGTCCTCGCGGGCGATCACATCGGCGTCGCCACGGGCGAGCCCCGCCACCTGCCATGGCATATTCTCGCCTTCGATGACCGCGCTTTCCACCATTGGGCGCACACGGCATTCCCCGCAGCGCAGGTCATTGCCGAACCACGACACAACAAGCGACGCGGCCGCCAGCTGCGGTAGCTCCTGGGTCACGTCCTCCAGCGACGCGACGAAATCCGTGCGCCCGTCAGGGGTAGAGACATTGGCGCTCCACCGCCCGCCTTTACCGTCGCTGTAATGCACAGGCGTCGTGGCCAAGGCGTATTCACCCGTACCGGGGATCAGCGCGACCCCTTTGACGCTGTGTGTGACGCTTATCTCGGCGTCGGGCGCGCCGGGTTCTTCGGCGCGCAGCACCTCGAACGAGAACTGCGGCACACGGTTGCCGAACTGTCCAAGCGCGAGGTTCTCCATCACCACATAGGCCGTCCCGCGATAGGCCGGTACATCATCCGCGCCCTCGATTGCGGCAATCGTCGGATCGGGCAACTGGTCTTGCGTGCCACGATAAACGGCCATGTTCAGCGCTTGGCCCGAGATTTCCTCCCCATCGGCCCAAATCCGGCCAACGCTGGTAATTTCACCCTCGCACAGCGCAATCGCAAGGCTGACGCTATAGCTGTATTCGGTCGTTTGGGGTGTCGAAGGGGCCCCCTTGCCGCCGACACCGCCCGTTACCGTCGTCGTTTCGGAAAAGTCAGCGGCCCAGATCACCTGCCCCCCGACCCGCATCCGGCCAAAGACCTGCGGTACAGCCGCGCCCTCGCCCGCTTGCGTCAGCCGAAACCGGTCGACCTTGCCGGTCTCTACCGCCTGCGCCCCTTGTCCCAACAGCCGCTGGTCGATCACGCGCCCAAGGGCCGCACCCACCGCACGCCCCACCGCGACCGAGGAAAGCCCCGCGAGCGTCCCCCCGACCGATCCGCCAATCGCGGCACCTGCCGTTGAAAGAAGTATCGTCGCCATCAGATCGCCTCCGCCGGAAATTCAAAACGTGCTACAATGCGCCTGCGCCACGGCATGCTCAGGGGGCTTTCAGTAACCCCGTGACCGCTGTAGGCATGGATAAAGCGCGCCTGCGGGCCGACCTTTGTCGCCATGCCCAAATGTTTCGCCACCGCCCCGCTGCGCATGCGAAACAGCAGCACGTCGCCGGGGGCTTCATCGGTCAGGGATTTCGCCGACAGGTGGCGCAATGCGGCCTGCCACAAGCGCTCCTCGCCCTGCGGCTCGGACCAATCCATCGAATAGGCAGGGATCGCCTCGGGCACCTGCCCGACGACCTCTAGCCAGACGCCGCGCAGCAGGCCCAGGCAGTCGCAGCCCGCCCCCTTGCGCGCCGCCTGATGCACATAGGGTGTACCGATCCATCCCCGCGCTGCTTCAACCACGGATGCCCCTCGCGCGATCATCGCAGTGATCCCCCGGTATTGCTGCCCGAGGATTTCGGCACCGCCATCATCCAATCCGCGCTCGGCAGATCGGGAAAGCCTTGAAAGTTCAGCAAGTTGTTGAATTTCAACCGGCAGGTCGCTTGGCGTTTGTCGCATCCAGCGATCAGTCGAAGCTGTTGCCCGGTGGCGACAATACCGCGTATCGGCTCCCACAGTTCGACCTCGCGCTGACCGTTTAACACGCGGTCGTGTTTGATGATCCCCCACAGCCCTGTCGCAGGGCCGTCTAGCACCTCAAGCCGCCCTCGCGCGAACCACCCATCCTCAAACCCGCCGATGCCATCCCAGCGAAACACCCGCCCGTCGTGGTGGTCCTCGGCGGCCAAGGTGACCGTATAGCCCGCAGTCGCTAGATCGAACCCGCAGGCCGCATTCCCCAGCACCGCCGTGCAGGGCTTCTGAAACACCCGCCCCATAGGCCGGTTCAGCGCCTCGGTCAGCCCGCGCAGCTCCGCCCGAAAGGCCCCACCGGCGCGCTGCATCTCACCGATACTGCCCCGAAAGATCACGCATCGCGCGGTCACATCGGCCCAGTTCACCCGCCAGCACCGCACGTCCGCCCCATCAAAGCGCCCCTGCTCGATCTCGTCTTCGCGGATTGCGTCATCGCTCAGCGCGCCCAGCGCCTCTGTATTATCCACCGACAACCCCGTGCTCTGCGCCAAAGCCCGCGCGCTAAGCCCGCTGTCTGCCCGAAATTCCAGCCCGTCAAAGGCCAGCGGCCGGTCGTGATCGGTGAAAGCCAAAGTCACACCGTCCCGCCGCTGGATCGCCCAAGCATAGCACAGCGTCGTTAGACCCGTCCGCGCATGGGTCAACAACGCGCTCTTATCCGCGCCGTTCATACCCGCACCTCGATCACGGGCACATCAGGCACCTGCCCCGCTTGAAAGCTTGCGACACTGACCAGAATGCGGTCCGTGTCAAACCGCACGGGCACGTCGAATTCATAGCCGGCAGAGACCTGCATATCGATGTCCGGCGCATGGGCAAATTGAATGACCCCGGTGCTTAGATCGACGTGATAATCGCTCCCCTCTTGTAGGGCATCCTGCTCTATCCCCACCCGCACCGTTCCGGCAACAGGCTTGGTGATTGGCCGCAGATAGCTGTGTCCACCAGAGGCATAGGTCTTCACCAACTGGTATTCCGTCCTCACACCATCCCCGTACCCGAGGTTCTGATCCTCGAACGCGACACCGACAGAGGAAGCACAGGATTTAAAGTCAGCCCAGTCCTTCCAGCGAAACCCGTACATCTGTCCCATACGTGCTTCAAAGAACCCCGTAAGCGCCTGGACATCATCGATAGACCGCATACCTAACCCCGCATCATAGACACGACGGGAATGGGCCCAGGCCGTGTTGCGTTCCTCGTACCCGTTGGCAAGGGTCACAACATCTGTACGTCGTTGTGGCCCCCCTAAAGATCCAAAGCTAAGGCCGGGCGGAAATCTGACATCGTGGAAATTCATAGGTTTGCTCCCTTAGCGGTTTCGATTGCCACTGCTTAATGCACGGCTCAGCTGAGCGGCGATCTGGCTTTGACTGCGCTGGAACCCCTGCACATCGGGGGTGGCGATATTCATGACCACGGTCGGCCCTCCGCCTCCGCCACCTTTGACACCCAGCTTGCCGTCCGGCCCCCGTGCCAGTGGCATGATTGCTTCCGGCCCCGCTTCGCCCATCAGCCCCATCCCCCCGCGCATGCCAAAACCCGTGGCGGTGCTGACAATTCCCCCTTGGGCAAAGGGCGTCACCCGCCCCTGCGAGAACGGCGCTCCGTCCGCAAAGGGCAATATCCCCTGCATCAGCGATCCCACCCCCTGACTGATCAGCCCCCCCACATGATCTGTGACCGGTTTCATCGCCGCGCTATAGGTCGTGCTCACCATGGACCGTGCCACCGTCGACAAAGCGTCGGACAGCTTCATCCCGTCAAAGGCAACGCCGTCAAATGCCTTGCGCAAGCCGCGGCTCAGCCCTTTCTCCAGCGTGGCGACATCCTTGCCCGTCGCGGCCAAAGCACTCCGCATGCGCCGCAGCTCGGTATCGAAACCGGCAACCAGCGACTGAGTTAGGTCAAGCGTGCCGTTCAACCGTTCCGCTCCGTCCTCCAGTGCGTCGAATGTATCATCCTGTGCCATCAGTCTTCCTCTCTCTCCCTATCGGGATAAGCCGCCATCAAGGCCGCCAGCCCATCCCCCAGCAGCGGTGCCTGCGCCGTCTCACCCCCCAGCATCAGCTGAAGCTCTGCTGGGGTCAGCGCCCAAAAAGCATCGGGCGTGAGATGCAAGCCTCTCAGCCCCGCGCGCATCAAGGCGGGCCAGTCCATGCCCTGCGCTGTCTCTATCCCCGCATTCACAGCCCTACGCTCATACCGGCACCACAAACGCGCGCGCCAAAAGCTCTGCCGCCGCTTGTGCAGCGATCACCGGTCCGCCCTCGATCTCGGCCTGTGCCAGCGTCTCGGCGCTGACCTCGGCCCCCCCTGCACGCAGCCCTGCGGCAAGCAGCAACAGCACGTCCCGACTGCTGAACCCCTTCCCCTCGAAACGTTCGACCAAAGCCACCAGTGACGGCTCTTCCAGCGCATCCTCCAGCTCGGCCAATGCACCCAAGGTCAACCGCGCCACGCGCCGCTGCCCGTTCACCACCAGCACCACATCTCCTCGCCACCGGTTCACCATCCCCTAGTTCCCACCCTGCGGTGCATCATCAGTATCGGCGGTAAAGCTCAATTGCCCCGCCGATTGCAGGCTCAGCTCATAGGTCGCCTCCCCATTGAGCGACCCGCCGTATTCGATCGCGGCCACCTGAAACGGGCCCTCGATGATACCGAAACTGGGGATCACGATCTGAAAGTCCGGCGTCAGCCCGTCAAAGAACAGCTGCCGCGCCCGTTCGTCCGTCCCGGCATCGCGAAACACGCCCGACCCGCTAATCGCCGCAGATCGCACACCGGCCCCCGCCAGCAGCTCTCGCCACCCCCCGTCACTATCAAGCGAGGTCACCTCCACTGGCTCCGCATTGAAACTCACCCGCGTCGCACGCAGGCCGGCGATCGTCTCGAACTGACCATCGCTTGTCATGTCCACCTTAACCAAAAGGTCTTTTCCCGCTTGAACAGCCATATCCACTCTCCTGATAATTTCCTGAAACTCCGGCTCAGCCGTCCTGAACCCGTGCCTTGAACCGCATCTCTATCTGTCGACGTGCATCCGCCCCGACCTGACGCGCCACCGCCCGCTCGAACCTCAGGCTGACCAAATGCCCCCGGCTCAGGGCAAACCGCCCGCCGACCAGCGCATCACTCACCGCGGTCGCGACCTGTTTTGCTGTGGCAAACCCCGCGTGATGCGTCACCACGACAACCGTGAACCGATGCTCGGCCCCGCCGCCTGTCCCGTCAGAGGCATCGCGCACCGCTTCTGCCCCTAACTGCACATAAAGCGCAGGCACCTCACCCGCCGGAGCCGCGTCAAAAACCGCATCCCCCACCAGCGCCGTGACCGCCTGATCTGTGCGCAGCACACCAAAGACGGCCTGCTGTAGTGCAAACCCCATGCCATAGCTCATACCGCCACCTCCTCATGGGTCAGGCAGGACAGATACCGCCCCTTTGCGTCTTGTTCGGCCACAGACTGGATCTGATAGACCCGCGCGCCCTCGCGAAACCGCTGCTGGGGCAAGGGGCGGGCCGGATCGCCCACAGGGGCACCGCGTACCGTCACCACATAAACCCCGCGACTGACCGCGATACCGCCCTTGCCCAATCGCCGCCCACGCCGTGCTGTGACATCCGCCCACAGTTCACCCACCCGCACCCATGTCCGGCTCTCTCCGCCCGCCCCGTCCGGCTGTGGCACCTGCGCCTCCAGCACCAAGCGGCGGTTCAACGACAGCCGGCTCATGCGCGTGCCCCCAAGCCGATCCGCAGCGGGCGGTAGCGTTCAATCAGACTGCTTACGCCAAAGGGCATACAGCCGTCGCCCAACCGCGTTTCGTGGCGATACTCATAGTAATGCGCCGCCAGCATCAGCACGGCCTGCTGCAAATCCGCAGGCACCGCGCCCCAGCTTTGCCCAAGCCCGGCCTCAAAAACGATCTCGACCGATCCCTGTGGTGGAATGAAGGGCAGCATTGCCCCCGACGGTTTCAACAGCGGCACCTGCATGTCCCGCACCAACCAATACCGCTGCGGCTCGATCACCGTCGCCAGCGCATCCCGCGACACCACCGTAACGCTCACAATCTCCCGCACGGGTGCCACTGGCAAAGCCTGCGCCTGCGTGTCTTTCCACTCCTGCAAAGTCAGCGCGAACTGTCGCGTGATCAGAGCCTTGCCCGTGCGTGCCTCTATCGCTGCGATGGCTGCGCGCAAAAATCCCGCCAGCACGGGCTCTTGTACCGTCTCAGTGCCAAAGCCGCTGCCCATCCGCAAATGCGCCTTGAACGGCTCTAGCGGCAGATCGGCCTCCGCCACCCCTGTCTCTTCGATCAACATCTCATCGCTCCAAATCTAGCCCGCCAAAGCCCCCCGGACGCGCACCCCGACTGCATCGCTCGGTCGGAGGCAGCAGCTAGGCAATGCACCCGGCGCATCGTCGCGCGCCCGGGGGTGAGGGCCGGACATCACCGGCCCCCCCGTGTTCGACCCCGCGCCTTACGCGGTGCCGAATTTCAGCAACTTGATCGCGGCGAAATCGCTCACGTCGCCACCCACCCGTTTGGTTGCGTAGAACAACACATGCGGTTTGGCGCTAAAGGGATCGCGCAGAATACGCAGGTCTGGCCGCTCCGCCACGGTGTAACCGGCAGCAAAATCCCCGAACGCGACCGAAAATGAATCCGCTGCCACATCGGGCATGTCCTCGGCCACCAGCACCGGATAGCCCATCAGCCGCGCGGGCTGGCCCTGCGTCATGCCGTCCGACCACAAGAACCGCCCGTCCAGATCCTTGAGCTTGCGCACGATACCGGCCGTCTTCGAGCTCATGACAAAGCTCGCCTGCGCGCGGTACTGCGCCCCAAGCGCATAGACCAGATCAACCACCGCATCCGCCGTGATTTCCCCCGCGACGCCGGTGGGCACATAGCCCAGGTTGCCCCATTCCCAGATCACATTGTCGACCGTGGCATGGGCGAGAAACCCCTTGGGCTTGTCGATCCCGTCGCCGTGGATAAAGGCCGCAGCCTCGGCCCGCGAGAATTTGTCGGCAATCCGTCCGGCCAGCCAGGCCTCGATGTCGAACGCACTGTCATCCAGCAACCGCTGCGACGCTTTGGGCAGCGCGCTTAACTCGTGCAACGGGATGGTGATCCGGTCGATCTGCGGCGTGTCGGTCTCTGACACGGCACCCGTCTCTGTTGCCCAACCGGCCCCCACGTCGGCATGGTCCACCAGCACATCGTAGGACGTCGCCTCCACCTGCACGACCGACGCGATAGCGCGGATCGACGCCGTGGCATTCAACACCGACTTCACCCGATCCGACGTCTGTGGATCCACCAGATAGCCGCCATCCGAATTCACCGCCGCCGACAGCGCCTTGCTCTCCAGTTCAAGCCCCCGCAACCCGTCGTCGTCGCCATTGCGGATATAGGCCTGCAACGCTTTCTGATGCGGCGCGCCCGTCTCTACAGCCCCCGCCAAAGGGGTCCGCGCCGGCAAAGTCATCTTTCGATCCAACATAGTCATTCGCTCTTCTGTTTGTTGCAACTTGGTCGTCATCTCGTCTTGAAACCCTTTGAAATCATGCACAAAACCACTCACCGCGCGGCGCATCTGCTCCACTGCGCCGTTTCGCTCAGCATCCGTGTCATCCACTGTCTGCGCCATCCGCTCACCCTCCGTTCCGGTTTAAATTCTGCCGTGCCTCGTCAAAGACACCTGCCATGCCGCGCAAGACCTCTCCGACGGCGATGAAATCCCCCTTCGCCGCAACCCGCGCGGTGGGGAGCATGGGAAACGTCACCAGCGACACCTCCCACAGATCAAGCGTCTGCAGCACACGTTGGCCCGCGTCATTCTTGGCCGCACGCAGGGTGCGATAGCCGATGCTCAGCCCGTCAATCGCCCCCGCCTCGATCAGAGCCGCCGCCTCGCGTCCCCGTGCCACACTGTCCAGCAGCCGCCCCTTGACCCAGAGGCCGCGCGCGTCTTCGCGCAGTTCGTCCCACACCCCAATGGGCTGGGCCGGATCATGCTGCCAAAGCATCTTGATCCGCCGACCCGCTTCCCCGGCAGCCGCCAGCGACGCGCCGTAAGCCCCCCGCGCCACCAGATCGCCGCCCTGATCGACGCGGCCGAAAAGGCTGGCATAGCCGCTGATCTCGAAGCCGCCCTCCACCACAAGCCCCTCGTCAAACCGCGCGAACTTATGCTCCAACCCGCCGCCCATGTGGGGCAAACCTCTCCCGTTCTCCGACCCGAGGCCGAAGCGCATGCCATCTTCCATGACACCCTCCCTTGCGTTCAAATTGCTACGGCGCGACCACCAGAAACGACTGCACCGCCTGCGCCAAAATCACTGCGACCACACCGTAGACGGTCAACCACAACCGCCGCTCCAGCCGCTCCATCATCTCTTCCAGCCGGTCCAACCGCTGCAAAAGGTTCTCGTGGTGGATCGCACTCACCCTCTCATGCGCCTGCAACCGCAAGCCCGGCGCACATTCAAACCGGTCAAAGCCCATTTCCTCACCCATCCGCCGCCACCGCTGGCAGCCCCAACAAAGACCGCTTTTCCGCCTGCGTCAGAAAATCGGCCCCCGCCACCCGCGCCCATTGGGCATCGCGCTCCTGCGCCAAGGCCGACACCTGATCCAGATCGGGCTTCAACGTCACCGCCTCATTCGTGAATCCCGCCAGCCAAGCCCCAAGTGCGGCCGCAACCCGCGTGGCCAATGGCAACACCGTCAACCGATAGAACGCCCGATGCGCCTCTTGGTAATTGGCATAGGTCGCATCTCCCGCGATCCCCAACAGCATCGGCGGCACACCAAACGCCAACGCCACTTCCCGCGCCGCGGCCTCTTTGGTGCGGTGAAATTCCATATCCGACGGCGAGAAACCCATCGGTTTCCAATCAAGCCCGCCTTCCAGCAACATCGGTCGCCCCGCATTGCGAGCGCCCTGATGGTGGCTCTCCATCTCGCTCACCAAACGGTCGTACTGGTCGTCGCTCAGCTTGCCCTGCCCTTCGGCCCCGCGGTACACAATCGCCCCCGAGGGGCGCGCTGCGTTGTCCAACAGCGCCTTGCTCCAGCGCGACGCCGCCGCGTGCACGTCCAACGCCATTGCCGCCGCCTGCATCGGGCTAAAGCCATAATGATCGTCCTGCGGGTGAAAATTCTTGATGTGACAGATCGCGGCCGTATCCCCTGAGACGTCAAACCGGTGCTTGCGCCCGCCGACGGCATATTCATAGGCCACCGGCCAGCCATCCGCCCCTGGCACCACCGACATGCGATCCGACCGCAAAACATGCAGCTCCGATGGCACCGGGCCAGCCCCAACCGCCTCGATATACCCGTTCCCGGTCAACAGCAGCTGCGCATAGAGCGCCTCCAGCAGCTCTGCCCGCCCCTGCGCTCCGTTTGGCCGTGCCACCAGCTCCAGCAGTGGGTGGGTCTCGAACCGTTGCTCTGCATCCTGCAACACCAAGGGCAACGCCGCCGCGGCCTCGGCAATCAGCTTGACCGAACGAAAGCCGACAGGGTTGCCGCAAAAGCCGGTGCGCGTCAGGCTGACGACGTCGCGCGGGCTCCAGGCCACGCGCCCGCTGGTCTGATAGGCAACGACAGGCCCAGCGGCAGAGGCTTTCGTCTGCGCAACCGCCTCTACCGCCCCCCGTTTGAGAAAATCAAAAACCATGCCGCTGCTCTCCCTGCTCATTGACCGCCCCATGAAAATCTCACCAATCCCTTAACGCCGCCCGACCAGACCGAACGCAGCTCTCGCAACACCGCTTCATTTTGCCGGTTAAACTCTCCCCGAAGGGCCGTTCTCCTCCGCGAACCGCTCACAACCCGCGCACCCCGGGCATCCGCCACCGCGCCGCAGGCTCGATCATCAGCTCGTGCAGCGCCCAGACCAGCGCATCCACGCGGTCCGGCGATCCGCCGCCCTCGTACCCCCGCGCCGTCATCCGGCACATCTGGTCCTCCAGCGCGTCCAATCCCGCGACATGGCCCACGCGGCCCTGCTCGTACAACGCAGCCACAGGCTCTGCCCGCGCGACCTTCCCGCGGCTGGCGTGAACGGATTTGACCGGCACCAGCGGATCGACCTGCCGCAAGACCTCCACCACCATCTGCCCGCCTTGATTGACCTCGGCGACCAAGCGGTCCGCGCCGAACTGCTCCATCGCGCTGATCGCGGCCCGCGCCCAAGCCGACGGGGTCGCCCCCTGCACCGTGCAATCGGCCAGCACCACCGCACGCCAGTCCTGCGGCGGGCCTTGCGTCTGCGCGCCCACAACCACAATCCCGCATTCATCCGACCCTGCTCCGGCGGTCGTGGCAGGGTCCAGACCCACGACAATGCGGTCCAGCACGGGCACATCCCGCACCCGGCCCGCTTCGATCATTTCCGACGTCCAAAGCGCCCCTTCCGCATCCGCCAGCAACACGCCATCCAGCTCCTGACGCCCCAGCCGTGTCCCGCGATACCGCGCGCGCACCTCCTCCAGAAACGACCCCGCAAGGTTTGCGGCATTGGCCTCCGTCGGCGCATGGGTGGTCACGGTCGATGGCGACGCTAGCAAGGCCTTTAGCACGCCGACATTGCGCGGTGTCGTGGTCACGCACACGCGAGGGTCATCGCCGAGGCGTAACGCAAACTGCAGCTGGTCCCACGTCTCTTCGGCCTTCTTCCATTTCGCCAACTCGTCTACCCACGCCGCATCAAATTGCGGCCCGCGCAGCCCTTCGGGGTCATGCGCGGTATGAACCGTCGCCACGGCACCATTGGGCCAGACCAGCCGCTTGCGCGTCGCCTCCCAGTCCGGTCGCCGATCCGCAGGCGAACACGCCAATATCCCGCTGTCGCCAAAGATCATCACTTCGCGCACCTGCTCTATCGTCTCGCCCACCAGCGCTACACGCCTGCAGCGCCCCGCATCCAGGGGCCGCGACCCTTCGACCTGCGCACGCACCCATTCCGCGCCCGCGCGTGTCTTGCCCGAACCGCGCCCGCCCATGATCACCCAGGACCGCCAGTCACCTTCAGGGGGTAGCTGATGCGGCATCGCCCAGAACTCGAACAAAAAAGGGAGAGCCAAAAGCTCTCCCTCATCCAGATTATTCAAGAACCGGTCTTGCACCGCAACATCGGCGGAGCCGATCCAGCTTGCACCCGATGTCAGCCCGCGCCTGCTCCATGTCCAGCGCGTATCCGCCTCGGGCAATGCCCACTTGTCTGTTTCTGCACTCATTCAGATAGGTCTCCACTTTGACGCAGGTCGCCACCATGCCACTGGCTTTTCCCAATGCTTTCGACGCTGCTGTTTCGTTTATTTCCTCCCCGGATCGGGCTTGTTTTCTCAGGCTCTCTATCTCGCGGCGCAAATCACGGATCGCGGTCTGCAACGCCTGAAGCTGCTCTTGGCTGGCAGCAATTTCTTGTTCCGGGGTATTCATCGTCATCTTGCTCTTACCTCTCGTTTTGGACCTCCAACCCGAGCAAACACGAAAAAACGGCCACCGGAACTTAATCCGGGGCCGTTTGCCCATGTCTTCTAGCATGGACGTATTTCTATGTCAGAGCGGACGCAAAGTCAAGAAAAACAAGGTTACCGAAACCTTTCAACCCCTTACGATGGTTAACAAATTCCTAACTTACACCCGCTCGGACGCTTAGTTTCCGCCCGTTGACGCATTGCCCGCAGCTTCCGCGCCGCGCTCTGCCTCGATCTTGCGCCAGCGTGCCACATTGGCGTTATGCTCTTCCAATGTCTCGGCAAAGGCGTGACCGCCCGTGCCATCGGCAACAAAGAATACATAGTCTTCGCTGGCCGGTTGTGCGGCGGCCATCAGGCTCGCACGACCGGGGTTGGCAATGGGCGTCGGCGGCAGCGCGTCGATGACGTAGGTGTTGAACGGTGTCTCCTTGCGCAGCTCGCTGCGGCGCAGACCACGCCCCAAAATGCCCTGACCGTTCGTGATGCCATAGATCACGGTCGGGTCGGTCTGCAGACGCATGCCCTGATTCAAACGGTTGACGAACACGCTGGCGACCTGCTCGCGCTCTTCCGGCACGCCTGTTTCCTTTTCGACGATCGACGCAAGGATCAACAGCTCCTGCGGCGTTTCAATCGGCAGATCAGGATCGCGGGCATCCCAGGCCTCGGCCAGACGCAGTTGTTGGGCAGCAGCCATGCGGGTCAGGATCGCGGCGCGGTCGTCCCCCTCGGACACCTCATAGCTGTCGGGGGCCAAGGTCCCCTCGGCGGGCACGGCCTCGATCTCGCCAGCCAGCAAGTCGATGGATTTCAACGCCTCGGTCACCTGCCAGCTTGTCACGCCTTCGGCCATTGCGATGCGGAACCGTGTGTCAGCTTTTGCCTTGGTCTGGGTATAGACCTCCGGCACCTCATCCTCCCCGGGAGAGAACTCAGCCCGTTCGACAAAACGGTTGGTCGTGGGGTCCAGCTCGCGTACCTGAGTACTAATACGATTGACGCCGATCCGGTACACAACCTCGGTGCCGCAGGTGCTGGCCCCGCCGCGCGTGACCGTCTCTACGATCTCTTTCATCGAGGATTCGGGCTGGATCAGAAAGCTCCCCGCCTTCAAGGCGCGGGTCTTTTCCTCATACTCGGCCCCCAACCGGAAGATCGCGGCCGAGCTTACGGCCTCTTGTGTAGCAAGATCATCGCCCACAGCCCGCATGTTCGACCCACGCTCCACCTGCAAGCAAATCGCCTGCGACAGAGGTCCGGGCGCATCATACTGCCCCCGGCCCCACAGGATAATCCCGCCTAACAAAAACAAACCTAAAATCAGAAACGTAACAGCGTTAGACGCGATATGCCGCCACATTAGGATGCTTTCCCGAAGATAACGCTCGCGTTGGTGCCACCAAAGCCGAACGAGTTGCTCAGCGCGATGTCAATCTTGCGCTCAACCTTCTTGTTCGGTGCCAGATCAATCTTGGTTTCAACGGCAGGGTTGTCGAGATTGATGGTTGGCGGTGCCACCTGATCGCGGATCGCAAGAATAGAGAAGATCGCTTCGATTGCGCCGGCAGCCCCCAACAGGTGACCGGTGGCGGATTTGGTCGACGACATCGTGACCGTTTCAACAGCATCGCCCAGCATCCGCTCTACGGCACCCAGTTCGATCACATCGGCCATAGTCGATGTGCCATGAGCGTTGATGTAATCGATATCGGTTGGTGCCAGACCGGCATTGCGCAGCGCGTTGCGCATGGACCGCTCCGCCCCGTCGCCGTCTTCGGCAGGTGCGGTGATGTGATAGGCGTCGCCCGACATACCGTAGCCCAGAACCTCGGCATAAATCTTGGCCCCACGCGCCTTGGCGTGTTCGTATTCTTCCAGCACTACAATTCCCGCGCCTTCGCCCATGACGAAACCGTCACGATCGGCGTCATAGGGGCGGCTTGCCTTGGTCGGATCGTCGCCACGCTTGGTAGACAGCGCTTTACAGGCGTTAAACCCTGCCATGCCGATCTCGCAAATCGCGGCCTCGGCCCCGCCAGCGATCATCACATCGGCGTCACCATGCTGGATCAGACGGCTTGCATCACCAATCGCATGCGCCCCGGTAGAGCAGGCAGTCACGACCGAATGGTTCGGACCGCGGAAACCATAGCGAATCGACACCTGACCCGAGATCAGGTTGATCAGCGCACCGGGCACAAAGAACGGGCTCACGCGGCGTGGGCCTTTTTCGTGCATCATTACTGCGGTGTTCGCGATAGAGTTCAAGCCGCCGATGCCAGACCCGATCAACACGCCGGTGCGTTCCAGATCTTCACGGTCGGTGGGCATCCAGCCGGAATCCTCGACCGCCTGCTGTGCTGCCGCCATGCCGAACAGAATAAAGGTATCAACCTTGCGCTGTTCCTTCGGCTCCATGTATTTGTCGCCGTTGAACGTGCCGTCGGTGCCATCACCAAGAGGTACTTCGCAGGCGTATTGCGTGACCAGTCTACTGGGATCAAAGCCCGTGATCGTGCCCGCACCGGACTGACTATCCAAAATTCTGGACCAGCTGGCCTCTACGCCATCGGCAAGCGGCGTTACCAATCCCAAACCTGTCACAACTACTCTGCGCATATCCAAGCCCCTTGGTGTTTCTTTGCGTTGACCGGCTATACCTTGCCGAGCCCGTAAATTTCAAGACGCGAAGCGTTCAAGCTGCGGCCAGACCGGCGGGCCTTTGCGCGTCATTGAACGTATCTTGTCGCCATAAAGCCCTATGTTACGCGGGGTAAGACGCGCAACATAGGGCACTGTCGCGCCGCGGTTTCCCGTCTCGCGCCCACAAGTGACATGCCGCGAACGCACAGGCCAAGCAGCCCGCGTCAGCCTGACGTAAAAACGGCGCTCCTCCCTTAGGAAGAACGCCGTTCTTTAAAACTCGCGCCGCCGCCATGCCCCTTGGGGCCCGACTGGCGAAAACGTCTTAGGACGCTTCTTTGATGAACTTGACCGCGTCGCCGAAGGTCTGGATGTTCTCAGCTGCGTCATCGGGGATCTCGATGCCGAACTCTTCTTCGAACGCCATAACCAGCTCAACAGTGTCGAGGCTGTCTGCGCCAAGATCGTCGATGAACGATGCGTTCTCAACAACTTTGTCTTCTTCAACACCCAGGTGCTCTACAACGATCTTCTTTACGCGGTCTGCGACGTCGCTCATATTCTGTCCTCATTCATTCGGGCAGTCCTGCCCTCTTCTGTTTCCGTCAGAACCTTATGCGGTCCTTTTGGATCGTGCCCCGAGGGGCGGCTATGGCCCTTGTTGTCACAAGGTAAGGGGGGCAATCAAGCCTCCCTGTCGTGGATTCTGCGCCCCATTTAGCACAACACGCGGATTTGGCAAACGCTTTGCAGCGCAGGCTCACAACATGGCCATACCGCCGTTCACATGCAAGGTGGTTCCGGTAACATAGGCGGCTTCAGGGCTGGCCAGATAGACGACAGCCGATGCGATTTCGGATGCTTCGCCCATGCGACCCGCAGGGATCTGCCCCATGATTCCCGCCTTTTGGTCGTCGGTCAGCTTGTCGGTCATTGCCGTGGTGATGAAACCGGGGGCAACAGCATTCACGGTGATCCCGCGGCTGGCGACCTCATAGGCCAGTGATTTCGACATCCCCACCATACCGGCCTTGGACGCGGCATAGTTCGCCTGACCTGGGTTGCCGGTGGCACCGACAACGCTCGAGATATTTACGATCCGGCCCCAACGCGCCTTCATCATGCCGCGCAGCACGCCTTTGCACAGCTTGAAGGTCGCGGTCAGGTTGACGTTGATCACCGAATTCCATTCGTCATCCGACATGCGCATGAACAGGTTGTCGCGGGTGATGCCGGCGTTGTTGACCAAAATATCAACCGATCCCATCGCCTCGGCCGCCTGCTTGGGCAGCGCGTCAACGGCATCCATATCGCTCAAGTTACAGGGCAGCACATAGGCGCGTTCGCCCAATTCCGCCTTCAACGCCTCCAACGGTTCGGTGCGGGTGCCAGACAGGCCCACGGTCGCGCCGCGTGCATGCAGGCTGCGCGCGATTTCAGCGCCGATACCACCCGAAGCACCGGTAACCAGCGCATTTTTTCCAGTAAGATCAAACATATATAATTCCTTTCGCGACCTGTCTCAGGCCGTTTTCACGGAAGCGACATCGGCAGCGGTGCCAATGTTCACGCAGGTGATTTCCTTGTTGATGCGGCGGATCATACCCGACAGAGCCTTGCCCGCGCCGATTTCCCAAACCTCGGTCACGCCCTGCGCGCCCATCCATTCAACCGACGACATCCAGCGCACCTGACCGGTCACCTGTTCGATCAACAGTTTGCGGATCTGATCGGGGTCGGTGACCGCTTCGGCCACCACATTCGCCACAACGGGCACGACGGGGGCGTTCATCGTCACATCTGCCAGTGCGCCGGCCATTTCGTCTGCGGCGGGGGCCATCAGGGCACAGTGGAACGGGGCAGATACGGGCAACAGCAACGCACGCTTGGCACCGGCAGCTTTCGCCAGATCAATCGCGCGTTCAACGGCGGCCTTGCTGCCCGATACAACATTCTGCGCCGGATCATTCTGGTTGGCGACCTGACAGACATCGCCCTGCGCGGCTTCTGCGGCAATGGCTTCGGCCTGATCAAAGCTCAGCCCCAAAAGTGCTGCCATAGCACCCTGCCCCACAGGCACAGCCGCCTGCATCGCGCGGCCACGAATGCGCAGCAACCGCGCCGTATCTGCGAGCGAGAATGTCCCCGCCGCGCAAAGCGCTGCATATTCTCCCAGCGAATGGCCCGCGACATAAGCCGCCTTGTCGACAGTAATGCCTTCGGCCTTCAACGCCGCCATCGCCGCCATTGACGTCGCCATCAGCGCAGGTTGCGCGTTTTGGGTCAGCGTCAGCGCGTCCGCGTCACCTTCCCAAATCAGCGTCGACAGCTTTTCGCCCAAGGCTTCGTCTACCTCGTCAAACACGGCTTTTGCCGCCGGATAAGCGTCTGCCAGATCGCGGCCCATACCGATGGTTTGCGCGCCTTGGCCCGGATATACGAATGCAATGGTCATAAAGTCCCCCGAATTTGCGTTTCCAGCGCTTTAGCGCGTGGGTGCCCGTCAAACAAGCCTGCACGGCGACTGTGCGCTGATCCGCATTGGTCCCGACCAGCCACTATAGTATGGATAAGCCACCTTAATTCCCGACGGAGCAACCCGATGGCCCTTTCCAATACCGCAATCCGCTATGGCGGGGTGACCAAGTTTTTTCACTGGCTCACCGCCCTGCTGATCCTGACGCTGATCGCGCTTGGCCTTTATGCCAGCGACCTGCCTCACGACACCCAAGACGCCCTGACCCGCAAGGCGTGGTTCTTTTCGTTACATAAAACGCTGGGTGTCACGGTGTTCTTTGTCGCCCTCGCCCGAATTGTCTGGGCCTTCACCCAAACGAAACCGGGGCTGCTGAATGCGGATCACAAACTGGAAAGCTGGCTGGCCGAAACGGTGCATTGGGTGCTCTACGGGTCTTTGGTGATCGTGCCGCTGGCCGGCTGGATCGGCCACGCCGCGGCCTCCGGCTTTGCGCCGATATGGTGGCCATTGGGGCAATCCCTACCGTTCATTCCTAAAAACACCACTCTCGAACACGCCTTTGGCGCGGTGCACATTATCGCGGGCAAATTGCTGATCGGGGCGCTGGTCCTGCATGTGGCAGGCGCGGTGAAACATCATGTGATTGACCGCGATTCGACGCTGCGACGCATATTGCCGGGCGAGCCGGCGATTGGCCCGCTCCCTGCGCAACACCACTCTGCTGCGCCGGTGGTCACCGCGACCGTGGTCTGGATCGCGGCAATCGGCTTGGGTCTGGGGCTGGGTCTGGGGCTGGGTCTGGGCCAACCGGCCGATACAGAAGAGACCGCAACGCTCGACGCCGTGGCGTCCGAATGGCAGGTCCAAAATGGCACCATCGCGCTTGAGGTCACGCAGTTCGGGTCCGTCGTGGCAGGCAGCTTTGCCGATTGGACATCCGCGATCACCTTTGACGAGACCGTCCAAACTGGCAAAGCCGGCGAGGTGACGACCACGGTCGCGATCCCATCGCTCGGCCTCGGGTCGGTGACGGATCAGGCGATGGGTGCGGATTTCTTCAATACCGAGGCCTTCCCCACAGCAACCTTCCAAGCTGATATCAATGTCGCCGCAGATGGCTACATCGCGGCAGGCACGCTCACGATCAAGGACCAGTCCATGCCGGTCGAACTGCCCTTCACCCTGACACTTCAAGACGACACCGCGCAGATGACGGGCACCACTACGCTGGACCGTCGCAACTTTGGCATCGGGGAAACGGTGACGGATGAAACCACGCTCGCCTTTAGCGTCACCGTCAACATTGATCTCACCGCCACACGGGGACAGTAATCCGATCAACAACGGCGCGGGCCATATGGCCCCGCCCCCATAAACGCAAAAACGCCGGGGACCTGCCCCGGCGTTTTCGTTTTCTCAATCAATAAAAAGCTTATTCAGCCTTCATCGCTTCGATAGAGATGTTCACTTGTACTTCGTCGCCGACGAAAGGCGCGAACTGACCGAGGTTAAAGTCGGTGCGCGTCACAGTGGTGGTCGCGTCGAAACCGGCCCAAGGCTTTTTGGCCATCGGATGCTCGCCCATCTGGTTCAGCTTGGCGTCCAGCACAACGGATTTGGTGACGTCATTCATGGTCAGGTCGCCGGTGATCAAAGCAGTTTTCTCGCCCGTGACTTCGATGCCCGTGGAGACAAATGTCACCATGTCGCCATCTTCGGCCCCAAAGAAGTCGCCTGTCATAAAGTGCTCGGTGCGCGGATCCCAGCCCGTGATCATGTCTTTGACGGGGAACGATACCGAAACCGAGGAATTCGCGGGCTCCGCTTCGTCCATCATGATTTCACCGTCAAAACCGCTGAACATCGACGTGGTGGTCGAGAACCCAAGGTGGTTATAGGTGAAAACGATCTGGCTGTGGCTTGCGTCCAGCACGTATTTCTCGGCTGCGAACGCGGATGTGGCACCCAGTGTAAGGGCAGTAGCAAGAAGGACAGACTTCATGTTCATTGGAATTCTCCTGTTGGCGTGTGTCTGGAGTATACATGAAGCATTTCAACATTTCAGCAACCCAGCAGCGTTCAACAGTTAGTGCGCATTGGCGAACAGTCGCGCGCCCTTTAGATGCCCGCTTTGCCGTACAGCACCCGGATAGGATCAGACCACCTGACCGGAATCCCGCAGGCTAAAGGTCAGGTTATCGACCACACGACGTTCTGCGATATGAACATCCACAATGAAATTGCCCCGCCCGTCCCAAAAGTGGAAATTCCGGCCGATACGCTCTACCCGTCCCAGATCGCAAAAGCTGCACCGGTGCAGCACGCGTTTGGCCCCGACCGAGCGGGGGCGTACAAGACGCAGCTCGCGGCGCAGCGTATCAATCTGTATGTCGGGCAACGCGGGCTTTTGCCCCGATAGCATCAGGCTTGCGCCCAGCATAAGCGAAAGCACAGACAGCCCCACCTTGAACAACATCACATCAGAGCCAAAGTTCGACCCCGGCGTCAGCCACAGCCCCGTCGCTGCCAGCACCAAAGCCACCCCGAGCACCCGCTGACCGCTGCGCAGCACTGCCCGCGATCCATCCACCATTCCGGCCTGCGTGGAAAACTGCACGCTGTCTGCTGTAAAATTCGTTACTGCGCCCATTGCTCTGACCAACCTTCATCAACCTATGTTCTCTCCCCATCAGTTCTCGTATGAGTTCATGACGAAAAAGAGGCGCACTCGTGACCCATCCGTGATCAAGGTGGACCTATTCAAACGTCCGTCCAAAGATACGTCTGTGACAAACCCGAGGTCCGTGTGCCCCTGCGCGTCACGCGCCCTTGCCCTGCCCGCAAAACCGTGTATATCGGCCCTTCGTTTTGCATTATCTTTTGAACCGCGCAGACTCTCGTGGTGGGGCCGCAAAACGCAAATGCCCTACCTATGAAATGCGCCTTGATATAAATAGGAGTGCACATGCCGCTTTATGAGCATGTTATGATTGCGCGTCAGGACTTGTCCAACACGCAAGCAGAAGGTCTTATCGAACATTTTGGCACAGTTTTGGCTGACAACGACGGCAAGCTCGTCGACAGCGAATACTGGGGCGTCAAAACGATGGCCTACAAGATCAACAAAAACCGCAAGGGCCACTATGCCTTCCTGCGTTCGGACGCACCTGCGACCGCCGTTCAGGAAATGGAACGCCTGATGCGTTTGCATGATGACGTGATGCGCATTTTGACCATCAAAGTTGATGAGCACAAAGAGCTGCCATCGGTCCAGATGCAAAAACGTGACGAACGCCCCGAGCGTGGCGAACGCCGCGAACGTCGTTGATCATCAGCTTGCAATAAAGGACATAAACCATGGCCGCTAAACCATTTTTCCGCCGCCGTAAGGTCTGCCCCTTCTCGGGCGACAACGCACCGGCAATCGATTATAAAGACACACGTCTTCTGCAGCGCTACATCTCTGAGCGCGGCAAAATCGTTCCTTCCCGTATCACCGCAGTCTCCGCGAAAAAGCAGCGTGAATTGGCCCGTGCCATCAAACGCGCCCGCTTCCTCGCCTTGCTGCCCTACGCCGTTAAGTAAGGAGAAAGCACATGCAAGTTATCCTTCTGGAACGTGTGTCCAAGCTGGGCCAAATGGGCGAAGTCGTGGACGTAAAGCCAGGCTACGCACGCAACTATCTGCTGCCTCAGGGCAAAGCGCTGTCGGCTTCCAAAGCCAACATCGAAGCGTTCGAGGGCCGCAAGGCACAGCTTGAAGCTGACAACCTCGAAACCAAAAAAGAAGCCGAAGCCATGGCGGACAAGCTGAACGGTCAGCAGTTCGTTGTGATCCGCTCCGCTTCCGATTCGGGCGCTCTGTACGGTTCCGTCACAACACGTGACGCATCCGATGTGGCAACAGCCGAAGGCTTCACAGTCGACCGCAAGCAGGTCATTCTGGGCAGCCCCATCAAAGATCTGGGCCTGCACGACGTTACCGTCGTTCTGCACCCCGAAGTAGAAGTCACCATTCAGCTGAACGTTGCACGTTCCGCCGAAGAGGCCGAGCTTCAGGCTGCTGGCAAGTCGATCCAGGAATTGGCCGCAGAAGAAGAAGCTGCAGCCGAATTCGAGATCTCTGAACTGTTTGACGATCTCGGCTCCGCCGCATCCGACGACGATGATCTGCCACAAACAAACGAGAAATCGGACGAAGACGAAGCGTAAGCCTAAGTCTTTCGACCTGATTCCAAATGAAACGCCGCCGCTGAGCCTTCAGCGGCGGCGTTTTTCGTTGTCCAATCGGCGACATGCCGCCCTTAGGTAAGCGACGCCCTGCCCATCCGAAACCGGCATTGTTGCGCAGCATCTCATGGATTGTATGCATGGGGCTCCCATCAACGATGCGAGTCACCCGCATGAATACGCTCACACGCCGCTCCCTTTGTCAGATGTTGCTTTGCGCACCCGCCCTATCCGCCTGCGCCAGTACCGAAGCAGAACCGCCCGCCGTGGCCCGTAAAATGCCCTTACACCCGAACGAGACGCCAGAGCTGCGTGGCCTGATCAACAAATGGGCCGATCACTACGAAGTGCCCCGCCCCTTGGTCCACCGCCTTGCCATCCGCGAAAGCACGCACCGTCCAGATGCGCGCAATGGGCCGTATTTCGGCCTGCTTCAGATCCTGCCCGCAACCGCACGCGGCATGGGCTTTAGCGGCGACGCCGGCGAACTTTTAAATCCTGATGTCAATTTGAAGTACGGCGTAAAATACCTGCGCGGCGCTTGGCTGCTGTCCAATGGCGATCACGCCACAGCAATCAAATGGTACGCCCGCGGTTACTATTACGAAGCAAAACGGCGCGGCATGTTGGTTGAAACCGGCCTGCGCAAGGGCTGAGCCGCTGCGCTGACGTCCGGCACGGGGCCGCTGCCAGCATCGCCCCCCAGATAGCAAAAGGGCCACCCAATCGGGCGGCCCTTTCTTTTTACGTCACCGGCGAGGGTGAAAGACTTATTCGTCGTCCAGCTCTTCTACGGCTTTCTGCAGATCTTCTTTCGACACTTCTTTTTCGTTCAATGTCGCTTGTTCGAACACGTGGTCGACCACTTTATCTTCGAACAACGGTGCGCGCATCTGCTGCTGCATCTGCTGGTTTTGTTGAACGAATTCAAAGAACTGACGCTCCTGACCAGGGTACTGACGTGCCTGGTTCATGATCGCTTGGGTCATTTCCGCGTCGGTCACCTGAACTTCGGCTTTCTGACCCAGCTCGGCCAGCAGCAGCCCAAGACGCACGCGGCGCTCGGCCAGCTTCTTGTGCTCGTCTGTGGTCTCGATCTCGGGGTGATCGTGGCCTTCAACTTCGGGGTTGTCTTCGTGCCACAGCTGGTGCGCGATCTGGCCGGCTTCGGCTTCAACCAACGACGGGGGCAGATCAAAGCTGACCATTTTGTCCAGCTCGTCCAGCAGGCCGCGTTTCATAACAGCGCGCGAGGCACCGGTATATTCCGCTTCCAGACGCTCTGCGATCTGGCTTTTCAACGCGGCGAGGTCTTCTGCACCGAATTTCTTGGCCAGCTCGTCGTCGATTTTGGCAGCGACGGGCTTTTTCACTTCTTTAACTTTGCACTCGAATACGGCTTCTTTGCCCGCGAGGTGAGGTGCTTGGTAATCTTCGGGGAAGGACACGGTGACGTCTTTTTCGTCGCCCGCAACAACACCGACCAGCTGCTCTTCAAAGCCGGGGATGAACGAGTTGGAACCCAGAACCAGCGGGTAGTCTTCTGCAGCGCCGCCTTCAAAGGCTTCGCCGTCTACCTTGCCGAGGAAATCAAATGTGATCTGATCGCCATCTTCGGCCTTGGCACCCTCTTCGCGGGCTTCAAAGTCTTGAGCGGTCTCTGCCAGATTGGCCAGCGCTTCATCGACGGCAGCGTCGTCAGCTTTGACAACCATTTTGTCCAGCGTGATGGACGACAGGTCGACTTCGGGGATCTCTGGCAGCGCTTCATAGGTCATGGTGACCTCGACGTCGTCGCCTTCTTTCCAGTCTTCGTTCGCCATTTTGACGTCAGGCTGCATCGCGGGGCGATCGCCGGACTTTTCAAAGTGTTCCTGCATGGCGCCATCAATGCTTTCCTGCATGGCTTCGCCCGTAACCTTCTGGCCGAACTGCTTTTTCAGCAGCGCCATTGGCACTTTACCTTTGCGGAAACCCTTCATCTCGACTTCGGGCTGCGCTTCGGCCAGCTTTTCGTTGACCTTGGCCTCCAGCTCAGCTGCTGTCACAGTGATGGCATAGCCGCGTTTCAGACCTTCGTTCAGCGTCTCGTTGACCTGCATGTTTGCTCCATAGGGTAAGGCCGCGCATTGCGTGGCGCGGGCGGAAAAATTTCCGCTCTTCTATTGGGGCCTGCGCTTGGGCGCAAGCGGATTTGGCGGCGGGGGTCCCGTGGGACGGGGCAATTTGCCCCCTGCCCCCGCCTACCGGTGGTAAATAACGTCTCGCGTGGTCCTCAAGCGGCGAAGGGTCACCGCCTCAGGCCCCGATCAAGCCTAGGTCATGCCCAGTGCTTCTTTATACATCTCAAGGACGGCTTCTTCTTCGGCGATATCATCCGCCTCACGCTTGCGCAGCGCGATGACCTTGCGCAGAACTTTGGTGTCGTAACCGCGGGACTTGGCTTCTGCCATGACCTCTTTTTGCTGCTCGGCCAGGTCTTTCTTTTCTGCATCCAGCCGCTCGATCCGCTCTACGAACTGGCGAAGTTCGTTTGCGGTGACACGATACGTTGCATCACCGATGGCGTCTGCGGATTCGGGATTGGTAGCACTGTCGCTCATCTGGGGCGTCCTATGTCTTGAATGGGTCAGCGCAGTGACTACCCCCGTGCCTGCCCTGCCGCAAGCCACTCTTGCCCATTGGGCGGAATTCGGATAGCTCGCGCCCTATGGAAAACGCATCTCTAACTATCTTTGACGCCCTGATCTGGGCTGGCGCAGCTATCTCGTTTGTTGGGCTGGTCGGGCTTGTGTGGTGTATCGTGCGCGTGGCCCGCGCCAAACGCGCCGCCCTGTCCGAAGAAGAGATGCGCGTCGTCTTGCAGAAAGTCCTGCCGTTAAACCTTGGCGCGTTGCTGTTGTCGGTGATCGGGCTGATGATGGTCGTCGTGGGTATTATCCTCGGGTAACGCTTGTTTGCAGGGCATCGCGCGCTCTGCCGGCCGCGTTCACAACGCTTGCGCCTTGCCACACATTCAAAAGTCACTATATGTTTCTCTGACACCTGCCACTTATGGCGGTCTTTGAGGGCGAAATAGCATATGATTGAAGCAGATTGGATTTGGGGCCTGATTGGCGGACTGTTGATTGGATGTGGTGGCGCGGTGTATCTGCTGGGCAACGGCCGCATCATGGGGGCCAGTGGCATCGTGGGCGGGCTGATCGACGGGTCGGGCCGCAGCACTTGGGCCGAACGCATCAGCTTTTTGGCCGCCCTGATTGTTATTCCCGCGGCAATCGCGGCCTTGGCCCCGACTCAAGCGACGACCCACCTGACCGAAAACCTTTGGCTGGTTGGCGTGGCAGGGCTGTTGGTCGGTCTGGGCACCCGTATTGGCAACGGCTGCACGTCCGGCCACGGCGTTTGCGGGATTTCGCGGCTGAGCCCCCGCGGCATCGTCGCCACGTTGGTCTATATCGCGGCGGGGGCCTTGATGGTCGTCGTCTTGCGCAGCTTTGTCGGAGGGATTTGAGATGCGTAACATGATTGCCGCGCTTGCGGGCGCTTTGTTTGGCACCGGACTGTACCTGTCTGGCATGACAGATACCCAAAAGGTCCAGGGGTTTCTGGATTTCTTTGGCAGCTGGGACCCGACATTAGCCTTTGTCATGGGAGGGGCCATTCTGCCTATGGCGGTGGCGTGGGCGATGACCCGTACCCGTCGCCCTGTTACCGGTGGTGACTTTCCCGCCCGCCCCGATGCGCGCTTGGATCGCAAGTTGATTATCGGCGCAGTGCTGTTTGGCGCAGGCTGGGGATTGGTCGGGCTGTGCCCGGGTCCGGCGCTGGCGTCGCTGGGTTTTGGCGGCTTGGGCGGCATTATTTTCCTGATCGCCATGCTGGCAGGCATGATGATCGCCCCCAAAGCGCGGCGGATACTAGACACACCGCGGACGGCTGGATAAATCAAGCTATGGATATTCGTAAAATCACCCCCCGCTTCTATGCTTCCCCTCAGATCGACCCGTCCGATATGGGCGCGATCAAAGAGGCCGGCATCACCTTAATTTTGTGCAACCGCCCCGACGCCGAGGTTCCCCCCAGCCATCAACATGCGGCCATTCAAGCCGCCGCAGAGGCTGCCGGACTGCGTTTCGCGTTTCAGGAGTTGACCCATCAAACGATGACCCCCGACGTCATTGCCCACAATCGCGAAATCGGCGTGGCGCAGGACGAAGTCGTTCTGGGCTATTGCGCCTCTGGCACACGGTCCACGATTGCTTGGGCTTTGGGTCAGGCTGGCAAACAACCGGCTGACACGCTGATAGAAGCCGCCCGTGCCGGCGGCTATGACCTGAGCCATATGCGCGACGTGCTCAGCGCCCCCTACGCCTAAGAGCCGCGCACAAGGGCCCTCTTGGTCCGTCACGACAGCAGATAGCGCCGCTTTGGCGCTATCCCCCACACAGCCACGTTCATCTACATCATCCCATAGTGCGCATCCTTTACCGCTGCTTCATCCCCTTCAAGATGACGCACAAAGGTTACGAATCTGCTTAGATGCGATGAGAAATCGGCTTAAACGTCAGTCTGCGCGATCGGCAGCTCAACACGGAATCCGGTGCCCGAGACATCAGTGAGATACGATATATCCCCCTGTAACCGCTTGATAATCTCGCGGCAAATGGCAAGACCCAGACCGGCCCCCTCACCGCCTTGCCCCGGTAAACGACTGAATTTTTCAAAAATCAGTGCTTGCGAAGCGGCGTCAATTCCTACGCCATTGTCTATCAGATCAACGATGATACGCCGCCCACGCTGATGTGCCCGTATGGACAGCTGCGGGTCATCGGCCACACAATATTTCTGTGCATTTGTAATCAAGTTTATGAAAACCTGCACCAAACGATCCAGATCGGTATCCAGCACGATATCTTCACCCGCGCTTTCCCGATCAATCTTGATCACACGCGTATTCGCCGCCCGCGCTGTGATGACCGCCTGATCCAACACATCGCGCAAAACGCCGCGTTGCCGGTTCAATGAGACCTCGCCGTTTTCAAGCACAGACAAGTCCAGCAGATCATCCAACAAGCGTGTAAGCCGGATGGTTTCGGAGTGAATAATCGACGCGTAGCGGGTCTTTTCTTCCGGCCCCAACCCTTCGGCATCGCGCAAAATCTCTGAAAATGCGCGGATAGAGGTCATGGGCGTGCGCAATTCATGGCTGATCTGGCTTAGAAAACTATCTTTTTGATGTGACAGTTGGGTCAGCTTGTCATTGGCGCTGCGCAGTTTCGCAGCGGTATCTGTCAGCGCACGGGATTTGATTTCCAGCTGGCTGGAATATTCCAGCATCTGCGCCGATTCGTCCGCCACAGCGAGCAGATCCTGAACCGAAACAGAGGCCCCGCCCACCAGTTGCGCCACCATTGCATGCGCCGTGGCGGCCCCCACAGATGCTGCGAGCTCGCGTTCTAGCGCCTGCACAAATCGCGGTGTCGGTTCGGGTAGGCCATCGTGTTTTTCTTGCAACTGCGCTTGCGCCCGAAAGAAGCCTTGCGCCTCTGCAGCGCCCAAAATACGCTGTGCCATGATCATCAGATCCTCGCTCGCCGCGACCGACGCGCTCCATCCGCGTGCGGCCGTGGAATGGTCAAAGATATTCACGAATTGCGCACCTTGCAGCCGCTCTACGGGGGCAGGAAAGCTGAACAGGGACACGGTGACAAAAACCAAAGCGTTGATCGAAAGGCTCCAGAGAACGGCATGAACTGTCGGATCTAATCCATTGATCCCAAATAAGGCCTCGGGTCGCAGCCACTGCAAGCCGAACAACCCGTCCTGAAAGGTAGACGCCGACAGCGCGGCCCCTGCGCCAAAGCTTGGCAACAGCATCGTATAGACCCACAACGCAAAGCCGATGGTCAGCCCGCAGATCGCCCCCGTCCGCGTTGCACCGCGCCAGAAGATGCCCCCCAGCAGCACCGGCAAAAACTGCGCCACCCCCCCGAAAGAGATTGTCCCGATCGCCGCAAGCGCACCGCCCCCGCCCGACAGCCGGTAATAGCAATACCCCAGCGAGATGATCAGCAGGATCGACAACCGCCGCGACAGGATCACCACATGACGCACGTCGCCCGACTGCTGGACCGTTTTTTGTCCATAGGTCAGCCAGATTGGCATAACGATATGGTTGCTCACCATTGTCGACAGCGCCAGTGTCGCGACAATCACCATCGATGTGGCAGAGGAAAACCCACCGAGAAAGGCGAACATCGCGAGCGAATTCTGCCCCTGGCTCAGCGGCAGGCTCAGGACGAACAAATCAGGGTTCGACCCTTCGGGCAGCAGATCGAGCCCGACCACGGCAATGGGCACGACGAACAGGCTCATCAGCATGAGATACAGCGGGAAAGCCCAGCTGGCGGTCTGCAAGTGGCGCTCGTCGCCGTTCTCCACGACCAAGACCTGAAACATGCGCGGCAGGCAGATAAAGGCCGCAGCGGCCAGCAGCGTCAACGCGGTCCACCGGCCCCCTTCGACCTGCCATTGCCCGATCGCGGACCGGTCAATCTGCGCCAGTGTCTGTTCGACACCACCTGCGACCCCCCAGACCACGAAAGCACCAACCGCCAGCAGTGCCAGCAGCTTGACCACCGCTTCTACTGCGATGGCGATGACCACGCCGTGATGGCGTTCGTTGGCGTTCAAATTACGGGTGCCGAACAACACAGTGAACAGCGCCAGCCCCACCGCGACCCAAAACGCCGCCTGTGCCGAATTGATCTGGCCGCCCCCGGTCGTGGCCTGTGGCTCGGCGCTGGCAAAGATCGACAAGGACAGGGTAACTGACTGTAGTTGCAGTGCAATATAGGGCGTCACCCCGATGACTGCCATGATCGTGACCAATATCGCCAAGAGGTTCGATTTCCCGTATCGCGAAGAAATAAGATCCGCGACCGAGGTCACGCGATGGGACCGACCGATGCGCACCAAACGGCGCAAGATCCACCACCAGCCGATCATCACCAGCGACGGGCCAAGATAGATCGTCACGAATTCCAGCCCTGATCGCGCCGCATAGCCGACCGCACCATAAAACGTCCAAGCGGTGCAATAGATCGACAGCGACAGCGTATAGACCAACGGCGAGCGCAACAGCCAGTCTCCACGCCCGCGGGCGGCAGCGCGTTCAGCGGCAAAGGCCACGGCAAACAGCCCCACCACATACAGCAAACAGACGGCAACCAGCTGGTTCAGCGACACCATCAGCCTTGGGTTTCCTGTTCGATCTGACGCGCTGTCCGCCGCCACAGCAAAAAGCAGCAGGCGATCCCGATCAGCCAAACGCCAAAGACATAGCGCAGCGCATGTGACATGGGGACAGCATCGCCCGCAGAGGTATCTTGCACCGGCCACAAAAGCGGTACCATCCAGAACCCCAGCACCAGCAGCGGCAGCAGCCGAACGGCGTCCATCATGCGGCGAAACCTGTAGCTGCGCCGTTCAAGAAACAGCGGCGAGCCGGGCAGTTTACTCATGCTTCTGCGGTGCCTGCAGCTGTTAGATCGCGCACGGCCGCCAGCATATCGGCATTAGAGAAAGGTTTGGTCATAAAGCGGCTGACGCCCGCCTCTAGCGCGATTTCGCGGTCGCGGGTCTGGCCGCGGGCGGTCAGCATCAGAATAGGCAGATCAGCCAGCGCTGCGTCCGCGCGTAGCTCTTTAAGGATTTCGAAACCGCTTTTACCGGGCAGCATCACATCCAGCATCACCAGATCGGGACTGGCATTGCGGATGACCTCGACAGCCGTGGCCCCGTTGGCCAGCGTTTCGACGCGCCAGCCTTCGCGACCCAATAAAAATCGTATCGCCTCGGCGATGTTCGTCTCGTCTTCTACGAGCACGACGTGTTTGCCCATTGGCAAAATCCCTCCCTGTGGCCCTGGTCGCATTATAACGCGATCTTGGTAGGCCGAGAGGCAGGATGCACGGAAAACCCTGCCCTGTCAAAAGCCTGTTACCCGCCCTTATACACCATCATTCAAGATTGACGGCTCGCGGCGTGCCGGACATTCGGTGCGCGGACAAACCCGGCACGTGGCACCGACATCGTGCACAGCTACGGTTTCGGGGCTGGCGGGTAGGATCAACATGACCGACTGCAGCAAAGGCATCGCGTTGTAATCGCGCACGCTCTGGGGTTCGCATGTCGCATAACAATCAAACGACGCATATCCCCGCCCCAGCTGCGCCACCCGTTGTTTCTGCACCATGCCGGGGCTGCCCAAGACGCTGAACAACGGCCACAGCGGGCAGCACGCGCCAAAGCGGGGCACGACAAACCCGTCGATGGATTTGCGAAAGATCAACGTACCCGACCGGTCGCAAACGACCAGTCCTGCGCCCAGTTCCGGCACCGTCGCCATACGGCGCAAAACACGCGCCACGGGCTGCCGTAGCCGCGCGGCAAGTGCGACGGGGTCCGGCCCTAGGTGACCGAGTGCTTGGGTCAGCCCGGCAATCGGCAGCGCCTCTGCATCGATTGAAATCTGCTGTAAAACATCGCGCGCGATATGCCGTGCAGCAACGCTTTGCAGGTCGGGGGCGGCCTGGATCAACGTCTCGATGGCCCCTGCATCCCCATCCGTGACCTCCAGCGTTGCAAAACGATAGCGGTGCGCGGCCAGAAACGCTTCGACCTCCTCTTGCGGAGAGGTGGCGGCGGGGGTGATCTCGGGGTCGGCCTCAAGGTACCCTACAAGCGCCTGCGCGCTATCCGCAAGGCGGCGGCTGTCCTGATCGATGTTGATGTGAAACCGGTCGCGCCATTCGGGTTCAAGCGTCTTGGTATCGGCAAGGATCGACGCGGTTGACCGGATCGCCGCCGCGGTGGTCAGCAGTTCGTGCATAGAGGCCGCCAGATGCGGGTCATGGGCCAAACGGTCGGTCAGCGTCTCGACGGTGCGTTCAAGCGTGGCGATCCGGCGTTGCGCGCTGGCCAGCACATCGGCCCAACCGGGAAAACGTCCGGCAAATTCGTCGGCGCGGTTCACCTCTGGCCCGCTCAGCCGCGCATCATCCGCGGCCTCGCGCAGGGTAGCAATCAAGGCGGCTTCGGCCCCTTCGGTCAGCACCGTCGGCTCCACCCCAAGCGCGCCTGCGATGTTCAGCAGCAGTTTCCCGCCGATTCTGCGCCGGTTGTGTTCGATTAAGTTCAGATAGCTGGCCGAAATGCCGATCCGCTTGGCCAGATCAGCCTGCTTTTGCCCTGCCATCACCCGCCGCTCGCGGATGCGACTGCCGGTCAACGCATCGCGGGTCATGCGACACAGCCGCCGGATTTATACCGCATTATCAACGGCTTTCTGCGCTGCAATATCATTAAATTTACAAATCCCCCTAGGCCTCTGCGAATATATTTACAGAATAGTTGTTTTTATCAAGGGGCTTGTTGATCGGTTTTCAGTTTTCCTCTCATATCATATTTGCACCTCTGTGCATCATGGACCCGGAAAAATAATCGGGCCGTGGTTTCAACATTTGGGAGGAAATACATGACATTTTCTAACTTGACGCGTCGCGGCGTGATCAAAACCGGCGCTGCTGCCGGTGCTGGTCTGGCCTTGCCGACGTATCTAAGCGCTGCCGCGCATTCAGGTTTTACGAACGCGCCAACGGGCGACACGGTGACGCTGGGCTTTAACGTGCCACAATCAGGCCCCTACGCGGACGAAGGTGCTGACGAACTGCGCGCATTCGAGCTGGCAGTCGAGCACCTGAACGGCATGGGCGACGGCGGCATGCTGCAAACCTTCAGCTCTAAGGCGCTGGAAGGTAACGGTATCATGGGCAAGAAGGTCCAGTTCGTTACCGGTGATACACAGACCAAATCTGACGCGGCCCGCGCATCGGCGCAGTCGATGATCCAGAAAGACGGCGCAATCATGATCTCGGGCGGCTCGTCCTCGGGCGTGGCTGTTGCTGTTCAGGGTCTCTGCCAAGAGGCTGGCGTTATCTTTATGGCGGGTCTGACCCACTCGAACGACACAACCGGCAAAGACAAGAAGGCCAATGGCTTCCGTCACTTCTTTAACGCCTATATGTCTGCTGCCGCGTTGGCACCGGTTCTTAAGAACCTGTATGGCGATGACCGCAAGGTATACAGCCTGACAGCCGACTATACATGGGGCTGGACACAGCAAGAATCGATCCAGGCAGCAACCGAAGCCATGGGCTGGGAAACAATCAACGACGTGCGCACACCGCTCGCCGCGACTGACTTCTCGTCCTATATCGCACCTGTCCTGAACTCCGGTGCCGATGTTCTGGTTCTGAACCACTACGGTGGGAACATGGTTAACTCTTTGACCAACGCGGTTCAGTTCGGTCTGCGCGATAAGCAGGTTAACGGCAAGAACTTCGAAATCGTTGTACCGCTCTACTCCGAGTTGATGGCCCGTGGTGCAGGTGAGAACATCACCGGTATCGTTGGTTCGCAGAACTGGGACTGGAAGCTAGAGAACGAAAAAGGCGACCGCTACAAAGGGACAAACGCCTTTGTTAAGTCCTTTGGCGAAAAGTACGGCTTCCCACCCAGCCAGGCAGCTCAGACATGCTACGCGCAGACGCTGCTTTATGCTGATGCGGTTGCACGTGCCGGGTCGTTCAACCCATGCGCCGTTGTCGAAGCCCTCGAGGGTTACGAATTTGACGGCCTGGGCAACGGTCCAACGCTGTACCGTGCTGGCGACCACCAGTGCTTTAAGGACGTTGTGGTTGTGCGCGGCAAAGAGAACCCCGAGAACGAATTCGACCTCGTGGAAATCGTCGAAGTCACACCAGCCGAGCAAGTCACCTATGACGTCGACCACCCGATGTTTGCAGGCGGCGCGTTGGGCGACTGTAACCCCGGCGCTTAAATCCAAGTCTAAGGCGGGGGGCTTCCCCTGCCTTACCTTGCCGGCGGAATTTTTCCGTCTTTCACTTCTTAAAAATTTGAGGGCACCGCGATGGACGCCATTCTTTTGCAACTTCTTAACGGGTTGGACAAAGGTTCAGCTTATGCGCTCATCGCGCTTGGTCTGACCCTGATCTTTGGCACCTTGGGTGTCGTCAACTTTGCCCACGGGGCATTGTTCATGATCGGCGCATTCTGTGCTGTGACCCTAAGCAAGATTTTCAACCTAAGCCACAAGGCCGCGGAATCCTCTGGTACCGACTTTTTGGGCAACCCGAAATTCGAAGACGTGCTGTATATCAAAGAGTGGTTCGGCGATGCAGCCGGTGCGTGGCTGCTGGATTGGTCGGTTCCCCTGTCGATCCTCTTTGCCGTGCCGATCATGCTGGTCATCGGCTTTGTCATGGAACGCGGGTTGATCAAACACTTCTACAAACGCCCCCACGCGGACCAGATCCTTGTGACTTTCGGTCTGGCGATCGTGCTGCAAGAGGTGATCAAGTACTTCTACGGTGCCAACCCGATCCCGACCTCTGCCCCCGAAGCCTTTCGCGGGTCGTTCGATTTCGGCGTGTTGCTGGGCTTTGATCCCAATGCGATCATCTATCCCTATTGGCGTCTGATCTATTTCGCCTTCTCGGCGCTGATCATCGGCGGCGTCTTCGCCTTCTTGCAATTCACCACCTTTGGGATGGTTGTGCGCGCCGGCATGGCTGACCGCGAAACCGTGGGTCTGCTGGGCATCAACATCGACAAGCGATTTACCATTATGTTCGGCATCGCCGCGGCGGTGGCTGGGCTGGCAGGCGTCATGTATGCGCCGATCAATTCGCCCAACTACCACATGGGCATGGATTTTCTGGTGCTGAGCTTTGTGGTCGTCGTTGTCGGCGGCATGGGGTCTTTGCCCGGGGCCGTTCTGGCGGGGTTCTTGCTGGGTGTCCTAGAATCCTTTGCCTCGATGAACGAGGTCAAGAACATCCTGCCCGGCATTGACCAGATCATCATTTACGTTGTCGCGATCCTTATCTTGCTGACACGCCCCCGTGGCCTAATGGGCCGCAAAGGCGTGATGGAGGAATAACCCATGCAATCACTCACTAAAAAAGACTTTCTCCTTCTGTTGGTGGTGGCATTCCTGACCATGGCAGCCCCCGTCATCCTGAACCCCTTCCCTGCGAGCTCCGGACTTGCACAATTCAACGCCGGCTACCCTGACCTGATGCAACGCTTTGTGATCTTTGGCATCTTTGCCATCGGGTTCAACATTCTGTTCGGGCTGACCGGATACCTGTCCTTTGGCCACGCGGCCTTTCTGGGGGTCGGTTCCTACTCTGCCGTGTGGATGATGAAGCTGTTGTCGATGAACGTGATCCCCGCGATTGTGTTGTCGGTGATCGTCGCGGGGTTGTTCTCCGTCGTGATCGGCTTTGTCTCGCTGCGCCGGTCGGGGATCTACTTTTCGATCCTCACGCTCGCCTTTGCGCAGATGTCGTTCAACCTTGCCTATTCGGTCCTGACGCCGATCACCAATGGCGAAACCGGGCTGCAAATCTCGCTCAGCGATCCGCGCATTCTGGACGGTGCGAACGCGCCCAGCTACCCCAACCTTTTCGGGGCGCAGATGAATGCCGCGACGACGTTGGATTTCGGGGCTTGGTCCTTCACCTTCTCGGTCGGGTACTACCTGTGCGCCGTGATCATGCTGCTGGCGTTCTATATCTCGATCCGCGTCTTCCGGTCGCCCTTCGGGATGATGCTGCGGGCCGTGAAATCGAACCAGCAACGGATGAACTATACCGGCCTGAACACCAAACCCTACACGCTGGCGGCCTTTGTTATCTCTGGCATGTATGCTGGTCTGGCGGGTGGTTTGCTGGCCGCAATGGACCCGCTTGCCGGGGCCGAGCGGATGCAGTGGACAGCCTCTGGCGAGGTCGTGCTGATGACGATCCTTGGCGGTGCGGGCACCCTTCTGGGGCCGGTACTGGGCGCGGGCTTTATCAAGTATTTTGAAAACATCTTTTCCAAGATCAACGATAACGTTCTGCACGGCTGGTTCTCTTTCATGCCCGATGGGCTTGAAGACATGCTGATCGCGGTGATCCACCCCTTTGTCGGCAAGGGCTGGCACCTGACCTTGGGTCTGCTGTTCATGCTGGTCGTGATCTTCTTGCCCGGTGGTCTGGTCGAAGGTGGCCAACGTATCGGTCGCGTGTTCCGCCGCAAGGACCGGAACGCGGGATCGGTCGAAGCCGACGCCGCCGCACAACGCAACACACCCCCAGCCGAATAAGAAGGAGCTGAACAGATGGCCATTCTCGAAGTCAAAAATGTCGGCAAACGTTTCGGCGGGTTGCAAGCGCTGAGCAACGTGAACCTCAGCGTTGCGGAAAATTCGGTCCATGCCATTATCGGGCCGAACGGGGCGGGTAAGTCCACGCTGCTGAACTGTCTAGTGGGCAAGCTGATCCCCGATACCGGATCGGTCATGTTCGACGGGCAGTCGGTGCTGGGGCGCAAGCCCTACGAGATCAACCAGATGGGGATTTCGCGCGTGTTCCAGACGCCCGAGATCTTCGGCGATCTCAGTGTGCAGGAAAACATGCTGATCCCCTGCTTTGCCAAACGCGATGGCGCATTCCAGATGAATGCGCTGTCCTCGGTGTCCAGCCAGCGCGACGTGATCGAAAAAGCCGAAGAAATGCTGGTCGAGATGAAGCTCGCCGACAAACGCCATATGCACGCGGCTTCTATGTCACGCGGCGATAAACGCCGGTTGGAAATTGCGATGTGCCTTTCGCAAGATCCGCGCCTTTTGCTGCTGGATGAACCCACAGCGGGTATGGCGCGGGCCGATACCAACAACACCATCGACCTGCTCAAACAGATCAAGGACGAACGCAATATCACCATCGCCATCATCGAACACGACATGCATGTGGTGTTCTCATTGGCGGAACGGATCACCGTGTTGGCTCAAGGCACGCCGCTGGTCGAAGACACACCCGACAACATCAAAGGCCACCCCAAGGTGCGCGAGGCGTATTTGGGCGAATCCCAAGACGCCGCCTGATGCGGGGGCGCAGGTCCCCGCCCCCGTGACAGCACCTCGGCTTTGCAAGGATAAGAACATGAACACGAAACCCGATTTCTCGAACAGCGCCAACCATGCCTCTACTGCGCCCGCCTATCTGTCGGTATGGGACATCCACGCCTACTACGGCGAAAGCTATATCGTGCAGGGCGTCAGCTTTAACGTCCACGAGGGCGAAATTCTGGCGCTTTTGGGCCGCAACGGCGCGGGCAAAACATCGACCCTGCGGGCCATCGCCCAGATTGGCGACCCCGAATTGCGCAAGGGCGAGGTCTGGCTCGACCACAAGCCGCTGCACAAGATGGCCAGCCACGAGGCCGCCGCCAACGGTCTGGCGCTGGTCCCCGAAGACCGCCGCATCATCGCGGGCCTCACGGTCGAGGAAAACCTGCAACTGGCGCAGATCGCCCCGCCGATCGGCTGGTCGCTTGACCGCATCTATGACCTGTTTCCCCGTCTGAAAGAGCGCCGCAAGCAAGAAGGCGTGACCCTGTCGGGCGGCGAACAACAGATGCTGGCGATTGCCCGCGCGCTGGCCCGTGACATCAAGGTGCTGCTGCTGGACGAACCCTATGAGGGGCTTGCCCCCGTCATCGTGGACGAGATCGAAAAGACCCTGTCGCTGATCAAGTCCCAAGGCATCACTACCATTCTGGTTGAACAAAACGCCGTGCGTGCGCTCAAGCTCGCGGATCGTGCGGTGATCCTTGATACCGGCGGCGTGGTCTTTGATGGCACCGCCGACGAGGTGCTGAACAACGCCGAATTGCGCTCCGAATATCTGGCGATCTGACGACTAACACTTTACGGGCGCGGGACGTTCTGGCGAAACATGCGTTTCATACCAGCACTTTCCCGCGCCTGCGCCCCCTTGCCCCATTGCATATACCCCCTGCCCCGGTCCGCCGCCTCTCGCGGCCAAGGTGACGTTAGGCAACTGCTTGCTTTTCATGACTGCGCCCATGCCCTATAAGGCAGCAATTCAAGGGCACAGGCAGCGCCCTATCGACTTTGACTGGCTGAGGAAAATATGACAAAAAACACCCATGACGCCGATGTGGCTTTTATCCAGGCGCTCGCCGAGTTGCTGAACGAAAACGATCTGACCGAATTGCAGGTCAAGCGGGATTACGCCGAGGATGACAGCCTGAATGTGCGCGTCAGCCGTAAACCACCGCAACAGATCGTAGCACCGCATCAGGCGCAATCGGCCCCTGCGCACTATGCAGCGCCCGCGCCCGCCGCCCCGGCAGCCGCAGCCCCTGCAGCAGAAGCCAGCGATCCCGCGGACCACCCCGGTGCTGTCGTCTCTCCGATGGTGGGGACGGTATATATGCAAGCCGAACCTGGCGCGCCTTCGTTTATCTCTGTCGGGACCTCCGTTTCCGAAGGGGACACGCTGCTGATCGTTGAAGCGATGAAAACAATGAACCACATTCCAGCGCCACGTTCCGGCACGGTAAAGCGGATTTTGGTAGATGACGGCGCCGCCGTTGAATTTGGCGCGCCCTTGGTGATCCTGGAATAAGGCGAAACCTATGTTCAAAAAAATCCTAGTCGCAAACCGCGGCGAGATCGCGTTGCGCGTGATCCGTGCGGCCCGCGAGATGGGCATCGGGTCTGTCGCGGTCCATTCGACGGCAGACAGCGATGCGATGCATGTGCGCATGGCAGACGAATCTGTCTGCATCGGCCCGCCCTCCTCGCAGCAATCCTATCTGTCGATTCCGTCGATCATCGCCGCGTGCGAAATCACCGGCGCAGAGGCCATTCACCCCGGATACGGCTTTTTGTCCGAAAACGCGGGCTTTGTGCAGATCGTCGAAGACCACGACCTGACTTTTATCGGACCCACAGCGGCACACATCCGCATCATGGGCGACAAGATCACCGCCAAAGACACTATGAAAGAGCTTGGCGTGCCCTGCGTTCCTGGGTCTGACGGTGGCGTGCCCACACTGGCCGACGCCAAGCGTATCGGCGAGGAAATCGGCTATCCGGTGATCATCAAGGCAACCGCCGGTGGTGGTGGCAAGGGCATGAAAGTGGCGAAAACCGCCGCTGAAATGGAACGTGCCTTCATGACTGCCCGCGCCGAAGGGAAATCGAACTTCGGCAACGACGAAGTCTATATCGAGAAATACCTCACCACGCCGCGCCACATCGAAATTCAGGTGTTCGGCGATGGCAAAGGTCGCGCTGTCCATCTGGGCGAACGCGACTGTTCGCTGCAACGCCGCCACCAGAAGGTCTTCGAAGAAGCCCCCGGCCCGTCGATCACCGCCGAAGAACGTGCGCGTATCGGCAAGGTCTGTGCAGATGCGATGGCCAACATCAACTACATCGGCGCGGGCACGGTCGAATTCCTGTATGAAAACGGCGAGTTCTATTTCATCGAAATGAACACGCGTTTGCAGGTCGAACACCCCGTCACCGAAGCCATCTTTGGGGTCGACCTGGTGCGCGAACAAATTCGCGTCGCTGCCGGAATGGATCTGTCCTTTACCCAAGAAGACCTGAAGATCAACGGACACGCGATCGAGGTCCGGATCAACGCTGAAAAATTGCCTAACTTCTCGCCCTGCCCGGGCAAGATCACGCAGTATCATGCCCCAGGCGGGCTTGGTGTGCGGATGGATAGTGCGCTGTATGACGGCTATAAAATCCCGCCCTACTACGACAGCCTGATCGGCAAGCTGATCGTTCACGGGCGCGACCGTCCCGAAGCGCTGGCGCGTCTGCGCCGTGCCTTGGGAGAGCTGATCGTGGACGGGGTCGACACGACGATCCCGCTGTTCCATGCGCTGCTTGACGAACAGGACGTGCTGACAGGGGACTATAACATCCACTGGCTAGAGCATTGGCTTGAAACAAATTTGGGCAATGCCTGACCTGACGCCAGAGCTGTTATTGCACGGCTATTCCATGGGGATCTTCCCCATGGCCGAACACCGCGACGACCCGGAAATCTTCTGGGTCGATCCGCGGCTGCGGGGCATCTTCCCCCTAGACGGGTTCCACATCTCGCGTTCCCTAGCGCGCGCAATGCGGCGGACCCACTTTACCATCAGTATCAACACCGCATTTGAAGACGTCGTATCCGGCTGCGCCGACCGCGCCGATACATGGATCAACGCCGAGATTTTTGCGCTGTACGCGCGGCTACATGCCCAAGGCCAAGCCCATGCGCTTGAGGTCTGGGAAGGTGATGTATTGGTGGGTGGCGTCTACGGCGTCACACTGGGGCGGGCGTTTTTTGGCGAAAGCATGTTCTCGCGGCGCAATAATGCATCAAAGATCGCGCTGGCCTGCCTGGTGGATCGGCTGACCCGAGGCGGGTTTACCCTGTTTGATACCCAGTTCCTGACGCCGCATCTGGCGTCTCTTGGTGCGCAGGAAATAACCCGCGCCGCCTATCACGCCCGGCTAGAAATGGCCTTGATGAAAAACGCGGACTTTACCGCGCCTGTTGCTGCCACACCTCAAGATGTGGTGCAGCGGATGACCCAGATATCATAGCGCGGATGCTCCAGCGCTGAAAGCGCGGGCGCAGAGGCGATCATCCAGCCGGCAAAAAGCCGATTCTCGTCGCCCGTCTCGACGATATCAAGCTCGGCATAGGCGTCGCCCGCAGGGTTGCCCGCAGGATAGCGACATTCGTTCAGGGTCACATTCAGGCTGCCCACGCGCGAAGTCTCTCCGCGCTGCATCTCTACGTCACGCGACACGCCCGATACCTTGTCCAACGCCCGCAAGACGCCGCCCTCGGCGCTGGCGACTTGCTGTGCCTGCACGGGCGCGGCCATCACGGCGAGGATCATCAAAATCTTGCGCATCACATGGGTTCCTTGAACGTCAAAACGGCGTCTTTCAGTGCCACGCACCGGCCAGACGCCCGCAGCTTCGTGCGCCCCCGTAAAGGCGCACGGGGGCTTTTATTCGGGTTGCCATGCCTCGTAGTCACCGCGGTCGGCAGGCTTTTCACGGCGGATGGATCCCGCAGGCGCATAGGCCAGCGCGGTGCCGGTCAGGTTCTCTTGGTGGGGCTTTTCCCACGTCTTATGTACCAGCGGGCGATCTTGCGGGGTTTCATCCCACGAATGGTGCAGCCAGCCGTGCCAGTCAGCATTCACGCGGGTCGCTTCGATCTCGCCGTTGAAGATGACCCAGCGTTTGCTGCTGTCCGCGTTGCGGTAATACACATTGCCCTCGGCGTCTTCGCCGACCTTGATGCCCTTGCGCCACGTGAACAGCTGTGTGTTCAGCGTCTGGCCGTTCCACCACGTCACGCCGCGCAAAAGAGAGTTGAGAATGCCCATAGTGGTCTCCTGAAGCTTTGATGGATATATGCACCAAGGCCGCGCAAAGGTCTAGCGGGCTTCGGGGCGCATAGCCGCGGTTTTCAGCCGGGTAGGCAGGCGGTGACTTCGATTTCGATGCGGTATTTGTCATCGATCAGGCCACATTCGATCATGGTTGCCGCTGGTGGCGCATCGCCAAAAACCTCTGACAGGATCGGCCAGCAGGGTTCAAATTCGGCGCGATCTGGCAGGTAGTAATTCACGCGAACCACATCGGCCATGGTGCAGCCTGCCTCGCGCAGGGCCCCTTCGATGGTCGCAAGGGCGGCGCGGCATTGGTCGGTCACAGTATCGCCCTGCCCCACGGTGCCCGCCACATGAACAAAGCCCCCCGCCACAACGGCGCGGCAATAGCCGATCTTGGCCTCAAATTCACCGCCCGAAAAAATACGTCTTGTCATGATGCGCCTCTTGTCTGTCATGCCTACGCCTCTGTCAAAGCGCTTGGCCCGCCAGAGGTCAAGCGGCAAAGCTGGAACCTGCGGCTGGATGTGAAAAAGGCGCACCATCTCTGGCGCGCCTTGATCGGATAATATGCAGTCGATATTAGCCTGCGGTAGCGGGCTCTTTCTCGGCATCGGCGTGGATCATCAGCGGTGCCGCGTCAGAGTTTACGGCCTCTTCGTTGACAACCACTTCGGTCACACTGTCCATGCCGGGCAGATCGAACATCGTGTTCAGCAGGATATCTTCGAGGATAGAGCGCAGACCACGTGCACCGGTTTTGCGTAGGATAGCACGTTTCGCAATTGCCGAAAGCGCATCATCGGTAAAGGTCAGCTGCGTGTCCTCGATCTCGAACAGACGTTGGTACTGTTTGACCAATGCGTTTTTCGGTTCGGTCAGAATTGTGACCAGCGCATCCTCGTCCAGATCCTCGAGCGTTGCCAGAACCGGCAAACGGCCAACGAATTCCGGAATCAGGCCGAATTTCAGCAGATCTTCGGGTTCAAGGTCGGTGAAAATCTCGCCGATACCGCGGGAATCCTTGTCACGCACATCGGCACCAAAGCCCATGGCAGACCCTTTGCCGCGCGCTGCAATGATCCGGTCCAGACCGGCAAAAGCACCACCACAGATGAACAGGATGTTCGTGGTATCCACTTGCAGGAATTCCTGCTGCGGATGCTTGCGCCCACCTTGCGGCGGAACAGAGGCGACGGTGCCTTCCATCAGTTTCAGCAATGCCTGCTGCACGCCCTCGCCCGAGACGTCACGGGTGATGCTGGGGTTTTCGGACTTGCGCGTAATTTTATCGACTTCGTCAATATAGACGATCCCGCGCTGTGCGCGTTCAACGTTATATTCCGACGACTGCAACAGCTTGAGGATGATGTTTTCAACATCTTCGCCGACATAGCCTGCTTCGGTCAGTGTCGTCGCATCGGCCATGGTGAACGGCACATCCAGAATACGTGCAAGCGTTTGCGCCAGCAGCGTTTTACCACAACCGGTCGGGCCGATCAGCAGAATGTTGGATTTCGCCAGCTCAATGTCCCCACCCTTCTGGGCGTGGTTCAGACGCTTATAGTGGTTGTGCACGGCAACCGATAAAACCCGCTTGGCCATTGCCTGCCCGATCACGTAATCGTCCAGAACATCACAGATGTCCTTGGGCGTCGGCACGCCATCGGTGGCTTTCAGCCCCGAGGCTTTGGTTTCCTCGCGGATGATATCCATGCAAAGTTCGACGCATTCGTCACAAATGAAGACGGTCGGACCTGCAATCAGCTTGCGCACCTCATGCTGACTTTTGCCACAAAAGCTGCAATAAAGTGTGTTTTTGCTGTCGCCGCTCGAAGTATTAGCCATTTCAACCCTTTCAGGTCTGTCGTTTGATCGTGCCCGCCATACGGCAGCCATCTATATTTTTTTGCTCGGTGCCAGCTTAGGCCAGCGGTGCGTGGTCCACAATCGTAAAATAACGGGCCACGCACGCCTTATTTACTTGCCTTTTTTGTTGCCAGCTTTTGGCGCGTCAGGATCATCCATCTTGCCACGATTTTCGACGATCTCGTCGATCAGGCCCCAGTCTTTGGCTTCCTCGGGAGACATAAAGTTGTCCCGCTCAAGTGCTGCTTCGACTTTTTCCAGCGGCTGACCGGTGTGTTTGACATAAATCTCGTTCAGGCGCGTTTTCAACTTTTGCGTTTCCTGCGCGTGAATCATGATGTCTGTCGCCTGACCCTGATACCCGCCGGACGGCTGGTGGACCATGACGCGGCTGTTGGGCAACGAGAATCGCATGCCCTTTTCACCCGCTTGCAACAACAACGACCCCATGGACGCCGCTTGCCCGATGACCAGCGTCGATACCTTCGGTTTGATATACTGCATCGTGTCGTAGATCGACAGACCGGAGGTCACAACACCGCCTGGGCTATTGATATACATAGAGATTTCTTTGGAGGGGTTCTCTGCCTCGAGGTGCAAAAGCTGTGCAACGATGAGCGAGGACATACCGTCATGGACAGGCCCGTTCAGGAAAATGATCCGCTCTTTCAGCAGACGCGAGAAGATGTCGTACGCACGTTCGCCCCGGCTGGTCTGTTCAACCACCATAGGGACCAGCGTGTTCATATATGTATCGTGTGGATCGTTCATAAAGCCTGCCTGATATTGCCGTTCGCCGGACCATACCCGCGAAACCTTGGCTTAAGATTAATCGCGGCATCTAAGGGGTTCAAGGGGGGCAGGTCCGATCATCTGGCTGGCTGAGGATTTGACGGCCTGGTTATGCAGTGCGCATCGCCCGAATCATCTTTACAAAACTAGTTTTATAGTTTTATCTCAGTTCCATGACAGCACATCAAAAAACCGCCCGCGCGCTCGCCGCCCTTGGCCACGACACCCGCCTCGAGATCTTTCGCCTTCTTGTGCGCGCCGGAGACGACGCGCTGACCGTGGGTGAAATCGGGGCTCACCTGAACGCCGCCCCTTCCACTCTTGCGCACCATCTTGGGGCGCTTGTCGATGCCGGGCTGATTATCCAGCGGCGGGACGGGCGGAGCGTCGTCAACCGCGTGGACTTCGACGCCATGCGCGCAACGCTTTCGTTTCTGACCTCGGAATGCTGCACCGGCGTTTCGCTCAATAAGGATGCCGCCGCATGACCGATCTTTCCCACCCCTCCCGCAGTGCCTTGCGCGACGCGGTGCATCACATCTGGACCCGTGAACGTGTATGGCTGGCCTTTGCCGGCCTGCTGGCGGTGGTCTTTGTGGTCGACGCACCGCTGGGGGCCAGCAGCGTGCAGTTCACAATCCGCAACCTGATCGATGTTGCGCCGTTCTTACTCTTGTCTATCGGCGTCGCTGCCTACGCCAGCGCGACAGGGGCCGACGGGTTGATTGCACGCGCTTTTACCGGATCGCCCGCCGTGATGATCGCCGTCGCAGCCGTGGCGGGCGGGCTGTCGCCGTTCTGTTCTTGCGGGGTGATCCCGTTGATCGCGGCGCTTCTTGCCATGGGGGTTCCCCTATCCGCTGTCATGGCCTTTTGGCTGGCGTCGCCTGTGATGGACCCGACGATGTTCATGCTCACCACTGGCGTTATGGGGGCAGAGTTTGCCATCGCCAAAACCCTTGCCGCCGTGGGGCTCGGCATCTTCGGAGGGACCGTCGTGCACGCCTTGTCGCGCGCTGGCGCCTTGGCAGACCCGTTACGCGACGGTGTCGGCAATGGCGGCTGCGGTGCGTCAAAGGTGCGCGCGCCCCAGCCGGTCGTCTGGGCCTTTTGGCACGACGACACGCGGGTGGCAAAATTTCTGCGCGAAGCCGTTAAGACCACGTTGTTCCTGACCAAATGGCTGGCGCTGGCGTTCTTGCTCGAGAGCCTCATGCTGGCGTGGATTCCCGCAGAGCTGGTGACTCGCGCTCTTGGCGGCACCGGAATCGTACCAATCGGGGTCGCGACATTGGTCGGGGTACCGGCCTATCTGAACGGCTATGCGGCGCTGCCGTTGGTCGGCGGGCTGCTTGGTCAAGGCATGGCACCCGGTGCGGGGCTCGCGTTTCTGGTCGCAGGCGGGGTCACGTCCCTGCCCGCGGCCATCGCTGTTTGGGCGCTGGTCAAACGCCCTGTCTTTGCGCTGTATATCGGGATCGCGTTGACAGGGTCGTTTGTGTCGGGGCTGCTGTTCCAGCTTTGGGTATCACTGTAACACCCAAAGCTGGTCGTTACTTTGCCAGACAGCTGGCGAAAGCCGCCGTCAGATCGCGCAGCAGGGATGGATACATCTCGACGCCCGGTGCCAGCTGCGCGCCGATCGGGTCAAGCGAGGCAGACTTTAGGGGTGCGCCGTCTTGCAGGGCCTCGATCAGGCCCGCGTTGAACTGCGGCTCTGTGAACACGCAGGCGGCTTGTGTCTCTTTCACCACATCGCGCACGTCGGCCAATCGTGCAGCACTGGGGGCCGCCCCATCGCTCAGGGAGATCGACGCGCTTGCCTCTACGCCAAAGCGGGCTTCGAAATAGTGATAGGCATCGTGGAAAACAATGAACTTCTGCCCCGCAAGCGGCGCCAACTCTGCCTGTAGATCGGCTTGTAAATCCGCCAGACGGGCCTGCGCCTGTGCGGCATTATTGCCATAAATCGCTGCATTTTCAGGGTCTTGCTGTGACAGCATGGCCGCGATCTGATCCAGCCAGACGATCGCATTCTGCGGGTCGAGCCACATATGCGGGTCCAATGCGCCCGCCGCGTGATCGTGCCCTTCGTGCGCGTCAGTGCCTTCATGATCGGCGTGGTCTTTATCGTCGCCACGGTCATCGCCGCTATGGTCGTGCCCTTCGTGATCATCATGGTCGTCATGACCTTCGTGGGCGTCATGATCCTCATGCCCCGCTTCATCGTCGTGATCATGGGCCTCGAACGCAACACCGCTGCGGTTGGTCAACAGGCGGATGCCGTCCACATCCTGCAGGGTCAGGCGCTGTGCATCCTGTGCCAGACTACCCAAAGGCCCCTCCAGCCAAGCGGTCAGCGACGGCCCGACCCAGACCACCAGATCAGCCTGCGCCAGATTGCGGGCTTCGGTGGGGCGCATGGCATAGCTGTGGGGCGACGCGCCGGGCGGGATGATCAGATCGGGGCTGCCTGCCCCCTGCATCACCATAGACACCAACGAATGCACCGGCGCGATGTCGGTGGCGACGCGGGGTACCTCTGCGTGGGCCAGTCCGGCAGAAAAAAGGAGGGTGGTGCAAAGCAGACGGCGCATAAAAGGGCTCCCATAAAGTGTTATACTATAACCTTGATAGATCACACGTTATAACATATCAATACCGAACCCTGCTACGGAGGCAAATATGTCGACCCTTGGATTTGAAACGCATGATCACGGTGCCTGTGTCGACGACGCGATGGCCGCCGCAGAGGCGCGTTGCGCGGCCTCGGACTTAAGACTGACCCCGGTGCGCCGCCGGGTGTTAGAACTGTTGCTGGCCGAACACCGCGCCCTTGGGGCCTATGACATTCTGGGGCATCTGTCCGCCGAAGGGCTTGGCGCGCAGCCCCCTGTCGCCTATCGCGCATTGGATTTTCTGGTAAAGGCCGGACTTGCGCACCGGATCGAGGCGCTGAATGCCTATACCGCCTGTAGCCATGTCGGATTGGACCACACGCCGGCCTTTCTGATCTGCCGCAGCTGCCAATCGGTCGCCGAAAGCGAAACGGCGTTGACGCAGGGGCGTTTGGGCGACGCGGCCCGCGCGGCGGGGTTCCAGATTGAACGCACAGTGATCGAGGCCCAAGGCCTTTGTCCCGCGTGTCAGAACGAGGCCGCCGTATGAGCCTGATCGCCACCCATAACCTGACCCTGCGCATTGGCGGTCAAACGGTGCTGCGCGACGTCGACATTGCCGTAAATGCCGGAGAGATCGTCACCATCGTCGGCCCCAACGGATCGGGCAAGTCCAGCCTGCTGCGCGCCCTGATTGGCGCGCTGAAACCTGCCGCGGGCACAATCACCCGTGCGCCGGATTTGCGCATCGGCTATGTGCCGCAAAAGCTGCAGATCGATGCGACGCTGCCGCTGACGGTGCGCGGGTTTCTGAACCTGCCCCGTCGTCAGCCGCATGATACCGTGGCGCAGGCCTTGCTGCAGGCGGGGGTGACCGACCTTGCGAAAAAGCAGATGACCGATCTGTCGGGCGGTCAGTTCCAACGCGTCCTGTTGGCGCGCGCGCTGCTGAACAAGCCCCATATCCTCATTCTGGACGAAGCGACGCAGGGGCTGGATCAGCCAGGCTCTGCCGCGTTTTACCGCCAGATCGAAGAGGTGCGCCGCGATATGGGCTGCGCCGTACTGATGGTCAGCCACGATTTGCATGTGGTGATGGCGGCCTCGGATCGGGTGTTGTGCCTGAACGGTCATGTCTGCTGCGAAGGCACGCCCGAAATCGTCGCCGATGCGCCGGAATACCGCGCATTGTTCGGCACTGGCACCCAAGGGGCGCTGGCGCTGTATCGGCACGAACATTCGCATTCGCATGATCACACCCACGACCATACACATGATGCGGGCTGCAACCACGCGCACGGGGACCAAGATGCTAGATGACTTTTTGATACGCGCCGGGCTTGCCGGTATTGGCGTGGCATTCGCAGCCGCCCCTTTAGGGTGCTTCGTGGTCTGGCGGCGGATGGCTTATTTCGGCGATGCGACCTCGCATGCGGCTTTGCTGGGGGTCGCACTGGCCTTGGCGTTTGAACTGCCGATCTTTGCCGGGGTCCTGTTGGTCGCCCTGTCGATGGCGCTGATTGTGACCGCGTTGAACGGGCGCAGCCTGGGCACGGATACGCTGTTGGGGGTGCTGGCCCACGGGGCGCTGGCCATCGGTCTTGTCGCGGTGTCGCTACTGCCCAACCAGCGCGTTGATCTCAGCGCCTATCTATTCGGAGAGATTCTGGCCGTCACCAAAGGCGATCTTGCGATCATCTGGAGCGGCGCATTGCTGTCGATCGCCCTGTTGGTCTGGCGCTGGCAAGCATTGTTATCGGCGACGCTGAACCCTGATCTGGCGACAGCGAGCGGCGTTAACCCGCGGCGTGAACAACTGATCCTGACGCTGGCGCTGGCGGTGACCGTTGCAGTCGCGATCAAGGTCGTCGGTGCTTTGCTGATCGCGGCGATGCTGATCATTCCCGCCGCCGCAGCACGCCCCTTTGCACGCACGCCCGAGGTCATGGCCGCGACCGCCTGCGTCATCGGGGTGATCGCCGCCTTGGGCGGGCTGGCCGCGTCCTTTGCATTTGACACGCCCACCGGCCCCAGCATCGTCAGCGTCGCGGCGCTGCTGTTCATCGTATCCTCCGGCGTGGCCCCCTTGCTGAAACGCTAGGTTTTCTGCGCGGCACAAACACCAAGGGCCGCAGCATCGCGCTGCGGCCCTTGGTGTTTGGCTCGAACGCTAAAGGAGCGCGCTGATCACGCCGCCACGGGCAAAGACGGACGCCCGGTGCTGACCAGACTATGCGGGAAAAAGACCGAGAACTTCGTGCCCTTGCCCACCGTGCTTGAGACAGAGATATCGCCACCATGCGTCAACGCCAGCTTTTTACAGATCGCAAGCCCCAGCCCCGTGCCACCTTCTGACCGGTTGTCGGCGTTTTCAATCTGGGTAAAGGCCTGGAAGATGGACTCCAGATCTTTTTGCGCCATCCCAACACCGTTGTCCTCTACCTCGAAGCGGAAGCCACCGCCGTCGACTTCGGCCCGCAGGAATATGTCTTTGGCCTTGGAGAACTTGAGCGCGTTGCCCACCAGATTGATCAGGATCTGCAAGCAGCGCCCACGGTCGGCCATCACATCAAGACTGCCGTCGGGCACATGGAGCGTGACGTCCTTGCCCTGCGCCAAGCCCTGAAACTGATCCTCGACCTGCGCCAACAGCGACCGTGTCGAAAAGGTGGTTTTCGCCAGTTTGATATCGTTCAACTCGATGCTGGTATAGTCGAGGATATCGTTAATGATGGTCAGCAGGTGGTTGCCCGCAAACTTGACGCGTTGGCCGTAAAGCTCTGCCTGATCGCCAATGATGTTATAGTGTTTTTCGGTAATCGGCTCGGACGGGGATAGCTTGGCCGAAGTGGTGGATTTGAGCTTGGTCAGAAAGCTCGCGTAGCCAATCACGATGGTCAGCGGGGTACGCAGCTCGTGGCTGAGCACGCTCATGAATTCGGATTTGGCACGGCTCGCCGCTTCGGCAGCATCACGGGCCTCGCGCAGTTGTTCGATGCTTTCCATGCGGGTGCGGATTTCGATGAAATAGGTAAATAGCCCACCTAGAGTGATCATCGTCGCGGTCCCTGCAATAAGCAACGCCAGCAGTTTATATTCCTCGGGGTTGGTGTAGCCGGGTTTCAGGCCGATACAATCCACATTGAACGCTGCCATACCGGTGAAATGCAAGCCGACGATGGACAGCGTCAGCACGCCAGCCATTTGCAGGCCACTGTGGCGCGAAACACGGCTGCCCAGATACAGCGCGACGGTCGAAAAAAGGATCGCAAGCACCACAGAGCCGATGAGATAGCTGCGGTCCCAAGCCACGACCCCTTCGATACGGTATGCCACCATGCCTGTGTAGTGCATCGCCGAAACCGCCATACCAAAGACCGCGCCGCCGATGATGGTGGTCACGAGTGACCGGAACATGCCCGCGATCATAATGCCCACGGAACACCCTAAAATCGCTATCAGCAGCGATATAAAGGTCAGCTGCAGATCAAACGTCACCGGTGCCGAAGGCTGGTAGGCCAACATCGCGATGAAATGCGTACACCAGATGGCGACACCCGCTGTCAGCGCCGTCAGCACATACCAGATCGCCGCCTGACTGCGCGAACGCCCCAACGCATGCTGATACAAGCGCGAAACCACCCAAGACCCGAAGGCACACAACAACAGCGCCAAGAGAACCAGGCTCAGGTCGTGGTCATTGTGGATCGTGTGGGCAACTTTAAACATATCGGCGTACTCTAACTGCTAACTTCAGGTACGCTGATCGCCTCGGAAAACGGCAGATTTGAGGCGCGTTTACGTTATACTGGTGTTGGACAGCGAATTAACCGCGATTTTTCTTTATGATAAACAACAGGTTGCCGCCTTGTAAAACGCGTCACACGCCTTTGGGCAAAGGCGCTGCGTTAACCTTAACGAAACATTCAACCACCGGTGCACAAGGCACGCAGCCCGCCTTAGCGCAGTTTGCGCAGATAGGCCCAGGACACATGCCCGCGCACACGACGCGCCTGATCAAGCGAGACGTCGCACCAACGTGTGCCGCCGGTCTGCTGGCATTCGTGCACCTGCAAAACGGTGCCGTTGGGCAGTCCCAACAAGACGATAAACCCCGTCCCCGGCCCTGCCCGCATCTTGAGCATGTCATCCCCGTCCACGCCGCTGACTTCAAAGCGGCCCAGCGATCCTGCGGTTGCGGGGGTTGCGGATACTGTGGTGCCAATCACCAATGCCGATACTGCGGCGGTCACTGCTTTGCGCATTGTTCTTGCCCTTGTTCTGATAGCCTCGGGTTCGGTGGTAGCCTGCGCAGGCCGCAAAATAAACCGTCATATCAACCGGCGGGTGTTGATCCGCCGACCCTGCGCTCTTTGGGACGACAGCGTCAGATGTTGTGAACGATGAAATCCGGCGACAGGCCAGCCTGCGCAATCGCAACCGCGACATCCAGCCCCGTGAGCGACCCATAGCCCGTGACCAGCGCCGTGGCAAAACCCGCCTGTGCACCGCCCAGAATATCAGTGTGCAGTGTATCACCGACCATCAACACACGCGCGGGCGAGATCGCACAATTGAACCGGCCAAGCGCGATGTCAAAGACCTGCCCGAACGGCTTGCCCAGAAACACCGGCGTGACGCCCGTGCGATCGGCCAGACGATGTGCAAACCAGCCCGGTTCGCGCGACAGACCGGTTTCACGCGGCGCGACCAGATCAGGGTTGCCCACCAGCACCGGACGCGGGGCGCGTTTCAGCGACGCCTCTAGCAATGCCTGCCGCCCGTCGGTCCAGCCGTCTGCGCCGACCAGCAAGAAACCATCTTGCGCGTCATACGTGTCGGCACTGTCATCCAGAACCGTTACAGTGTGCGTCGCCAGTTCCCCCAGATCAACGGCGGGGTTGATCATCACGCCCCATCGGCACGGCGGCAGCCCCGCGATATGTGCGGTCAGCGCTTCGCGACTGGTGGTGACCTCGGATGCGGTGAAATCAAACCCCAGACGGGCATAGCGGGCCATCATATGCGCCTTGGGATAGGCGGCAGAGTTTGACACCACACCAACCGCCTTGCCCGCCGCGCGCAGTGCCGCGATGGTATCGGTCGCACCGGGGATCGCGGTTTCGCCGACGTTCAACACACCGTAGGCGTCAAACAGGATCAGATCGAACCGCGCCGCGATATCGAGGAACTCTGCGCTTTCGGCCAGACCCCCCGCCGCAGTGCGCGGCAGGCGGTCGGCAATCTGCAGGTACCGGGCAAAGGCGGTCTGGGGGTCAACGCCGTGGTCTTGGATCACAGGATACGGCGCCGTAGATAGGCAGAGATGACCTCCCCCACGATCACCAGTGCGATGATCGCCAGCAAGATGGTCGCGACCTCGGGCCAGTTGAAGGTGTCGATCGCGCCTTGCAGGATGATCCCGATGCCGCCCGCGCCCACCAGACCCAGCACGGTGGATTCGCGCAGGTTAATATCCCACCGTAAGATAGCGACCGCCCAGAAGGTCGGCATGACCTGCGGCACGATGGCATAGACGATGACCTTGAACCGTGACGCGCCCGTGGCCTCAAGAGCTTCGACAGGGCGTGTGTCGATCTCTTCGATCGCCTCGCCCAGCAGTTTGCCGATAAACCCGATAGAGCGGAACATGATCGCCACGATACCGGCCACAACACCGGGCCCGAAGATCGCCACAAACAGCAGCGCCCAGATGATCGTATTCACTGACCGCGATGTCACAAGGATCAACCGCCCCAGCCACAAGGTCGCGCGGTTCGGCGTGGTATTCTGCGCCGAGATATAAGCGACCGGCAGCGACAGCAGCACCGCAAAAGTGGTGGCGAATGTCGCGATGTTTACCGTATCCCACAGCACCTTGAGGATGGTTTCAAGGTTGGTGGGGTCCGGCGGATACATCCGGCTAAACAGATCGCCGATCTGTTTAGGTGCGCCCCAGACCCAAGGCCAGATCACCTCTATCGAGGTCAGCGCCCAGGCGATCGCCAGCCCGCAGCCCAGAAAGATGGCATAGCGCGTCATGCGTTGCTTGAGGGTAAAGCGGGACCAGTCGTCGCGCCCGAATTGCGTAGAAAGTGAGGTCATTGGATACGCTTTCGGATGACGCCGCTGACGGCCTCGGAAAAGAGGATGACGGCCACGATGACGATGGTGATGGCAAGGGCAAAGTCATAGTCATAGCGCCCAAAGGCATTGGCGAGCGTCGCACCGATGCCCCCTGCCCCCACGATCCCCACCACGGCAGAGGCCCGCAAGTTGGAATCAAGCTGGTAGATCGTCAAACCGATCTGGCGCGGCATGATTTGCGGAAAAATCGCATACGACAGCGTCGAGAAGTACGGCGCACCGGCGGCACGCAGGGCTTCGACTTGACCAAAGTCGATCTCCTCGATCCGCTCTGCCAGCATCTTGGCGACGAAACCAATGGAATAGACGGTCAGGGTCAGCACGCCCGCAAAGGGTCCGAACCCGACCGCTTTGACGAAGAGAATCGCCACAATCACCGGATGGAAGCTGCGTGCAATGATGATGATCGCACGGCCCAGATAGAACACCGGCTTGGGGGCGACATTACCTGCGGACATAAAGGCGATGGGGATCGAAAAAAACACGCCAAGCGCCGTCGCAAGCACCGCGATCTTGAGGCTTTCTAGAAAGCCGTCAATCAGCAGACCGCTGCGTTCAAAGCTGGGCGGAAACGCCCCACCGAAAATCTTGCCCGCACGGCCGATACCTTCGGCGACGCGGCCCCAGTCGATGGGCATGGTTAGCCCGACCCATCCAAAATAGGCGATGACCCCAAGATACACGGCCCACCGCAGCACGGGATTGGCAATAAAGGGCGGCTTGGCCCAGGTGTCGCGCGGCGCGGTCATGATGCGGCTGCCTTTTCGTCCGGCCCGCCACTGCGGTCGGCATGGGGGCTGCCCGCATAGATCGCCTCCATCGCGGACTGGTCCAGCATGTCGGGTTTGTCGTCAAAGATGATCCGGCCATAGCGCATACCGACGATCCGGTCGGTGTATTCCTTGGCTTCGTTCACGTTGTGAATGTTGATGAGCACCGGCAGTTTAAGTTCATGCGACAGGTCGCGCAGCAGCCCCATGATCTGCTCGGATGTTTTCGGATCGAGCGATGCGGTGGGTTCATCGGCCAGCAGGATATCGGGTTCCTGCATCAAGGCGCGGACCACCCCGACGCGCTGACGTTCGCCGCCCGACAGCTGGTCGGCGCGGGTGTCGGCGTAATGGGCGATGCCCACCCGCTCCATCAGTTCATAAGCGCGGCGGATGTCCTGCTTGGGATAGCGCCGCGTGATCGCGGACCATGTTGAAATATAGCCCAGACGGCCCGACTGCACGTTCTCCATCACGGTGAGACGATCCACGAGGTTGAACCCCTGAAACACCATCCCGATCTTGCGCCGTGCGGCACGCAGGTTCTTGCCACGCAGACGGGTCAGGTCGGTGCCGTTCAGCTCGACCGAGCCCGATGTGGGTTCAACCAGCCGGTTGATACAGCGCAGAAGCGTGCTTTTGCCCGCCCCCGACGACCCGATGATGGACACGACGCTTTCACCCTGAATGGTGAGGTCAAGATTCTTGAGGACCGGATCGCCAGAGCCGTAGCGTTTGACGAGGTCAGTAATTTTCAACATGTAAGATACCTTTTGCGTAAGGCCGGCCCATTGGGACCGGCCCCGACGGGAAAATCATTCAGCAGCAAGGCCTTGTGGCGTGTACTCGACACCATTGGCAGACTGGATCTGGCGAATGACGGCCCACTGGTCTTTGTAGGTGATCGGAACGAATTTGCTCACGCCCGAAAACTCTTCGCCCAATGCGGTGCCGGTGAAGTCGTAGCTAAAGAACGCTTCCTTGATCTTGTCCTTCAGCTCTGGCGTCAGGTCGTGGGCAACGCCGTAGGATGTCGTGGGGAACGGATCGCTTTCCCAGACGATGCGCACCTCGGCAGGGTCATAAAGGCCGCGTTCCGCCATGCGGTCCACCACTTCGGACGCAACCGGTGCCGCGTCGTAGTCGCCCGCGACCACACCCAACATGGATTGGTCATGGCTGCCAGAGTACGTCACTTCGTAGTCCTGATCCGGCACGACGCCCAGATCGGGAAACAGCGCGCGCGGTGCCTGATTGCCAGAATTCGACGTGGGCGATGTATGCGCCACGCGTTTACCTGCCAGGTCGGCCATCTCTTTGATGTCGCTGTCGGCTTGCGTGTAGACTTGCAGTTTATAGCCGAACTGCCCGTCCTCGGACCCCATGATCGCAAAGGGTTCAACGCCCGCAAGGTTCACAGCATATGGCGTGGGCCCGGTCGAGAAACCCGCGATATGCAAACGGCCCGAACGCATGGCTTCGACCTCGGCAGAGTTGGACTGCACGGCGAAGAACTGGACTTTCTTGCCGGTCACTTCGGACAGGTGGTCGATGAAGGGCGTCCAGATGTCTTCGTAGATGGCGGGATCTTCGACGGGCGTATAGGCAAAGACCAGCGTCGACGGATCCTTGAGCATGCTCTCGTCTGTGGGCGCATCGGCGACCAGATCGCCATTGGCGTCACAGAACATCGTATCCAGCGCACCGCGCTCTGCGCATTCTTCGGCCAGCGTGGCGGTACCGGTCATGGCAAAGGCCGCCAAAAGGCCAGCCGTTATAAAGCTACGTTTCATGTGTTTCTCCTCCCCGAGAATACCCGCGCAGAGGGTACTGCGCGATTAATTAATCGATACGAGCATTGAAGCTTTCGATTCGCAACATTTTCCGACTAGATATTTGGGAAGTGCCAAATTCAAACGGCATATTCGGATGGAGGGGAACCGCAGAATGGATACCGGAACCGAACGCCGCAATCTGCGCAAGCCAGAACGCCACGCGCAGATTTTGCTGGAGCTGCGCCTTGCGCCCCACGTGCGGGTGTCGGACCTTGCAGCAAGCTTTGAGGTCACAACCGAAACCGTGCGCCGCGATATCGCAGAGCTGAGCGCACAGGGGCTTTTGCAGAAATCCTACGGCGGGGCCTCCCCTCGCGCACCGGGGGCGCAAAGCGTGCTGGACCAACGTCAGCGCGAGCATGTCGATGAACGTCGGCAGATGGCGCAGCTTGCCCTAACGCGGGTGACCGACGGGCAAACCCTGATGATCGACGCCGGTGCAACGATGATGGAATTTGCCCGCGCCTTGGCCATGTCGGGCAAAGCAGTGACCGTGCTAACGAACAGCCTGCAGGTCGCTATGATCCTTGGGTCATCGGATGCGGTGCGCGTCATCATGACGCCGGGCGACTATCTTAACGCCGAGGCCGCGTTGACAGGGACCGCAACATGCGACTTTTTACGCGGGTATAATGTCGATGCCTGCTTTCTGGGCGCGTCGGCCTTGGATGAAACCGGCGTCACCGAAGCGATTGCGGGCTTTGCCGAGGTGAAACGCACCATGCTCGCGCAAAGCCGGACCGGGCATTTCCTGATTGATGGCAGTAAGTTTGGCAAACGTCATCTGACGCAGGTCATTGCCCTTGACGAGATGGGCTGCCTGATCACCGATATCGCCCCGACCGGAGCGCTTGACGCCGCTTTGGACTGTCATCGCACGCCTATCATCCTTCCGAACCAAGGCTGAGAGAGCGCAGTACGCAAAAGTCTAAAAAATGCCGCGATTGTGCCTGCATTTTGTCCGCAGCAGAACCGATGATGCGGGACGTTAACGAGGATCAAGCCAAGCCGCGAAGACATCGACAAAAAGTCGGGCACCGCGCAGCTTGGACGAATGAGGGTGGTGATTTGCTTAACAAATTTACGGGGTATCTTGCCTCTAAGGTCTTTATCGTCCTGACGATTATCCTGCTCGTCAGCGTCGGCAGCATCGCCTATTCTATTGTTAAGCTCGACCGCGACAATCATCTGGCGGCCCTGCGTCTTGATGTCGAGCAGGAGCTGAACTCCGTCACCGATCAAATCCAGCTGCGCTTCTTCGAGGCGGTTCTCGTCGCCAAAAATATCGAGAATACGCTTGCGATTGACGGGGAAATCGACGAACGCCAGATCGCCCGCACCGTGCGCGATCTACAGCGCCACAACCCCGATGTGATTGCCGTAGCTTTGGCCCCTAACCTATCGATTACACACAGTTTTCCCCAAACGGACAACGGCGTGACAATCGGCATGAATTACTCGCAACTGCACGCACAGATGCCCAGCGTGGCACAGGCATACCGCACGCGCGCGCCAGTGATTGATGACCGCGTCGACCTTGTCCAAGGGGGCAAGGGCTATATCATGCATTATCCGGTTTTCCTGCCCAATGCCGAGCTGTCGACCGAACAGTTCTGGGGCGTCATCTCTGTTGTGATGGATCAAAAAGGCCTGCTGCAAACCCAGCAGCGTGATTTCTCTGACCCCGCCCAATACAGTTTTGAACTCTATCCGCTGAAAGCCTCTGGCCTGGTAGAGGCCCTGCCCAATCACCGCCTGACCAAGCAGAAAGACAAGCCGGTCGTCACCACGTTTAATGTTCTAGGTGTCACTTGGGAGGCCGCCGTGCGCCCAGCCGGAGGCTGGCCCGCCTATTCACCCCAAAGCCGAAATCTGGTGGGTTTTGCCCTCATTGCCGCCATATTTCTGCTGGGTGTCCTGCTCGCCTTCCGCCGCATGGCGCTGGACCAATCCAACGCCCATGCGCTGTTGTCCGAAGCCGTGGGCGCAATCAATGAAGGGTTCATCGCCTTTGATGCCAAGGAACGGGTAATGGTGGTGAACCAGAAATACCGCGACTACCACCCTCAGATTGCTGATTTGATCGTCCCCGGTGCCAAGATGAAAGACCTGGTCGTGCATTGGGTCGACCGGTCCGATCACTTTGAAGACGCGGCCAGCAAACATACTTGGATCCGCGAGCGTCTGCAGAGTTTCCGCAATCCCGGCACTGCTTTTTTGCAGGATAGCGGTGATGACGGCTGGCTCAAAGTGACAGAGGCCAAGACGCCGCATGGCTATACCGTTGGCATCTGGACGGATGTAACGGTCGAAAAACGCGCTCAGGAAGCCGCCGAAGCAGCCGACCGCGAAAAAACCGAATTCCTTAACAATGTGTCTCACGAGTTGCGCACCCCGCTAACGGTGATTTTTGGCCGCGCCTCCTTTATGCGCCACAGCGATAAAATGCCCCAGTCTCAGCGTTTGATGGATGCACTTGAGGCGGATGGTACGGGCTGCCCGGTGGCCGCCGCCGCCGCACGCGACTACCAGCGTTTTATGACCGACCAAGGCGCTGGCATTGCCGAATCCGCGCAGCATATGATACGTCTGGTCGAAGATCTGCTGGATTGGACTAAAGTCTCTCGGGGGCAGCTTGAACTGGATATGGCCCCGATCCAGCTTGATGAAATCGCCCGCACCGTGACCCAAGAACTGCAACCCGCCGCCGAGGCCAAAGGGCTGAAGTTAACCTACGTCGGCGACGGCCCCGTTACGGCGATCGCGGATAAAGTGCGGGTTAAGCAGATTTTGTATAACCTGATCACCAACGCCATCAAATTCACCAATGAGGGCAAGGTCAACTTGTCGATGCTCCATTCAGCCGACGAGATTGTGTTCAGTGTAAGTGACACCGGAAACGGCATTTCCAAGGCCGATGCGCGTCGCGTCTTTCAGCGGTTCCAGCAGGTCGACGGGTCGATGACGCGGCACAACGGAGGATTAGGTCTGGGATTGGCGATCTCTGAACAATTGGCCACGCTGCACGGCGGATCGCTGTCAATGGATAGCGAACTTGGCGTCGGCAGTACCTTTAGCCTGACCCTGCCGCGGGACACCGCCAGCACCGTCCAAAAGCGCACTTGATGATCAGCTGGCCCAGATAAATCAAACTCTAACGATAAAAATTTGGTCCGACGGCAGATTTCGGGTATAACAGCCAGATTAACGATTTATTTTTTTCCACATTAAATTTGTCTCAAAGGATTTCTTTTTGGATCTCCAAGCGAACAGTTATGTCGTGGATGGCCAGAACCGCATCATTTCAGTTGGGTCTGAATGGGATCAGTTCGCGCTTGAAAATGATGCACCGGGGGCGACATCTTCCCGGGTGATCGGACGCGAGGTATGGGATTTTATCGAAGGCGATAACACCCGCGCCTATCTGTTCGGCGTGTTCCAGACCTGTCGGATGGAACAGCAGCTGTTCAGCATCCTCTATCGCTGCGACGGGCCCGATATGCGCCGGCTTTTTCGACTGACGGTCTGGCCCTCGCCAGATCACAGCCTGACCTTGGGCAGCATGTTGGTCCATTCCGTTGCCAGCCGCCCCGCCGCCACCACCAGCGCGTTCGAGGGCTATTATGACACCACCCGATGTTCCGTCTGCTGCGCCTTTCAGATCGGCGAAAAATGGATCGATCTGCGCACCCGCCGGACCCAGGTAATTTTGCCAAAAGCTATTCGATCTGCCCCTCCTGCATAAAAGATGCAGATCAGGAGTTTGCCCGAATGAGGCGCCAAAACAACGTCTTGCCCATGGTGCAACGCAAACATTAGCCCCAAAAGAACAAGGCCAACCAGGGCCGTCACAAGATGCGCCGCAAAGACGCCACGCTTGCGCGCCACGGCGACTAAATCTCTGAAATATAAGGATTAAGTGGTGCCCCCACACGGATGAGAACAAATGCAGTACATTGTTGCATGTTGTCTCATTCTTGCTTTACCCTATAGGCAATCCGGACCCGACACTGTCGCATGCTGTCTCGACCGGGCTTTGCAAAGCGCCTCTCGTCTTGGGGGGCTGGCTGGGGGATAGCAATGGCGTTAACGGCGATCGGCATAAAAAAGGCTGGAGACGGAAAGCACGAGGACGGCGGCGGACTTCGCTTGGTCAAGCGCGGCGATTCTGGCAGCTGGGTCTACCGGTTTTCGATCTACGGCAAACGCAAGGAGATGGGCTTGGGATCATGGCCGGCGGTGACGCTGGCCGATGCCCGCAAAATTCGGGATCAGTGGGCTGCCGAGGTGAGGCAAGGACGCGACCCAATTTCATTTCGCCAAGCGCAACGAGATGCGGAAGCCCTTGCCGCTCAACGGGCCGATCCAACATTCGCCGACCTGACCGAAGTGGTATTCGAAGCGCGGAAGGCAACGCTTCGGGGCGATGGTACGCGCGGTCGTTGGCGAAGCCCTCTCGACAACCACATCATTCCGAAGATCGGGCGCAAGCCGATATCGAAGATTACGGTCAGAGATATTCAGGATGCACTGGCACCGATCTGGCACAAGAGCCCGTCAGTGGCGGAGAAGGCGTTCAACCGGACGCGGATGATCTTCACGAAGGGCAAGTTGATGGGTCACGACTGCGACCCCTTCACGGTCGAGGCCGCGCGGGGAGAGTGTCCGATCTTCTGTGTATGAGTAATTTGGCCCATGCTTCATTAACGAAGGAGCATGACGACAATGACGATATCCAAGGAAGTTTTAGACGAGCTGCTGAGCGGCGTTGAGAACGCGGAC